>Ga0315277_10002116_pt1 | contig 27946 bp, 19 predicted proteins | sample YL17G05_15_MG_FD_203695 | JGI IMG/M metagenome (GOLD analysis project Ga0315277, IMG submission 203695) | Sediment microbial communities from Yellowstone Lake, YNP, Wyoming, USA - YL17G05_15 | ecosystem: Environmental > Aquatic > Freshwater > Lake > Sediment | place: USA: Wyoming | collected... | reverse complement strand
TTCGCTATTCTGATCTGGTCAACCAGACGACTCACGTTAACGGCTTTTCCATGGTCACTCTTGGCAGGGTCAACCCCGTCTTCGCCGTACTGGAACTGAATGATGTCCCCAGCCGAATTGCGCACCGTGTTGTCATACTCCAAGCGAACGTGCTCAAGCGCGTTGATCAGTCTCCTTTGCATGTAGCCGCTCTGCTGCGTACGGACCGCGGTGTCAACCAGTCCTTCTCTGCCACCCATTGCATGGAAGAAGAACTCGACAACGTCAAGGCCGCTCTGATAAGACGAATAGACGAACCCTCGTGCCTTAGGACGCTGGTCTCCGACCTTGAAATGCGGCAACGCACGGTCAACGTAACCACGCAGGATTCTTTTTCCACGAACTGCTTGTTGCCCAACGCACGCGCTGATCTGACCGATGTTGAGGCTTGAACCTCTAGCACCGGTTCTTGTCATCACAATTCCCGAATTCTCTAGAGTGAAGTCTTCGTCAGCAATCTTGCCAGATTCATCTCTTGCCTTCGCCAGCTCATTCATAACGTAGATCTCGAAAGAATCCTCAAGCGTCTGCCCTGGAAGCCTAGGCAAAGTGCCCTTGCGGTAGCTTTCAATCAGCTCCTCTACTTTCTTCTCGATTCTTTCCATAGTCTTATGGATTCTATCCTCAGCTCTCGGTGACAGAACCAATTCGTCATAAGAGTACGAGAACCCCCGCATAGAGATGTAAAGCTTCAGCATCCTCGTTATCTTGTTCAGAAACTCGCGGCCGGCCTGAGCACCATAATCCTTGATGATCCTGTGAAGCAGGCTTTCAGACTGTTCAGCGCCGATCGAACGTCTGTCGATGACTCCGCTGGTCAGTTCTCCATTCTTCACGACAACGTAAGCGTCGAATTTGCACTCTTCTTCCAAGCATTTCGCACAGCCTTGGCAGATGTTTGCCTTCAACACGTAGTTCAAGTCCTTCGGGAGGAAAATGCTGAAAATCTGTTTTCCAGTCCACAACGGTTGCGGGTGCTTGACTTTCGGTTCAGGCAATGGTCCTTCGTACTTGGCTCCGAGCAGAAGCCTGTTGACTTCGTTCCTAGTCAAGTAGTTTCTTGTTCTCGTGAAGAGGTAAGCAGAGGTTATGAAATCTCTTATCGCGCCGATAATGGGACCGCCGAACCTGGGTGACAAAATCTGGTCTTGCACTTGCATAAGCAGCAAAGCTTCTGCGCGAGCTTCCTCACTTTGAGGCACGTGTAGGTTCATTTCATCACCGTCGAAGTCAGCGTTGTACGGTGGACACACGCACAGGTGAAGTCTGAAAGTCTTGTACGGTAAAACGCGCACGTGATGCGCCATGATAGACATACGGTGAAGCGAAGGCTGACGGTTGAAGATCGCGATGTCACCGTTTCTGAGGTGACGTTCAACAACAAAACCTATTTCCACAGCTTCAGCTATCTTTTCTCGGTCCACAACGAACTCGAGCCTGATCCGTTTCCCGTCAGGCCTGATGATGTAGAGAGCTCCTGGATACTTCTCGGGGCCATTGCCCACTAGCTTCTTCATCTCTTCAATGTTCCATTCTGTGATCTTCTCAGGGACAGAAAGCCGCATGGCAATCTCAAGCGGGACTCCAACCTCGTTAATGTCAAGATTAGGATCCGGAGAAACTACCGTGCGTGCAGAAAAGTCGACCCTCTTCCCTGAAAGGTTGCTCCTGAATCGGCCTTCCTTACCTTTCAACCGTTGAGAAAGAGTCTTCAAAGCCCTTCCACTGCGATGCCGGGCAGGCGGTATTCCTGAAGCTTCATTGTTGAAGTATGTAGTCACATGATACTGCAAAAGCTCCGACAAATCCTGGATGATCAGTGTTGGAGCTCCTGCATCCATGTTCTCCTTAAGCCGCTGGTTAATCCTGATTATGTCCACCATTTTGTGAGTCAAATCGTCCTCCGAACGAATGCCAGATTCCAACGTGATTGAAGGACGAACATACACCGGCGGAACAGGCAGAACCTGCAGGACCATCCATTCTGGACGCGCAGTCGCCGGGTTGAAACCTAGAAGTTGTAGGTCATCATTTGTTATCCGCTCCAACCTTTCCCGAACCATGCTCGGAGTCAAAAGTTCAGAACCGCTTTCAGGAATCTGGTCGCTGAATTTGGTAGGCTTCTCAAAAGTGATCTTGAACTGCGGAGCAGCGCAGTGAGGACACTGTTTCCTCTTCGTCTCTTGCACGATCGCCTTGTAAACATCATCCGGCACGACCCCCAGCAGCTCCTTGGTCTTCTCAATTTTGACTTCAACCTTTTTTATCGTCTCGTCCGGAAGCAAAATGCGTCCACAGTTGCGGCAGGTTGACTTGAGCAGCTCGAAGATAATCTTTGTGAACTCGATGTGAATTATTGGAACTGCAAGCTCGATATGGCCAAAATGGCCTGGGCAGCGAATGGCTGTGTTACCGCATGTCTTGCATCGTTGTCTGGGCTCAAGAGTTCCAAGCCTGCCATCCATAAGTCCTGTAGTGATCGATGCCCCATCTTCATCGTAGGTGTCCGGCGTCTGGATCTCCACAACCGAAATCTTCCTCACGTCATGTGGAGAAAACACTCCGAAGTGGATCTCGTCGACAACTTTCTGAATTATCTCTTCCGTCGCCATATCACGCTTTCTCCTTGAGTTTCAGTTTGGGCGAAATACACAGGCTCATCAATTCCTGCAACAGAAGCTTGAACGCATAGGACACTACTACGGGTGAAATCTTGGCTTTGTCTTCGCAGAGCTTGCACACGTACTTCCTCTGCTTCATGTCGAGGTAGGCTATGTGGCCGCAGGTCTCACAGATGTAAAGCGTATACTTGTCAGATTCCTCAAGCAGCCTATCGCGCAGAAGCATGGTAGCACCATGTCCGATCAAGCAGTCCCTTTCCATCTCCCCGAACCTCAATCCACCGCCTCTTGCCCTTCCTTCAGTAGGCTGCCTTGTCAACATTTGCACCTGACCTCGTGCCCTAGCGTGGATCTTGTCTGCAACCATATGATGCAGCTTCTGGTAGTGTATCACTCCGACGTAAACGTCAGCCACAAACTTTTGGCCTGTTATGCCGCTGTAGAAGACGTCGCTTCCCGTGTGACTGAAACCAAGGCTGACCAGCGATTTTCGCAATTCCTGCGGAGTCTCATTTGAGAAAGGTGTCCCGTCAACAGGCTTGCCCCGTGCAGAGGCCACTTTGCCTGCTAAAGATTCTATGAACTGTCCCACGGTCATCCTTGAAGGAATTGCATGAGGGTTGACTATCACGTCTGGAACTATGCCGTCTTCAGTGAAGGGCATGTCCTCCTGGGGAACGATCAGACCGATAACGCCTTTCTGCCCGTGACGCGACGCGAACTTGTCTCCTAGCTCTGGAATTCTCTGGTCACGCACTCTGACTTTTACAAGCTTGCTGCCTTCGCCTGATTCAGTTATGAATATGGCATCAACTATCCCCGTCTCTGAAGGGCGCATGTCAACCGAAGTGTCACGCATAGACGGTCCTTTTACCTCGAACTCTTTGTATTCCTCAAGGAAACGCGGAGGACTGATCCTGCCGATCAGCACGTCTCCACCGGCAACTCCTGATTCCAAGCCGACTATTCCGTCAGGTTCCAGAAGACGATAGTACTGTTCTCCTCTGAAGCCTCGCGTACCTGCTTCAGGCAACGTGAACTTGTCCTTGAGGCCGCCTAGATACTGGCGACATTCTCCCTCGTAGATGCGGAAGAAGGTTGAACGGCCTAAGCCCCTCTCGATAGAGGCCTTGTTGAAAACCAAAGCGTCTTCCATGTTGTAGCCTTCAAAAGACAGCACCGCGACCACATAGTTCTGGCCTGAAGGCCTAAGCTTGTAACCCATCGTTGCCATCAAGGCTGTCTCAGCAAGCGGAACTTGCGGATAATGCAGCATGTGCGAGCGAGAATCGACGCGCTGCTGGAAGTTTGTGGCATAGATGCCCAATGCCTGCTTCGCCATCGCTGCCTGGTATGAATTGCGTGGAGACTGATTATGCTCCGCATAGGGTATCGTCGATGCGCAGATGCCGAGAATCGTGTAGGTGGCAATCTCCAAGTGTGTGCGTTCAGGAGATACTTCTTCAGGGTTGAGAGCAACGTAAGCGTTCTCTTCCTCCTCAGCGTCCAAGTACTCGATTATGCCATTCTTGATGAGGTCGTCCCATGCCCATTCGCCGGAACCAAGTTTTTCAACATGTTCTTTCTGAAGCTTAGGTACTCCGTTGTCAACTATTATCAGTGGACGCCTGACTCTTCCTTCATCGCAGTTAACGTAGAATTCGTCTCTCTCTTTCTCTGTTTTTGAAAAGGAGGTTATGTTGACTTCGGTTGAGATCTCGCCTCTTCTTCTTTTGTCCCTGAATTCCCGCGCCAGCTCCTTTGGGGAATCGCAGTATCCGATGATGTTGCCGTCGACGAATACTTTTGCTCCTGAAAGCCTCAGGGTCTCACTTGCTTCGAATACTGGAGCAACGCCGCTGCTGAACAACAGCTGCTTGATTTTCTCGGCGTTTACGCCGACGGAGATGCAGGCGGACAAGGCCAGGTTCTTTACCAATCCACAGTTTGAACCTTCAGGCGTTTCGTTTGGGCAGAGACGTCCCCAATGGGTCGCGTGCAAGTCTCTGGCTTCGAAGTTCGGTTGGCTTCTGCTCAGAGGCGACTGCAGCCTGCGCAAGTGGCTCAGCGTTGATATGTGGTTTGTCCTGTCCAGCAGTTGGGTTATGCCGACTCTTCCTCTTCCCCAGTTTCCGGTGGCAAGCGCGTGCTGGAATCTTTCCGTGATTATGCCTGGCCGGACGGCGGCTGAAACGGTGATTATCGGTCCTTTCACGCCGATGCGTTCTAGCTGGTATTTTATGTCACGAGTAAGGTTCCTGAAGGCGACTCGGAAAAGGTCTGCAAGCAGTGGACCTGCAAGTCTTAGGCGTTTGTTCTTGAAATGGTCCTTGTCGTCTATCTTTCTCCTGTCCAGCTGCAGTTCAATGGCTCTGGATGCCATTTCGCCCAGAAACAGGGCTTTGTCTTTCCTGTTTTGGCTTGTTCTGCCGATGTGCGGCAAGAAGTTCTTGTCTATCGCGGTCTCGGCCTTCTGCGTACGGTATTCTTCTACTTGACCATGAGCAACACGGTTGCCAACGAACAATATCGCGTCTTTCGCCGTGTCTACTCCCAAGGCTTTCTCGAAGGAAGATTCCAACGAGCTTTGAATCTCTTTGTCAAGCGATATCGCTTCAGCGATTTCTTTGTCAGACTCCAATCCCAGAGCTCGCATTAAAACTATGAATGGAACTTCAGAAGGTACACCTGGTATCGAAACGTATAGTGCTCCATCAGACTTGATCTTCAGCTCGATTCTTGCCCTGAAACCCACGGTTGTTGAGAATATCTTGGTCTGATAAACGGGGGTTGCACCCTTTTCGTCGATGTCGACGATTATGCGGTTCGGCGCCAAGTCTTCCATGGCTACTATTACGCGTTCTGAACCGTTGACCACGAAATAGCCGCCTGGATCGTCAGCGTCTTCTCCGCAGCCAATCAGTTCCTCTCTTGAAAGCTGTGAAAGAAAGCAGAGTTTAGATTTCAGCATCACAGGTATGTTTCCGATATAAACAAGCTCCGTGTCCTGTTCCCTACCGTCTATGACGGGAGTCATTTCTAACGCTACTGGAGCGGCATACGTGAGGTTTCGAAGCCTCGCCTCTAAAGGATAGAACTCGTGTTTCGTGCCGTCGACTTCTATAGCGTAGGGTCCAGTTATTCTCGTCTGAGGGTCGATGATCCAGATTTGGCCCAGTTTCACCTTGTACGGGTTCTCAGGGACCTCAATGGTGATCTCGCCTATTTCGTCTATGACTTCCTGAAGTCCCCTGTCTATGAACTCGTTGAAGGAGTCCAGATGCTGCCTTACGAGGCCCTTGTCTTTGAAGAATGCATTCAGCAGAAGACGTTTATCATCTTTCGAAATTTCAGCCAATTTCACACGACCCCCGCGTTCTTTCTTTTGAATCTAAATTAGTGCGATTGTTCAGTGCGGGTTTGTTCAAATCTTTGATTTCCTCCAATTGTTGGGTCATTCCAACTTGAAAAATGGTCACCAATATTAAAGGCTAGAAACGTAACTACATAGCTCTCTAATAAACTTTTTTGTACATCACCCAGCTTTCTTCTTCCATGACAACTTTCGCAAAGTCTATCTGGGGCTTGTTCGGAAAGCATTTGTTGACAAGTGGAAGAAACGGGAGGGGGGGAAAGTTGCAGAAGCGAATGATGTCTCTGGTTGTCTATCTCATCTTAGACGGTAAGACAGAAAGGGCACTGGATTTGTTATCGGAACAGTTCAACGTCAGCGTGCCAACGATAAAGGTAGGCTTACCTAAGGGACGGAGAAGCACTGCGTTAGGATGCTACAGCTCGAAAGATAGGACGATTTCGGTGTTGGACAGTGACGCTTTGAAAGACCCTTTCATAGTTTTGCACGAGTTCTATCATCATCTTAGAACCACTGCGGATGCAAAGCATAAAGGAAGTGAGAAGTACGCGGACGAGTTTGCCAAACAATTCATTGAGGCATTCAAGACAGACGTGAAGGAAGAGGTGGGAAATGATTAATAAGAAAGGCTTGGAAGTCTTACGTTGGGCAGCGGTAACCAAGCCAGGTCAAAGGTGAAGGACTCAAGATCGGTTTTGTTGGCTTGCAAGCCTCTATGAGCCATCCTTTCCCGTAGGGGTTCGCCGGTTCAAATCCGGCCCGCTGCACCTCTATCTCGGATTCTCTGCTGATGACGTGAGGGTGCATTTGAAAACGGTCCGGGAGGACGTATTTTTGTTGAGCATCAATGGGGTAACATTTATTAAGACTTACGATATTATAGTGGGAGCTTAGTGGAAAGGATCATGAGAAAAGAAAAAGGCCTGAACTCGAAGCCGAGCAAGGAAGATTTGGACATTGAGATCATCACGACTGATCTCTTGATATGCGAAAATCTGATTCACCAGAGGCAAGATTGACAATTCTGTAGCCATCACGTCTTTCCATTGTTCATGAGACGCCCTTGTTGGTGGAAAAAGAGGCAGTGTACAGGAGTCTTTCTGATTTCTGTGACTACTGCGGCCGATTAAGCGGAAAGTCCGGCAGAGACAGATTGGGCTGGCGTGCTACACTTTCAGATGCTGCTCCATCAACCAGTTTTTTGGGATATGCTGGACAAACGACAATCGGCCGTTGTGAGTTCGAACAGTGACGCTTTGGCAGTGGTTCTGCTGTTGAGAAACGGATTGGGGAAAAGGAAAGTGGGAACAAATGCATATATCTGTCTCTGCGGTAGAACGCATTGCACTCCCGTGTTCAGGGCGAAACTATGAGTCTTGTCGACAAGATTGCCAAGCTCAAGAAGGAAAAGAACGCAGTGATATTGGCCCACAATTACCAGCGGCCTGAGATTCAGGATATCGCTGATTATGTGGGCGACAGCATTGAGTTGAGCAGGAAGGCTATGGAAGAGGATGCTGACCTGATAGTTTTTTCGGCTGTTGATTTTATGGCGGAGTCTGCGGCTATCCTGAACCCGGGCAAGAAGGTTTTGCTGCCTAGCCTCGGGGCACGTTGTCCGATGGCGCAGATGCTTACCGTAGACGAGATTAGAAGGTGGAAAGTGCGATACCCACAGGTTCCTGTAGTGTTATATGTGAACACTTTGGGGGCGGCCAAAGCGCATTGTGACATATGCTGTACTTCGGCTAACGCTGTGGAAGTCGTCGAGTCCCTGGATTCTGGCACCGTGCTTTTCGGTCCTGACCGCAATCTGGCGGAGTACGTTCAGAGGAAAACAGGCAAGACTGTGATCCCGATTCCTGAATGGGGATTCTGTCCCACACACCTGCTTTTTCAGCCTGAAGACATCCAGGTTCTTAAGGCTCAATATCCGAGGGCGATGGTGATGGCACATCCTGAATGCAGTTTTGAGGTGCAAAGCGTGTCTGATTTCGTTGGTAGCACATCCCAGATGTGCAGATATGCGAAGCAGAGCAGCGCTGAAACCTTTATTGTTGGTAGTGAGGAAGGTATCTTGCACCGTCTAAGAAAGGAGAATCCTCAGAAAAGATTCGTATTGGGCTATGACGGTGCCGTCTGTCCGAACATGAAGCTGAACACTCTTGACAGAATCTACACGTCTCTCAAGGAAGAGCAACATGCGGTTGTTGTTCCCGAATCTGTTGCAAGACAAGCCCGCAAAGCCCTGCTGAGAATGTTCGAAGTTACTTGAAGCTACGCGAACGGTACTTCGACACAGTTGACAGGTGACCCCTAGAACAGCATTGGGTGGTGAGTGCTTCAAGCTAAGATATCAGGTTTGTGAAGAAGCGAAGGGAAAACGAAGCCTTGACTCTCTGCATGGCTGAGGACGAAAAGACTGCTTTTCAGACTGCTTCTCGTGGAATATCAGTTTTTCTGGACGGCGTAGAGGACTTGGGAGACAGGTTTGAGGGAGCTTCTGTTGTTGACGGAGTAGTGGGAAGAGCGGTTGCTTTGTTGTGCGGCGATTCGAAGATTACGGCGGTCTATGCTTCCACGTTTGGCAGAGAAGCAGAGCGGCTCTTTCATGATTGCTACGGGTATGTTGAGTGTGATGAGCTTGTTGAGAGCATATTTGATGTCTGAAGGGCCTGGATGTGTTCGTTCGGAAGAATAGCGGCTGGAATAGTGGATTCGGAGAGTGCTTGCGGAAAGATTTAGGCTTTGTGGTGTTCTCTTAGGCGAAGTGAAGGGAAAGAGTATGAGTGATGAACGCGAACGGTTTATATCAGAGGAAAGCGAACTGAAGCGTATCAGGGAAAAGAGACTGGCTGAGCTTAGGGAGAGGAAAGCGGAGATGACTGGTGGACCTGTTCATTTGACTGATGCGAGTTTTAATGAGACGGTGAAGAAGCATTCTGTGTCGATGGTTGATTTTTGGGCTTCATGGTGTGGGCCATGTTTGGCGTTGGCGCCGACGATTGAAGAGTTGGCCAAGGAGTACGGGGGAAAGGTTTTTGTTGGGAAGCTTAATGTTGATGAGAACCCGAAGACTGCTGAATGTTTTCAGGTTTATAGCATACCGACCATGGTTATTATGAAGAACGGTCAGGAAGCTGACAGAATAGTCGGCTGCGCTCAGAAAAAAATTATCGTGGCTACGTTGGAAAAGCATTTGGGATAGGATTGAAATGGACATTCCAGAAAGTCAAATGATAGCGGCACTGCTTCTTCTTCTCGGCGTTTCATGCCTAATCGTAGGATTGTACACGGGCCAGTTTGACGAGTTAGTAAAGCTTCTGAAAAGTGTTTTCCCCTAGTTTGTTCTTGAAGGTTGAGCTTGAAGAAATGAACACGTGCACTATGTGAGACCAGGTGGAAGTATGTGTCCTCCGATTGTTCAGAGTAGAGATGGAGAGATGGATGCAACATTACAGGCTGCAAATTTGATGATGGTTGCGGCAAGGACGGCGCCGAAGACTGCAGGTGTGGACGACGTACTAACGTTGATTGTTTATGGTCCCGAAAAGAATGCAATCGCGGAGAGGATGGAGAAAATCTCAGACGAGCGGAAGATTGAGGGTTTCAGGCGAGACGCAAAAAACGTGAGGGATTCTGCGGCGGTGATTCTTGTCGGCGTCAGGGGCGGGAAAAGTCTGGGTTTGAACTGTGGAGGTTGTGGTTACGGCGGTTGCGTGGAGTTTGACGCTGGTGAGAAGAGGTCGGGCAGGGATTTTGTTAGTCCCAATTGTGTTTTCAAGGTGTTGGATCTTGGGATTGCTCTAGGTTCGGCGGTGAAGACTGCGGGTCTTTTGAATGTTGACAGTAGGATGATGTACAGGGTAGGGACGGCATCGTTGATGCTCGGGCTGATGCCTGAGGCGACGGTTGCGATTGGAATTCCGGTTTCGGTTAATGGGAAGAGTATCTATTTTGACAGGCCGTTGAAAGTGTAGGCACTCACTGTTGTCTTTTGCCGTCTTGTCAGTGCCCTCGATTCTCCGAAGAAAGAGCTATCCCCCAATAATGGTCTCACTAGATATCCCCCAAAAATCCTACATGTGTTTTTCCTTGATCATTCCCAGGAATGAGAAAAGCTGGGTAAAGAAAATGCTTTCCCTGAAGGAAGGCTCTGCCTGATTTTCGCGCGCGCTTCTGTTCGTGTACATTTTGTCAGTCGTGTCTGTTTTTCCAAAGCCTGTTGCCGCCTATTATGACTTTTTTACCAGTATATGTGATAAAAATCTTAAATAATTACACACATGTATGATATAGTATGAAAGAACAAGAAATCATAGAGGTTTTGGGTAAGTGGAATTTTTGGAATCGTGAGATTGACACAGGCATACCGAGAAGAGATTACACAGACAAGTTGTTTGAGTTCTTGAGGTATGATAAAGTCATTTCGATAGTCGGCATAAGAAGGGCTGGCAAATCCTATATAGTTAGGCAGTTGGCAAAAGAATTGATCAAGAGTGGTTTGGACAGGCAAAAGACCCTCATAATCAATTTCGAGGAGCCAGTGTTTGAGGGCAGTGAACTCAAGGACCTTTTGAAGATGTACGAATCGTATGTTGAAATAATCAGGCCAGCAGGCAAACCGTTTGTTTTCTTGGATGAAATACAAAACGTCCCCAAATGGGAGAAGTTTGTGAGAAGTCTGAACGAAAGGAAAGAAGCTTTCGTGACAATATCTGGTTCTTCTTCCAAGCTGTTGAGCGAAGAACTGGCAACTGTCTTGGCTGGCAGGCAGATATACTTTGAGATATTCCCCCTGAGTCTCAGAGAATTCTTGAATTTTAGAAACCTCGAAATCAAAGATTTGAAAGACGCTTTGCTGAATTCTCAAAAGATTAAGTCTCTGATGTGGGACTACTTGAAATTCGGTGGTTTTCCGGAGGTCGTGATGAGTGAGAACGAGGATTTCAAGCTCAGAGTGTTGAGGAGTTATTACGATGACATCGTCACGAAGGATGTTGCAAGAAGATTCAAGGTAAGGAAGGTAGAAGAACTAAGAAGCTTGGTGAAGTTCTATTTGACAAACACTGCTTCACAGGTCACGTTGAATTCCATTTCCAAGTTCCTGAAGTTGCCGACCGAAACCATAAGAAGGTTTTCTGATTACATAGAGACTTCCAAAGCCATCTTTTTCGTCAAGAGGTTTTCCTTCAGCTTCAAACAACAAGAGAAGTCTCCGAGAAAAGTCTATTCAACAGACACAGGCCTGGTTAACGCAGTCGGTTTTAGGTTCAGCGCGAACTACGGAAGGTTAATGGAGAACGTTGTAGCGATTGAACTGAAAAGGAGACAGAGCAGAAACCTTATGGTTGAGGTCTATTACTGGAAAGACTATGCTGGCAGAGAAATCGATTTCTTGGTCAAGGAAGGCCCGAACATCAGAGAGCTCATCCAAGTTACTTTCGCTTCTGACCGAAATGAAATCGAGGAAAGAGAGCTAAAGACGCTGGTCAGGGCCAGCAAAGAAACTGGATGCAAAGAACTGTCTGTGATCACTTGGGACTATGACGCTGAGGAAGAGTTCAGAGGTAGAAGGATCAAGTTTGTGTCTCTTTGGAAATGGCTCCTAGACCTCTCTGTCTAGAAACACAAAATAAGCGAGCTGGCTTGTCCCTTAAATGGTTAAAAATGGTCTTAAGTCTTATTTTGTCTATTGGAGCTTGATTTGGGCTTGTTTAACGGATAATTCTGGCCGTGTTGAAAGAGGGCAAATCAGAAGGTTCCATCAAATCCTGAAGGAAGCAGAGTTTTGCCATGAACAGTTGAGGCTGCAGCTAGCCAGTTTGGAACTTAATGGCACGCAAGAGCACCAAAAACATGTTCACACCTCAAGACTGTCCCCAGACCAGAAAATAGGAATTATGGCCATTTTACACCAATTTCGGGACAAGCCAGCGCGCAGTTCGCACAGTTCTTTTTCTCCGCGCTCTGAACCTGCCACACCTGCGACTAGACTATGCCAGCAAACGCGCGCTGCATTCTTCGCCTCCTCAGGGATCACCAGCACGTCCTGCATGGTGTGCGTCGCCTTCACCTTTACGACGGTCTATTAGAGGGACAACTTTTATCTGCTTAGTCAGAATACGTTGCGCACGCGCTACTTAGTCGCTTTTGTAATGTTCTTCTGTCTTCTGGAGAAGCAATATGTCATGTTTGCGGCGACACTTGTATCTGTGTGGACATGGCGGGTGCACGCGGGGGAACAGGTGGTTGTTCAGAACATAGAAGAGTATTCTGTAGAACGTATCCTTATCCGAATTATAGAAGAATACTACATATCAGACTAAATAGAGCCGTCCATACGATTTCTTGGGGATAGAAAAGAGAAGTCGACTTTCATGGCGCGGTTTAATGTTGGACTTTGAAATGTCGGGAGATGCGGCGGAGGATTAACCTTCATCGAGGTTGGAGAAGGGAAACCATGCGCATGTGCACTGTTGAAAGAGAAGTGAGAAGGGGGGCACTAGCGATGTTTTTGCTGGTGATGGTCGCTTCGGCTCTTGTGCACGTCAAGACGGTTTCGGTGGAAGCTCAATCAGGCAGAGTGATTGACCTGTTCACGCAGAGAGGTGGAAGGGGGGTGAACCAGTCAAGCGACATGTTTCAGCCTCAAGAGCTGGTGATCCTCTACGCGCTTGTGACCTACAACGACTACCCGATAGCAAACAAGCTTGTTGCTTTTCAAGCGGATGGTCCTTTGAACCAGTTTGAGAATGAGACGGCTGGGGGCTCATCGAGCACCAATGAAAGTGGCATAGCCGAGTTTTCATTCAGGATACTTTGGCCTGTTGAGATGCCTGAGACAAAGGTTTTTGGAGAATGGACTGTCATAGCCACGGTCGACGTCGCAGACCAGAGACTTGTGGACACTTTGACATTTAAGGCAGGTTGGCTAATCGAGATAACCGGCATCGCAACTCTGGATGCACAATGGAACTATGAACAGCACTTCTCAAGACAAAGAACAATAGTGTTTGATCTGACGGTGGAAAACAATGCGAGGACAGCAAAGCCGGCCACAATTACTATCGACGCGCAGGATTCAGTTGGTTACCCGATAATTCACATACAACTTGACAACCTTATGATTCCTCCCGGCTTGAGTCATATCAACGCGTCAGCGCGTATACCTGTTGGAGCAAGTCTTGGGCAAGCTACAGTCCTAGCGGCTGCCTACACTGCCCCGGTTGCACACGGCGGTGTCCTGTATAGCCCGGCGATCTCAACAACGTTCGAAATCATCGGGAGCGAACGCGGGAACGACATAGCTATAGTCGCTGTCACACCTTCCAGGACTGTTGTTCAGAAAGGCGAGATTGTCGAGATTGCAGTGAAAGTGAAGAATAAAGGGAATGAGACAGTATCCTTTGGTGTAGCCGTCTATTATGACCTCGCGTTGATTGGCGAAGAACGCGTCGAGGACCTGGCGTCGTCAGCGCAGACGCAACTGGTTTTCATATGGAACACGACTGACGTCAGTCAAGGAAACTATACCATTAGTGCAGTTGCAGAGACAGTTGAGGGAGAAATCGAGACAGCAGACAACACTTTTGTGGACGGCACAGTCGCGGTCATGCTGAGCGCACAGTGGCCGCTTTGCATGATATACGCATTCCTTGTCGGATTGGTGATCTTCGGCGCCTTGGTCTTGCTGTTGTTCCTTGAAATCGCGAGGAGGAGAAGAAGAAGAAGAAGAAGGAAAAAACGGCCACAATCCTTCTATGCTATCGTGAGTCGCCCTCACATCTGAAAAGAGTATTATCCATAGTCATGCACGTGCCCAGCGCTGGGAATCTAGACTACGCAAATGGAGAGTGACCTCTTGGAAGTCCTTCTGTTCTTCGAACGTTCAGCGTCCAATGCCCGCGCGCGTCGCTATGCAATGGTTGATCAGCGTGTTTCTGGGTAGTTGTCGAATAATCCTGCGTTGGTTTCTTGCCGAAGCTGTTGACGTTTATCTTTATTGCCTTCGCGATTGGACAGTCTGTGTGCGCCTTCAATGGTTAGCTTCCTTTGAATTTGCAACGATCTGCATGTAGAATCTTGTTCCACAATGTTTAATATGATGGTTGAGCGCGCGCGTTTGGCCGTTGCTAAATTCGGACAAAAATAGATTTTGATGAGTCTGCGTTTTTTCTTGTCATATGTCCGGATGTTTTGACGGGGAATAGTTGTCGAACAAAATCTGTCAAAGTCTGAATTTAGCAACAAGCTGGCGGGCTTGTCAGCTCTGGGTTTTCGTTTTTTCGTACATTTTTTCGAGTGTCCATCGGATGCTTGACTTTAGTTCTCTGAGGCGGTCTGAGTCGATGTTTCTAACTATTATTTCGCGCAGTATGTTGTCCTCCTGTATGACGTCGTAGGAGAAGACGTGGTCACGATTGATCTTTCCTGTTGCTGACAGTTCGCCGTCTTTTTCCTGCATCTTCAACAATACCCTTTCTATGAGGAACTGTGTGAAGGGTGGCGTGTTGACGTCGAAATGTTTGTCGCCGGCTGGCACAACGTGCACGGAGTCTCCGTTTTCGCTGACGTAAAGCTCGGCAAGGAGTTCTCCGCCGGTAGTCTTCAGTTCGGTTACGCTTTCCGACGCAGCCTGCGGCATGGGCGATGTATGTTCAGAAGCGGCGGCCATAGGTTCTTCTCGACCGGTGGTTTCGGCCTTCAAGGTTTCTTTGGGGATTTCCAGTCTTCTGAATCCTTTTTCGAGCAGGAGAGAGTTGACGGTTTCAAGCATGGTTTCCACTTCTTTAAGCTCTGAGTCTAGTTTCTGAGCGCGTTCTTCCAGTTTCGTCTTGAAGGAGATGAGTCTCTTCGTTTTTTCAGCGTCTTCAGGCATGCTTCCACAGCAGCTAATTGTTGCTTTGCCCCTTTATCAAGCCTTTGAAAAACCTCGGGTCGTCATGTAAGCTGTTGAACAGGGTCAGCCATTGTTTTGATTCTTGTTTCAGGAAGGGTCGGAGCCGACTCGAAGTGTACGTTGTATTCTTTTTGGAGATATTTCTCAAACTCTCTGAAAACGCTGCTGCCCGTGTTGTTTGACTTCAGGCACACGCTCTTTCCTTCAAGCATGAGGCTGAGGTCGTACAATGCTGTTCTGCTGCTGAAGTCTGGGCATTCCGTGACTATCTTGCTCAGATCGGCTGAAAGTGTCTCTGGAAACAACCAAGCCGTGTATGAGGATTCAACGACGCGGTAGGACAAGCCGTCTCTGACCACGCATTTTGGCGCTGAAGCCATTCTTTTGAAAGAGCAAGGGCGAACGTCCATTGCGAAGAGGAAATTGTGAAAGCCGTCTTCATTTTGAATCCAGTCTTCAGTCTCGCAGGTTTTCCAGCCTCGACGCTTGCTTAAGCTTTTGAAATCACTCAGGATCTTCTGGATTCGAGGCATCTTCATTTTGACAACGACCTTAGGTAGAATCTTCTAGAACAATGTTCTATCGTGTTAACCGAAGATTTAAGTGTTCTCGCATTTTTTTCCGCAAAATTGCAGATTCAAACATTCAATTCTTGACATTTTGTAGATACTGTCGACATGCACCGAACACGTGTGTTGCACGCACGCTACGAAAAAAGCTTGACTATTGCACGTTGTTTCAGGGACAAACATTAAATCGGAACGCGTCCAAATGAGGTTTGGAAGGAGCATGTCTTTTTGAGGGTTAAGAACAACGCACTGTTTCTAGACGATGTTGACCTCTGGATTTTGCAGGCTCTGCAGAAAGATTCCAGGCAAACGTACACGGCTCTCGGAGAACGCCTTCATCTTGCACATTCCACGGTTTATGACCGGATAAAAAAGATGGAAGAACATGAAGTAATCAGAAATTACACTGCCTTGGTGAATGCTGAAAAGATCGGGATCAGGATGATCACTGCTCTAGTCACTGTTTACGCCGAGCCTAAGGAGACAGAAGAGGTTGCCAAGAAACTTGCCGAGTCTGCTGAAGTATTGGAAGTCTACACGGCCCTCTCGGAAGAGTTTCTCATAATCGCTAAAGTCCTTGCCACAAACCAAGAAAGCCTTCATGATTTCATCGCCAACTCTGTTGCTCCATTGCGGGGGGTCCTGAAGATTCGCACGTCGATCGTGACCAAAAAGGTCAAAGAGGTTTTCTTTTCAATCAAGAACGATTCAGAGGCAGCACGTTTATAAAAGGGACGTTTGAATTTACAGAGTAAGGTCAAGAAAATGAGTACAGATTCCGCATCAAAAGCATCTAGGAACGTACCCCGAGAAAAGGCGTTCTACTTCTTCACGTCAGTAGGCAACTACACTGGAATGAGCGCCGCTTCATTGAAAGAGTTCATGGACAGAGTCAACGACGTGAATGTCAAGTCTCTAGAGTTTCATCTACAGCGCGGAGACTTCGAAAAGTGGGCTGTTGAAGTCTTGCAGGACAAGGATCTAGCGTTGGAGATTAAGAGGCTGCAGAGGTTCAACCTGACGGGCGACGCCTTGCGCAATCAGCTGAGGACCGTTGTTTCAAGACGGCACACGCGCCTAGCTGCTCAGGGAAGCTCACCTCATTCTTAGAAAGGCACGAACTAGGCTTGGCTGAAATCCGTCTCTCGGTGTAGGCAGTTGTCTCCATAGATTGCGCTTTTGCCTGCGCCACTTCTCGATAGTCTGGTATTTGATAATTGCTTGCGGCGGGGATTACCGGAGAGTAGCGTAGTGTGCTTGACCCGAATTCGTGTGATGAGTATTCGGGGATCTTGCCCACTGCATCGCTTACAGTGTTGTTTTCAGCTACCAGATAGTTGAGCAGGCGAGCTGTGGCGTCGTCGTTGTCGGCAGAACTTATCCATCCGTCCCAGCTTATCAGAATCCTTGCTCCTTTCGCTTGGAACGCTGTTGCGGTTTCGGTGTAACCTGCTTTGAGGCCGTTGCAGCTCATCATTATGATCACTGTGTCGTCGAACTTGCCGTTCATTACTTCTCTGATGAACCGTGGGTTTATGGCAAAGTAAAGGTATGGATCACCCGTAATGTTGCACAGTGTAAGCTGTTCGTTCTGCATGTATTGGTCGTAGCTTGTCAGGAGCTCTCTGTCGGACGTTGAGATTGCCACGTATTTGGAATCCAGGTTCAGAGCGGAGTGGGCTCGCCAGATTATGACCTTGTAGCCTTTCGAAGGCAATTGCTTGTAGTTTTCCACTGACGCGTTGTTTGAATAGTAGTCTATCGTGTCAAAACGTTGGCTGAGAAGGCCCCTGGCAAGGTCAATAAACGTCTGGTTTGAATATCGACTGATCGGTGACAAATGCGAACTGCTCAGCTGGTCTACTATTGCGGCTTTCGGCCTGTTCGGGCGGCTAGCAAGGAGCTGTAGCACGAAGACTGTCGGGACTACTATGATTATGATGATTAGTGCAACGTAGATTATGGTCTTCTTGTCAGCAAGTTTTGCAGTGTCATCTGTTCTCTTCATTATGAGGGCACCAGAAGTCGACGCGTTTCTTGTGTGGATATGAAGAAGGGGGTATTTTCCTTTTGCGTTTTGTGAAGCTCAGGACCGCGCCGAACAGGCGGACCAGTGCAAGGCAAGTTGCAAGGAATCCGATGGATAATGGTTCGCCTTTTCACACTGCGCCGCCGCCGACAGAGTTTGTCGGCACACAAGACTTGCCACACATTGGCCGAGTTTACACAAGTGCCGATGACCCGCGATAGGCAACTTCGCGCTCTGCGCCGAAAGCCCATAGACTCCGTCACTCGTCACTCTGTGGGCACTGTACACAAGATTAGGCTAGGAAACTTGTTCGTTTTGTGACCTTGATGTATCAATTTTATCCTTGTTAACGTAGAACCAATGGAGCACCTTCAATAAGAGGCACGTCTCAATGAGAAGTAAGCGTCACATTTTTGCATTTGATACATGACCAGCACCAGTAATGTTGCCTTCAATCATAATAGAAGACGATTCCATAAGCGTTAAATACCTAAATCAACAGGTAATGAAGTACCGAAAGGTAAAGAGAAAGGAGAAGAGAACGAATGAAAAAAATAGCGGTAATGTTTCTTTTTGTACTACTAGGCTCACTAACACTTGCGATGTCAACAAGAAATGTTTACGCAACGACGACCATGAACTACGGCAATGTGACTCTCGCTTCCACATACACAGCAACGCACTGGAACGACGTCTGGGACCTGATGAGCGGTGACTTGACCTTGTCCTACACAGTCGACATGACAGGCGTGACTGGGGTTACGCCATACGCAGAAATCGGCATTCGTCAGATAGGTGCAGGCGACTTCAACCCAGGACCTTTCAACACTTATCAGGGTGGCGCAGGAGGCTGGATGACATCACTGGTAGGCAACCTGGCTCCGAGTCCAGGTATCCTGAGTCTGCATGACAAGAACAATCTCGCGGCTTCAGGCGCACGTGGTGAAGGAGACTATGATTGTCTGGTTCCGACCGCCGTCGTCGCCCCATTTGGCAGCACCAACAATCACGGCATTTGGTTTGACCGTGACAGCGTTGACCCATATCAGGATGACGATCCACTCACGCCTTTGCCAGGAGGAAGCTCAGTGCCTTGGGGGTCGCATAACCTCCAGACTTACAATACCGGAGGCATCTACACAATCGTGATACAATATCATGCCATCAGCACTACATTGGGCACCATGTTCGCCACTGTAAACGGTATGCCAACCGGATTCTACACCCCTGCGTACCATGCCGGACCACCAGATTTCTATCCAGCTGGCCTAAGCTTCAAGGGTGACATGACCCACATGCAGGTCTTTGCAGGCTTGTGGGCTGGTGGCCTGTTTGGCAACGTCCAAATCAATAGCCTGACCGTCACAGGAAATCTTCTAATGCTTCCATTGACAGTTACTTCGCCCTACGACACGCCTACTCCGACAAGCGGCTCGTACCCATGGGGGACGAGCATAACAGCCTCGGTTACTTCCCCAGTGGCCGGTCCTGCTGGTACACAGTATGTCTGCACGGGCTGGACAGGAACTGGAGACGTGTCTGCTTCTGGAACAACGCCAAGCACGACTTTCACGATCACCCAGGCGTCGAGCATCACATGGACATGGAAGACGCAGTACTACTTGACTGTGAAGACGGATCCCTCGGGTGCTGCGACGATTGCCGGACAGGGCTGGTACGACGCGGCTGCGACTGCGATTCTCACTGCTCCTGCATTTGGTTCGGGCAGTTACCGTTTCTGGGGCTGGGACGTCGATGGCACGCCACAGGGCACAACGAACCCGATCACCGTGACGATGAACGCGGCGCACACTGCGACGGCACACTATTCCGACTCTGCAGTGGGCGGAGAATGGGCACCGATAAGCACAGTTCAACTGCTGACTCCATACATTGCAATTGCGCTTGCCGCAGTGGCTGCTCTGGCGGCCGGATCATGGCGCCTATTTAAGAAACGCTGGTAAAATCAACATTCTCTTTTTTTTCTTTGGTTTCACACGATCTTGAGGGTAAACGGAATCTGCAGCCCGTAATTGACTGGAAACGTTTGCTTTTGCACACTTGTTGTCTCTCAACCTCTGCGTCAGCGTGTTCGCAATCTTAAGCCCGAGTGCTAAGCGCAGTTCAAGCGTTTGGAACCATCTTCAGTCGAGTGAGTCTCTTAGGCAGATGAAATTGAGATTTTGCTCTTCCGAGCGGAAAGTAGAGGAACAGCCTGCGTCGTTGCTCCGCTTCTGTCGAGGCTCGAAGGCTTTCAAAATGAGTGAACACAAGAAAAAAGGGAAAGGGGCTATTTCTTTCTGCCGCGTAGCAGGATTATGGCTGCTAGGATCATCGCTATTAGGGAGAAGACTGTTGCGGCGTAGATCATGGGTTGTACGTTCGTTGTGGTTGTTTGAAGGTCGTTGAGGTTTGTTTAGTGCGCGCTCGGCAGAAAGATGAAAAGAAGGAAGAAAGGAAAGCACAAGCGTATGCTCAACTAGGTCTTCAGTCCACCCTCCGCGCTCGCGTCGAGCGCTGCCCGTTTCTGTCATGTCGGTTAGGTCGGCAGGGTCCGAATCGACTTGGAATTCCAAACGTACGAGGTCGCAAACCGATGAAGTAGTATGGCCGCTGATCAAAGCGCACCGGTAGTCTACGGGCTACGAGCACCGAAGTTCTTGGCCACTATGGCGATGTCTTTCATGTCCACTTTGCCGTCGCCGTTCAAGTCCGCGTTCGGGTCCCAGCGCGGGTTCGACGGGTCTGTCGCAAAGTGCTTGGCCACGTAGGCTATGTCCTTCATGTCTATTACTCCGAAGGGCGATAGCAGGTCGCCGGGCATTCCGGTCACCATTACCGCGGTCGAGCTTGTGAAGTTGTTGTCCGCCGTGTTTGTTTCGCCCGCAACCGGCCAGGCGTAGGCGTTTATTGTGTAGTTGCCCTTAGCAAAGCCCGTGGTGTTCCAAGAAAAGCTCAGTTGAATGGACGTTCCGTTAACAAGATTGTTCACCATTTGAGTGCCCACAACTGTCGTGTTCGCGTAGACTGTGACGTTGAACGTTTCAGGGAGGTCACCCAAGTTTGCTGCTGTGACGTTCATGTTTAGGCTGTAGTTTTGGCCAACCACGGTCTTGTAGGACGTGACGTTGGTGATGGCCACGTTGTGGACGTGTACTGCAACGTTCACCGTGACGGTCGCGTTGTTCGACGTTGCCTGCATTCCGACTGCGTCGGTAACCTTAGCATAGACGGTGTATGAGCCTGCGGATGCGGGCGTAAATGTCCAGCTGCCGGATGAGGCGCCTGGGACCAGTGTTTCGTTGAGATACCACTGGTAAGAGTGTGGCGAGGTGCCTCCGGAGACCGTTGACGTGAACAACTGAGACTGAGCGACCTCTATTACCACGGATGAAGGGCCTATTGAGAAAGACGGAACCGGGTTGGTTGTCACGATTGCGGTGTTTGATTTGGCTTTGACGTTCAGGCTGTCTGTCACGTTGAGGTAAACTTGGTAGCTGCCTGTTGAAGCTGGCGTAAAGGTCCAACTGCTGGAAGTTGCGCCGGACGCTGCGCTGCCGTTCAGGTACCACTGATACGTGTAGGGTGGTGTACCTCCAGTCTGAGAAGACGTGAAGGAAACGGACTGACTCAGGTCGATAGCTGCTGAGCTGGGGCTGATTATGACTCCTGGTTGTGGTAACGGGTTAGCGGTCACTTGGGCGGTGGGTGACTGTGCAACCGCGTTCACGCCGTCTGTAACCTTCACATAGACCTGGTAGGTTCCGACTGATGCTGTGGTAAAATTCCATGTTGCGCTCGTGGCGCCCGTGACCAATGTGCCATTCAGATACCACTGATAAATGTAGGATGGCGTGCCACCTGAGACGGTTGAACTGAAGAGCTGTGACTGACCAACAATCAGAACGGCTGTCATAGGCGAGACACTGACGGAAAGGGAGGGATTGACAGTGACAGTGGCAGTGTTAGACTTTGCTGTGAAGCCGACAGTGTCAGTCACGTTGACGTAGATGTTGTAGGAGCCAGAGGAGCTCGACACAAACGTCCAAGTGGAGTTGGTGGCACCAGAAGCTGCCGTACCATTCAAATACCACTGATACGAGAAGGGCGAAGTACCACCGGTAACGGTGGAGTTGAACTGTTTCGACTGGCCAACATCCATGACTGCCGAAGCGGGGGAAACACTGATGGAGAGGGCCGGGTTGACGGTGACCGATGCGATGTTGGATTTTGCCGTGACCCCGACGCCGTCCGTGACGTTGAGGTAGACAGTGTAGGACCCTGTGGATGCCGGAGTGAAGGTCCAAGATGGATTCGTTGCCCCCGAAACTGGAGCACTGTTGAGATACCACTGGTAATAGTAGGGGGAGCTCCCGCCGGAATTGGTTGAGTTGAATTGTTTGGATTGACCAGCGTCGAGAGTGGCCGAGGCAGGAGAAATGCTGACGGAGGGTGCGGGGTTGACTGTGACGCTTGCTGTGTTAGATTTTGCTCGGACTCCGACGTTGTCTGTCACGTTGAGGTAGACCGTGTACGGCCCCGTGGAGTTGGGAGTGAAAGTCCAGCTGGAACCCGACGCACCAGAAACGGCTGTCCCATTCAAACACCACTGATACACAAGCGGCAAGGTGCCGCCGGTAACGCTGGAAGTGAAGAGTTGGGACTGGCCAAAATCTATGACAGTCGCGGAGGGCGAAATGCCGACTGTGGGTGCGATGTTCACGGCTACTGTAACCGTGTTCGATATGGCTTGGGCCCCTGCGCCGTCATTGACTCTCATGGAGACAGAATTGGATCCTGCGGATGCTGGTGTAAAGGTCCATGTTGCGCTCGTGGCGCCCGTGACCAATGTGCCATTCAGATACCACTGATAAATGTAGGATGGCGTGCCACCTGATACGCTTGAACTGAAAAGCTGCGACTGACCAACGTCCAAGACCGCAGAAGAGGGCGAAACAGCAACAGAAAGGACGGGGTTCACAATGACTGTGGCTGTGTTGGACTTTGACGTAAAACTAGCACCGTCAGTCACGTTCACATGGACGTTGTAGAGCCCTGAAGAGCTAGGTGCAAACGTCCACGTGGAGCTGGTGGCACCAGAAGCTGCCGTACCATTCAAGTACCACTGATACACAAACGGCAAAGTACCACCTGAGATGCTGGAAGTGAACTGTTTCGACTGGCCAACATCCATGACTGCTGAAGTGGGGGAAACGGTGACCGTGGGTGTCTGGTTGACAGTGACACTTGCAGTGTTGGATTTTGCGGTAAACCCGACGTTGTCTGTCACGTTGAGGTAGACCGTGTACGGCCCCGTGGAGTTGGGAGTGAAAGTCCAGCTGGAACCCGACGCACCAGAAACGGCTGTCCCATTCAAACACCACTGATACACGAAAGGTGAAGTCCCGCCGGAGATGCTTGAAATGAACAGTTTGGATTGTCCAATGTCAATGGATGCAGAACTGGGCGTTATGCTGATTGAAAGTGCTCCGTTTACAGTGACTGAAGCAGTGTTGGATTTTGCGACGTACCCTGCCGAGTCTGTTACGTTCAAGTAGACCGTGTAAGAACCCTGAGACTCTGGCGTGAACGTCCATGTGGCGTTAGTGGCGCCTGAGACCGCGACACCGTTACGGATCCATTGGTAATAGTGGGGAGACGTGCCTCCGGCGATGCTTGAAGTGAAAAGCCTAGATTGGCCGACATCCAATACTGCAGAGGCTGGTGAAATGGCGACAGAGGGCAGCGGGTTTGCTGTGATGGTTGCGATGTTGGATTTTCCTGTGGAATTGGAACTGTCAGTCACGTTGACGTAGACAGTATATGAGCCTGGAGTGCTGGTGGTGAAAATATACGTTGGGCTGTTGGTGCCGACGGTAACGCCGTTCCGATACCATTGATACGTGTACGGTGAAGTGCCGCCGGTGATGCTTGAAGTGAACTGCCTGGCTTGGGTAACATCCATGATGACAGATGCGGGTGAGATAGCGATAGAGAGAGGCAGTTGACCGAAAGCATAGACGTTGCGGTCGCTCGAACCGATGAAGACTGTGCCGTTGGCTGCGGCTGGGGAAGAAAGGACTTGATTGCCCGTTGTGTAGTTCCATACAAGAGTACCTGTGGAAGCGTTCAAAGCGTAAACTTGGCGATCATAAGAACCGACGAAAATCATGCCACCAACGGCAGCCGGTGAGGAATAGACTTGACCACCAGTAGTATAGCTCCACAAGAGAGAACCGGTGGAAGCATCCAAAGCATAGACTTTACCGTCATTTGAACCTACAAATACTGTGCCAATGGCAACGGCTGGTGAAGAGTACACTTGACCACCAGTAGTATAGCTCCACAAGAGAGAGCCGTTTGTAGCGCCAAAAGCATAGACGTTGTTGTCGTACGAGCCCACGTAGACTGTATCGCCGACAACAGCTGGAGAAGAGTACACTTGACCACCAGTAGTGTAGTTCCACAAGAGTGCGCCGGTGGAGGCGTTCAAAGCATAAACGTTCTTGTCTAGCGAACCTACAAAAACCATACCGCCAGCGGCGGCAGGAGAAGAATACATTAACGAGCTAGTCGCGCGGCTCCAGATCAAAGTGCCTGTGGAGGCGTTCAAAGCATAGACTCTGTAACCTGAGCTAACGAATACCATCCCGCTTAATGCGGCGGGAGAAGAATACACTTGACCGCCAATCGTAGTGTAGTTCCACAGGAGTGCGCCGGTGGAGGCGTTCAAAGCATAGACTCTGCCGTCTTGGGAACCTACAAAGACCACGCCGCCGAGAACAGCGGGAGAAGACGACACACTACCGCCTGTCGCGTAGCTCCACAATAAAGTGCCGTTAGAGGCGCCCAAGGCATACACTCTGCCGTCATTAGAACCTACAAAGACCACGTCGTTAAGGACAGCAGGAGAAGAATACTCGACTGCTCCACCTGTCGTGTAGTTCCATCCGAGTTGGTTCGTGTTCGGCGCAGTCGAATTCGAGTATCCGGAGTGTGTCAAGTCGCGGTGGAACATTGGCCACGCGCCTACGCTGACGGAGGCAATGTTGGATGTTACTTGTGCACTTGTGTTGTCAGTGACTTTTAAGCAGACGGTGTATGAGCCTGCAGTAGCCAAGCTGAACGTCCAAGTGGTACTGTTGGCGCCGGATACATTGGCACCGTTTAGGTACCACTGGTAAGAGTAAGATGGCGTGCCCCCCGAGACGGTTGAACTGAAAAGCTGCGACTCCCCGACGTCCAAGACTGCAGAGACTGGCGAGATGCTGACCATTAGAGCTGGGTTGACAGTGACCGTTGAATTGCCAGATACTATCATGAAGCCGGCACCGTCAGTGACGTTGACGTATACGGCGCAGTTGCCCGTAGAATTCGGCGCAAAAGTCCATGTTGAGCTCGTGGCGCCGGAGACTGCTGTGCCGTTCAAGTACCAACGATATGTATATGGCAGGGTGCCGTTGGAGACGGTTGAGTTGAAGAGTCGTGATTGACCGATATCCAGAACGGTTGAGGACGGCGAGACCGTGACAGACGGAGCCAAGTTGACGGTGACCGTCGCATTGTTGGATCTTGCCGTGTAACCGGCGGCGTCTGTAACGTTCGCGTAGATGCTGAAGGAGTCGGGAGAGGCAGGGGTAAACGTCCAGTTGGGGTTGCTGGCTCCTGAAATTGCCGTGCCATTTGCGCAGTACCACTGATATGTGAACGGTGAAGTGCCGCCTGAGATGGATGAACTGAAGAATCTAGATTGGCCAACATCCATGACGACAGACGAGGGCGAAATGCTGATCGTGAGTGTTGGGTTGACGGTGATGTTGGCGATGTTGGATTTTGCCGTGAAGCCTACACCGTCTGTCACGTTCACGTAAACGCTATAGAGGCCAGTAGAGTCCGGGGTGAAGGTCCACGACGTGTTGGTGGCGCCAGGAATGGCTGTGCCATTTCGATACCATTGGTACGTGTACGGCGACGTTCCCCCAGTGACACTCGCTGTGAATTGTTGAGATTGGCCGACGTCCATGACGACTGAAGTGAAAGAGACGGCGACTGAGAGCGCCGGGTTGACGGTGACCGTCGCGATGTTAGACTTTGCCCTGAAACTGGCACCGTCCGTAACGTTGACATAAACACTGCAGAGACCAGAAGAATTCGGCGCAAAAGTCCAGCTGGGACCCGTGGCGCCAGGAACCGCTATTCCATTCAAGCACCATTGGTAGGTGTACGGCAAGGTGCCGCCAGAGACGTTTGACGTGAACAGTTGCGACTGACCAACATCCTTGACGACAGAAGTGGGCGAGATGAACAAAGAAAGGGGCAGTCGACCAATAGCGTAGACTTTCTTGTCGTTTGAGCCTATGAATAAGATGCCACCGGCAAGTGTGGGAGAGGATTCTATCCAATAACCCGTTGCGAACCTCCACGCGAGATTGCCCGTTGTGGCGTTCAGAGCATAGACGGTGTAGTCGTATGAATTCACGAAGACTATGCCGCCGGCAACGGCAGGAGAAGAATATACTACATCGCCGGTTGAGTAGTTCCATATGGGGGCGCCGGTGGAAGCGTCAAAAGCATAAACTTTGCCATCCAACGAGCCCACGAAGACCGTACCGTTGGCAACGGCAGGGGAAGAATAGACAATATTTCCTGTCGTGAAGTTCCAGATGTGAGCACCGTTTGCGGCGCTCAGAGCATAGAGTCTGTAGTCATCCGAACCCACATAGACCACACCGCTGACAACAACCGGAGAAGATTCGACAGCGTTTCCGGTCGTGTAGCTCCACACCAGAGCACCAGTAGAAGCATTCAAAGCGTAAACCTTGTAGTCACACGAGCCTACGTAGACTATGCCGTCGGAGACGGCTGGAGAAGAATCTACAAAGTTGCCTGTCGCATAGCTCCATATGAGTGCCCCGGTCACGGCGTTTAAAGCGTAGACCTTGTAATCGTTCGAGCCCACAAAAACCGTACCGTTAGCCACAGCGGGAGAGGACTCAATCGTATAGCCAGTTGCGTAGTTCCACATGGGTATGCCCGTCGTAGCGTTCACGGCATAGACTCTGGTGCCTGAGCCAAAGAAGACCACGCCACCGGAAAAAGCAGGAGAAGACCCCACGGCGTTGCCAGTCGTGTAGCTCCAGACGAGAGCACCCGTCGTAGAGTTCAAAGCATAGACCTTGCCGTCCTCTGAACCCACAAAAACCAGACCGCTGGAAACAGTGGGAGAGGAATGCACCTGACCACCGGTCGTGTAGCTCCACAAAGTCTGGTTCGTGCTTGGCGCTCGTGATGTCGAGAATCCAGTGTGCATCAGGTCGTGCCTAAACATCGCCCATGTCTTAGCATATTCATCAGGCACTCCATGCGGGTCCGTGTAGAACGGGTTCATGGTGTACTCTCCATCGGTGACTGTTGCCCAGATCGGGTTGGGAACGGGGGTCGTGTCGTCGCTCAGTTTAGCCAAGTCGAAGTGAATCGGCGTTTGCAGCGGCGAGGTGCTACTTGTAACTATGTGGAATGTCACGTGGAACAGGGCTGAGGCTCCTGTGTTGTTTGCTGAGGTTGCGAGTGCAGATGCAACGAGTTCGTAGTAGCCCGCACCCGACTGTTCAAGAACGATGCTCCAGTTGCCTGTGCCCCAGAGAGTGTTCAGTGCGGCCGTGTAGTCGGCGCCTGTCCTGGTTAATAGGCTGTTGTTCCAGGTCATGTTGATTTCGAAGCCCGCAAGATTAGTGAAGTTTGAAAGGGTTACGGCCACTGTGAAACTTGTGCCTACATCGCCAGCTAGCTTGATCACTGGGGTGGGGTCAACATAGAGTTGAGGCCCATCAGCGGCGCGCGCTCTCTGGATTGGCAGAGAGACAATTGAACCAACTAATGTTGCCAGAATTGCCAGTAATAGAATCGCTGCCGCTAGTCTGGTTCTCATTTTCTTCTCCGTCTCTCCCTTTTCACAGTGACACTTGTTTAAGCGTTTACACTGTTCAATATTATGTGTCCGCGTGCCGCTATTTAAGTGTCTGTGTAATATTCTTCTATGGAAATAACGCGGCTTGTCGTCCAACAATCTGGGAAAGTCTAATATCGGAACCTAGAAGAACCTATGATCTTGCAGACAAAGAGCGGCTCCTTGGTTCGATAGAACTAGTACATATGCTATCAAGGCACGCGCTCCTAGTTTTGGGACCAAGTTTGTTGGACATTATTAGTCTGCTCAAACGGTTGTGTTTTTTGTCGTGGTTTCTTGTGTGCTATTTATCATTTCATAGGTCAAACCGTGTTTCCGTTTTCAACACGAAAATAGAAGTAAGTTTCAGAAAAGATAAAAAGACTGGATACAATCATATTACACGATCATATTACAAGTATTCAGAGTAAGGAAAGGAGAAGGAGAAAATGAAATATAGAATAGTG
>Ga0315277_10002115_pt1 | contig 27949 bp, 25 predicted proteins | sample YL17G05_15_MG_FD_203695 | JGI IMG/M metagenome (GOLD analysis project Ga0315277, IMG submission 203695) | Sediment microbial communities from Yellowstone Lake, YNP, Wyoming, USA - YL17G05_15 | ecosystem: Environmental > Aquatic > Freshwater > Lake > Sediment | place: USA: Wyoming | collected... | reverse complement strand
TGTGTCGTTGCGAGTACAGTAGTCCGATTCCTCGCGGCCGGGATTGGTGGTATCTTGGTCGCAGTTATTCGCAAAACCGCGTGGAGTATTCCGCCACCGAAAGGGAGGTGACCACATGGCAAGGCCGTCCTCACGACTGGCACTCTGGGGTGCGATTGCATCGCTTCTTGGTATCCCACTGGCGCTTCTCCTATTCTTCGCCGATTGCCGCTCTGAACCTCACATCGTAGTCCAGGTTCCCGCAACTGCGCCGTACCGAGACGCAAACGAGCATATTGACAGTGTGAGCGCGGATGATTCTGCTCCGCCTGTCTCACGGGAAGAATCACAGCTTGACGGGCACGCTCCGCAACCGGAGCAGGGAAACGCCGCTGCAATGCTGCCTACACCGGTGCCGGACCAGGAATACAAGAGCCCGGTATTCGTTGGCAATTCTCTCTATCCGCGATCGTATCGCATTGAGATCATGGCCGCCGAGAGGATCGGCGACTCAAAACTGAGACTCCATGTGCTGGTTAGGTCACAGGTTGACCACACAATAAAAATGCGTCTGGAAGAGCCCGAACAGACAGCTTACATCGTGGACCCACAAGGCGTTCGGTATTTCCTCGCGAGCGAGGAGAGCCTAACGGGCGAGTTCCCGACAAACGTTGATGTCAGGGGCTCGCTGACATTCCTCGGTCCTCCCTCGGCCACCAAGCAGATCACCGTCGTATTTCGATACCGTGTCGGCTCGGGCCGTGCTGACGAGGTGATCTTTCGAAATCTCGACCTTGACCTGATGAAGCTCGTTCAGCCGGTCCCGGCCGAGCATGCCTCACGAGTCGGGCAGGCTGATCTTCGCTGAGTTACGGCCGGCAAAGAGGATAGGGCCGCAGCCGGTGGAGCCGACCGGCACGCTTTCTTTCCCCAATGTAGAGGGAATTAAAGGGGTCCGGTACTTTTTCTGGACCTTCCCTTGGGACGCAGGGTGGAAGTCAGTTGGAGCCTCTGGGCGGTGGTCAATATCCACGATGCCTCCCCCAGAGGCGTGCCGCGTCTGACGTGGCAGGGGGGGCCGTGTCTTCATTATTCATTGTTCGAGGTATGGAGAGCACGCGGAAGTCTCCCGGGTACGTGCACAAAGACACAGCGCTGTAAGTCACCGGGGCGCAAGAGGTTGGAAGTGTTTTCACTATTTACCAGACATTCCTGGAACAGTCCGGCTTGACGAGCGTCTTTAATATATGGTCCGATGACCAAGATGCGCCGGGTGCCTGGGTGACCGGATCGGCCTGCGCCCATGTTCGAAATCAAAAATTTGCCAGGGGTCAGGGATCGGGGGGCAGATGACGCGGTGTGCAAAACAAAGCCAATTGGGAGGGCGGTCTGGAGACTGTAGACCGTAGGCGGGAGGCAACTGCCGGCGTGATGTGTGAAACAAAGCCAATCCGGGGCCGGGGGCCCCTGGGATTGCGGATTGTTGATTTCGGACTCGTCGGACAAGTCGGATTGCGGACTCGTCCGACAAGTCGGATTGAAAGGCCGGGAGCGGATGAACGAATCTGCGAAACAAAGCCAATTGGGAGCGGGAGACAAGGGCGGGACGCCCTCGCCACGAACGCCTTACGGCGTCACTACGAGCGGGACCTGTTCTGCAAAACAAAGCCAATTGGCAGCGGGCACAGTGGAGGCGGCAGGCCGCAGGGGATTGCACAGGCGGCTGCGCAAAACAAAGCCAATCTGGGGTCGAGGCCCTGGGAGTGCAGAATGCGGAGTGAAGGTGCGTGGCAGGTGAATGAGTCTGTGAAACAAAGCCAATTGGCAGCGGGCACAGTGGAGGCGGTAGGCCGCAGGGGATTGCACAGGCGGTTGTGCAAAACAAAGCCAATCTGGGGTCGAGGCCCTGGGAGTGCGGAATGTGGAGTGAAGGTGCGTGGCAGATGAATGAGTCTGTGAAACAAAGCCAATTGGGGGCGGAAGACAAGGGCGAGACGCCCTCGCCACGAACGCCCTACGGCATCACTACGAGCGGGACCTGTTCTGCAGGACAAAGCCAATTCGGGAGCGAATGCGGATTGGGGGTTGCTGATTGCGGATTACCCCGGACAGCCTCGTGTCCCCCACTCGCGCGAAACAAAGCCAATTGGGTGGGGTCCTGGCCTGTGGGTCGTGGGACGGGGTGGGTCTTTCCCTCGGTGGCCTCGACCCGCCGTTCCGTGCAAAACAAAGCCAATTCCAGGCCGGGGGCCTTGGGAGTGCGGAGTAAGGGCCGGAGGGCGCCGCGGCAGACCCCAGTGGCAAGTGCGGGCGTGCGAAACAAAGCCAATTGGGAGGGCAGTCCAGAGACTGGAGACCGTAGGCGGGAGGCAACTGCCGGTGCGTTGTGCGAAACAAAGCCAATTCGGGGGACGGGGCCTCGGCCCCCTTGCTGATGCCTTGGGCATGTTCTCTGTTGAGTCGGGGGCCCGATTTGGGTATACTGAAGGGCATAGACCAGCAGGGTGGAGAACATGCAGAAAAACGCCCAGGCAACCGAACAGAACGACGGCATCGCGCATCTGATCCGTGAAAAGACTGTCGCCGAGCAGGGAGGCACAGGTCCGGAAATGAACATGGAATTGCTCGCCGGCCGGCTCCGGCGGGGCGATCGGACGGCGGCGGAAGAGCTTGTAAGTGCCTACTACGAACGGATTTACCTGTTCATGCGGGCCGTCGGCCACGATCGGCAGATCAGTGAGGACCTGGCGCAGGAGACGTTCATGCGGGCATGGTGCCACATTGGCCAGTTGCGGGACGGCAAGGCCCTGAATGGCTGGCTCTTTCGTATTGCGGCGAATGTCTCGCGGCTGCATTGGCGGCGGCATCGGGGAATGGAAGCCCTGGACGGCGACGATGTTGAAAGGCTCCACGGCGGTCCGAACGGGCTGGACGGGGCCAGCGGGCAGGAGGAGTCGGCCCGGCTGTGCCAGGCGGTGACGCGGCTGCCCCAAAAGCTGCGGCAGGCTATTGTGCTGCACTACCTGGAGCAGTTGACGATCTCCGAGGCGGCCGATGCGGCCGGCGTGCGGCAGGGAACGTTGAAAAGCCGTCTGAACAGGGCGCTCGAGGCCCTGAGAAAAGTGATGGAAGAGCAACAGGGGTAGGGCGGGTTTGAGGCGAGGCCGTTATGGGAAAGACGCGAATTGAAGAGCTGCTCCGGGCTCTGCCCGGCCGGATTATCGAGCGTGCCAGGCCCGGCCTGGCCGAACAAATCAGGAACCAGATCCCTGCCCGGCTCAGTCTGCACCGCATGGATACGGTCAGCATCATCATCGATCTGCGGATCAGCCGCGTGGTGGCCGCGGCGGTGATTCTGCTCGCCGTATTCCTGATCGGCTCCTTCCTCGGCGGCCGGGAGGCGGCCGACACGCATATCTTCCATGATGGCAAGCTATTCCTCAAGTACACCCTCGGCGGTGAGAAGGCCTGCAGGGCCGAAGTCTTGTCCGGGGTGGCGAAATTCCGCGATGGTCTGGTCGCCCAGGGAAAGGAAGTGGTCTACTACGGCGACCGGGCGAATCTCGACGATCCTTACGCCATCCTGATGTACTGGACGGTTTCACAGGATAAATATGGGGTAATCCTCAGCGACCTGTCCGCTCGGACCGTGACGTCCAAGACGCTGATCCGGCTCCAATCGCACATGATGGAGCAAAAGCTGAAGAAGTAGCAGCGGGCACGCCCGGCCTTGTCACAGCGACCACTGCATGGTAAAACAAGCTTCACTGACGCTGAAAACTAGGTCACCCTGCAATGACATCGCCGGAAAGGGAATCATTGTGACCAAACACAGGGGCTTTACGCTCATTGAACTGCTGGTGGTCATCGCGATCATCGCACTTTTGATGTCCATCCTCATGCCCGCCTTGGCCCACGTCAAGAAGCAGGCGCAGTCCGTCGCGTGCGTGGCTAGGCTCAAGAGCTGGGGGCTGATGTACAAGCTATACACCGATGACAACGGCGGGTTCTTCCACGAGGGCTGGGGCTATGACCACCACCCCCAGAATGCGGGCCGGCCGAACACGTACGGCTTGTGGGTGAATGCCTTGCGGCCCTATTATATAGACGAGAAGATGCGGTTCTGTCCCACGGCCACCCGCGTCGTGCTGAATGACAACGACTGGGGCACATTCAAGGCATGGTACTTGAAGGCTGCCAACCGTTATCCGGCTTCAGGGGAGGGGCCCGATAAGGAGTTCACTGGCAGCTACGGCACCAGCAACTGGACCGACTACATGCTCAAGGATCGTACTAGCGGCGGGCGGCTCGTTCAGTGGTTCTGGAAGTCCACACAGAACATCAAGAACGCTGACCATGTCCCCATCTTTGGGGATAACACCTGGCACGACGCCTGGCCTCAACAGATCGATACCCCCGTGCAGACGCCGTGGGACTTCGGCTGGGGCGACAAGGGGACCGCCGGCGAGATGAACCAGTTCTGCATCGACCGTCACAACGGCTGGACAAACCTCGCCTTTGCGGATTGGTCGGCGCGGCATGTCGGGCTCAAAGAGCTTTGGACACTGAAGTGGCACCGGGAGTATGACACCAGCGGCTCATGGACGAAGCGGGGCGGCGTTCTGCCGACGGACTGGCCTCAGTGGCTCAGGAAGTACAGGGAGTATTGACCGTCACGCCCAGATGCGAACCTTCGAGGCGCAGGATAAACCCCCAACTCCCGAGCCTCTGGGGACAGCGGTCAACTGTCAGTCTGTGACGCTCCCTGCATCACAACTGTCTGCGGCGGTGCAGTCTGTTGACGAGTCCGGCGCCCAGGCCGGCGAGCAGGATCGCGCCAGGGGCCGGAATGCAGAAAACGTCAGTGGCGAAAGTGACACTTCTTGCGCCGTCTCCCCGTCCTGCAAAGGCGAATAGAGAGAGTTCGAACTCGTGGTCGGGGTGCACGGGGAAGCTGCTGAGCGAATCCACGTGCCACATGCGCGTGTCGTCCAGACCCGGACAGGAATCGGGCAAACCGAACCGCTCGCCGGCAAGCTCTACGGATGCTGTGAGGTCCGTCAGGCGGTACCGTGCAATGGACTCATTCTGCTCGACGCAGTCTCCCTGCCCCTGCACACGAAGCCCGAGAGTGGGGCAGTCCAGCGTGAATCGGTACGTCGATTCGGCCTGGGCAAATGCCTCCGTATCGAGAGGGCTGGCACCGACCACGACGCGAAAGTCGCCCGCGAAGGCCGACGAAAACGAGAATGGGACGCCCTCCACAGCTTTGGATATCGGCGTCTGTGCGCTCAGATCGTAGGAAATGAGGCCCTCAGGTCCCAAGACCGAGCCTGAAATGCGGTGCTGCTGCTCCAGAATCGTTATCCCGGTGGGACTTGCCAGACAGATCGCAGGCGCGAGGATCACAGCGCACCATACCACCCACCGCATCATCATCCTTCGTTCGTGGCAATCCATTGCTGACTCCTCCTGCCCATCCTCTTGGCCTCGTCATGTGCCCCGCCTGCCCGTGCGTTTCGGCGGTTCATGCATGAACCGCATTTGAGACGGCCGGGGCTAGCGGCCTTGGCAGCCGCCTCGCGTATTTGTGCATATGGTGCCTGCGAATCCTGGAGATGTCAACTAGGGAAAACGCGTATCCTTGTGAACGCAGGAAGTGTGGAAGGGCCGGCGTGCTGTGCCGGAGAGGGAGCAGCCGGCAGTAATTCGCACGATCAATAGATGATCGCCGTGGCTTCCTCAACCTTCTTGATGATCTCGCCCGCGTCCGACGGGTCGGAGACGTAGCCGTCGAAGCCCTTCTGCATCAGGGCGGCGACCTCCTGGGGACTCAGGTGGTTGGCCAGCGCTAGGATCTTGATCGTGCTGTACTCTTCGCTGGCACGGATGCTGCGGCAGATGCCGTGCGCGTCGATGTCTCTGGCCAGCAGGTTGATCAGCATGACGTGGGGCGAGAATCTCTGCACGGCCGCGCCGGCCTCGAAACCATTGGAGACGCTGTAAACCTCGTATCCGCCGCGGGCGGCCAGGGCATCGGCGATGGGGGGATTCGAGCCATTTTCGCCGCTGACCACGAGGATGCGAATCTTTCCGACGGGCAGGGCGTCGGTGGGCATGTTGTTGGCCTTCATGAACCGGATCAGCTCGTTGAGAGGGATACGGCGGTCCTTGCTGCCCGGGATGCGATAGCCGTGGAGTTGGCCGGAATCGAACCACTTGGATACCGTTCTCGGCGCGACGTTGCAGATCTTCGCCACGTCGCCGGTCGTCAGTACGTTTCTGCCTTTTGCCATGCGTGCATTCCTGTACTCATAGATTCATGCTATATTGTTCTTCGGCTCCGGAGGTGTCGGCATTTAGCAGGTCCGGAAGAATTCTCGCCCAGCCGCCAGTGGACACGGCTCAGCCCGACCTCGCGTCCCATAAATCAGTCCCTCTCAGGTGCCGGTTGACACCATTGCCAGGGCACCCGTTTAGCCTGCCTGCTTCTGGGGTCGGGTGGCACCGCCAACTCGTTTGACGGTGCTCATTCGAGCGGGCGTGCTCAATCGAAACCCCACGGGCAAACGAGTTTGCCCGTGCCACCCAAGATCGGGCCTTTCCAGGCTGAACAGGCACCTGCCAAGGGGCATGAAATGTGTTTGCTTCGGATGGGGAGGGACTTACAATGCGGCTTTGAAGGGTAATAGTTGAATTGTCAGATGGGGATCGCGATGCGAATCTGGTTATCCCGGCCGGACATTACGGACAAGGAGGTCGAACAGGTAACGCAGGTGTTGCGCGGCCCGAATCTCTCGCTGGGGCCAATGGTCCCGGCGTTTGAATCGGCCTTTGCCGGATATATCGGCCGCAGGCGGGCGGTCGCGGTCAATAGCGGCACTAGCGGGCTCTTCCTGAGCCTGCTGGCCCTCGGCGTCGGTCCCGGTGACGAAGTTATCACCACACCCTTCACATTCATTGCCTCAACGACGTGCATCATGGCGGCGGGGGCAAAGCCGGTGTTCGTCGATATCGATCCGGTGAGCTTGAACATCGATTCGCAGCGCATCAAGGCCGCAATCACCAGCCGGACGAAGGCCATTCTTCCGGTGGAGGTCTTTGGCAATCCGGCGGGGTTCGACGGGGTCTGTGAGATCGCCGAGCGGCACGGCCTGCACATCGTGGAGGATAGCTGCGAGGCCTTGGGCTCGGCCCTGGACGGCAACAAAGCAGGCTCATTCGGCGTCCTGAGTGTCTTTGGGTTCTATCCGAACAAGCAGATCACCACCGGCGAGGGGGGCATGATCCTGACCGACGACGAGAGCCTCGCGGACACCTGCGTGTCGCTGCGCAACCAGGGCCGCAGCAAGGGAGGGGGCTGGCTGGCCCACGAGCGGCTCGGGTACAACTTCCGGCTCAGCGACATCAACTGTGCCCTCGGCGTCGCCCAACTGTCCCGGCTGGAAGAGATCAAGGCCAAGCGCCGGCGCGTGGCGAAATGGTACCAGGAGATGCTGGCCGACGAGGAGCGGCTGATCGTGCCGACGGAGGCGGCCGGATGCGAGCTGAGCTGGTTTGTCTTCGTCGTTCGCCTCCGAGAGACGTTTGAGCAGCGCCAGCGCGACGCCATCCTGCAGGAGATGAATCGGCAAGGCATCCAGGTGAGCAACTACTTCTCGCCGGTGCACTTGCAGCCGTTCATTGCGGAACGCTACGGCCTGCGGCGCGGCGATTTCCCCATCACTGAATCCGTAAGCGGCCGAACGATCGCTCTGCCGTTCCACAACCATCTGACCGAGCAGGACGTGGCCCTCGTCTGCGGCGTGCTGCGGGCCGTTCTCGACAACTACCTGCGATAATCCGCTCGGGACAACGGCGCCGGATGACACATTCTCAGACGCCTTGTCTGATTTTGCACCTCCCCTTTCATATTGTAGGTATTTGGTAGAGGTTTACGTAGACCAAAGGGCCATAACACCGAGCTCATCATCCTGAGAAGGAAGGGGGGACTCTGTCCAATGGGCTGGAGATCCAAATTCGTCTTCATGCTGATCGTGTACTTTGCCGGCTTCGCCACAGCGGTGTACTGTCTGGCGCCCGCTCCTGAGACCACATCGATCTCCGCTTCACAGAAGAGGAACATGCTCGGCGCCACATTCCGATCGGACCAGTTCGCCAAGAGTGTCAACACGGGGATCTACAAGTGCATCGATCTGGGCAAGGACGCGGCGACCCGTGCAGCGGAAGTGATCCGGGAGAAGATGGAAGAAGCACAGCGGCAATCGAAGGTCAAGTAAGTACACAGATCAGCCTCGCCGAGGCGGGCCGGAAACGGCCTGGATGGACCGATCCACCGAAATTTCCAAGGGGGGTTCGCCAAAGGAGTGTATCGGCCGCGGGTACCCAACGACCCGCGGCCGTCGGTTTTTCAGGGGAGGCTCGGTCAAAGCGGCTTATCTGCCGGCGCCTCATGGCTGCGAATATAAGCGCAAATCTTCTCGACGAGAACGCCGTCATCGAGCGTGACATCCAGTGGCAGATCAGGCAGAACGCCTCGCCCGTCATCCGTGCCCGCCCGCCGGGGAAAGTAGCCGGTGGCAATCCCGCAAGTCAGAAAGCTGTTCGGCAGGCGGACATGCACGATATCACCGAACGAGGACGCCCTGCCCCCTGTTTCCTCGCCGGCGATGATTCCCATCTTATAGTCTTTGAAGAACATGGCCTCGAAGCTCGCCGCAGAGTAGGTTGAGCGATCGCAAAGGAGGGCCAGTTTGACCGGCCATGAGTGATTGGAGTCCGGCCGCAGCTCACCGTACGGCTTGTCGACCATCTTGGCAAACACCATGTAGCCCATGTTCGAGTTACCCCCGTCGTTGCCTCGCAGGTCCAGGATGGCGATCTGCGTTCCCTTCTGCTTCATCTCATCCACGAGGGTGTTTGCCTTGGCCTCCAACTCCGCCCGCAGGCCCCAGTTGAAGGTTTGCAGCTTGAAGAGACACACCTTGCCGTCTTCATAGAACTGGTGGTGAAAACGCGGCGCCTGCGGCTTGGACCTCTCGTATTGTTCCAGCCAGGGTTTGACGGCTGGCAGCGTCTCCGAGTACGTCCGGCCCTCGCTGTCCTGCATCTGCAAAGTGTACTGGTCTCGGATGTCACCCAAGAGGACCTGGTATATCTCGAAGCCCCTTTCCAGAATCCACCATTTCTGGATGTCGGTCTCCCGCGACAAGTACCGGGCGTACCGATGCAGGAGCGATTCTATCGGCTCGCCATTCACGGCGGTGACAGAATCCCCGGCTCTCATGCGGGCGGGCGAGACCTCCGGCGACCACGCCTCAACCGTCATGTAGCCATCTCGATAGCGGAACTTCACCGGAAAGACTTTGCCGCCCTTGCTCACGTGCTCATAGAAGGCCGAAAGATCCTGATGTCTCGTGTGGTCGTCTCCCACCATCGCCAGCAGCGCAGCGACGGATAGGGAGAAGTCTTTGACCGGCAGTTCCTCAGGCAGATTCGCCTTGGTCCGCTCGACCTCACGGCTGAAGTTGCTCTCCGAAACTTTCGCGAAGGGTCTCGGATGCTTTGCCTTGAGTTGCCCGACCAGGAAATCAAGGTCCTCCACCGCCCCCTGACGAGTGATCGTTGCGGCCGGGGGCCCGCCGGCGTGACGCGGCACATTCGCATCGACAACGCGTGCGTAGAAACCCCAGGAGTACAGGCGATTGCAGACCTTCAGCAGAAGCTGGTTCTCCCCTTTTCGCAAAGTCACGGACACAATGTCTTCATCGGGAACGGCGGCGCGATCCGCACTTCGGCTCAGGACCGGCTCGCCGTTGAGCCAGGCCTTGACGTCGTCGTCGCTGCCGACCCGCAGTTCCATCTTCCGGGCCTCAGGCGACTGCACAGAGGTGGCCGCATAAGCGACCGCCCAGTCCTTCGGGCCCAAAAGAGCGGCCAGATCGATGAGACCATCGGCCCGCGTTCGCGTGGGCTTGAACCACTTCGCCCGTCCCTCCTTGCCCGTGTACTCCTTGGAGAAGTCGATTTCCTTCTCGGGTGCGTACGGAGTGTCGAATCCAGCGCCATCGGCGTTGTCGAAGGGCCCGATGATCGTCCATGCGTTGCTCTCAATCCATCCTCCTGAGGGACGCGGCAAGGCGGCCTTGACGCCTGTCTCATGGGGCTGCGTGCTCACCGCCTTGTCCATCGGCGGATAGAAGGCCTTGGGGTTTGAAATGTACCTGGCGTCACGGAATGACGCATGCCTTTGGAACGCCTTGGGTTTGTCGGCGCCCTTGGGAACGAGCATGATCACGCCCCGTTGCGACGGTTGTCCCTGGGCGGCGCTGCGGTAGAATCGCTGGTCGCAGCCGAAGTTGAGATAGTAAAGGTAGGGGATGATCCACTCGATGTAGTTCGCCTGGCGGTCCGCTGTGGCGGTTTGGGAGACGAACCGGATGGTCAGGCCGGGGTCTTTTCGCGCGATGGCATCCTGAACCTCCACGGCGTTGAGGGGCACTCCTTTGCTCTCGGCGATGGCACCCCACTGGCCGTCCACCATGACCCATTTGCCGAATTGCCTCAGCCACACTTCCGCGACCACATGCCCGGCCCCGGATTCTGCGGTCTCGACATCGGAACGCATCAGGCCGAGCGTGCGGGAGGACATTCCCAGCGACCGCGTGCAGCCGGTCACGACGATCGCGTACTCGACGCAGCGGAACCTCTTGCCCTCGGAGACTTCTCTGAGAATCGTCAGTGGATCGGGCTTGGACGGGCTGTTGTTGCCATTGTGCTCCCATTGCGTCTGCACCCATGCCAAGACTCGCTTGAGCTTCTCATAGTCATCCGCCTCGCCGCGCACGAGGTCCTCCAGGCCGTACTTCGTTCGCAGCTCGACCATGTTTGGATCGTTCGGGTCATCCATGGTGATCGTGTACGGCTCGACCTTCTCATTAGGGTCCCATTCCCGCAGAGCGATCGCCTGCTCGCGGACCGCCTGCATCTGCTTCTTGTACTCCTCCTGTTCCTGCAGGGTCTTCAGGAATTTCTGCTGTTCCTGCTCCGAGGGCTTCTCCGTGTGGAACCGCACAGACGCCTGCCCATCTTTGGGCTCCCACGAGGTCGAGCACTTCAAATAGGTTGTCACGCCCGTAGCGTAGACACCCCTGGAATCCTCCCGCCGGTTCAAATCCAGCCAGGTGGAGTTGTACTCTCTTTCTGTCTCGCCGCGGCAGCGGTAGATGACGTGCACGGCGTTGCCGTCATAGACGAACAGGAATTCCGCGAGGCCAGCGGGATTGTCCTCAAAGGTCAGCCTTGCGGCCTGGTCCTTCGCGAGGACAAACTCCTCCTTCGTCTCGATCTGATAGACGCGTTCGACGGCGATGGCCTGCCTGGCGCGATGAACGAATTCGACAAGCCCATCCACACCCTCGTACGGCAGCTTCGGTGAATCCGCTGCGGCCCATTGGCAGGCTGCGGCCGTAAGCGACAGCACTATCAACAGTGACTTTCTCACGATGAAACCTCCTTACTGCATGCCGCGTGCGTCAACTTTCTGAGGCCGTGTATATCTCGCGTTTCCGCAGAGTGACCGGACTAAGCGCACAATCCGGTCGGGATGGGCATGATGCCGCGGACTCTCACTGTCTCTCGCCGGGCCCAGGGGGCGACAACAGGACCTGCACCTCATTGACGATCATCTGCTTGGGCAGGTGGCGCTGCCAGATGTATAGGCTGTAGCCCTCGATCTCCTCACGGGATTGATATTCTGTCGAGGCATCGTGAATGCTGATGCCCGCCGGCACGATGAGTACGAAGTTTTCGATACCCTCAACGCCGAAGCGATTGTTCATGACCAGCGGGTACGCATGATCAGTTGGCCTCTGATCCATCGTCACGGCGTCGTTTTGCCAGTAGATGCCGTACCGGGTCTGCCCCGGAGCCAGAGGCTCATCGAGCTGCCAATACACTCTGAACCGGCCCGGCGGCGACTGCCTGCGCTGCACGAGACGGATCTGCTGCTTCTTTCTGGTGGCTGCATCGAAGATCGCCATGTTCGGCGGGTCCATATTGCCCACGCCAACCTCACCCTGCCAGACCTCGTTCGAGTCGTTCCGGATTCCAATGAATCCGCCAACGTGCAGGGCAAAATCCCCGCTGACGAAAAACAGCCGGGTATTCACCGGGATACCCAAGGGGCTAGCCGCCTCTTCGGTCGTCTGGAGATGGAACTGGCCGCAGCGCCGCAGGACGCTTGCCGGCAGGCTCTGGAGCGGGTCCTGCGTCGTCTCAATGGTGATATTCGCCCCCGCCGGAATGGTGAAGTCGAACAGTCCCTCCGGCGGCGCGTCGTCGTACCGGATCAGCGTCGCGTTTCTCAGGATGTCGTACCGGTTGAACCGGGCGCCCCGCGTGACATCGATGCTGATCGGCAGTTTCGTCCGGGAATCGATCAGACAGACGATCTCGAGGTTGGGAGCACTCATCTTCAATTCGAGCATGTTGCGTTTTGTGCCCGGATCGGTGACCCCGCAGTACGTGACCTTGCCGTCGAGTTGCTTCGCCAAGTGCTCGATCCCGCCGAAGAAATCGCCCAGGCAGAAGATGGAAGCGACACTGGGGCCGTCCTTGATCCGCACGGTGTTTGTCTTCCCGTCGTAGTCGTACGTGTTCCTCGGGGTCGAGACGAGAAACCGGTCCTCATCGAGGTGGTTGATCTGGCAGGAATCCATCAGGCCTGTCTCCGGATTGACTTTGACCCACATCTCGATGCGTCTATCGTCCCAGTCCCTGCCGATGATATGGACGACCGGGACTTTCTTAATCGCCTCGACGGTCTGCTCGACGGCATAGACCGGCGTGGCCGATCCTCGAATCGCCATCGCGGCCGCTAGAATGCCAAGAACGATGGCGGCAATTCCTGCCCCGGCCGCTCCGTACCTTGCCACCAAAGCCCATAACGCCGACGCGCCCGAGGGCCGTCTCTCTGTGTATCTCACGTGCGCTGCCACCATGTCGGTCAGCGTCCGCTCGTGCATCTCAGGGCTCGGATCGACATCGAGCTTCGTGAGCAATCGCTTTACGTGCTCTGCGGGTTTCATTGCTCCAATTCCCCATTGAATATAGACCGCAGCTTCTCGATTCCATAGCGGTATCGGCTCTGAATGGTATTGATCGATTCGCCCTGCGTCCTGGCAATCGCTCCGAACGTCATCCCGGCCTTGAGGTGCAGGACTACGGCTTCTCTCTGCTCGTAAGGCAACTGCGACAAGGCGTCGCTCAACCGCCGTAACTGCTCGTCGTGAAGTATTTCACCGAGTGGCGACGGGGCGTCCTGGCTCGTTACCTGCGCGCTGTCCAGGCACCGGGACTGTCGCCGGATTGCCCTGCACCTGTCGCGGGCGAGGTTCGCCGTGCAGGTCGTCAGGTAACTGCGTAGATTCCCCGCCAGCGAGAGTCTTTCGGGCGATTGGGCGAACGCGACAAAGACGTCGTGCACAACATCCTCCGCGGCGCTGTGATCGTTCAAAAGCCCGAACGCGACGGCGAGCATTGCCCGCTCGTACTTCTCATAGATCCGGCACAGGGCATCGGTACTGCCCCGCTTGAACCACAGGATCAGCCATCTATCTTCCATCGCGGCCTTGAAAACCTCCCGGGATCAGCCGTCAATCACATACTACACGAATAGCCATCGCGGATTAGTCTACGCCGCGAGAATATTTCTTGCCAGACCCGCCGGCCAGGATTGTTGCTTTAGCGGGCGCATGAAGAAAGCCGGGCTTGATGGACCCGGCTTGTGAGAAATCTTTCGATAGCGGCGGGGCAACCGTCCTGCTCTCGCGTCATTGAGCCTGCGGAAGCTCAACTCTCAGCAGGATCAGGATGTCCTCGCCTGTGGGGACGATCCCCTTGACGCGGACCAGGATGACCCCGCCTTCGTCCGCTGTGACGCTCGGGATCTCGAAGCCGTTTTCGCCGTCGTGGAAGGAGAAGCTGGACTCAATCTGCGTGCCGTCGGTCGAGATCGTGGGCAGCCAGGCCAGGGCGAAGGCCTCGGTGCCGATCATTGCCTCGTTGCCTTCCCCCACGAGGATGCGAGGTGATGTTATGGGTCCGACGGTCAGGGCATTTTCAAAGCGTTCGGCCTGCTCCCGGGTGAGCGTCGCATAGTACGTTTCCGGGGCGGAGGATGCCTTAATCAACTCGATGCCCTGGTCTTTGAGTGACCGCCATACAGCCTGCTCGCTCACAGGAATATTGAAGAAGCGAGCGGTACACATGACCGCTCTGACATCGGCGTTCGGCGCCGGCTCCTCAGCGTCGTTGGACGGGGCAGGGGGCAGCGGCACCTGGTCCCTGGATTCTCCCGATCTGATTTCCATGATCATCTCTTTCAGTCGGGCCAAGGTCGAGCTGACGGCGTGCCCGGCCTGGCTGAACGCCACGGACCCTCCGCCGAGACCGACCGCACCTGCCAATACCAAGGCCACTACGAGAATGGCCGCCACTCTTCTTGTCTTATGCATCATGATGATTCTCCCAACTCCCGCTCGCACCGAATCCGCTCTCGCCCGATGAGCCTCTTCCATTGCCCCGGTCGAGTCACGGGTGATGCGGCGATCCATCTCGGCACGGTGCCGGACGTGCATGTTCTCAAGGTACTTTTCTACGAGACGTTCTGTGTTCTTTGACTTGCTCATCGTTCAACTCGCCATTCAAGATCGAACGCAGTTTGTCCAATCCATATCTGTACCGGCTCATCGCCGTGTTGATGGAGATCTCCCCGAGTCTGGCGATTTCGCGGAAGGGCAACCTGCCCTGCAGGTGCAGCACGATTATTTCCCGCTGCTCATCAGGCAGTTCAGCCATCGCGGCGTCGAGCTTCGCCGTCGACTCTCTGCTCATCGCCGTGTGCTCCGGCCCGTCCGAGCCTGCAGGGTGTGACATTGCCTCATCCGGTACGGGCGAGACATTCTTCGCCGCTGCGCTATGCCGCTGCCTCGTGCGATTCATGTCGCGGGCACGATTGGCGACGCAGATCGACAGGTAGCCCTTGAGGCTGCCCTTGAGCCGGAACCGGCCGGTTGTCTGCGCGAAGTCCATGAACACATCGTGCAGAACGTCCTCGATCCCGCTCCTGTCGTTGAGCAGCGCCGCAGCGACCTTGAGCAGCGGATCGCGGTACTTCTCGTAGATCCGGCACAACGCCGCCGGGTCCCCGCGATTGAACCGCCAGACCAGTACCCTGTCCTCAATTATCAAAACTGCCAGACTCCAACAACCGGCTGTTCACATGTAGAAACGGCCTAACCCACGATTTTAGTCTATCGTTCTCGATTTGTGTGCACTGATTGTCTCTATGACGGAATCAGCGTCTTGCTCTGTTGACTGGCTCCTGTGCCACACTATGATGTCTGCGACGTGTACGAGAGTCTGGACGCTGGGCGCCAGGTGGATTCACAGGAACGACGGCGGGCGCCGCAATACCACTGACGGGGAAAATGAGATGATCTGGCTGTATGCAGGTTTCATCGCCTTTGTGCTGCTGATGCTGACGTTGGACCTTGGCGTCTTCCATCGCAAGGCCCATGTGGTCTCGGTGAGAGAGGCCCTGACGTGGTCCGCCGTGTGGATCACCCTGGGGCTGTCTTTTGCCGTATTCGTATACTTCGGTTCCGAAGGCCGGTGGCTGGGCCTCGGGCTTGAGCCGGACGCCGCCGACGGATTGCTCAACGATGGCCGGACAGCGATGCAGAAGTATCTAACCGGTTACATCATTGAAGAATCGCTGAGCGTGGACAACATCTTTGTGATCGCCATGATGTTCGGCTATTTTGGCGTGCCGGCGATCTACCGACACCGAGTGTTGTTTTGGGGCATTTTGGGCGCCGTGGTGATGCGAGGTGTAATGATTGCCCTCGGCGCGAAACTCATCGCGGAGTTTCACTGGGTCCTGTACATCTTTGGGGTCTTCCTGATCCTCACGGCGGTCCGGATGCTGTTCCTGAAGAGCGAACACAAGGATCCAGCCAGGAATCTGGTGGTGCGGCTGGCGCGGCGGTGGTTCCCGATCACCGCCCAATTTCATGGGGAGCACTTCATCGTGCGGGCCGGGACACGGGAGTCCCGGGAGAGCGAACAGCCCGGCGTGACCGTCGAGCGGGACGAAATGGTGAATCGAGCCAGGCCTGGTACGTTGTTGCTGACACCTCTGGCGCTGGCCCTTGCCGTGATCGAATCGACGGACCTGGTCTTCGCCGTGGATTCGATTCCCGCGATCTTTGCCATCACGGCCGATCCGTTCCTGGTGTTCACCAGCAACGTGTTTGCCATCCTCGGCCTGCGGTCGCTCTTTTTTGCCCTGGCCGGGATGATGGACAAGTTCCGCTATCTCAAAGTGTCGCTCGCGCTGGTGCTGATGATCGTGGGAGTCAAGATGCTCGTCGCCCAGTGGCTCAAGGCCGCCGTCGGAGGGCACTTCAACTTCTACCTGCTGGCCGTCGTATTCCTGATCCTGGCCGCTGGCGTCATAGCCTCCCTGATCGCCGACCGCCGCAAAAGTCACGGCCCTGCAACTGGGCCTCACAAGTGATGACATTCCGCCTCAGACTCACCGGTTGTCACAGATGCCGAAGAAGAGCTCACCGGACTTCGATGCCGACGCATTCGGCGAGGTCGCAGAAGTGGGTGAGCCAGGTCTTGGCGGCGGCGTCGCCGGATTCGGCTTTCCGCGTCATCGCCGGATAGGTCGTCCTGCTGATCGAGAAAAGGATGTTCTGGGCGGACTGCAGATCGACGTCTTTGGTGATCCCCAGCAGGACCCCGCAGGTCTGTTCCGCCTCGACCAGTGTGTGCATATCTTCGGGCGAGCTCTCCAGCTCGCGCATCAGCCGTGCAATTCGCTGGCCCGCCGCAAAGCTGAGCACGCTCTGGTCGGGCTGGAGGCCGAATTGTTCGATCTGGTCGGCGAGGTCCCGGATTTTCTGGAGGTTGGCATCGCGGTGCCCGATGGTCCTGCGCAGGTCCTCGTTCAGCAGGTACTCCACGGGCACGGCAAGCACCTTGGGCAGGGGGATTCCCATGCCTCTCATCATTTGCATGACGGCGTAGTGATGTTGGTACGTCTGGCGGAACGACGCCTCGATCTCGTCCCATGCGGGCCGGAGCAGCCTGTAGAGGATGCGACGCTGCTGATCCTTGAACAGGTGGACGATGGAATAGCTGTTGCCGTTGAAGGATACGTTCATCAGGCGGACGATCTCGGTCGTATTGCCCTTGGAGAAGGCCTGCCTGAGCCTGTTATAGGCGGTTTCGAATGCCTCATCGGCAAGGCGGGCGTTCACCGCGCCGATCAGGTTATGGTCGCCGAAATGGAATACGGCAAAATCGATCGGATGCGTCTCCAACACGATCTTGGATTTGATAGTGGCCCTGCCCAGAATGAGCGATTGAATCCCGCCGCGGGTGCGTTTGTACTCGTCGATTTTCGCCGTATAGCAGAAGACGTCGATCTCCTCGGGATACTCACGGAAGAGCGAACTGACGGCTACGTGGGCGCCGACGCGGTTCAGATCGACGTTGGCCGGTTTAACGTACAGATCGTAGACTTCCCGGCCGTTGTGAATTCCGAAGGCATTGGCGGGGGCCTCTTCGAGAATCTGCTTGAAGCCGCCCTCCAAGTCGGGACCTCCACATTCCTTGGCCAACTGGATGGCTCTGGCCGCGTACTGGAGAACCTGAATCGCTTCCGTCCCGGCGATGTCGTCGAAGAACCAGCCGCAACTGGTATACATCAGCAGCGCGTGCCTTTGCATCTCCAGCAGTTTCAGGAATCGCACCTTCCGGTCGTACGCGAGTTGGCCATCGATTGCGGCGGAAATGAACCGCTGTATGTTTTCGGTAGACCGGTCGTTGATGACCTGGATATAGTCGTCGCGAAGCTTCCAGGGGTCGGCTGCCAGTTCCCCCATCTTCTGCTCGTAGGGCGCGGCAAGTTGATCGCGGAGCCAGTCCATGGCCTGACGAAGCGGCTGGCGCCATTGCTGTTTGCCCGCCGGATACCGCCCGTAGTTGCAGCCGCAATTGCTGCGCCATCGCTCGACCCCGTGGGGGCAGCTCCAAGACGTGTTCTCCCTGATCTCCACCTCGTACTGCGGCGGGAATCGCGAGAGATACTCGCCATAGACTGTCAGCGCCGCCAGGGAATTCGCCTGTATGAAGTGAAGGCAATAGGCAAGCGCCATATCCGTAAAATGGAAGTGATGCCCATAGGTTTCGCCGTCGGTGGCGATGTGGGCAAGTTGCGGGCGGTCGCCGACATAACGGAAGATGTCGCACAGTCGCCTGGCGAAGACCTCTCCATTCTGGAGGATGCGGCCGCTGATGACCTCTCCGGCAGCCGGCGCGTTATAGAAGAATAGACTGATTGTCTTGCCGGAAGGAAGGGTGCACAAATACGGCTGGGTCGTGTCCAAGTCCTCTGGTCTGATATCTCTCCACGTACTCTCGCCGATCCGGCGAATCCCCCTGGCCTGATGCGGAGCGAGAATAGTGAACAGGATTTGATGCTCTGCATAGATCTCCAGAGTCTCGATATCCACGGCGGTTTCGGGCAGCCACATGCCTTCCGGCGGCCGGCCGAAACGCGACGCGAAATCACGAATGCCCCAGATAGTCTCCGTGCGCTTATCCCTGGAGTTGGCCAGGGGCATGATGGTGTGGTTGTAGGCCTGAGCCATCGCCGCCCCGTGCCCCGGGAAACGCCGCAGGCTTTCTTTGTCAGCCCGCAGAATGCTGTCGTACACGTCGTCGGCGTGCCTTTGGAGCCATGAGAGCAGGGTCGGACCCACGTCGAAGCTGATATGTGTGAAATTGTTCACGATATTGATGATTCTCTTGTCCGGCGCGAGGATGCGCGAAGCGGCGTTGCGCCGATAGCATTCCGCCGTGATCTTCTCGTTCCAGTCATGGTAGGGATGAGCGTCATCCTGCAGCTCCACCTCCTCCAGCCACGGATTCTCCCGCGGCGGCTGGTAAAAGTGGCCGTGGATGCATAAGCACCTGTTCATGGCGAAACCCTGTCCTTGCTCCGGCTGTGCCGTCGATTCTTCCGCATCTCTGCGATTCTCGCCGGGAAGCTATTGACGTAGTACGAGCGAATCGGGTGCCGGTTTATCGATCCGGCGGCTGCTTTTGACGCGGCGGTGGAATATCAGGCCGGAAATGCTATGATGACCCGCTTTGAAACCGATTTCGGGGCAGAAAAATGGGTGCGATGTACGGTTTGATATTCGATGTGGATGGCTTGATCGCGGATACGGAGCCGATCAATGCGAAGGTTACGATCCGGGTCCTGGATGAAATGTTCGGCCTCAAGGGCGTCAAGCCGGAGGATTTCGCCGCGGGGTATGGCCGGGGGGCCGAGGCGTATGTCAAGGCGGGGGCCAGGTTCCACGGCATTGAATTGACCGATGAGCAGGCCCATGCCGCCGCCGAGCTGCGCGAGCGGTACCTGGTCGAATCCGTGTGCAAAGAAGGGCTGCCCGCGTTTCCCGGCGTGTTGAAACTGATCCGGGATGCCCTCAAGAGCAAAGACTTCCGACCGGCCATCGCGACATCGGCCACGCAGGAGCTGTCGGAGGCGATCCTGACGGCGGTGAAGGTGCCGTATCGCAAAATGGTTTACGTCAGCGGCAGCGACGTCACGACGAAGAAGCCCGACCCGCAAATCTTCCTGATCGCGATCCAGCGGCTCGGCATCGAGGCCGCCCGCTGCGTGGTTTTCGAGGATGCCCCCAGCGGCGTGCAAGCCGCCAAATCCGCCGGCGCCAGGTGCATCGCCGTGAAGAACACGGTTCCCCCCGAAGAGCTGTCCGGCGCCGACCTGATCTGCAGTTCCTTGACTGAGGTCTCGCTGAATATTGTCAGAGACCTGGTTGACACTCGATAACACTTCCTTGCGCCAAACGGAACCGAAGTTTAGGCAAAATGCCTATCAGGGGCTCCCGCTGTCCCGTGCTATCATTTCAGCCGCGATATCTGCATTCCGCGATTTATTCTGTCCGATATCGTGACGGGCCGACGAAATGACGAGAAAGGTGAGCAGCAATGGCCAGGTACGGGAAGAAAGCATCCGAAAAAGTCGAGAAAACGATGCATGAACGAAAGAAGGGGACTCTGAAGAGCGGACGGTCCGGCAAGAAAGTGACGAGCCGCAGACAGGCGATCGCGATCGGACTTTCGCAGGCTCGACGCGAAGGCGCCAAGGTGCCGCCCAAGCAATCCTCGTCGAAGCGGAAGTAGTGGACATGGAGGGCGCAGAAAACTAAAAGACAGCGCTTGCATCTTCTGCATGCCCTGTCATTGTCCCGCCCGATACGGTATCGACCGACAATTCGGCGAGATCGTCCGTTGATTCGGCGCGCCAAATGACAAATCGCGCTATCGATCTCTATGGCACGAGATGGATGCCGATCTGCGCGCAGCTGACTCCGATGCGGTAGAGGCGCACGTCTGTCAGGCCGGGCGCGATGGGACTCAGCAGTTGCGGGTGTGCGTTTCGCGTTTGGGCGAGCATGCGGCGGATGAAGTCGGGATCGGCTGTCCCTGCGTCCGCGACGGGCTTGCCCCCGCCGCCTGATGTGTACTGCATGGATTCGAGCAGGGCGACGTGTGCCTCCGGCGAGTTGTTCGTGAGATAATTGTCGCCGATTCCCATTTGCACGCCGAGCAGCAGCAGGTTCGTGTTCGCCCCCTGGCCCTGCACGACGATGGGGACGGCCTGCGAGTTGCTGTGCAGGATGTTCGTCAGGAACGTCAGGTTGCCCCGGAAATCGTTCAATTCGAGGGTGGGGGCTCCTTCCTTGCTTGCCGTGGCGACCATGGCGCCGTTGAGGGTGAATGAGCCGGAGTTGTCGCACTGCATGAAGCGGGGGTGCTGGCCGCTTTCGTACCAGATGTCGCGCACGAGGAGCCGGCCGCCATTTTCGACAGCGTAGCTGAGATCGTTGTTGCTCGAAGCGCCGCTGAAAATGACGACTCGCCCGGCAAACGCTTTTCCTGATTTTGCCGCGGGACCGCCGGCCACCTTGATGCCCAATTTGCACGAGCCGTGATTGATGTTGTACAGATCGACGTTGGCGTTCTCGACACCGTCCACGAGCAGGCCCACCTCTTGTGCTCCGGTGACATTGGCCTGGTCCATGAAGATGCGGCCGCCCGGCTGGTCGCAGTTGTCGATCACCAGACCGTCCGCGTTCTTCGCCGCGTCGATGAAGAACTCGCGGAGAGTCGCGCGCGATGGGCCCACAAGGCGCAGCACAGGCGCACGCTCTTTCGCCGCCCAGTGCAGGATCGTGTCGCAGCCATCACCAACGATCTGCACGTCACAGCCGGCGGGGACCACGAGGGTCTCCTGCATTGAGTACGTGCCTGCGGGCAGGTGGATGATCGGCCGTTGGCTCGTCATGGTGCAAGCTTTCGCGATCGCCTGTTGGATGTCGGCCGTCGTGCTGGTCTTCGCAAGCTCGATGACGGGCCGCTTTCGTTTCGGCAACGGGCCGGGCGGCTCCGTGGCCGCGATTTGCAGGGCATTGTAATCGACGACCTTGTTGTCGAGGCTGATGGCACTGGCTTTCGCTTGCACAGCATGTGCCGCCGTGAACGTGTTCCCGATGGATACGAAGCCGGCTTGGGAATTGACCTTCACAGCGGGGTTCTTGCGGCCGGCGAAGACGTTGTCGAACAGCAGCAGGGGGCCGAGGTCCTCCATCCGAATGGCGGTGTCCCGGCAATCGATGATCGTATTGCCTTCGATCGTCAGATTGCTGCACGCGCTCATTGGGCTGGCCGTGAAGAATGCCTTCGAGCCCACGGAAACGTTGTCGCGGATGGAGAAATAGCACGTGTTGCCGATGCTCATGTCCGCCTGCGTGGAGCGCCGGAACAGGCTCCGATAGACGTGGAAATTGCCCGCACCGAAGCTGTCAGTCACGCCGAGGGCACAGTCCTCGAAGCGGCAATCCCAAATGAACCAGTCGAGCGAGTTGAAATTCTGAATGCTGACGCCCGCCTTCGTACAGCGCAGGAACTGGCTCCGCCAGACGGCGGTCTCCGCAATCCCGTCCTTCATCCCCGCCTCGATTCCGAACCCGACGTCGCGAAAGATCATATCGGAGAACTCGTTGTACGTGGTGAACGCCGGCCCGTGCCGGATCGCGGTCAGCGCCTTGCCGCTGCCATCGAACGCGAGCCGGCCGACGCGCGAGTACCACGCGTTGTACAGAAACATGATCCCATTTTCCTCACCATCCCAGACGATCACGGTGCTGGACGGGTCCTCGCCGACGATGCTGACATCCTTCGACGACTCATGCGAGGGCCTGCTCAGCTCCAGGGTCCGGGTGATGCGATACCGGCCCGCCGGCACATACAGGACGTGACTGCGCCTATTCTCCGACCGCAGATCGTCCAGTGCCCTCTGCAAGGCAGTCGTGTCATCGGCGATCCCGTCCCCGACAGCACCATAGTCTGCCTTCACATTCGCCCACCCAGCCAGCGGCCCGACGAACTCATCGCCATTGGTTGTCCCGGAGAGAACAGTTGCGAAGGTCAGAAAGATGATCGCTGCTGAACTATGGCTCGACATATTCAACTCCCAGGAGATTCCTATCTGTCATTGCGTCATTTTCACCGTGACACCATGGTACCACTCGCAGGCCATATCCGCCAAGACTGCGAAGGAGTTTCTGGTCGCGGCTCCCTCGCATGCAGGAATTTCCTTACGAGGCACGAGTACCACTTCTTGACTCGGGATGCTATCCTTTTCTGCCGTCAGCGATGGAAATGCTGACACTGGGGGTTCAAGGCTGACATCGCAGGGGGGATTATGAGCACGGCAGCGCTTCCGTTCGCGGAGACTCGCAGGCCCTTGAGGCAGATCGAGCTGCTTGCGGCTGCAGGCCTGATGTACCTGTTGTTCCTTCTGTATCTCACGATGGGCCTGGATTCGGAGATGATGCGCGGCGATGTCCTGAACTACTGGAAAAGGAGTCTGGAGCTGTCTGCTCCCTACGACACATGGTGGCCTCCCGGATATCCCTTCGTCATAGCCCTGGTCCGCACACTGACGCTCAACACGCTGCCTCCGCTGGCGGTCATGTGGCTCATATCCGGCGTTTCCTACCTTGTTGCGATTGGCACGGTGTACAGGATCGCAATTGAGCTGCGCGTTCGTCATGCCTTTGAGACCGCCCTGGTCTTCGCCGTATGGCCGTTCGTGGGCCTGACGGAAAGCACGTACCCGATCGCCGACATCACGGCGATTGCCCTGTTCCTGCTGTGCGTGCTCTCATTCGAGAGGCGCCGATGGCTGACGCTGACTCTCTATGCGGCGATAGCGGTGCTGGTGCACAAAGCGACGTGGTTCCTTGTCCCTCCGCTGATGCTCATGGCGTTCATCAGGCACAAAGAGTCGCGCTGGCTCCTGCCGCTGGCGGTTGTCCCATTGCTTGTATGGATCGTCTGCGGTGCGTTCTATTACAACGACGCCTTGTGGTTCCTTCGCTGGGGGGTCGAGCACCTGGTTGCGTCCAAAAGCTCGCTGCCGATCTGTGACGGCATCGTTGGTCCGTTCCTTACCGGCAGTGTCAGCAAGATGGCGAAAGGGGGTCTCGTGTCCGCCACCGTTCTGCTGGCCCTCATTGCGTTCTTTTACAGTTATCGCCTTCGATTCTGGTCCGGCCTGTCCATTTCGCTGTCCCTGATCCTCATGGCCGTCGTGATCAACCAGTACGAGATCTGGGTCGTCATACGCTTCAGCAAAGTGCTGGTGATTCCGTTGGCGTACATCCTGTCGCAGGCCGGTTTCAGGCCCGCGGCCAGACTGCGCCCTTTGTTCATTCCGTTCTTTCTCCTGTGTATCGCGAGCAACGTCGCGTTCGGACACTACATGGCCGCACTCGCCGCCGGGTAGCACCATCGTGCAGGAGATGAGCCCCTGGCCCGCCGGCTACTCTAATCCGGCGGCCGGCGTATACAGGGTATCGTCCAACGGTGATGCAGCAGTAGCGACGAGACTGGCTGATGCGCAGGCCGCTGGAATTTGCCTGAATCTTCCTGTATCAGGTTTGCAGACCGCGGTCGACTCATGGTACAATCCGGCAACGTTGTTCGTGCGTACGGCAAGAAGTGACAACAGAATGGAGTCGGGCTATGCGTGTACCCTGGGACCGGGGCGGAATTCGGTGGTATCTCATCTTCTTTTCCCTGGTGGTCGGCAAAACGAGTATCCCTTCGACTCTCTGGGGGCTGCCGTTCCTTCTGGCCGGGGTCGCCATGCACCTGTGGGCAAAGGGCTGCCTGCATCAGAAACAGGAAGTCACGAGCTCGGGGCCGTACCGCTTTGTGCGTCACCCGTTCTACCTGGGCAACGCCTTCGTCGATTTCTCCATCGCGGTCATGTCTGGATCGTGGATTCTCACGTGCGCGCTCGTGCCGTGGTGGCTCTCGGTATACATCCCGGTCATGCGGCAGGAGGAAGCGGTCATGACGGACCGCTTCGGTGACGCCTACAGGGCGTATGCGAGCCGGGTTCCGAGGCTCCTTCCTCTGGCTCGCCCCATCCCGGCGGCCTCCGGATTCTCGTGGCGCAATCCGAACATCCTCAAAACCGAAGTGCCCCGCGTGTTGCGGTTCCTCTCGTATCCGTTCCTGTTTCTCCTTGCCTACGAGTTGCGACAAGGCGGCCTGGTCTTTCCGCCGGACGTCACGGCGCTCGCGGTCTGCTCGCTGCTGCTGTTCATCCTTCTGAACGGGGCAGCCTGGCAAGTCAGACAAGTCGCGAGGCGCCCGGCGGACTCCGTCGAGACCAATCTTGATGGGGAATCCGCCTGACTTGCTTCAGGAGGAGAGGCACAGAATACTACTCCGATTATCCTAAATTTCGTGAATGCCACCCATAGCTATAGCGTAGTCGGAGTAATATGTGGGGCTACGACGAACTGGCGGCGATATCGAGGACGGTGGTTTGGGGCAGTTCCCGTGTGATGATCTCAGCGGCGAGGTTGGTCCACTTCCGGCAGGCGTCGAGGACCGCGCTATCGGTGCTGACCACGATCGTGTCCGTTTTTCTCAGCTCGGCGTCGGGGCTGATCGTCAATCGAATTTCCCAGGGCCAGTTGTGCTTGGAGGCCAGTTGGCCGAAGAGAGTTTTGAGCCGGCCGCTGTTGGAGACCGGGCTGTCCAGGAGCCACGAGGCGCCGGCAATGCGAATCTGCGTCAGGAATTTCCCGATGAGATCAATGGCGGGGACCGTTTCTTCGACTTTGCGGTACGTGCCGTGGATGCTGGCGAGGTCGCGAAAGCAGCCGTCGCGGCCCTTGAAGATCAGGCCGCCGCTCATGGCCGCCTCAATCGTGATCAGCAGGTTGTAGCCGTCGATCGCGATGGGTTGGCCGGCCAAATCCTCGACGGGCACGCGGCGTTCGAGCCGGGAGCGCAATTGCTGGTCGGAGCAGGCGTTTCGCATCACGGCCAGCCGCTGCCGTTGCGTCAGGGAAAATCGGTCCCCGACGAGGGTCAGCGAGCTCTTGTCCGCATAACCCTTCGTCAGCAGCATGGAGAAATCCGCGACGGCCGCACGCAGGCGGTCAAGCTGCCCGGGTGCGAACAACTCCGCATCGGCTGGATGCGGACCTCGATGCTCTCGTGTATCAGGCACTTTGCGATTTACGATTTACAATTTACGATTTATGATTGGCGCTGGCGCACAGCGAAGCCGCTAGCGCGTCCGGATGACAAATCGTAATTCGTAAATCGTAAATGGTAAATGAGAAATGGTAAATCAAAATGCCCAGTCATAATCTGGCACACGTTCAGATCGACGACCTTGACATTCTCGGCTACTCGATTGCCGGCGAGGAGACGGTGGTCGGCGTGCCTCAGCTCAACGTGTGCTTCGATATCGGAAAGGCGCCGGACCAGCTCATCTCGATCGAGCACGTGCTGCTGACGCACGGGCACATGGACCACTCCGCGGGCTTCGCATACTACCTCTCGCAGCGGATCTTCAGCGGGATGTCGCCGGGTACGATCGTGGCGCCGGCGAATCTCATTGCCGCGATGCGCGAGATTCTCGCCGCCTGGGGTCACCTCGACGGCAACCGGATTCCCGCCAACCTCGTGGGGGTCCGGCCGGGCGATGAGCACCAGATCAAGCCCAACCTGTTCGCGAGGGCCTTCCCGACGAAACACACCCCCGGGTCCGTCGGATACTGCGTCCTCGAGAAGCGCAAAAAGCTCCGGCCCGAATACGCCGGCCTGACCGGGCCGCAGATCGTTGAACTGAAGAAGCAGGGCATCGAGATCGACTACCCGCTGGAGGTGCCCATCGTCAGCTATCTCGGTGATACGCAGTACGTCGATTTCTGCCAACTTGAGTACGTCTCGAACAGCAAGATCCTGATCGCCGAGTGCACGTTTTACGAGGACGAGCACGCCGGCCGGGCTGAGGCAGGCCGGCACATGCACGTCACCGAACTTGCCCATCTGCTCGCGTGCATGAAGAATGAGCACGTCATCATCACCCACACCACCCAGCGAACTCCCATGCAGGAGGTGCGCAGAGTCCTGGAAGAGGCGCTGCCGCCCGAGGTCTACGCCAAGACCACTCTCCTGATGGACCGCAAACGCCGCCCGCGTCCGGCGGAGCGCTGACATCATCGCAGGCCAAGTCCCGGCAGTGATTCCGGGATCTACCGGGCCTCAGCACGGCGCCGGTCATACAGCGCGAGAACGGCAATCAGCCCGGCTATCAGGAACGGCATCAAAATACCCCAGCCGGCCGACGCCCAGTCGCTGGCCATCGCGAATTGGCTGTACTCCTGAAGCGGCATGGTTTTGATCAGGAGAAAGCGGAACAAGAAGTTGTCGCCCAACCATAGGGCCACGATGGCACAGGCGGCGAACAGGCTCACATGCGCCGCGGCCGGCATTCTCCTCGTTGTGCGAAACGTCGAGCGGGAGCCCAGATACCACCATGCAAGGGCGCCGATTGCGGCGAAAGCAGTCACCTGGATGACACATGCGAGAAATGTGAGGTGCGGAGTCCGCAGGCCGGCCACATAGCCCAGCATGGTGGATGCGTTCGTCGCCCACAGGCTCAGGTGCAATGCGAGGAAATAGCCCAGTACGCCGATGGCCATCCATGACAATCGCCTGGCGAAACGCCGGTGCGGATTCACCTTGGCGAACTCCTGCTCCAGAGTCGCAATATCCCCGAGCCGATGGCGCGCGACGAGGAATGTCTCCTCGTCGGACAGGCCTGTGGTTTTCAGGTGCTCCATTTCCTCGCGGAGGTGGCTCTCAAGTTCATCGACATCGGAGCCGCCCAGCAATTCCGATCCGGCCAGGCCGTCGCGCCACTGCTCGATCCGTTTCTCTACGTCAGACATGGTTTAGTCTCCCACAATTGTTGCAGGGTGTTATGCACGAGCGTCCACTGGCTCCTGTGCTCGGCCAAGGCCTTTGTGCCTTTTCTCTTCAGCCGGTAGTACTTTCGTTCACGTCCTGTTTCGCCGGCGTCCCGATAGGATTCGACCAGTCCCTGTTTCTCGAGGCGGTGCAGGACGGGGTAGAGCATGCCGTCGGTCCACTTCATCTGCCCGCCTGAAAGTTCGCGGACGCGTTTGATGATGGCGTAGCCGTAGCTGTCCCCTTCCGCGAGGATGGACAGAATCAGCGGCGTCGCCGAAGCCGCAACCAGATCCTTTGCAACTGACATCATTCACCTCGTCACATCATTGCCTATAACTGCGATGCATAGTAGACCTATGTATGCCGCCAGTCAAGGACTTTCTTCGGAAATTCTCAAATTCTTCGAGACTGTAGCAACGTTACAGAGCATAGTTACCCCGTTTCGCGTTGTTGATGGAGGGTGACGATGGTTTGGCAGCGGGCGGGAGCGTGTAGGTCCCGCTGCATG
>Ga0315277_10002114_pt1 | contig 27957 bp, 21 predicted proteins | sample YL17G05_15_MG_FD_203695 | JGI IMG/M metagenome (GOLD analysis project Ga0315277, IMG submission 203695) | Sediment microbial communities from Yellowstone Lake, YNP, Wyoming, USA - YL17G05_15 | ecosystem: Environmental > Aquatic > Freshwater > Lake > Sediment | place: USA: Wyoming | collected... | reverse complement strand
GGTCTTTTCGATCAAGTCCTCCAATGCCGAGCGCTGTTCCGCCGGGCTGAGACCGCTGCTCTGGAGGATTTTCAGCAGTTCGAGAAAGTACTCGGCGAGCTGGCGCTGACCGGCCACGGCCAGGCCAAATCGCTGCAACCGGAGGTTCTCGCGTGTCTCGGCCAGACGCGGTTCAACCGGCAATTCCTTGGCCTTCGCCTGGAATTGCTTCAGCGTGTCAATGAACGGCAGGTCGCCATACCGTTGGACCATGACACTGACTTGCTCGCGCACGAGAACCCAGTCGTGCCAAGCGGTGTCCTGCGTTTGGGTCACTCGCTCCAAAATATCCGCGCGAAGGGTGTCGGAGTTGGTTGCCGCCAATTCGATCGCGCCGTTTTGAGTGGTGCCGATCGCCTGGCGTTGATCGCCGACAATGGTCCGCATCTGTTCGAGCAAGTGGCGCAACTGGCTGCGATATTGAATGCGCACCAGTTCTTCGGTCAGGCGGACGATCAGTTTCTCTTGGGCGGCAATGGTGGAGTGGAGATGTTCTTGCTGGCGGGCGCGTTCGAGCGCCTGCCGGGCGGCGAGCAACTGTTCCAAGACCGCCCGAACCTCGCGTCGGGCGATCTCATCCATTCCCGTGCGCGCCGCGTCGAAGTCCTTGCTCTCGTCGCGTGTCAGAAGCTTGTTGATTTCGAGGTCGCGCACGATGGTTTCCAGCTCGCGCGAGACTTGTTGCGTCTGATCGCCGATCTTCTGGGTTCGGTTCTCTTCGCGCCCGATTCGTTCCGGAACCGACGCGGCATACGCGACCCCCAGAATGGCGAATGCCATGGCAACCAACAGGCCTGCCCTTCGAACCAGCGCTCTCTCAGCAGCCATCTTATCGCCTCCTGAATCCGCAATCGAAAATCTAAAATCCAAAATCTAAAATCGAGAGGTTTCCGTTGTGGGCCGGTCCGACGACCCACCATTGCGGATAATATACTCAACCGCCGTCTTGCTTTCCAGCGCTTCAATGCCGATCTGTTCCAGTCGCGGAAAGAGCGATTCCATGCGTTCGCGCATCAACCGAAGCATTTCTTCGGGCGAGACGACCTCGAGACGGACCTTGGTTGAAACGCCCGTTTGCGGCTCACCGATGCCGCGGTTGTCGCGCGCCGACGCCCAGAGAAACACCTCGCTGCCCGGTTTGAGGTCCACCGGTTCCAGCCGCAATGTGTGCGAAAGATTCAGGTCGCGCTCATTCGCGCGGACCGGCACGTCCACCGTCTCCTCTTTTGCCCCCGTGATGCTCAGGTGGAGTTGCGCGCGCGTAATGCCATAATCATCGCGGCAGTGAATCTCCACCGGCAGCGCGGCGTAGGGCGTCACATATTTGCGATCCTCGATATTGCGAAGTTCGACGCGCGGAACCTCATCCGCCATGGGAAGAATTGCATACTCCATCGGGTCCTTGTTTTCAAATCCATATTCGTCCACGAGGCGAATTCGATAGGAGCTGCGCGAGGTGGTGACATCCACAGCCGCCGTGTAAGTCGTCTCTGCCTGTTTGGCCAGCGGCATTTCGCGGCCGTTCTCCAGCAACAGGGCGCCCTTTGTGACCGGCTTGTTAGTGCGAATGGCCAAAGTCACGTGGGTTCCGGGCAACGCTTCCAGATTGCCCCCGTATGCGGTTTCAGAAGCGCGGCGCGTGTAAGCAGGAAAGTCATAGCGCGCCTGAATGCCGCGCACTTGCGGCGGAATGATGACAGTCACGTGGTATTCCGGTGAGCGTCCGTCGCCCAACCGCCAGGAGTAAGTGAACGACTCCACGGCGGCCTTCTGGGTGAAAACGAACTCGCGGCCCGACCCCGTGACGGGCTGTTCGATTGCCCGCTGGTCGCCGCGTCGAATCCAGATTGAGCCGCCGGCGGGAATCAGACCATCGGCCCGCGCGCGCAATTCCACGTCCTCGCCGCGCGCGACAATTCGATCCCCCTGCTCGACCCTGACCATCGTTTTTGTCGGGTATTCGGCGTTGCTGAAAGGATTGAGCAGTCGGGTGAGCCACACAGGAAAGCTCATCCGTCCGGTCGGCGTCAGGCCGACGAAGGCGATCCACGCGAGCAGGAAGACGGTGGCCGCAGCCCCATTCCGGTTGCGTATCTTGCGGTTGGGAACTGACCGGAAACTCAACATCGCCGTCGCACCGGCCGTCTCTTCGATCAGTTCGGCGATCAATTGAGGCGAGCCGGTTCCGGCAAGACGCGACAATTGATAGGACGAAATGAATCGGCCGCGCAGAAGTGGAAAGAAGCGCTCGATCTCCAGCGCTGCCTCGTCGCGCGTCGGAAGTTGCTTCAGAGGCAACAAAACCTCGCGCCGGAGAACATACACCACGGAGGCCAGCAGGGCGGCCAGCAGGATCGTTCGCGCGCCGGCATCCGGCCGCCAACTCCAGTCGAGCGCAAAATGACAGGCCGCAATGACCGCCATATAGGCGACCAGAGCGGCGACGGTCCTTGACAGCCAGATCAACCGTTCAAGCCTGAGGACCTGTGCCAGTTTGCGTTGGATCAGTTTCTCACTTTTGAATCTCATAGATCCGCAATCCCGAATCCAACATGTCCACCAGGAAAAAGGCTGCATTGCCCAGTTTTTCGTTCATCGTTCATCATGCATCGTTCGTCACTTCAGATGCCAATACTTGCGCAAACCCAACTCGACCGTTTTTGCGAAGACAAAACAGACCAGGAAGGGCCACCAGTCCCACATCGGTTGCTCGCGCCGGTCAACGAATCGGTCGCGCTTCTTGCCAAGCAGCTGAGGCAATTTGTCCAAATGGTCGAGCGTGACAACCCGCCCGCCCGACCGCTCCGCGATCTGAGCCATTCCCGCCCAGTCGGCCTCAGGCTCACGCAATTCCAATCGCGCTCGTTTTGCATCGAACTCCAAACGCGCGGTTTCGGCCCCGTCCTGCGCTGTGACGGCGAAGTGGCCCTCGTAAGGAATCTTGAAGACGGCGCTGTAAACGCCTTCGCGATCGGGTTCCAGGAAACCGCGGATTTCGTGCTTCTTGCCCGTTTGATCTTCGATCGTCAGGGCAATGTCTTCGGCGCGTCGCGGCTGGAACGACGCGTCCAACGCCCGAACCGACAGCGAAGCCGTTTGTCCCGCTTCATAGCCATCCCGATCCGAGACGATCTGAAGTCGCTTGTTCTGGCCGAGCAACCGGCTCAGCGTGAGGAATTGGACGGCTTGGCTCCAGAAGCGCACAAAGTAGCGGTCGCCGACCTTGAATCGCCACTGCCAGGTCGAATCAATTCCAACGTAGAGAATGCGGCCAAGGCCATAGGGTTGAAGAACGACGGCGGGCATTGTCACGCCGTCCCGTATGCCGACGCTGTGAACAAGCACTTGTGCCGCCGGCTTGAGCCCGCCCACCTCCGCAACCCAGTAATGGGGCGGAAGATCGCGCCAAAACCGGTCGTTCCGTTCCGACCCGCCGGCACGGGGGTCTTGCCCGCGATCTTCTGTCTCAAGCATCGTCAGGTTGTGGCGCCGGCCGTCATCGGTCAGGTCGAACCGTCGTTCGGCTGTGTGCAATTCCATTCGGTCGGGATCGAGCCAGGGTTTGGCCTCGCCGGCCACGCGGACGGGAAGAAGCGGTTCGAGCGGCGTGCCCGCCCAAAGCGTCGGCGAGATATTTTCGCCCGCCAGGAGAATCAGGCCGCCCCCCATCTTCGAGACGAACTTTTCGATCAGCGCCATCTGGTCGTCGCGCAAAAACTTCGGCCTCAGAGGGCCGAGAATCAGCAAATCGTATTCGAACAGTTCTTTTTCCGTTGCCGGAAACGCCGCAAGGTAGCGCGGATCGCTGGCCGTCACGCGTCGGTCGGCTTGCTGGAGATAAACCTTGGCCTCGACGTGTGGGTCGCGAAACAGCGAGCTGCTCAAGTAGCGGAAATCCCAGCGTGGAATCTCCTCCACCATCAGCACCTTGATCTTCTTGTCTATGACATTGACGTCGGTTTCGCTTTGATTGTTCTCGGCCGTCTCTTCGCCTTCCAGTGGCCGAATGTTGATTCGTGCGCGCACTTTTCCCTGTTGGTCGCGCTTATAGCGAAACGTCACCAGTTGCTCTTTGCCTGTTATTTTTACCTGCTTGGTCTCGACCTGCGCCCCGTCGCACTCCAGCGCGACCGGGATCGTGTAGCCCGAGTAGCCGCGGCTGGCGATTTTGACGGAAATTGGAAACTCGTCACCCTTGAAAACGACCGACTCGGCGATCAAGGCCGTGATGGCGATGTCGCGCGAGCCGCCCGCTCCGACCGGCACGGTCCAAATCGGAATGCGGGCATCGCCGGCGACTTCGGCGGCGCTGGCCGGCGAAATGCCGCCGATGTTTTTCCCGTCGCTGATCAACACGATGCCCGCCACGGGCTGGCCGCGAAAATCCTGCACAACTCGTTGGAGGGCGGTGCCCAGGCGCGTTGAAGGGCCGGTGTCGTGAAGATCATTGAGCAGCGTTGCAGGTTTCACATCGCGGCCAAAGGGCATCTCGCGCATCTGGTCGGAAAACCCATAGACGTTCAGCATGTATTCGTCGCGCAGCTGTTCGAGGAGAGCGCCCTGATTGCGTTCGAGGGCGCGCTGAACCAGGGCCAAACGCGACGTGGACTTGATCTTGGCCACGGCGGACTCGTTCAGTCGCAGATCGCTCTGATCCGATCGCTCGCGTTCGGGCGTCGGCAGAGTTGCGGCATCCGCCGGCGGTGGCCACTTGGACGATTCCTGTCGAAAGCCGAGCAAATGAGCGGCGCTTTCGAGCTGGATGCGGCTGACCACCTTGTCGGCAATGGTCATGCTCTCGGATTCATCAAGAAGGATGGCGACATGTTGTCGAACCGACGATTCCGCATGATAGACCAGCACCGGTTTCATCAAAAGGAAAACAAGCAAAAGGAAAGGCAAGACGCGCAGGGCGACCAATGCGTAGTAGTTTCGTTTGGACAGGAAGGAGGTTTCTCGCCGCAGCGACCACCATCCGGCCACGGCCACAGCGACACATAACGCCGCCAGCGCGTAGGGGCTGTAGGAACGTGCGAATCGAAACGATGCTTCCAGCGACGGGATCATGGCCTCATATCCGCAATCTGCAATCCGCAATCCGAAATCCGAAACTCAAGGAGCCGTTCACGTTCACGGGTGCGTTCACGTTCACGAGCACAAAAACCTGCGATCCATCGTCTGTGTTCGACATTTGTAAACCCAAAACCGGAAATCCAAAATCAGATTTGTCCTTCCGCTTTTCTCTTTCCGGCTTCGCGAACTCCCCGTCGTTTTTCTCTCGCCTCGATCCAGAGTATGAACAAGGCTTCGAGAATCATCAAGATCACCGCCGCCTTCAGACAGGTCATCCACAGTTCGCTGCTCATCGAGCCGGGTTCGGTTGCCGAAGCGAGGTTGCCGGCCGACAGTTGCCGAAGCGGTGTTCCAACCAATCCCATCGGCGGCACGCCGAGGTCCGATTCCCGTGGATCCACGTTGGCGACAAATTGCCCGACGACTTGCTGCTCGGCGATCAACCGATACGTGCCCGGGCGGTTGACGGCCGCATATTGAATGCGCGCACCGCCAACCGCCGACTCCATCTCGGCAAATCCCGTTTCACCGGCGGGATCGGCCACTGTGACCGGCAAGGCGGCCGATCCGCCGCGTTGGAAACGAGCGACGCTTTCATAGACGCTCAGGTTCAGGCCTTCGCTTTCCCGCCGCATGAGATAGTCGGTTGCGCGACGCGTGAAAATCAGGAACGTCGGTTTCCAGATAAAATCGCCCCAGTCGCGCCCGATTCCCGAAGCCAGCAACATGACGCGGCCTTTGCCAAATAGGCGTTCGACGATCGCCGGCCGGCCCGTGCTGAACTTGCAGACTACAGAGACCGTTGTGGCCGGCGGTTCCAGCAGCAACGTTCGCTTGAATCGAATCTGGCTCAAGTCGCCGTGCGACCGGTCGGCAAACAAGGACAGGACGGGGTGATCGTAGCCTTCCGGACTCAAGAAACATTCGCCTTCTTCGTTGTGCCATCCCGGCGAGGCAATGCGCGCCGGCAGCAATCCCTGACCGTTTCGATACAGGTTCTCATTGTGGAAACGTGCATCGAGTCGCTCGCCCGGAACAATCATCAAACCGCCACCCTCTTGGACATACCGTTCGAGGGCCGCGATCTCTTCGGCCTCCAAAGTCGGCACATTGATCAGGAATACGGTAGGATACTGCGAGAGATCGGCCCCGCGGAACGCGGACGAACTGAGACGAGTGGGAAGGAGGTGATCTTCGTCGGTCTCGTTCAAGAGCCATCCGGGCGCAAGAGCCATTCCGACGTATTCGGTTGCTCCGACAGTACCCCGCGCCGCGGTCTCGCCGCTTACAAGTAGGATAGGCACCTTGGGGCGGACCTCGATGGCCCGATAGCGAGCGTTGTCCGTCGGCAGCGAATCGGCGGGCAGGTGCACCTCGATGGCATGTTGGCCCACCTCGTGAAATTCGGCCAGAAAGGTCACGTCCACCTCGCCGCCAGGAGGAACACTGACCCAGCGACGATCCCGCCGCTTGCCGTCGAGAAAAAGTTCAACCGGATAGTCTTGTTGAGCCGTCTGGCCGAAGTTGTGCACGCGAGTGTGCACCATGGTTGGGATATTGGCCGCCACTACACCGGCGTCGGCTTCCAGCCCCACGACGGCGAGGTTGCTGTCATAGCCCTCGCCGACCGGAATTGCGACCAAGTCAGCTCGCTCTTTTTTGAGTGCCGCGAGATGTTGCTCGCAGGCGGTTCCGGCGAGCATCCCCTTTTGAAAATCGGAGATCAGATAGACAGCATGGGCGGGTTGGCGAGCGCGCGCAAGGTCTTCGCGGGCAAGCGCGAGCGCTTTTTCGGCTCCCGAGGCCGCATAGGAACATTCCAGCCGGCTGATCAGATTGCGCGCCAGGTCGAGATCAAAGGTCGGTTCGCGAAACAGACGCCGCGGCCGGTCGGACATCAGAATGACCGACACGCTATCGCCGCGTTTGAGCCGCCCGATCAATTCGCGCGCCGCCGTGCGCGCGCGCTCAAAGCGACTTGTATCGCCCTCGACATAGTTCATGCTGTAGGAGTCATCGAGCAGAATGACGGCGCAGACATGCGGCTGGCGGCCGAGGAACAGCGCGCGGCTTCCCAGAATCGGCAGCGTGAAGGCAAACGCCACGAGCAAGAAGACCAGAATCCGCAACGCCATCAGGATCAGGTCTTCGATCTGGATTCGGCGCGCGTTGATGCGGATCGCTTCGCGCAGAAACCGCATGGCGGCCCAGGGTTGCGGACGATAGCGCCGACGATTGAGCAGGTGAATGATGATCGGGATGGCGCCGGCCAGAAGGCCCCAGAGCATCATCGGATGAACGAACGTCAGTCCCGGCATCGTCATGCTCGCTAGACGTCGCGGTTCCCCGCGAAATGTTTCCAAGGCAAAAGGGAAAAGGTAAAAGCAAAAGGTGGGATCTGTGGCGTTTTTGGCATTTTCCTGTTTTGCCTTTTTACTTTTGCCTTTTTCCTTCGCGACGCTTACTGGCGCCGTGCGAGGAACTCATGCAATGCCGCGTCCACGGGCCGTGTCGTGAGAACTTGCTGATAGTCCACGTTCATGTGCTGGCAACCCACCTTGAGGTCCTGACAAAACCGTCCAAACATCTCCAGGTAGCTGCGCCGGATTCGTTCGGGCTGCGTTCGGAAGATTCCTTCGTTTTCCATTCCGTCGAAGCGGATTAGGCCACGGAAGGGAAACGTCTGTTCGAACTCATCGAGGATTTGAAACGCGATCAGGTCATGGCGGTTGAATTTCAGATACTGCAAACCGTTGAGCACTTTATCGAGATCGTCAAAGAAGTCCGAAATCACCAGCACGACGCCGCGGCGTCGGATGCGCGAGGCGAACTCGCTGAGAATCGCGCCGACATCGGTTTTTTCGGCCGGCGGCGTCGTTTCAAACACATGGCAGATGTGATGGAGGTGGGCGGGACTGGCGCTCGGCGGGATATAGTCCACCACCCGATCAGTGAACACGCCCACGGCCACCGAATCCCGTTGCGTGAGGATCAGATAGGTGAGGGTGGCGGCCAGCAGCTTGGCATATTCAGCCTTGGGTTGTTGCGAGCCGTAGCGCATGGACTCGCTGAGGTCCACGAGGATGTGGCCGATGAAATTGGTTTCCTGTTCGTATTGTTTGAGAAAGTAACGGTCGGTTCGACCAAAGACCTTCCAGTCAATGTAGCGAAGATCATCGCCGGGCGCGTATTCGCGATGTTGGCGGAATTCGACGCTGAAGCCGTGATAGGGAGAACGATGTTGGCCGACAATCGTTCCCTCGACGATTGAACGCGCCCGCAATACCAGATTGCGAACGCGATTATAGACTTCCGGCTCTATGTATCTACTGCGCTCAGCCATTACCGGGTTTCAGGTTTCACGTTTCAGGTTTCAGGTCCTTCGACTCTCGTTCTTGCCTTTTCCAATGCCCAACTTCTCGCCTCTCATTTCTGTTTCTCATATTTCGGCACCATTTCGAGCAGGCGAGTCACGATTGTGTCGGTATCAATGCCGTCGGCCTGGGCCACGAAATTGGTGATCAGCCGGTGGCGCAGGACGGGATACGAGACGGCTGCAATGTCGTCCGCCGACGCATAGTTGCGTCCATAGAGCGCGGCGCGGGCCTTGGCGCCCCAGATCATGTACAGACCGGCGCGCGGGCCGGCGCCCCACGTCAACCAGTCGCGAACAAATTGCGGCGCCTCGCGCTCGGTTGGCCGCGTGATCCGGGCCAGTGTCTTGGCATACTCGATCATGTGGTCGGCCACGGGGATTTTGCGAACCAAGCTTTGCAGATGCAGAATCTCCTGGGCCGACAGGACGGGATCCAGTCTGGGCATGTCGGCCGACGTCACACGGCGAATAATCTCCGTCTCCTCTTCGGAGGACGGATAATTGACTTTGATGTGAAACATAAAGCGGTCCAACTGGGCTTCGGGCAACGGATAGGTTCCTTCCTGTTCAATCGGATTCTGCGTGGCCAAAACAAAAAACGGCTCAGGCAGCGGGTAGGTCTTGCGCCCGATGGTGACGTGGCGTTCCTGCATGGATTCGAGCAGCGCCGCCTGCGTCTTGGGCGGCGTTCGGTTGATCTCATCGGCCAGAATCAGGTTGGCAAAAATCGGTCCCTCGATGAAACGCAGGTGCCGATCTCCGGTATCGCGGTCCTGCTGAATGACTTCGGTGCCCGTGATGTCCGAGGGCATCAGGTCGGGTGTGAACTGTATCCGGCGAAACGAAAGGTCCATCGTCTGGGCCAACGAGCTGACCAGAAGCGTTTTGGCCAGACCCGGCACGCCGACCAGCAATACGTGGCCTCGCGAGAAAACCGCAATCGCCACTTCGTCAATCACCTGTTCCTGGCCGACAATGATTTTGGCCAACTGACTCTTGATCTTCTGATAGCCCTGTTTCAGCCGATCGAGGATTTGGAGATCTTGGTCGCCAATCGTTTTCTCTGCTTCTTTGTCTTTCACAGTCGGCTTCGCCTCCTGGTGAAGTGGGTCCCGTGCCTGGTTCCAAAACCCGTCGAGCAAAAGCAAAAACGATCTGAACGCATCATGGCTAGGAACGAAAAAGCAATTCCCTCAAGTAGTATTTTCAGAAAGAGGAGAAAACCTCACGCGACGCAGTGTTCTGCCGGCCGCTTCAGTTGGGACAGTAGAATTGTTCGGTTCCGTACGGCTCGTGCGTTTAGCCTATTCCGCTTCACTGTTCAGAACGATTGGTTCCAATTTCCTGCCGCCAACTTCCCGGCTCCTTCCCACCTCTCGCATGTTGTCTCTCACTTCTGCTCTAAGAACGGCCGGCAGCGGTTGAGCGCAATCATGCAATAGGCCGTTACGAGACTCTTGTTATCCTCCATCCATTGGCTCTCGGTATTGACCCACGAGCCGTCCGGCTGTTGCAGTTCGATCATCTTGCTGACCAAATCGAACGCCCAATAGTGCTTCTGTCCTTTATTGTCCACGAGGTATTTTTCGCCGTAGGCCGACAGCGCTTTGGCCATAACCATATAATAGTAGTAGAGCCCTTTCTTGCCCATGCCGGGATTCTCATCCACCGTATAGTGCGCCCGCAGCCAGTCGAGGGCCGCCTTGACGCGCGGATCGTCTTTCGGCACGTCGCAGTAGGAAAAACTCAACAGGCCGGCATAGGTCATGCTGCCGTACGAGTGACGCGGCTCCGTTCCTTTTGCTTCTTTGTTGACCATGCTGATCTCGGGCGAATAGATGAAACCGCCATCGGTGCCGGCCCAGGGCTGTGTGTTCGATTCCTTGCGGTTTTGACAACGCTGAATGAACACCAGTGCTCGCCTGAACGTTTCGCTGTCGGCGCCCAGTTCGCTCCCTTTCAAGGCTTCGAGGCCAAATTGCGTATTCGACAGATCGGGAGTTCTCCGGCGGCCATAGCCGATCCCCCCATAGCCGACGTTCTGAGGCGATAGGTTGTCTCCCACTCCGACCTGAAGTCGAGCGAGGTAGGCCTGGGCTTTTTTCATTGCATCGTCATAGGCCTTGTTGCCGGTTTTCTTCAAAGCGATTGTGGACAATGCCGTTTCGTAGTTCTCGATCCCTTCCTGAATGCGAATCGCGCCGTCTTCCTTTTGCTGCGCGGCCAGAAACGCGATCGCCCGCTTCACGTTGGGATCATTTTCATTTAGGTTTTGGTCCATCAGCGCGATAGCGGCGAGCGAAGTCATACCGACCTTCACAAACTCTTTGTTGTCAAATGATCCATCGGCCAGTTGCTGACCCTTCAGCCAGTCCGAACCTTTCTTGCCGCTTACCTCGGCTTTTTGGATCACTTTTGCGACCTCGCGCGCTGTGGGACCTTTCCTGCACGATGGCGCGACGGCCACCATCAGCACGACCGACAGCAGAACAAGCATTGCGCGTGTGAAGCGCATTCCTCGGTTCATTTTTTCGGTTCTCCTTTCGCTTCTTTCTTGGGCTTCACTGGTTGGATCACGAGCGTGACGGTTGTCCCAACCGGCGGCGTGACGCGGCTGTTGACCTCATAGACCTCATCGTCCGCCCCCGTGGGGAGAGGATTGTCGAGAATGGTGTAGGGATCGTGATAGGTCGTGATCAATGTTCGTGTCAGTTGGGCGCCGAATTCCCCGTTGATGAACTTCGATCCCGCGAAAACCCAATCGGTTCGTTCCATGGGCGCTTTGCGGGTGACATCCCAGACATAGTCCTCCACGCGACGGCGTTGGCCGTCCTTTTCGACAAAAACCAGAACTCTGTCGCCCTCGGGTTGGGTCGCGTCCCCCTGAAATCGAACGCCACCCTTGTGGTTCAGCCCTAAGAGCAAAAGCGCCAACTGCATGTGATACGGCTCCGCATGGACGAGAAAAACACTCTCATGGAGCTTGCCCCCGCTGGAACAGGCCACCAGTTCGATCATTCCTTTCTGCATATTCACCTGGGCGGGAAGGCGCAACGTGGGCGAAGTCTTGTCCAGAAGGATGTTGCCGATGCGAAAGCGCCCCTCACCGATTTTCTCAATCTCGGAACGGGGCATCGAAGATGATTGCGGAACACTGATTGTTTGGGACGTGGCGGCCCAGGGTGTCCCGGCCAAGAGGAGAAAGCCCACGATGCCGCAAAAATAACCTTTCCCCACGCTTTTACCTCGCATCTACAGCAATAAGACCGATGGGCGAGCGGTTTTGGTTTGTCAAACCACAAAAAAAGCAACAATCCCCATCGTTTCTCACCCGTTCGCCAAAGCGGTGTGAATCCAGGTCTCCGTTGGCTCGGTTGCCCTTTCTATCATTTCCATTGATTAGGACAAACCGGCTCAAGTAGATGTTCCTTTCCCGTCGGGGTGGTGGCTTTCGCTCTAAGGCGGCCTGTGGCCGCAACCAAAGAAAGGATCAGGGATCAGGGACCAGAGATTGGAAGCACTTTTCATTGTTGTTTACTGCCCCCCGACCCCTGACCCCCGAAATGTCGACAGGACACAGAAGCAAGATCTATGCAAAGCGCACATGTGTCACGACGAAGGAGTCTAACGAGGCAATTTGCCCGCAAAATGGAAGTTCGTTCAGGAAGGCGAGTATCCCGTGCATTACAGTATTGAACAGCTTCGAGAGATTCTCGATCTGGCCAAGCGCAAGCACTACGACGAACTGGAGGAAAAGTGGCTTGAGCTGTCCGAGGATCCACCCGACGAGATGCGCTTTTTCGACTCGATGGCGCGCGCGCTTCTCAAGAACGAGGCCAAAGATCGTCTGGTTGAACTCTTCTCGGTGATGGCCGGCGCGCTGATCACCAAGCAGCGGGCGGCCGAAGCGGTCGAGGTCATTCGGTCGGCCTGGCGTTATGCGCCCGGTCTGGGCCGTTTGAGCGAAACGGCTGTCGAGGCGCTGAAAGCGTTGTATGGCAAGCGCGCGAACTTCAAGTCGTTCCTTGCGGCCGCCGGGCTCGACCGGCGGTCCGACCTGTTTCGCGCTTCGGAGCGCTTCGCGCAATTTCTCTATTGCGATGAAGGCGAGGTGTTTGAGCACCCGACATTGGGCATCGGAATCGTCGAATCCATCGAACCCGAACGCCATCGCGTGGCCATTCGTTTTGCCGGCAAAGCCCCCAAGGAGTTTACCTTCGAGGGCGTCCGCGAGTATCTGAAAAAGATCGAGTGCGGCAGCTTTCGGGCCGAGCGATTGCGTGACCCCAACGCCTTGAAACAACGCGCTTTTGAGGAGCCCGTCGAGTTCATGCACTTTGTCCTGAAAGACTATCCGGAGGGACTTTCGCAAGCGGATCTCAAGAATCTCCTGCTCGAGGATTTCTTTTCGCGCGAGGAGTGGGAACAGTGGTGGGCAGCCAATCGTCGGGCGTTCCGCCGCGATTCTTACATAGACTGGGGTAGGGGAACGCGCGGCCTGTTGCGTTTGAGAAGTCAGCCCAAGACCTATTATGAAGGTGTGGCCGAAGATTTTCGGGAGGCCGATTCGGCCACGCGGTTGGCGTTGATTTCCGAAGTGACCAAGCACATCGGAGAGGAACCGCCGCCGCCGGATTTTGCGCACGATTTGCTCGATGCCGTGCAGACCGAGTTCAATGAACTCGAAGAAGGCGACCTGTCGGGACGTCTCGAACGAGTCTATCTGGCGCAGGATTTGGCGCAGACGTTCGGGGGGCTTGAACCATCGCCCGAACTGGACGAAGCATCGCTTCTTTCGCAAGTCGCCGATCCGGCCGATCTCATTCTCAAGCTATCGGTACTCGAATTTCAGTATCGCGCCGTGAAAGCCCTGACAGTCGCCGACTTGCCTCGTGCTGCCCGCATTTGCGCCGACATGCTGTCTGCGGCCTCGGCCCGGTTCGCCCAATGGCTGGTGGAGTGGTTGATCGCAGAGGGCGAAGTGGGAGCGGTCTCGGCGGCGTTCGATCAACTGCTTCGGTCGCCGGCCTGCAATCCCGAGACGTTTCTTTGGGCAGCCCGTCAGTTTTTCGCCGACAAATATGCCGCTCTTCTGTCCATTGAAACGACGCCGCAGGATCTGATCCGCGCGTTGGTGGAGTTTCTCAAGGAAACCCGGAATCAGATTGACCGCGGCGTGCCCAATGCCTCGACGCTTCGCGGCATTGAGGTGAAGATGAAGAACATGTTGGCCGAAGACCATTATGAGGTTTTGCGCAAGACAATCCTACCGTTGCCGGTGACCGAAGCCCGCGCCCTGTGTCGCCTTTTTGAGTCTCATGCCGCTTTTCCGGATCACTATCTGGCCTCACTGCGTTATGCCGTTCAGGAATCGCGACCCGATGTGGAAGAGACGGCCACGGCGGCTGGTCCCGATACGCTCGACGAAACCGTTCTCTATGTCACACGGGAATCGTTCCAACGGCGCCAAGGTGAGTTGCAGCACTTGCGCACGGTCGAAATTCCCAAGAACAGCCGCGAGATCGGCGAGGCAGCGGCGATGGGCGACCTGAGCGAAAACGCCGAATATGAGGCGGCCCGCCACCGCCAGCGAATGCTGTTCAAACGCGCCGAGGAGATGCAGAGCGAGATCGAGCGCGCCCGGATCATTGATCCGCACTGGGTTCGAACCGATTGCGTTTGGGTGGGCACGCGGATTGAAGTCCGCGACATTTGCACCGGCGAAACGGAAACCTACACAATCCTGGGAGCGTGGGATAGTCGTCCGGAGGAAAAGGTTCTTAGCTATTTGACACCGGCGGCCGCCCGATTCCTGCGACGATGCGTGGGCGAGCATGTAATCGTTCAGCGTCTGAATTCCGAACCGACCGAGTATGAAATCCTCAAAATTGAGAACGCTTTGGCCTGACCGGCCGCCGCATCCCTACTTGATCTTGAAGCTGATTGTTATACCCCTGTTGGGCACGGTCATCACAGTCACGGTGTCGAGATCGGGGTTGTTGTTCACGGCGTCGAGGTAGTCCTGCATATCTTTGGCCGATTCGATGGTATTGTGGCCGATAATCATCCCGCCCGGTGTGACTTTGGGATACACGAGATCGAAGAACTTCTTGTAGTCCTCTTTCCACGCATCAATGAATACCATGTCGAACGGGCCTTCCAGCTTGGGAATCTCTTTGAAGGCATCGCCCTCGATGCTGGTAACAACCTTCTCCAACCCAGCCTCTTTGATGTTCTCGCGGCATTCCTTTGCCCGACCGGCGTCAATCTCGATTGTCCACAGATGTCCGCCGGTCCACTCCAGCCCTTGTCCCATCCAAAGGGCCGAATAGCCGTTGGACGATCCGATTTCGAGAACCCGCTTTGCCTTGAGGCTTTCGGCCATGATCTTGAGAAACATCCCGTCGGTCGGTGGAACGTTCATTCTCTGTCGGGTCATTTTCGCCAGTCGTTCCAACAGGGCTTCCCGTTTCCTGAGGACTTCCTGACGGTCCTTGTCGTCTTTCTTGGCCTCCTGCGCCGATCCGACGAATACGATCATGAGAGCCAGTCCTCCGGCGACACACGCCATGCACCACTTTCGACGATTCATTGTCTTGTATGCCTCCCTGTTATCCGAATGGTGAACCCAGCGAAATCAGCGGTTGACTGCTAAGGCCGACCCAAGCCGATGTCAAGCCCAAGCGCCGACAGGACATTCCCCGATTTCCGAAGGATTTGTCCTTGATGTGAAGTGCGGGCAGCCATGCTGCGGTTCGACTGAGCTCGCCGAAGTCCGCTGTGTTTTAGAACGAACTTGTGTGAACGGAGGCGACTTTTTGCAGGACGAGCAGCGTTTGGTTGGAAGATGTGCGAGAAAAGCAAAGCGGTAGCATGGGGCTACCGCGGTCCACATAAAACACACAAACCGGCGAACGATCGTTTCCACGTCGAGAGAATTCCCCATCCGACACCATCGTCGGTTCACCGGCTGTTTCCGCAAAATACCGGGGAATGTCCTGGAAAAGGGACCTGACTCTCGTGGCGCGAATTCGACTTTTCCACGGGATAAAAGGCCCCTACTGGGGTTGGCAGAGGCACGGGCGTCACTGCCGCTCTTTTTTCCCGGATCCCCCCCGAATAGGGCCTTTCTTGCCGAGATTTCGCTATGGATTTACCTTGCATCAGGGAACAGAGTGCAGGCAAGATGCAACTAAGATTGCCGGATCGGCCCGGGAAAGAAAGCAGAGCGGTGACCGCGGATAAGTCGGGTTGAAGAGACAGGATGTCTCCCGACCTTTCGGCAAAAACGATCCGGCCGTCGGTCGGCGCACAGTGGGTTTGCAAGGAGGTGGAATCCTGGGCGTTGCCGACTTGGATGGGGATGTGCGGAGAAACAGGGATGGTTCGCAAGCACAGCCCGAGCTGCCAGTGGGAGACCTGAGCTATCCATCTTGTACCTTCGCGCAATTCGAGGTGTTTGGCTGTCCCGCCAAGTCCGGCACAGCGTGGCACACAAGAGGTGACCCTCCGCTTGTACACCGCCTCGGTCTGCAATGGGAAACCTCCACACCGATCCAGGTACACAAGGCAGTGGGCAGGACCAGCCGTATGGCTGTTCTCCTGCCGGAGAAGCCGAAGAGCAAGGTATCGCGCTTCGCGAGCGATTACATATTTACGAGGTTCTGAACGAAATCGCTTGCTCCATGCTCCAACCATCGGAAGTCGTGGCGGGTGCGTGCCGCGAGCTCGGACTTCTTTTCCCCAACTTCCATTTCAGCATTGCCGTTTACTTTCCTGAGACGCGTCTTTTTGTTGTCCATGCGCAGGGAGAGGAAACCAAACATGTGCCGTGCGAGGAAATCATCGCAGGTTATTTCCTGCAGCAGAAGGACGAAACCACTCTTGCGATTGAGGATTGCGAATTCTGGGTCGCACCGCCGCCCCTCAATCCGGCGCGCGGGATCATCAAAGGGGGCTTTCATAGTGGCTTGTTTGCCGCCTCGCGCATTCGGAGCAACTTAATTGGTGTTCTGAGTCTCCAACGAAAGACACCGTTTGTGTGGGACGCTCGCGAGGTGGAGATGTTGCAGACCGCCGCGGCGGGCTTTGGTCTTGCGTATTATCATGCCGTTCTGTGCGATAACCTCATGTATTCGTGTCGCACTGCTTCTCAACAACTTGCCGAGGTCCAGGAAGAGGCGATTCAGTGGCAACAACGGGCTGTGCGGCTGGAGGTCGCCGCCGAAGTGGCGCGCGCCGTCGGTTCGTGCCGAACGACCTCCGAACTGCTGGGTGAATTGAGACGCTCACTTGGCCAGCGTTGGCCCCAATGCCGTATAGTCGTCCAACGCTACATTCGGGAGAAAGACGCGTTTGAAATCGGTCCGATTGGGACGCAGGCAGAAGCAACCGTTCGTACGGCCCAGAACTGCCTGCAGAAGCTCTTTCTCAACAGAGTTCCCGTCATGCAGATTCTCTGCAATTCGCCCCAGGAAATCGCCGGCTATCGCGATCTGGATCCGCAGCTCGTTTCCGAATGCGAGAAGGAAGGATTTCGCTCGCTTTGCTCCGCACCAATCTATCAGTGCGATGGCTCATTGTGGGGTACCCTCTCACTGCTCAGTCGTGAGCCAAGTGTTTGTGAACTCTACGCCGACCAGCTTGCGGAAATCGGTCGCGCCTTGGTTTTGCCAATCCGGGCAACCGAGCTGCACGAAGGAAACAAGAGTGCTGAGTGCTAAGGGAAAGAGCAGTTTTGAATGTTGAGTGTGAAGTGTTGAGTTGCCGGGCTGCGTAACACCTGGTGCGATGTAACAATTCCGGGTCGGCGGCGATTTACTGCGAGCCGATATCTGACTGTCTGAATTCGTTTCATCATTACATCCTCTGGCCTTCATCCTTGCTACTCAACACTCCGGACTCAGGACTCAAGGATGAACTCACAGGTAACGCGGCGGGGGATCCAGCCGGCGGTGTAGGCGCGATCGAGCAGCGCGGTAATGGCGCGTTGCCCACGCTCGCCGAGATTTATCGTGTAGTCGTTGACATACATTCCTACGAAGCGGTCGGCCAGCCGCTCGTCCATATCGCGGGCATAAGCCAGCGCGTGGCGAACGGCCTCGGCGCGATGAGAAAGCCCATATTCGATGCTGGTCCGAATCAGTCGCGCGATTCGCTCCATCATCGGCCTACCCAAATCCTTGCGTACGCCATTCACGCCCAGCGGCAGCGGCAAACCGGTTTCGCCAAACCACCATTCACCCAGATCCACGACCTTTTGTAACGCCTGGCGCTCGTAAGTCAGTTGGCCTTCATGGATAATCAGGCCCGCATCGGCCTCGCCCGCGGCCACGGCGGCAAGAATCCGGTCGAACGGAAGGACGACATACGGGAAAATCCCCAACGCCAAGCGCAAGACCAGAAAAGCCGTCGTTAGCGCGCCGGGAACCGCAACGCAACACGTGCGCAGCTCATCCATTGGTATCGGTTCGCGCGCCACGACCAGCGGGCCATAGCGTTCCCCGACGCTGGCGCCGCATGGCAACAGCGCATAGCGATCTGCGACATGCGCATAGGCATGAACCGACAGAGCAGTGATGTCGAGTTCACCGCGCGTTGCTCTTTGATTGAGCGTTTCGATGTCTTGCAGAATGTGCTCAAACGACAGATCGCCCGTTTCGATGCACCCTTTAGCCAGCGCATAGAACATAAACGCATCGTCGGGGTCAGGACTATGGCCAAGAGTGATTGTGTGCATTGCTGGCCCTACTGGATCATGTCTCCATTCAGGAAAGCGATCCACGATTCTCGTTACTTGCTCCCAACGCCCACTTTGCCATCTGGAGCCAAAACCGGTCGTAGCCCGACCAACGCGAGAAGTTGTGACCCCAATGCGGAACCGGATCGGACGTATAGACGGCGACGCGCCCTTTGCCGAACGTGTGGCAGACAAGGAGCGGATGGCTGGTTTCCTTGACCTCTACCAGGACGTCTGTTCCCGCCTTTGGCCTCGTCTCGTTATACCCGAGAATTTGCTTGAAGGATCGCCAGGGAAGTCCTTTTGTGATCGGATGGCGCGAGTTTTTGACGACGATATCATAGCCTTCCGATGATTCGACAAGGTCATCGGTCGCCAGGCACTCGACGGGCAGCACTTCGGCCATGCAGGTGCGTCCCCACGCCCCCTTGCCCATGTGGCCCGAGAACGACGACCAACCGCCGAGCATCATCATGCCGCCACCCGCGGCGATCCAATCCTTCGTCAGACGCAATCGGTCGGGGAGAACCAACACGTCACGTCCTTGGTGGTAGTCGCGCTTGAAAAACTGCGGTCGCAAATGCATGCACGAGGCCGTCACGTCGCTGATGATTACGATTTTGTGCGTCGCCAAGAGATCCTCATAGCGCCCCGGCGGCGAATTGTAGATGTCCCACGACGCCAGGCTCGTCACGCGGAATTCGCCCGACGACTCCAACGCCTTGACCAGCCGCTCGCCGTAGAAGAAGATGTCGGTGCCTTTCATGTGGCCGCCAAAAGGACTCTCAACATAGGTCGGACCCAGATGGATCACCCAGTCGCCCAGGTAGAGGATTTTTTGGGTTCGCTTGTTCGTCATGAAATCTCTCCCGTTCCCGGATTATTGCTCTTGTTGTAGCTCAGCCCCTCGTGGGCGTGTTCTCAGATCGTCAAACGAATGCGCACAAGGCGCTATGCTACGACAAAACACTTTCGCATCGTCAAGACATCGGCGGCGCTTCGCAAGATGTTTTTCCGTTCTTGCCAGGCGAACACAGAGCCGATAGAATTTCCTCAACGAGGCGGGATGGGAAACGGTGGATTCGGTTCACACAAAAGGGCGCGGCATTGCTGTAGTAGCGGCCATTATCGCATCAGCCGCACTGGCGCGGTTGCCCTATCTACAGCAGGCCAATCTTTCGCCCGACGCCGCCGATTACATCAACATTGGCCGCAATCTCGCTTGCGGACGCGGTTTGGTCCCACACCGTCAAATGGCATTTCTTCACAACCGATCCCGTGATTCATTCGGCGATTGGCGAGCGGCCGCTTCTCTATCCGCTGCTTTTGGCGCCATTTTGCCGAAGCGATTACCCGGCGGCTCGCACCTGTCAGTATGTCACCTTGTTCATGACCGTCGTTGCACTCTCTTTGGGGGCAACATGGGCGCGGCGTATGGGCCTGAGCTGGCGAGCTGTGGCGATTGGCACGGCCCTGCTCGTCTTCAATCCTGGTCTTTTGATGTGCTCTGTCTATCCATGGACCGAACCGCTTTATTTGATGTGGCTGTTTGGTGTACTGCTCGTTGTGGAACGCAATCACGATGCGCCTTGGGCGGCACGCGTGGCGGGGCTTCTGACCGCGCTGGCCTACCTGACGCGCCCGAGCACACTGGCCGTTGTCGTGGGGTTGAGTCTTTGGTATATCTGTCGGCGCGCATGGCCGGCGCTGCTCAACTATCTTCGTAACACTGGTTATTTTGCTCCTGCCTTGGTGGGCAATTGTTTGGGTCGCGCGCGGCAACCCGTTCTACTCGGTTCAAGGTTTTCATCTGGTTGTGAATGATATCCGCGAAGGAATGGCCGCCGGCTATGGCGTTGTTTTTCCCCGGCCGATGGAGTTCTTTTTCTCCAATGCCCAAGCGATTTTGGCCAAAGTGGGGCAGCAGACCATTGACTATCTGGCGCAGTTGCTCGGTCCGACTTATTTACTACTCCTTTCGGCGTTTGTGTTCCTACGGCCGTTTCGCTGTTTGGAAAAGGAAACACCAAGGGCTGGAAGCCCGTGCTGCGGTTGGGACGATGGACCGTGCTTCATCATTGCATTTTTTCACTTCGTTCTACCGGCATTGGTCTGGGCGACGTTCGATGCCATCCGGTTCATGTTGCCCTGCTTTGCAATCCTCGTCATTCCTGCTGTCACTGCGGCCGACTATCGGATCGAAAAGTTAGGGACAAGACGTGCGCGCTTGACCGCCTGGATAATTATGCTTATCGTGACCGCCTTCTTTTACGCCAACCAGTGGAGCCAATTGTATTCGCGGCTCGAGTCAGTCAAGAAACGCGATGGTGCTCTCCAGGTGGCGGGTATTGAGTTTGACCGTCTTGTCGAAAAGAATGCCGTCGTCGCCGGCGACGATCCGTTTTCGCTCAATTATTACTTCGATCGCCCGACAATCATACTTCCGCAAGTCGCGGATTCCGCGCAACGGCCGCCGATTCTCGAACGCTTCCTTGATCAATACCGACCCCACTATATCCTGCTGACACCTGAGGGAACTCAGACATTCTCACCGCTCATCGCCAAGGGGCGGCTCATCGCAATTGGATCACTTGAAGCCATTGGCCTGCAAATCTTCCACGTGCTCTCCCCGGCGCGACGCCGTAAGTGATTGTCGTCGGCGGGTCGTCTTGCGGCGCGGCGATAGAACTCCACCCGGCATACGTATTGTTGACCACGGCGATGGGGGCGCTGTCAAGGGCGTCGGGGTCATGGGTTCCGAGCGGGTAGTTGTCGTCAATCCACAGAACCCAATAAGTGATCGAGCCGGTCATGGTAGGGCTCGAATAGTAGGGCTGGCCCTCGCCGTTGAACTGAAACAAGTCGTCATAGGTATTGCGCCAACCATCGGCGATCGGCTCCGTGTCGCCATAGTCCTGAATCTCGGGAATCCAATAGCGAACCCAGTCCCAGTCCGAAAACGTGAGCGTCTGGCACAGGTCGGCGCCGATGCGGTAGCCCTGAAGCGTCGTTCCATATTTCCAAGCCATATAGCGCGGCTCGGTCGCCTCGTATTCGGTCGCATGATCCACGATGCAAAGGGGATGGTCCACCCAGTTCGGCGGCACATGACAGTGCATCGGCGGCGTGGCATACGGGCGGCTTAACTCAACGGTGTCGGGAATCGCCGGAAACTCACGCTGCCAGGACTCATCGAAATTCCCCTGCCGTCCGGGGGAACTTCTTTTCTTCTTCAACGGTCCCTACCATGAATATCCCCGCAATCAAGGGACTTCCCCCTTTCGAATAGGACTGTCGAGATTCTTCGTTTCAGTTGTAAGTGTGGCCGCATTCGGCGGCTGACTTTTTGCTTGCCTCTTGTCGTCTTTCTCCCATCTCATTATAGTTTTACTCCCTTTGCTGATTGCAAATCCCGAACTGAAATCCGTGATGAGTTTCGTTGAGTCACCTCCCGAAAAATAGAAAACACCTTTGTACTCTACACAGGCACCCGGGGGACACGCCATGGCCACTGATTTCCCCAGAATGTCGGCGGCTTCTTGAAGAGTCTTGGGGCCGTTCTTGACATGTGCCAGAGTGCGAGATGCTTTCATTTTCGGCCGGGCTGTCTCGATTTTGTAAATAATGGCCTTGTCCGCACGCAGGACTTTTGTTTTCGCAAAGTACCCTTTTAAAGTTACTGTCCCAGTGGAAACCACTGAAACAGTTCCACTCGAAACCGTGGTCTGCAAATCGCCCAGATACCCTGTAGGCGGCAATTCAGCGAACGAAGAACAGATCAAACAAGAGAATGCCGTTAAGATCGGGTAAGCTTTCCGCATCATTTCAATCCTCCTGCAGAACGAATTCAATTATCCACCTGATAGTCCAATTCGCTTGGTGAACCCGGCAGCACATTGTTCTTGCGAACGCCTGTTCCTGAAGCAGGCGGAAGGCTTTCACCGTACCCATCCAGACTCCCATCCTCATAAACCTTATCCCTGTTGGGACCGCTGACCTTGGCCGTTCCATAGGATGGGTCATGATATTCACCGTTGCACAATGTGATCCAATGTCCATTAAAAGCTCCTGGCGGATTTCCATTACCTTGTCCGGGGATTCCATTCTGGTCGAACGCATCCGTTCCCACAATATACGGATAGGAACCTGATCCATGTGGCGGGTCATTAATTAGCCAGCTCTTAACGAGGATTGCCTCATCGAACGGCGACACTGGCAACGCCCTAATCCGATCCGCTGAGATTCCTTGAACCCGGAAACAATCGCGAAGAAGTCCAGCCCAGGCTTGACAGTTCCCATTTGCATCTGCTCGCTGTAAAATCTCTGGCGTATCCGTAGCGCCCATCTGATCACCAAACCAATAGGTCATTTGCGCATTGTCCCAAAGTCGCCGGACCACTCTGTCGGTGAATTCGCCCCAAATGGCTTCGGCGGTCGGCGTCGTTTCGGTCTTTCCCGTCGCTTTCGAGCAACCGATATATAGAAGCGTGTGGAACGGCGTGGCCAGAGGATCGGCCAGTGTGACATAGCATGGGTCCTCACTGGGTCCGGTAAGCATCCAGCCGAGCCGGGCCGTGTAGAGCCACCAGTAGATGACCAAGGGGTCATAAAGTGCGATGGCATTGGGAAACGAGGTTGTGCAGTCGGCGCTGTAAGTTACCGTTGTGCCGTTGACGCTCGCTACTGCTTCGGGAAGACTCAGTCCCCACGGATTATTGCCCTTCGCCATAAAGAAGCCCTCAAACGCGCCCGCCGGCTCCACGCTCCATTTCGTCGTCACGTGCATCTTCGCGTTCCGTCGGTAGGAGACCGGGTATTCATGGCTGGGCGTCCAGTGAGGCGGTTCGTAGTCGGTCTGCGGCGTCACGTCGCGCCGCACCGCGTGAAAGCCGGCGCCCCCAAACGAAACCTCTTTGAGATGAATGGAATAAACGCACACGCGCATCGAAGTGCCTAATTGTTTTCCTGATTCTCCACCCGTGTCGTCCAAGCTCGCCGAAACCGTGTAGAAGTTCGGCAAGCTATAAGACGTCACAAATGCCGCGCCGGTTCCCGTTGGCGGTGTCCCGCCGCCCGACCATGCTGTCGCCGACAACGGTGCCGTCACGCTCAGGCTTTTCGCCACCTGGAAGGTAATCGGTGTGCCTGTCGTATAATATGAATCGTAGAGGGGTGCAATGATCGCGATCTTTGGCATTTCGAAGGTCCACGGGCCGACGATCGGCTCCTCGATGCCGCCGAAAGTGGTCCAGTAGCGGTCCTGCACCTTGACGGAGATTGTCGCAAACACCGTGCTCGCGGTGCAGAATCTGACGTTGTACTCGCAGAGCTCGCCCTCGTAGTACATGTCCAACATTCCATCCCACTGGATGGTGCCGCTGAGATTCTGCCGGGTCCACTGTCTTGCATAGCAATAGCCCCACTCGTCCAGACAGGGATCCCGGACCTCGATGACAACAGCATCCTCGACGGGCGCCAGGTGCGTTTGCGATGGAGCGACCCCATACGTGACTGTCGTCGGTGGGTCGTTCGGTCCGTGAGGAATCGGATCGCCGACCTCCACACCTGCCTCCACCACGACCACCGTGCCGGTGATTATCGGATTGCCCAGCGGCGTGAGCATCGTCGGCGACGAGACGCCCACGTGGTCGCGCAGGTGGACGGTGCAGCCGGGTGCGGTGGTCGAGACAAACTCATCGCGCACACCGTACGGCGGCGGATCGTCTTCCGGCGCGTAGAGGTAGAGCGTCTCATCCTCGCCGTCGGCCAGTGGAGAGGCCGTGCTCTCGCCCGTATAGCGATTCACCGGGTAGGAGCGCACATGGCGATACTCCGTCACCCAGAAGGTATCGCCCACGCGTTTATGCACCCTTCCGCCGTCGAAAATGGAGTAGGACAACGGCGGCGGAGATCAGTCTGTTGCGCAACTGCTTGCGACGATCAAGGTTTGTTGATCCAAACCCACTCTTTGGTCCCATCGCGCAATTGAAGGTGCATGTCCGGCTTCCCAACGGCGATCTGGATGTTCCAACTGTCTTCCTGCCTCCAAATCTTCGTCACGCTTGGTGGATTGCCTGCAACGGAATCCCAGCCGTACGCCGGGTATAGCCTTCGGAAGGCAATTATCGTCGGGTCGAGATTGCCATAATCGCGAAGCGTGATTTTCCTTGCTTCGTCGGCAAATTCTTTCCCTTCCAATCGTTTGATTCTCTCCTCAGCAGAGGAAGCCAGAACTTTCGTCGGACTGATTTGGAAAAACCGCAGATCGGTGGCTTCCCAATAAGTCAGAGCAATAGACGATGTGTAACCATCCACTAGCGCAAGCGTAAAGCTAGTAGGTTTACCTGTCGGTTGCCGCTGGAAGTCACATAAGTACCCTTGCTCCCAGACGCGGGTACGCTTGCCTGTTTCGGGTCTCTCCTGTTGGAGGTAATAAACTGTATCGGTGGCCACCTTTGACTGGCCGTAAAGCTTGAACAGGGTTGTAATTCGCTTCTCGTAAAGAAGTAATTTGCTACGATCCGGGAGCTCTTGTGACAGGAGCAAAGTAGCAGTTGAAGTGCCATTCTGACTGGCGCGCCCGCTAGAAGCAGCTGCCAGGGAAAGCATGCTTATGATTGCGAGGCAAACGGCCACGGCAGGTTCTGACGTCTGTCTAAACATTCTGCTGACCTCCATTACGGACTAAAAAGAGTCTCGGTAGTGCTCTGATCTTTTTTCTTCACCAGTCTAGCTGGCAGGCCCTCGTAGGTGCCCCAACGCCAGAAACCGTCGAGTGAGGAGTTCTCCCAGCCCAGTCGGCTCGCGTAGCCGTGCGATCCAAGCGGTAAGCCATATGAGGGATCGTAGTACTCGTTCTGATATCGAACTACATAATGGAGCACGAAGTCAGAGCGAGGATCACGGTTCCCTTGCCCAGCAATGCCGATCTCGTCAAAGACATCGCGGTTTACCACATATACAAAAGGTGCTGTGGACGTTGAGGAACCGCTCCCAGAGAACGTCCACTCCTTCACAAGGAAGCCGGTGGCTGTTGGTACATTGGGAGTCACCAGAACCACCTGTGCATTGCTGATTCCCTGAGCTTTCCAGGAATCTAACAAAAAGTGAGCCCAACAGCTACATTGTCCATTGGCGTTGGCTAGAAGCGTCGCGCTGTTGCCAGCGGGAGCCGAGCCCACCCAGTAGGTTAGCGTAGTCGGATCGTCCTTGCGCCAGACCACACAGTCGGTGAATTCGCCCCAGATGGCTTCGGCGGTCGGCGTCGTTTCGGTCTTTCCCGCCGCCTTCGAGCAACCGATGTAGAGAAGCGTATGGAACGGTGTCGCTATGGGGTCGGCCAGCGTGACATAGCATGGATTCTCGCTGGGTCCGGTCAGCGTCCAGCCGAGCCGGAACGTATAGAGCCACCAGTAGATGACCAAGGGGTCATAGAGTGCGATGGCATTGGGAAACGAGGTCGTGCAGTCGGCGCTGTAAGTTACCGTTGTGCCGTTGACGCTCGCTACTGCTTCGGGAAGACTCAGTCCCCACGGATTATTGCCCTTCGCCATAAAGAAGCCCTCGAACGCGCCTGCCGGTTCGACGCTCCATTTCGTCGTCACGTGCATCTTCGCGTTTCGTCGGTAGGAGACCGGGTATTCATGGCTGGGCGTCCAGTGAGGCGGTTCGTAGTCGGTCTGCGGCGTCACGTCGCGCCGCACCGCGTGAAAGCCGGCGCCCCCAAACGAAACCTCTTTGAGATGAATGGAATAGACGCACACGCGCATCGTGGTACTATTTGGGGGCGGGCGGCTTATTTAGCCAGACCCACTCTTTGGTTCCATCGCGCAGTTGAAGGTGCATTTCCGGCTGGCCTACCGCTATGGTCATGTTCCATCCGCCCTGTTCTCTGGAGATCTTTCTTATGGAGGGCGGATTGCTGTTGATTGCGTTCCAAGGATAGGAGGGGAACAATCTGCCGAAGGGAACAGACTGCCGGTCGGGTTTGCTCGAGTCGAGCGCGCTGAAGTCCTTGGCCAGGCGCTCTTTGCCCACTTGTCCATGGACAAGGGCCAGAAAACGACTTGTGCGGGCTGTTCGAGGATCTATTTCGAAGAAACGGATCTCACTCGACTCCCAGTAAGCTAACCCAATGGGTGAAGTGTATCCCTCTGCAATTCCTAGGGTAAAACCTCGCGGTTTTCCCAGGCCGCCGCCCGCGAAGTTGATCCAGTAGCCCTCTTCCCATATCCGCGTTCTTTTGCTTTCACCGGGTCTCCTGGTCTCAAGAAAGTACACCGTCGCTGTCCGCGTTTTTGCCTGATCACGAAGCCTGAAAGGATACGAAAGGAACTGCTCATATAGCAGCAACACTCCGCCATTCGGCAGCTCCTTCCGCAACTGCAAGGTTGGACTGGATTCTCTGACGCCAGTTGGCTCTTTCATTGCACCTGTTGCCGTAAGGGTTAATTGAACAAGAAGGGGCAGGACAAACCCTGCAATCATCTCTCTGTGAGCGGCTTTCATTTTGCCACCTCCGTTATGGTTCCAGTGTGAATTCTGTTTCGGTTGTTAGGGGGTCGTCTTTCTTTACTAGGTACTCCCGCCCGCCAAGGTACAAGCCGTACGAGGTGAAGCCGTCTACGGATCCTGTCTCCCACTCTAGGTGGCCGGGAAAGCCCTGGGATCCGAGTGGTAACCCATATGATGGGTCGAAGTACTCATTTCGATATCGAACTATGAAATGCCTTGCGAAGTGCGATTCCGGGTCAGGATTGTTCTGCCCTGCTATTCCCGGTGCAGAAGTCACATCGTCGTTCAGCACGAAGACGTACGGGGCGGTTGCCGACGACACTCCTGATCCTGAGAAAGTCCAGTTCTTCACCAGGAAGCCTCGACCAAGGCCTGCCGTGCGCAATTCGACCCGTATCTTCTCTGAGTTGCTGATGCCTTGGGCCCTCCAACAGTCCCAAAGGAAATCGGCCCAGGCACGGCATTGGCCGTTGCCGTCACGGAGAAGCTCCGCGATGGTCGTTTGGGTTGTATGAGCGAAGCCGCCCGCGTAGTAACTAAGGGTGGTTGGCTCGTCCTTGCGGTAAACGACGCGATCGGTGAATTCGCCCCAGATGGCTTCGGCGGTGGGCGTCGTTTCGGTCTGTCCCGCCGCATTCGAGCAGCCGATATACAGAAGCGTGTGGAACGGTGTCGCTATGGGGTCGGCCAGCGTGACATAGCATGGGTTCTCGCTGGGTCCGGTAAGCATCCAGCCGAGCCGGGGCGTGTAGAGCCACCAGTAGATGACCAAGGGGTCATAAAGTGCGATGGCATTGGGAAACGAGGTCGTGCAGTCGGCGCTGTAAGTTACTGTTGTGCCGTTGACGCTCGCTACTGCCTCGGGAAGACTCAGTCCCCACGGATTATTGCCCTTCGCCATAAAGATGCCGTCGAACGCGCCTGCCGGTTCGACGCTCCATTTCGTCGTCACGTGCATCTTCGCGTTCCGTCGGTAGGAGACCGGGTATTCATGGCTGGGCGTCCAGTGAGGCGGTTCGTAGTCGGTCTGCGGCGTCACGTCGCGCCGCACGGCGTGAAAGCCGGCGCCCCCAAACGAAACCTCTTTGAGATGAATGGAATAGACGCACACGCGCATCGAGGCACCTAATTGTTTTCCTGATTCTCCACCCGTGTCGTCCAGGCTCGCCGAAACCGTGTAGAAGTTCGGCAAGCTATAAGACGTCACAAATGCCGC
>Ga0315277_10002112_pt1 | contig 27968 bp, 26 predicted proteins | sample YL17G05_15_MG_FD_203695 | JGI IMG/M metagenome (GOLD analysis project Ga0315277, IMG submission 203695) | Sediment microbial communities from Yellowstone Lake, YNP, Wyoming, USA - YL17G05_15 | ecosystem: Environmental > Aquatic > Freshwater > Lake > Sediment | place: USA: Wyoming | collected... | reverse complement strand
GTTTCATCTTCAAATTCCTGTTCAGGAAAATTTCGGATAATCGCTTCTATTTTCGCCGTTATCTCTGGGAGCACGCCTTTCCGTTCTTTATATTCTATGGCCTTGAGAGGATTACGGGTTTTCCCTTTTATAAATTTGAAAATGATCGTATTTGGAGCGCATCCTTTGAATAAGTTCATCTCCCCAAAATGAATTATGAGGTCAAAATCGCCTTGGTCTAATACATATTTCCTGAGACTGGCCGCATAGGTTGAATTAAACCAGTAATAGGGCGTGATGAAAATTAATTCTCCTGAAGGATTCAGCTTTTCAATGGACCAAACAATGAAGAAGTAGAGCAGATCCCACTCCCCGTTTATTAAATCAATCCAAAACGGATGCCCCTTTAGCGGCTCTAAGATTTCAGGTTCTATATTATTAAAATAGACATACGGAGGATTTCCAATAATTATATCAAATTTTTCATGTTTCGCAGTTTTGAGATAATCAATATTTGCGAAATTAGATATTTTATCAGGGAATTTTGTCTCTATCATTTGATAAAAACTTGAATCCAACTCATAGCCGAATACTTCTTCATATCCAGCCCTACATAACAAATCCAAAAATACACCCGTCCCAAAACAAGGCTCCAGAATTTTTCCATGCCTATATTTTGAAGAAATCAGCGAAATCATCAAATTTGCGACTTCTGGTGATGTTATATACTGCCCTAATTTCTCTTTTTCATTCTTTAACAACAGAAATCCCAAAATGTGATCCTATTAAATTATACAATAGTTCTATTTTCATTCCTATTAAAAATCCTAATTTCTATAAATAAAATTCTTATAGGATATTCCGAATCGTAGTGTATCTACTAAGATAAAAGGTGAAGAATTACAAAATTGAAAAATTGAAAGGTGGATAAGAAAATGGCGAAAGATAAAAACGATGTAGTGTTTGTAGATGGCGTACGCACCCCAATGGGCAAACGATATGGCAGCTTAAGTCAAATCCATACGGCGGCAATGCCCTACCAACTCGTACAAGGGCTTTATAAGCGCCTTCCCGCGTTGGAAGCGCATAAGAATGAGGTCGAAGACGTCATCATCGGTTGTAACAGCCAAGTTGGCGGTGGCTCGCTGGATATAGGGCGTATAGTAGCCCTTGCCTGTGGTTTAACAACAGTTCCGGGTCTTGCGATTAATCGTCAGTGCGCGTCAGGGCAGACAAGCATGTGGATTGCCACGAACGCCTTGGCCCAAGGCTATGGAAATATGTTTTTAGCTGGAGGTGTCGAGCAGCAAAGTAAATACGCTATTGGCTCTGATTCTGCAGAATACGAAAAGAAAGAAATTCCAACTTATAAAGAGAGCAAAGATCATCCTGGGCTTTTTGAACCTGCAAAGAAAATAGAATTGTACAAAATGACACCCGGCCTCCCCTTCGAGAAGGTCCTCAAAAATTATCCTAATTTTACATCACAAATGATTGCGGCGGATCGCATTGCTGCGAAGTGGGAGCTCACCCGAGATATCCTGGATCGTTACAGCCTCCTCAGCCAACAGAAAGCGGCGGCTGCGATGAAAGAGGGTAAATTCAAGAATGAAATCATCCCCATCGCTATCGATAAATGGAAAGATCCGAAAACCGGAGCTATCAAGAAGGATTGGAACTATGATTTTGATGAAATCATTCGCCCGGATACGAGCTTGGAAAAACTGCAGGCATTACCTCTAGTTCCTGGCTGTAAATTCCTAACCCCTGGAAATTCATGCCCTATTAATGATGGATCCAGTATGACCCTCTTGGCTAGGAGAGAATTTGCCGACAAAATGGGCTGGAAATCTCGAGCAAAGATCTTGGGTTATGGAATCGTTGGTTCAGACCCAGAACTTATGCTCACCGGTCCCGCTCCCGCTATGGCCAAGGCATTGAAACGCGTCGGTATGACTCTGAAAGATATGGACATCATCGAAATAAATGAAGCATTCTCCTCAGTAGTCGTTGCTGCTGGGAAGATCTTAACGCAAGAATATGGAATGAAAGCAGACTTCGGTCCTGAAGGTGAACAAGCAGTAGGTGGACGGTTAAACCGCATGGGTGGCGCAATTGCCCTCGGACATCCTACCGCTTGCTCGGGTTCTCGACTGATCATTACCATGTTGAACGAAATGGAACGCCAAAAATATTCGCATGGGATTGCCTCCCTCTGTGTTGGTCTCGGCATGGGTATTGCATGCGTTATCGAACGCGAAGGTTAATCCTTCCTTTTCTCTTTTTTTTCTTTTTATTGTTAATATTCGATTCTTGTTTTCCTTTCATGCAAAATGCTTTTTCTTTAGCTCTCTGATAATTTAAATAGGAGAAGAAAGCATTATTTTTCAGATAATTTGGTGAGATAGATGACGTCATCGACTGAGATTGCCCTGTATTTGTGGATTATTAACCTCATTGAAATGACTTTTGTTGGGTATATCTTTGTACGGGAGTATAAAAAGGCGAATACGAAATTCTATCTCGGGGTAATGTTATTTTATTTTATCTTTGTTGTTGCGCGGTTATGCGAAATAATCCGAATTTATTTTAATACCGAAGGCTATGATCTGGTGCCTCCCTATACTGGGTTGAATTTCATTTTAAAGACCTGCTACACCCTTTTCTCCTATATCGGCATAACAATCCTCTATTTTGTTCTTGAGCGATATGTCTTTACGCGCACCAAGAAGATTTTCACTGCCCTAGTCCCAATTGCCTGCGCTTTATCCATCTGGTACACCTTTTACTCACCTACCGATCCCATCTATCAATTGTTATTCAACATCGTGATCCCCATTTACGCGGTCATCCTCTTAGGAATTGTGGGTATGTACATCTACTTAGCACTTAAATCTTCGGGTGAGGTTCGCCGAAATTCGATTATGATCGTCTTGGGTATTCTACTATTCGAATTGGGGCTCATCTTCGCGTTGTCAGAAGTTCAAACCAGTATATTTGCTGCAATCCCCCTAGATGTTTTAATAATATCAGCCCCCATCCTTTCAATAATCGGGGTAATCCTGCAAATTCGAGGCTTTAAAACCTCTATCTCCTAAGATCCGAAACTCCGCTATCGCTTGATCCAATATCCTCCTTTGCGAATGAACTCCTCCACCTCACTTTTATTGAGGATCGCAAAATCTCCGGGGATAGAAAACTTCAGGGCAGACATGGCCTCCCCATAGCTCAACGCCATCTTTAGGTCTCCTAGTAAATATCCATACAGAAAGCCCGCAGCGAATGCGTCACCCGCCCCGATTCGATCGATCACAGCGGGATGATAGCCTTTCCCCCAGGACTCTTCCTTGTTTTCATCTAAGAGAAAAGTTGGATCCGAGCTCCGCGTTACGACAATAACTTTGAACGAGAATCGCTCCATTAACTCTGCACATTTCTCCCGCAAATTTTCACTGGTACCAAAAAGGAGATTGAGATCATTTTCTGAACTGATAAGAATATCCACGAAAGGTAAGATTTCCTCCAGCTTGGACTTTGCCTTCTCTGGCGCCCATAACCTTGATCTGTAATTGATATCGAAGGAGGTTGCCTTTTTCTTCTCTCGCATATATTCAAAACATGCTTTCACGACTTCTTCACAATTCGGGCTTAAAGCCATCGTGATCCCCGAGGTATGAAAAAGCCTACAGGCCTCTAGATACGTCCAATCTAGTTCCTCAGTTGAAATATGCGAAATGGCGGAGTCTGCCCGATCGTACAAAACATTGGTGGGTCGGGGGTCGCTTCCAAGTTCGGCGTAGTATGTTCCTACTCGGTAGTCCGGCGTCCAAATGATGCCCTCCACATTGACATTCCAGCGTTTGAGTTCATTCTCGATTCGCCTTCCGAGAGTATTATCGGTTAGTTTGGATATCCAACCCGCCTTTAATCCCAACCGGGATAGTGCCACTGCCACATTGGATTCCGAACCGCCAACTTTGAAATCTACCTGCGTCGCAAAGTCCAATCGTTCGTGATTCGGCGGTGAAAACCGGATCATTGTTTCCCCTAAGGTAATAACATCGAGCAGAACATTACCCCTTTGTAATACTTATTTTCCTTTCATAAACCGAAGAGCCCATTTGCAGGATTCAGCCCCGGTAGCCTTACATTCGGTTTCCTTCACTTCAAGCTGCATGGAGTCCTCGATTATTTTCTTGCTTTTACAAAACGTGAAAACTCCATTGATCAACCCGGTCGTGAAATAACAGATGGGCTCATAAAACCGGAAGTTATAGCACTCGAAGCAGTCCCGACTAATAATATTTATGGTCCTGCCGCTATCCGAATAGGTCTGATCAATGAATTTATGGAAGAATTTAAGCACTTCCAGCATCAGCTCCATTAGATTCCCGAACCAAACGCCGTCAGATTCATAAATGAGATTCGTTTTTTGGCAAAAATCCATTGCCGCATTCATTCCCGCATTAAATGTCGTCTTTAAAAGGTCTCCCAGTTGATCTGCCCCCTTTGCCATTTTCAATGCCTGGGAATAGACGGCCAAAGGATAATTCTTCAAATCTAGCAATGACGGTGTCTTTTCCGCCCCTACTTTTTTAATATAGCCATTTACCAAAAAATAGGCAGCCATTTTTTTCGCCATTTCTAAATCTAAACCGCTTAGCTCTGCCAAATCTTTAATTGACATTCCGCCTTTATTTGAAGCTAGGAATTTTAACCCGATTTCCCCAAAGGTCTTCTCAACTATTTGTTTTTCCAGCGAATCCGCGTAAAACAGATTCATGTCCTTCGTTTCAAAAATGTCCGTTTCATGGATCACAGGTCGTATGAATAGTCTCAACACATTATTCCAAACTAATAGCGAAACAAATTCGATTATTGTATCCAACGGAATGTGTGTAATGTCACTAATTTCTTCAATGGTGCGCTGATTATCGATATACTTCAATATTGAGCGCTGGTTGTCCGTGATTACATAATTAATGCCCCCTAACTCAACACTATTCACGGTGCCATTGATAATCTGAAAAACTAAATCAACTTGGCTGAGTTCGGGGATATGTTTCGGCAGAATTAACTGGGACGGAAACTTGCTTAAAATATAACTCTTAAACTCTTGAAATTCTCCCACTTCACCATTGAATCTTATTAATTTCGCTTTAAATTTCTTCTCAAATTCCTGGATTATTTCGATCAATTTCGCTCGGACTTCGATATCTTCTTTCTCACTGATGACAATCCCGAAAATTTCTGTCTCTTTCCCTTGTTCTATCAGTAATTTGAAATCGCCTCGATCGAGTGATTTAATGTTTTGTGCATCGTGACCCCCAATCGGAAGTACATCGCGCATAAATTGCTGAATCGCCGTGAAAAACCCTCCCACAAGGTCCGAATCTACCTCCAACAGACCGAAACGCTGGTGAAGTAAGCAAAGCCCATCCCGATGGATTATATAGAGATCATATAGGCGCGCCATTAGGAAGAAATTTAATGTCGTCCATTTTAAATATTGCCAATTAGAACATACCAAGAAAATGCCTTTTTTCTTACAGTGGATAAAAAAAAAGCAAATAGGATTTGCGGCTAATAGGGAGAGACCTAGTTTGCCTACACAAGAACAAATTCAAGGGTCTATTTTGGGTGCGGCATGTGGTGATGCCTTGGGGATGGCAACAGAGGGGCTAAACCGTCAGAAAATTCAGGAGTCTTATGGTTGGGTTGCTGATTACAGAAAACCTGTGCATCGGACCAAAAATGCTGGACAATGGACGGATGATACTGAACAAATGCTCCTCTTGACCGAAGCACTCATTGAAGCGAAAGGATTTGAATTCCAGACCTATTACATTAAAATGTTAGAATTTGCGCGCAAATTCATCAATCAGGAAATTCCGAATCGCGGATATGGACCTACTTCTAAGAAAGCTTTCCAAAATTTGGTTGTCGGCATATCCCCCTCTGGCGTGTATTCTCCAAGTTGCGGAGCGGCGATGAAGATCGCCCCGCTTGGATTATTTTACGCAGATAATCCGCCTGAAACCATATGTCAGGTGGTTCGAGAATGTGCTCTGCTCACCCACAGCCATCCGGAATCCATTTCGGGTGCCTGTGCCATCGCGGTGGCCGTTGCGGTCGCGACCAGACCGAATGTGCCTATAGCGGAGATCATAACCGCCGGGATCGAAGCGGCTGACTCTATTGAGGGCGGAATTGCCCCACATTTAAAAATAATGTTATCGAAGGTTCAAAATTCAAATACAGCTTTACAGAAGGTTCTAAAGGCGGGGTTTTCCGCGAAAGCGACGGTGGGGATTTGTTTCGGGATTCTTGCCCGCTTTGCAAATTACAAAGAAGCTGTCGAACAGGCAATCAATTTTGGGGGCGATACCGATTCCTATGCCAGCATGATCGGGAGTATTTTAGGCGCTAAGGAAGGGATTGCGTGTATTCCCGCTCGCTGGCTCGAAGGCCTTGAAGCTAAAGACCGGATTCAAGCATTAGCCACTCAATTATACCGGGCTAGGCTACCTTGAGGCGCAAGAACTCAGTCATTAAAGAAAAACTGCACAATTTCCCGTGCGAGGTTGCTCTTAGTTACTTGTTCGGCACCCTGAAAGCCTGGAATCGAATTCCATTCCAACAGATAAAGGCGCCCATCCGTTGAAGGTAATGTATCCACACCCATAATCTCTAACCCTGTAATTTGTTGAATATCTTTCACAATTTTCTGGGAGCGTTTCGCAAACCCTTTAATGGGTGGATCGATGGATTCCATTTCCGTTACTGACTTTGGAACCGCCCCTTGATGAATGTTCTTCAAAAAATGAGTTGGATTGTAACGTGCATATTGGGCTAAGATTCGATTGCCTAGCACTAAGGTCCTGAGATCATAGCCTCGATCTGGAATGATCTCTTGCAGATACAAGACATGATAGTCCTCTAATAGCTTTATCAACCGTTCCTCCGTTTCAACAATTTCTATCCCCTTCCCTTTTGACCCACTAACCGGTTTAAAAATGACTTTCTTATATCTGCTCAAAAATTCCAGACCTACGGCTGAATTGATGCTGCAGCATGTATCTGGCATCTGAATGGTAGTTTTTAAATGTCTGAACCAGAGTAGATAATTCGAGAATTTATCGCTATCGTATATCGCGCTCAATGGCGGTATAACTTTCACACCCGCCCTTGTTAGCTCTTCCAAAATACATAATCCATATATAAGATCATCGTGACTTCGCATAACCTCCAGTGAAAGAACCATAACACATTTCGGATAGTCCTTTAACGGTAATCTCAAATCGGCCCAGCCAAAGACACGGTATTCTTTCCTCAAAGTATCTAGTTCTGCCCTAATCCGCTCCAGTTCGTAATTCTTGGAACCAATTAACCAGATATCCGCTTCACTAATATCAAGAAACCTCCAATAAAGAATATCTTCTAAAAGGATTTATTTTGATTTTGCATTAAAAGTTCAGTAGAGCTTGAACCAAATTCAAGCCATTAAACTATAATGGTTTCGAAGAATGAAAAGATTCAATCGCGTCCTCTGTAGAATAGCTGCTATTATGGATTCTGAGAACTATTCCATCGAATTAGGTCTAGATACCGCTATTGTAGCAGAGATTGATGAAAAAACCTTCCCTAGTAATTACGGAAATATTACCATAGAACAAAAATCCACTTATTCCACTGATTTTAAAATAACGCTCGGAAAAGAATTGGCTCAAAAACTAGGAATTGGTCCGCAGGATTTTTTAGAACTCGTGCATTTGGATAACGCGCTTTTCCTTGTTCCTATTTCTTCCCAGAACCTAATTCCTCATTTTTTCAACGTTTCTGGTGCTCCTGAACCCCGCATCATAATCCTCTCATCCCACCCGGACTTCGAATCCTACACCCGAGAAATCGCCACGGCAATCCATCAGCGCTTGCAGGAGCAGTCTATTCCCTCTCTTAGAATTGAACCACGAGAACGCGTTTTTGAGGGGATCCCAAAACTTGATCTGACGATTTCCCGGTTTGATGTTGATATCACTCGAAACCAGCAAACGCCCGAACTCATTGGCGACAATATGATTAATAAAAACTCCTCCTATCGAATAATCGCCGAATCGTATTTTCGACTCCTGTCTCAAGTCCTTTATTCCCAAGCGAAACAAGTGGTGATAGACTTTCATGGCATTGCGAACGCCAGCTCACGAGGCGTTTTTCACCCCATGGTCCTCGTTGGAGATGCCTTCACGGAAACTCCCTTGATTAAAAACTTCGTTAAAACCATCGAAAAACTCAGCCGAGCGGTATTACCCCATTTATGGATTCCCTACCGCAGTCAGTGGGGATCGGTGGAGTATAGTCTCCAATTGGTAAAAAATACTGCGAATATCCCGATTATTATTGAAATCCGGAGTGATTTACGCGAAAATTCCGAAATTCGTAACAAATTAATCGATTTGATTACCAGAGCATTGATTAATCTCGTGGAGCAAGTATCCGCTCTCAATATTGCCCCCCCGGAACGGATAACCTATCGCCCTTTCCAACCCCCTGATTTGAATCAAATTCTCTTACTCTATATGAAATCTTTCTCATGGCTTTATGGGGCACAAGTCCACACCTATGCCACCCAATTTATCACCTTATTCCAAGAGGCTTTTAATGAAGGCTCCGAAGGTGAGCTGTTCATCGCTGAACAGGAAGGAATTATCATCGGATTTGCGGTTATTCACAGAGAACCCTCTAATGATTGGAAGTTCGGCCCCATTGCAGTCCTTCCCTCCTTCCAGCATGAGGGTACCGGATCCTATCTTTTGCAACTCTGCATCGAATTCGCCCAATCCAAGAAGGTCAAATCCTTCTACCTAAAGGTCCATGAACACAATTACCCTGCCATCAAACTCTACAAAAAATTCGGCTTCACCGTTACGGAGATCATCCCCAGCTCTTTAACTGATAAGAACTTCCTCAAGATGATGATTTCCCTTTAAACCTCCGAATTGAATAGATATGTTGACATTTATACCTAGATCTAATTTGTATTTTCAACAAAACTAATCGGGTTTTGATTGCTAATAACTCCCCAACCAGCCTAAATCGTTTTGGTCGGCGTCTAAAATGTTCACTCTGGTCGTCAGGCGCTCCTCCACCTCACCTCGTTGTTGAAAGAAGTGCTGCAATCGGACATAAAAAATGTTATTACACGCCAGACACTGTATCTTATAATCTATTATTTTATTGTAACCGTCTGGATACTCAACTTTATTCTGTTCTCTCTTCTCAAGCAACTCAAATCCCATAGGTGTTTCATTCCCGCATTTCGCGCACTGCTTCGGATGGACCGGGTGAAATCCCCGACTCCCCAACGCCACAAACACCGTATCCGGAATTTCCTCTAAACTCATTCAATCCCCGCATTTTATATCATTCCGATAAGGGGCGGCAATTCCGACATCCCATCTTGATCCATACGTGAAAGTCGTGGGCATCCACAGCACCCCTGCCGCTATTAGTGTGTTTTGTAATACGAACAAACTTGAACTTCCTCGTAAATTAAAAAAAAATTGGATATTTTTATCTAGACTATTTACAGTCTTTTAGGGGCCAATAGGGAGCTATAGAAAGCGATGATTATCACGAAATGATAGAGAAGATTAAGAACATGATTACCTCGTAGACTAATTGCGCTATAAACAAGATAAGGTAAATCACAAGTATTTTCAAGTACTTGGGACTCCCACGGCAGATCAACAGTATGTCGATGATTATCAGGATAAGCACTGCCAAGGACAATAACATTTTAACTCCGTAGATGGGACCCAAATTTCCTGGTGCTCCTTCGATTGCTTGTAAAGCTCCCATGAAGATTCCATATTGGAAATAAAACAGCAAAATAGACACAATGAAAGCTAAAATAGATTTTTGAACTTGGGTTAATTCGGAACTCATGAATTTGGATTTGAGTATTAATATATAAATACTTTCTTTAATTTCAGATGCCCTGAAAAAAATTGAAAAAAAAAATGTTACGAATATCTCGCAAATTATCCGCTAATAATTTCCTAACCAGCCCAAATCCTGCTTCTGCTCGTCTAGAATATTAACCACCGTTGTCACTCGCTTATCTTCCTGTGGCAGCTTTTGGAATACATGCCGCAGTCGAACATAAAAGATGTTAGTGCAACTCAAGCATTGAATTTTGTAATCTACCGTAGTTTTGTACCCCTCCTCATGATCTACTCGAGAATGTTCAACACGTTCCAATAATTTCAAATAGGCTGGTGTTGCGTTCCCACATTGTTTTGGCTTCACCGGATCAAACCCACGCCGCCCTATCCACCATCGCACTACTCATTCTTTCCGCTACACCGATTCAAAAAATTACCCTCCTATTTAATTATACGGATTCTTTACTTAAAAATAACAATAGATGATCCTCTCAACTTTTTTCCGACCTTTTTTTTCCGAAAAAATTTTTATGTGAAATCCTCTGTCGTTAATTAGATATCGATATGAAAAAACGGTGATAAAAAATGAGTAAGGTGCCGGATTATAATAAAGTAAATGCAAAGATAATTGAAGATTTGAAGAAAGTTGTCGGTCCGGATTACGTCATGGCAGATAACTCTCCGATGATGTACAGCTATATGGCACGCGGAATCATGGGGCTTCGAGCGGGACCCCCAGATTGCGTGGTGCGTCCTGCAAACGCGAAAGAAATTGTGGGAATCCTGAAAATAACTAATCAGAACAAGATCCCTACGACTCCTATGGCGGGCGGTCTCAGCGGCGGGTTTGCCCTTCCCCTCTTGGAGAACGGCGGCGTCCTCCTCGACTGCTCTCGCATGAACAAAATCGTCGAAGTCAATACCGACGCGCGTTACGTCATTGTGGAACCTGGCGTTCGGGCGGGCGAAGTTTGGGCGTACTTCAAGAAATACTACCCGGAATGGGCTCCCCCGATTGCCGATGGCGCGCCCCCGGCTGCGACCATCATGGGTGACGCCATCGAACGTGGCTTCTCCCTCGTCACTGGGCGCTACGGGCCTCAAGCCGATATGGTCATGGGCATGGAAATCGTCCTCCCCACCGGTGAAATCCTTCACACGGGCTCTTGGGGCTTGGGCGGCGTCGATGAGAAATACCAGGGCGCTAAGAAAGACGGATTCGCAAAACCCTTCTATAAATACGGCTTAGGGCCTGATCTCCACAGCTTGTTCTTCGGATCGCAAGGCGCTATGGGCGTCGTTACCAAGGCTGCCTTGAAAATTGTCCCTCACTGCCACTTCAAGACCGTCGTCGCCTTCGGCTTCACGAACTGGGCTGATGCCTGCGATGCAACGCTCCTGGCTTCCAAGCAAGAAATCGGGATCGCCGATCACTTCGTCATGGTGCAAGGCGGCAACTGGTGGCTCGTACCGACACGGTTCCAAAAAGAGAAAATCCCCAAAACCTACGATTACTGGGCGAAACTTGGTATCCCCGAATACTTCATGAACTTCGAAGTCTGGGCGCACTCCCAGGAGGAACTTGACCTGGTAACTAAAAAATTGCGCCACATCATGCTCGAGGAATACAAACCGAAAGCTGGTCCTGTCGCGGAACAAAAATTGCACCCCATCCAGATTGCGTCCCGTCTGAAGAAACCCAACAAGATTGCGATTCCTTACGGCCAATGGGAGCAGGGGTTCCTCTTCATCACCTGGTACGTCCCCTGGGCGGAGACTGCCGAGTGCGTGGAACTCTACTGCAGCAAGATGGAAGAATACGGCTTCCCTCCCGTCATGTGGATCGCCTCAATTGACCACTGCCGTGAATGCATCGTCATGCCGATCTTCTGCTTCGACTCCCGGAAAGTGGAACAATTCGAACAAATCGAAGCTTGCGAGACTGATTGCACGAAACTCTTCCTCAAACGCGGCTGGGTGAATTACCGCCCCGATCCTACCATCCATGCTCCCTTAACCTACGCTGCCGCCCCCGTGGCTTACAAACTCCTCCGGAAAATCAAAGAAATCATCGATCCGAACATGATCATGCACCCCGGTCGGCTCGCCTGGATTAAAGGCGTCACAGACCCCTTGCAAATCCCGAACTATATCATAGGGTATAAAAAACCAGCAGTAAAAGAGGAGGCCTAAACGATGACCGAAGCAAAAACTGAAATGAAAGCAAAAACCAAACGTGAGAATGTCGGTGGCTTAAAACGGCTCGAAGAACTCAAAGAAGCACTCTACCGCTGCATCCATTGCCGCGCCTGCCGATTCGCCTACAGCGGCGAACCTGACCGCCAGGGCATCGGCGAACACAAAGGCGTCCTCTACGAAGGCATGCTTGCAGGTTGCCCTGCTGGAAAATTCTATGAATGGGAGGGTTACTTCAACGCGGGTAGAATGTGGATGGCGCGCGCCGTGCTCGAAGGCGACCTGGATCTCAACGATCCGAAAATCTCCAAACAGATGTACGAAATTCTCTACCACTGCCCCACTTGCGGCAACTGCTCCATGCAGTGCGAAAACAATCTCCCCACCGTGGATATCAACGAAGCGCTCCGCGCCTGCCTGTACGAAGCCGGCGTCGAAATGGCGCCGAAACACGAGGGCATCCGCAAACTCGTCGATACCAAAAATAACCCCTACAACGAGCCCCACGAACATCGCATGGATTGGGTAGTTGATAAAAAATTACTCAATAATCCGAAGGCGAAAATCGCCTACTACGTGGGATGCACCGCGTCCTACCGCATGCAGGCAATGGCGAAAGCGACTGTTGAATTGCTCCAAAAAATGGTGAAGAAGAAACTCATGCCGGAATTCACGATTCTGACGGACGAGGTCTGCTGCGGCTCGCCAGTCTTTCGGACTGGACAATGGGACATTGCGAAGAAGGTCGCCAATATCAACATCAAGAACTTCAATAAATTCGAGAAGGTAATCTTTAGCTGCGCTGGCTGCTACCGCACTTTCAAGATCGACTATCCGAAATACGGTGAACCGAAACCCAAATTCAAACCCATGCACGTGCTCGAATTCCTCGCCGAATACCTGACTATTCACTGCCCTGCCTGCGGTCAATACAACCCCGTCGATGCCAAATTCTGCTCCAATCCCTTCTGTAAATTCGCGGACCCCGCTAAGTCTCCCGCCAAGAAAGGTGAACCCTTCCCACCAACGTTATCCCAAAATAAGCTAAAAATTACAAAACAATGGACCCAAGGGACTGTGACCTGGCACGATCCATGCCATCTAATCAGACATCAGTGTCACGAGCTGAAAGACGCAGCGATTGAGAAGACTACCGGCGAAGGCGACAATAACATGTGGAAGATATATGTAAGCAGTCAGTACGAAAGAGAAAGATGGGTACAAATGCCACGCATGATTTTGAAGGCTATCCCAGGATTGCAGCTGAAAGAGATGTATCGCATTGGCGAGAACTCGCTCTGCTGCGGTGCCGGTGGCGGTGTGAAAGCGCAGTATCCGGATTTTGCTTGGAATGCCGCGAAAGATCGACTCGATGAAGCCGAAGCAACGGGTGCTGACATTATCCTTACCGCGTGTCCATTCTGCGAGCTCAACCTCGGGCAAGCCGCGCGAGAAGGACCCGATGCGAAACCGGAAGGTGCCGCAGTCGGCGGGAAATATAAAGGCAAAGTTTTAGATCTCATCGAGATTTTGAACCAGATGATCGACTAAAATTCCCTTTTTTTATTTTCAAACAAATTCTTCTTTTTTTTATGAATCCAACTCTTTTTGACTATCGATTTTTTTCAATCCACTTAGCAACCCTTTAAGAGTGCCGAACGTCGTCTTTCCAATAAGATCCAATTTTTGCTTGATTTTCCTATCCATATTCAGATTATTTTCAGCAATGAATTTCCTTGAGTGTATAATCTGAACATTATCAAGTCTCTCAACCTAGTAATTATTTATCACAAATTTTAGGTCAATTGTTAAAAATTTAGAGGAGGGAAATATTCCCCTTTTAAAAATTTATCAAACCTGATTTTAGCTTCCTCAACTGTTTCGTTTTTTATGGTGATTTTTTTAAATAACCCCTGGTATTTACCGCCTTCAAATTTTGGCAAAGAATCAACTAGAGTGAAAAGGGCAATTCTACCTACCTCATATAATAATTTAAAAATTATTTCTCTTGCGTCGGATGTTATGCTGAGCCCTTGCCCCTCAACTTTTAAAAGACGTGGTAAACTATTTGATTTAATTAAAGGATCATTTGATTTAACCTTAGATACTTTTTCTGGTGTAATTTTAAGTTTTGTAATTGTATTTAATATATGCTCTTCATTAATTCTTTTCTGTCTTAATTGACCTTTTCTTTCTCCTTTTTCTATTCGTGGCATTTGAGAAATGGTCAATCGCATTACCGCTTCCAGACATCTATTAAGATAAATATAAGTGGCCTCTTTAGCACCCCATATTGGTTTTTTTATCCCAACGGGAGTCTTTAAAAAGGGGAAAAGAGAGGGGATAACTCCCTTCTGCATGTATGGCGATTCATTGGATTTTTCTTCTTCTTCCTCGGGTTGCTCATCCGTTTTCTCTTCTTTTTGTACCTCTTCTTCTATTGTTTCATGCACCTCTTCATCCAATTTTTCTTGTGTTTTTTCTGTATTTGTCGCTGCTTCTCTTATTTTATTTTCTGCTTCAAGCCTCTCTTGCGTTTCGGCTTCTCGTTTGGTTTGGTCTATCTGGCTACTATTTGCTTCAGCTTCGTCTATTAGGGGAGGCTTTATGAGAGGGGATTGGGCTGCTATTTCGCTTGGTTGTTCAATCCCTTTCAAATTGGATTGGCGCATTAATTCTTTGATGAGGGGGTAGTAGAGGGGATTAATTTTGATGGTTTCGCGTAAGCCAGGCTTGCGAATGAATAATCCTGTTGAAAAAAGGAGGGTTAGATGGGGATCTTGATAAAGATTATTGGATTTCGCTTTATTTATATTCAAGACGAGGTCTCGGTTGGTGCAACATTCCAGAATACCCCCTAAATAGCTCAATACTTCCATAGCAATTCCCATCCGACCTAAAATCGTCTCAGATTCGTTATCGGGATCATAGAAGAGCGGAAGAAATTCTTCCAAATTGTTAGGGTCGGGTAACGGAGCACCTCCATGTTTTCTCTTGAACTGCCCCAGTAATTTCAGAATGAAGGGGTAACTAGCTAATTCCTTCAGGACGGAATTTTGTTGAATATCAGCTAAGATGCCGTAGTTGGTGGCGGCATTTTTCAATTGTAGTTCATCGAATTTATGTAAATGGAATGAACCAGCAAGGGGGTTCCCATTATAGAACATTTCTGGATAGGATTGCAGGATTCCTTTGAGATTTAAATCACTTTGCCAATCATAATCACGGCTGGAAAGGATAAACACGATTTTCTGATATCCCAGCCGCGTCTTTGCATCGAGAACCCAGTTTATCAAGGTCCTCCGATCCCCAGCGGGCATTTCGTCGAATCCATCCAGAATTATGAGTACGGGCTTTTCCGTTGCATCGGCTAACCGATCAATACGAGTATACGCATCCATCCACGATTTAGCGCCCAATGAATTTTCGATGTGCTTGACATCCCCATGCCTCAACTCGAAGAACAAGACAGGGCTTTTATCTGTAAGCACCTTATTAGCCAGATAGCCAAGTAGCCACGTCTTTCCAATCCCCAACCCGGCAAGAAGCACGAAGATATTGGATCTTAACCCCACTGGCGTGCGGGCCCTACTGAGAAACTGGAACAGCTCTCGTTCGGCATCAGTCCTATTTACGTAGCGATCGAGGTCGAATCGTTCATCATATCGCGATAAAATGGGTTCAGAGTCCACCTGCTCAGCGCATAAGTGCAGTGCCATTTCAGTCGTCAATACCTGTCCTTGGCTGGGCAATTCGGTCAATTGTTTCATTAATGTCGTTAATTGGTTGGATAATTCGTCCAGCCTGGACCAAATATCCTTGCCAATCTGGTTAAGCTGAAGCATTACGGATTCAAACCCCGCCGCTATTTTTGTCTCTAATGCCGCGTTAATTTGCCTAATATAACTGATAAGATCGGCGCTCAGCTCAGCCCCCCTCCCCTGGGTCATTTCCCGCAGCTCCTCAATGGCGCCTGAAGGCGACTCTTGGACGAATTGAACCGCTTCCCGCAAGGCATCAAGTGTGGGGCGGAGCGCTGCATTTATGGCTAGAGTAAGGCGTTCTTCAATCTGCGGTATGCCTTTCGCCACGGCCTCGGAAACTTTGTTATCATCAATATTTCCATATTTCTTGATGGTCTCTTCTAGGAGTGCCCTTACTGAGATGTTGCTACTCTCCTTTAATAAGGGTCCAACGAGATCCTCAATATTCTTCGGATCGATCGACACGCCAGCCCCAGCTAATTTGGAGGCAATAAACTGAGCGATGGGAGCCGCGGCGGGACCAATGAAAACCCCAGCGACCATCCCTACCACAGCAGGCAGAATCTTTTTGCCCGCACTTGAGAGGAACCGTCCCAGCCGTCTGAGCCTTCCGGGCTCTTTACCACCGTCAGGATTCAATTTGAATGCTTCTCCAAGTAATTCTTCACTGTTTTCAATCAGACTGTTTAAGGGGAGTGCTATAAGATTTAGTTTTTCCTCTTGCTATCAATATTGATGCTATTGGTTTTGTGGTACTAAATCGCTGTCCCTTCATCTTCTTAAAAATTCCGGTTTTACGGATTGCATTCCAACAATCCTCGCATATATTAATATAATCTCCAGAATTTGTTTCTATAAATTTTTTCAAAGAATTTTTTGAATATTGGCTTCTTCTATCAATCTCATTGAATTGTAATATACAAATAATGCAGTAATCGTCCTTAATTTCAATTTCGAGTTTATCCTTTTCATTCAATTTAATATACACCTCATTTTTCCCTTAACATTATAGTCTTAATTTCTATTGTAAATTTTCTTCTAAAGAGGGTCTCTATAGGCTTAATTTGTGGAAATTCTTTAATTTATAAGATTGAACCTCTTTTTCGATTTTTCCTAATCTTTCCAATTCTTTAATCAATCTTATGGCTGGTTCGTCTCCGAATTGTGCCTTTAAAGTCCTAATACCGACCTTACCTCCCTTATTCTTAATAAAGTTTAGAAAATCCCCTTGCATTCTTGTTAAGTTATCTAATGAAATGGTTTCTTCGATTTTGGGCTCGGTTTTTTCTTTAAATTCAATTAAAGGTTTGATTTTTTCTTTTGCTTTTTTAGGTTTGGGTTTTGCGCTTATCGGTTTTTCAGTAATTAGTCTTATTTCTTTAGGTTTTATTGATAATTTGGTTAAATTTTCAGCTCGGTCTGATACAAATCTATGGATATCACAATTCAATAAATGAAGTCGTTTTTCAGCGTCTGGCGTATAATCTGGTGCAATAGTAAAAATATAGTCATAGCCTTTTTTAAAGGAGCCCTTTTCCTCTAATTTCATTAACTTGTATTCCCATTCGTCAAGATGCTTACTTGTAAATTTACGAGATTTGCATTCACCTAATGCATGAATAATTCCTGAGCGACCGCCTTTGTTTTCAGCGTAAATATCGATTCCAAATCCATCATATGTATATTGTTGGCTTGGCATATGTTCGACGTCAAATCCTTTCTTTTTTAAAATCGATTCTATGAAATTTCTTGCATCCACTTCATAAATGGAATAAGCATTTTGTAAATAATCAATATTGATATTTTCAGACATGACCGTGGCAATAATTTGAACAAAACCTCGAGCATATTCTCTTAAATAGTAATCAAGTTTTCCTTTATCTGTAATTTCTTCAAATCTTTTTTCAATTATATCGATAAAAGTGTTTAATGTTAAATTTTTGTCTAAATATTCTTCATACTCATGGTAAATCATATCAATTAAATCGCGTTTTTCTTTTTTGGAAAACTTATCTAATTCGATGATATTTTTGTTAATAATAGAATAATAGGAGGGATTTAATTGAGACAGACTATTGAATTCATCGGTTAAACAAGTGCAAATTAGAAGTAAGGGTTGATCTGTGAATTTTTGCCACCAGCCCCTCATTAATCGTTGAACGATTATATTCGTTAATATTTTTCGTTCGTCTGGATCGTTTTTAATTAAATAATTTAATTCATCCAATAGGAATATTACAGGATAGTTTTTGCTGAAGGCTATTTTCAGATAACCTTCTAATAATTCGATTAGATTTCCTTCAGTAATTTTCGTGAAGAAAAACCGTTTAGCATTAATTTCACTATCTCTCATATTTTTTATAGCATCGATTATTTCAAAATCATTAAAAAAGTTTGATAGTGTTGCTTCATTGAATTCTCTTAACTTTAAAAACTCGTAATAATCTTTAATTTGATTGTAAATGGTTTTACTAATATCTTTTGCAAAGTCCTGGTTATTTGTCACTGAAATATCGCTTAATTTGAGGAAAAATACAAGTCCTTTATTTTTTAACAGTTCTAAAAAATAATCCTCATATTTATTCAATAATATCGTCTTACCTGACCCAACTTTACCGATTATTGCCCGTATTCTCGATTTCCTAAGTGAAGATACATAAGTAATATCTTCTTTTATCAATTCTGAGAGTTTTTTCCCTAGAAACCCCTCCGGAGCTTTTACATTCGCGCCATTAATTTCCCGATCGATATAGGCTAATAAAGTCTCTGGTAACCCCTCTTTCGCATCATTTATCCTTTTTAATAAAATATCTTTTCCCATCTCTTACCCCACTTCACAATTTTTCCAATACACTTTTAATATTACAATTACCACTTAGAAACATCATAAATTATCCTAATTATTTAAACCAACTGCTTAACGATTTTTGTCCACTTTTAGCTTCTTTATCCTTTCCTTTAACTTTTACAGCTTCCGTTATTTCTTTTTCAATAATTTTTGGCTCTTCAACTTTCAATTCAGTTGATACTTTTGTTGGAACCTGCTCTTTTTTTGATTTACTAATTGATTTGGAATCCTCTCCAGATATTTCTTTTTTTTGGAGAACATTGCCTGAAAATACCATTTTTTTTATTTTCCCTATAATACTAACTATAGTTTTTGGTAAGATTCCTTCGGCTTGTTCGCCTTTATCCACTCTTTCTTTGAATTTGTTAGCGATATATCTATGTTTGAGTGGTTTACCCGTTGGACCAAGAGTTTCCCCTGCTTCTTTTAAATATTTCTCGTAATCTTCAATCTCAGTTTTTAAAGTATCTTCAAATGTAAATTCTAGTACTGTGTAATTATCTGATACCTTAGTGGTCAATGTTTGAATATCTTTAATTGGGTTATTCATTAATTCTAGAAGTTCTTTCGATTTTTTTAATATCTCTTTATCATCGTTATTTTTATCTCCATCAAACATCAAATACGTTGGAATTTTAAATCCATTAAAAATCCGTAGAATACGATCCATTTGTCCCTTCCCATCAGAATGAACCACGGAAATATTTTCTCGATCCATATCTAACTTCAAAGCATTTGCGTAAATAGGCAATGAATATTGTTCCGAAGGACCTTCAACAATCACCACCTTATCTGAAAAAAAACCCTCATTAATCATCGGATTGAATGCATGAGAGTATAATTCACGTATACCTTTTTCAGTCGCCTGTTTCTCTTTTCTAGCCCTTAGATCTTCAATCATTGTTGCTATTGTAAGTTGAGTAGGGACACTTTCAAAAGTATTTTCTTTTTTCTGCCGGCGAATTACACAGATTTGGTCAAAATATTTGATATTGACAAATAAACTCGATTGAGTACTATAAATTATCTGATCCATACCCGCAGCTATATTTTGAAAGACAGCCATTAACGTTCGCTGCGATTGAGGATGTAAATAAAGTTCGGGTTCTTCAATTGCAAAAATAGTGGTTCTCTCCTTTGCCTTTTCCCCTGCTTTTTTAATATGTGCCAATTCAGCATAAGCTCGTAGGATTGTGAAAATCAATGATCTTTGCATTCCATGACCTTTTGTATCAATTGGCGTCCTTATTCCATCATCAGCATAAATTGTTGCCTTACTAAAAATATCTGCTAATTTGGGTACTGTTAAGTTAATTTCAATGTCGCATTCCATTAATTCGGACATCAAATCGTTGAGTTTGGTTTCGATTTGTTTAATTTCTGGAAATCTTGTTTTTTCGTCGCTACGATTTAGATATTTCTCTACATCTTTCAATTGTTTGGATATAACACTTTTCTTGTCTTCCGGTATTTTTCCAAGGACAGAATTAATTAGTTGTCCGAAAGGATTGGTTTTTTCAACTTTTGCTTCCTCTAATACGTCTCTGACAGCAGGAATATATATAAATTCAGGTAATGCACCTTTTAAGACTCCCGGATATCCCTTAGGATTTTCTATATATTGTTCTATTAAGGGAATTTCTTCACTATGGCTTTCTAAGAAATTTTCAGCTAATTCCTTCCATTGGCCAACATTTGGTCTAGAAGTGCCGAGTTTTGCCCCAAAATCTAAGTCGCCAATTTTTAATTCTGCACGATTAGACCACCACCCCTTAATTGCCTCACCAGTAATTTTATCTTCTCGAAGCCACTCAATATCAGGAACTTTTTTAATCGCAAATGGAACAATATTAATTGAGCCATCAGTATTACAAATTATTTCTTTCTTTACAATAAATGTATCATCATCTCTCATCCATGAGATTAGCGCCTGTTTTTCCCATGGACTTAATTGTTTAAAGGTGATAATTATTTCAATTTTTTCTTTACTATTATGGTTATAATAACAATCTTCATCCACTAATCTTGTTGAACTTTCAAAAAATAACTCTAGAGCTTTGATTATATTTGACTTGCCTGCATTGTTCCGACCGACTAGTGCTAAGATATTTTCAGGGTAAATTGTTATATCTTTTAAAGAACGATAGTTTTTGATTTGAACTTGCCGAATTTTCATTTGTAAGCCCCTGTTTGAAAATAATTTAAAGATTGAATGGTCTTAGAAAAAGGCATAATTACAAAGCAACATTCCTTCGTCATTCTCTTTCCCCTATAGATTTTCAAATTACGTAACCTAATCAAGTATGATTTTAGGTAGCGAATTTTTATTGAAACTAGAATTTATTTGTTAGTATTTAACTTAGATTGTTGTTTAAATAACCTTCTAATTCATATTATAAGGAGCAATCTATATGATATTATAACGGGGATTTTAATATTTTAATCTCCAGTGACGTAACAATTACATGAGGAGATGAGTATGACAGAGGCGTTTCGGCGGTTTAAGGAAAATTATGACAATTTATTCGGCTTTTACGAAGAATTTGCCACGCATTATTAAAATGCCAAATCGATGGTAGAACTTTTACTGTATTTTTCGAATTTTATAAAGACAGAATTTGCCGAGAAATTTACATTGGCTGCGATGGCAAATCCTGAAGCATTTAAACAAATAATAACAAGATTTAACCTGAAAAAGATTGAAAGTCCTCAAGATATTTTGAATATTTTTAAATTTTCTTTTGATCTAATAAAATATCCTGAGGATCAACGCACAAAATTTTTGGATTTTATTCAAGAAGAACTCAAAAAGATAAATTCGCTTGAAAAAATCGATTATACGGCTCTTATGTATCAACTCGCAGCTAAATTTGCAACAACGCAAGAGACATCACCCAAACTACGCTCCATACTGAAGAAAAAGGTATTACCAACAACTAAAGAGGAAAATGAACAATTTTTCAAGGAGACTCTAACTGAATATAAGCAATCATTAGAAGCCGAAGAAAAAAGCCAATTGGGAAAGTTAAAATCTCTAAGCCTGATCCAACTATGGACCTACTTTGAAATCTACCTTAAAGAAGTTTTGAGTGAAATTTTCCTCATTAACCCCAATAAATATTACCCCTTCTTAAGATCCTCAGAGCAACGAATTGATTTTTGGGTTCATATCAATTCGGCGGATAGCAAAGAAGAGATAATAGAGAATTTAATAGATGATATGACATCCGATTATGGAAAGTGGTACAAACTCGCGAGCTGCTAAATAAGATTTGGAAAATAAATTTCTGTCCCAAAACCATTAGACCCGAAATTGAAAAAGAGACCGGTTCCTACGATAGCAATCTTTCTTTAGAACAAAAATTGCGTGAAATGCACCTTTTTCGGAATGCCCTAATCCATAATAACGGGAAAATTCGCGAAATTGATAAAAAGCGACTCAAAATCGACTTTCCCATTCCATCAGAAGTTCTCTTAGATGATCCCTATATGAGACAGGTCTTTAATTCAATTCTGGGAATCCTAGAATGCCTTGATCAAGAAATAACGAAGAATTGTTTCTGAAAGAAACTACAAAACTCTAATTAGCTCACTGAAGAGGAACGTGATCAGGCCGCGGGACTCTTAGCGCACAGAGATTCCAGATAGGAAATATTAAGGAAGTAAATCTTTAGAAGGAATTCATTATTTGGCGAGTTTTACGCCACAGTATTGACAGAAGATTGCATTAGGGCTTTCGACAAGCTTCTCGCATGACGGACAGAATTGGACAGGCTTTATTTGCGATGATTTAGTAGCAAATGTGGGACTTGGGATTGGCGATTCTTCACCGATAGGGTGAGATGAACTAGGATACATTCGTTCACCGCCACCTCTAAAGAATTTAACTATGCTCATTTCCAAAGAACTTTTTTTATCCTCCCATCCAGCCCTCATTACCTTCATACGATCAATAGAAGTAAATTTTTCTGTATTTATCTCTATGATTCGTATCTTTTCATTCTCATTTATGATTTTTTCGGGATCACTATAACTAACAGGCAAATAAGCAATTGGCTCAGGAACATCTGACACAACTGGTGCATTTGGAAAGTATCCCTTAACAATCCGAAGTGATTCGATAATTTTTGGGAAAACGTTTTTCCTGGCAGATCTAATTGATGTCGCTAGATTTGGTAAATGGAACTCCCTAAAAGATTTTAAAAATGCGTTTGGGAGACGTTTTATATATTTCAGTCTTGCTATCATATTATCTATAGATAAAAACTTTTCATCTTTTTCTTCAGCAATGACCTCTACTGCATCTTGGTCAATTACAAAAAACCGAGCATCTCTCTTATTTTGTGTCACCGGTATCCCCTCTCTAATCAGAGGGTGTATACCTATATATTCGTATAACGTGGTGCTCTTTGGAATCTTCATTTTAGGATCATAGGTAGGAAACCAATTTGCTTTCACGGTGAATACTTTCATTTTCCATATCCCCTATTACTTCTGATACTCAAAAATTAAGTGTATAACATATTTTAAGAAAAGGTATGATTTAAACTTGTATTTCTATAGTGACTTAAGAAGACAACTATCAATTTAAAGACGGATACATATTATGCTGGAGAGTTACCGACGAAACTTGATAACGGTTAATTAATCCTTAAATTAGTCTTTATATCTCTCAAAATTATAGATCAGACATATAAATTCGGGAGAAAATTCGCTTTATCAAGATAGGCAGTGAAGGAAAACAAATTGCATCGATGCCAGAGTTGTGCCACCGCCTTCCATAGAACTTGCATTCTCTGCTGGGTGCAGGGGCGCGATGCCGGCGATCACTTCTGTCCGCTCTGTCACAGAAATTTGGGATATATATAAGGCGGAACTATTTTATAGCACCTCTAGAGTTCATGAGCCCAGAAAACTTCAATGAGCCCTTATTGTTTTTTTCGCCATGGAAATTACTTAATTATATCATTTCTGATAACCGAAATTTTGTGATTATGGGGAGAACGTTTGGGGGACTTAAAAATATGCATTTGAAAGAAATAAAAAGAAGGGGTTTTTTAATGTATCATTATTGACAGATTATTTTAAATTTCTGTACAATCTGGAACTGAAAGGTAAATTTAAATGATCAAAGTGACAATTAAATAAATGAAAATTGTAATAAAAATTTGAAAAATAAGTGAAAAAAATGGAAGAAATTGATTTCCAGTTGGCTATTAAAAAAATTCAGCAAGCGCTCAAAAAAAGAAGTGGTATACCGCAGTAGTTCTAATTGTAGGACTTATAGCTGCGACAATATATATTAAAGGAAGAAACGAGCGGTTTACCTTATTATACTTGATTAAAATGAAGAAAATAGTAAATATAGTAGGAATTAGGAGCAATAATAGTAGTTGTACCCTGTGAAAACTTCGCAGGGCAAACAATAATTTTTATATTATCAAGTTCTTTGAACGGCTATCTAAAATATGAGAGAAGATGAAATAATGGAAAATTTAAGAGGGAATTTCTTCAAAAAACTAGAAGAATTAGAAATGAATTTAGGAATAGACTCAAGAATATGTTTCAAGTGCAAAAAACGAATCCCAAAAAATTTCAAGAGATGTCCCTTTTGTGCGGGAACACATTTTCGATGTTCCCATTGTAAGCAAGTCCATAGTATTGCTTTTTTAGAAAATGGAATCTGTTATAATTGTAATAGCAAAGAGAATCTCTCTAAAAGCTAATCCTTTTTAGGAGAAGACAACCAAAAAAAAGAAAAAGGGGAAAATTGGATGATAAAAGCCTATTGTCAAGAATTGAAGGGGTGCTTTATGATTGGGGTCGATTTACCAGAAAATTTTAGGGAATATACTTGGTTTTGTCCGCATTGCAACTATCGGGTCGAATATGTGACTATGTGGAATGGTAAGCTATGTGCTCCGCAGTGGAAACACGTGATTCATAACGATAAATACCCCATGATCCAGAAACAACGATGGGATCACTAATTTACCTAATATATTAGAGGTAGAGGTAGAGGGCAATGGTCATTGGCGCTCAGGACTGTCTATCTATATTTAAAATTCTCGTCCCCGTAAATCTGCTCAAATAAGTATTTAATTATGAAGTCTCCCTACACTTATTTAATAACTGAAGAAGGGAGAAAAAATGTCTGAGAAGGATGAGAATCTGAAATTCATATTCGTGGCAGGTACAAGAGCCACGGAGGAACTTTTTCAAGAGCTTCCTCTGGGCAGGTCACTCTCAATCCTTAGGAAAATCCAGAGCTTTGAAGAATGTATCTTTTATAGAAACAACGAGGGGCTGCCCAGAATTTATAATGAGGCTATTCATCAATATAGGGAAAAATACTCGAATAAGACGTGTATCCTGATTTTTGTCCACGACGATGTCTGGATCAATGATGTCTTTCTATTCGAGAAACTTCTAAAGGCAAGAGGCGAGTTTAACATAGTAGGGCTAGCTGGAACATCGGGGAAGCTATGTAATCGTCCTATAAGTTGGTGGAATTCTCTAATAAATACTCAAAGTGGAGCGGTAGCTCATCCTTTGTCTGGAAACCAATATTGTTTTTGTTATTATGGGGTGACTCCTCAATGGTGTAATTTTATTGATGGGCTCTTCATCGCGGTAGATCTTCAAGAGGTACTAAAGGCGGAAGTTACATTTGATGAAGACCCTCTGTTTAAGTTTGATTTTTATGATCTGTCCTTCTGTAAAAGGGCTATCAGTGCCGGTCTAACGATCGGGACATGGCCAATATGGTGTAGCCATGATAGTAAGAGGCCATGGCCACATCCAGGGATAGTGGAAGCTGAAGCAAGATACTTTGAAAAATATAGCCGATGTTGCGAAACGGTCTAAAAAGAAAATGAGATAAATGGAACTGTCGTTATGGGCTCCATTATTTCTCTCGAGGAAAAATAAAGCGGGTTGATTGATCTATGAGCGAATCGCATAAAGACAAAAGTCAGAAGAAAGAAGAAAAGAAAGTGTTAGTAAAGGCGGAAAAGTTGTTTAATAAAGCTAAGGTCCTATTTACTGAATATAAATATGAAGCCGCAATGCAACAAATAACCGGCCTAAAAAAATTACTCAAAAATACGAAGTTTAAGCCAGAATATGCCCATACGATGCTCTACGCAGGGTACATCCTTAATACGATACGGAAGAACGATGAGGCCCAGATCTGGTTAGAGGAAGGGATCGCGGTGCTAAAAGGGACCGAATTCGAACCATCCAGGCTCACCGCGGATCTTCAAGTGCAGCTTGGCATCGCATTCCAGAAATTGGGCAAGTTCAATGAAGCTCTAGCAGAATTCAATAAGGCAGGTACTCTCTATCAATGAAGCCGTCCTCAAACTGAGAATCAATGCGGAGGGCTTCATCTAAGTACTTGAGCGCCATTTTATACCTCTTTTTTAGTATCAGCTCGGCGCCCTTACTCCACCAAATCCTCGCGTAACAGGGCGGGACCTCCAGTGCCTTCTTAAAGGACTTCATTGCCTTCCGATATTCTTCCCATCGGACCAAAAGACACCCGATTTCACACCACGCGCTCGCCAGGTCGGGGTTCCCTTGCGTGGCTTGAAGGAAACACTTCATGGCGTCCCAATCGTATCTCAGGTTCACCAATTCCACCCCTTTATTCAACCAGACCAAGGCGTCCGTCGGCCGAATCTGGGTCAGCCGATCAAAAATCTTCAACGCCACTTCCGGTGAACCGTGCTGCCCATAAAAAATTCCTAATTCAAAGGCTGCCTCATAATTCTCTGGCTTGATTAACCTAATCGCACTTTCAATTTGCTTGGATTCCAAAAAAAAGTGAAACCCTTCATATAATTTGTTCATATCCTTTTCGTTACTCGTTATCGACATTTACATCCCTTATCTATTCCATGGTCTTTAGGTCCATCACGCACCCAAGATACAATTCACCTCTCTGGGAGCTACTCAACGATGCCGGATGGCGAGCTGGTCGCTGCCTTCGTATCTCGATACTACTTGAACCCGATCCTAGATTTGGCGTGTGACTTTATATAGGGGCAAAAATCCGCAAACCATGTATGTGGAGGCCTACTATTTCACGATCCGTGGGTTCAGACTGGTGTAGGAATTTCCCTCTTCCTTTATAAAGGGGCGTTGATCGCGTTCAGTGCGGTGCTGTCGGGCTGTGGAAATCATTCATAGGCGATTGCCCATTATAAATTCAGTATTAGAAGAATTTGAAGGATCTAACTTTCGTTTAAATGAGCTCTTTAGTTTATGAAAGAATAGTAATGCATCTCCGTGTATTTAAGCTTAAAGGAGATTACAGTGATAGGATTGCCTATTTGGCATTGCGAGGAATTAAGATTTGGAGAGTAATATCCCCTTCTGGTTATAAAGACATCTATTTATAGAATTTGAAAAAAGGGATATTTTATTTAAGGATAGAATAACTATTTGGCACATATAAAATAAGGGTAAAAGAGAGTGAGTAGGATGCCCAGAGGTAAAGGTACACCCAAAAAAGGAGCGTCAAAAGAAGGAGCCCCTAAAAAAGTAGCCCCTAAAAAAGCAGCTCCAACAGAAACTGCACTGAAAAATAAGTTTCAAGATGTTGAAACACGCCTTACACAACTTGAAACGCAAGTCCGTTTTATCATGGATAAACTTACCACAGTGGAAATACGGATGGCGGGACCCGTAGAAACACTGGCATCAACAAAAATCCAACCTTTGAAAAAACTCATCCTTCGGCTAATTCCCCAAGGAACCGTTATTTCTACAGATGAGATTCGTGCTAAAAAGGATTTTCAAAATTATCCTGTTAAAGATCTTGAACGGGCCTTACTCGAATTAGTCGATGAAGAATTCTTCGATGTCGCTGAGGGGCAATCCCGGTGGACCCTGTCCGGAAATATAGGTCTCTTGATTCGCAGATAATTACAAATACAAGGGAGAATTAGCGAAATGAGTTCATTAACTTGGCCAGACCCACATAAAATTCGAAGGTTAAATGAAATTATATTCGAATCACAATTGAATCCCTTTGGCATTGCCACCTACAATCCCGATAAACCCGTGGATGACTTCGTTGGTCGCCAAGAAGAATTGATAATTTTTAAGGAACAAATAAAAAACGTTATCCAACATAAAAAGAGTCGGGCAGTTCGTCTTGAGGGTCCCGGAGGTGTGGGGAAATCAACTCTTTTCAACTTTCTGAAACAATCAATTGAAAAAGAACGCGCA
>Ga0315277_10002111_pt1 | contig 27975 bp, 23 predicted proteins | sample YL17G05_15_MG_FD_203695 | JGI IMG/M metagenome (GOLD analysis project Ga0315277, IMG submission 203695) | Sediment microbial communities from Yellowstone Lake, YNP, Wyoming, USA - YL17G05_15 | ecosystem: Environmental > Aquatic > Freshwater > Lake > Sediment | place: USA: Wyoming | collected... | reverse complement strand
TAGAGCACTGCGGACTTCAAGAATGCGGCGGTCTTCCGCTGCGTTGCTACGATTCCTCAAACAACGCCTGCGCGAACTGTTTGGCGTTGAAGGGCTGCAGGTCGTCCGGTTGCTCGCCCAAGCCGACGAATTTGATGGGCAGGCCGAGTTCCTTCTGGATCGCCACCACCATGCCGCCTTTGCTCGTGTCGTTTCTTGGCGAGGGTCAAGCGTCGTGAGAATCCGGCGGCGTCCACCGAATTTTCACGAAGGCGGGTCAAAAGCCAGGAAATGAATGGCTTACGAGCGTGAAGAAAACCGTGAAACGAGCGCCCACCATCGGATTCGGCGAAGTCGTGCCGTAGCCGCGCCGGACGAGGCGGAGGGCGAGCCGCATGAATGAGGCGTCAGGCATCACCGCTGATCAGGACGCATTTTCTCCGGCGGACTCCTGGAATTTCCGCACAATATCTGTCCATTCCAGACTTTCATTCGACATAAGCGGTTTAATCCGGTTCATATCGACACAATCAGGATGCACATACCAATCTTCAAACGGGTTATTTACATTCCTTACATCTGAAAACGCCCGGACATACCCGTGCTTTTTGAAAATCTGGCGGGATTTGCTCCTGGTAAAAAAATATTTATGCCAGTTGATGAAATTATGCCGGTAAATGTCGTGTTCAAAAGTCACCACCGCGAATTTGTAATTTCCCATCACCTCGTTATCCAGTTTGCGCAAACACCGGATGGTTGCCTGACTGCTCACGTCCAGATCAACCATCACATAATCAATCACCGAAGGAAGACCCAACTTGGCAAACTCCTTGTCAAAGCGGACGGTCGTGGCGTCCTGGATCAAATGATGTGATTTCGGTCTCAGCTTCTGATATTTGGGCAGAAAGGACGGGTCTCTTTCAATCATGAGCCCCGACCATTGGAAATCATTCTCCAGCACAAACGTGTTGTTGATTTCCACCGGATCGAATGACCCAATCTCCACAAACGTGCCGTTTCTTTTCCGATTCAGACAAAACAGGACAAATTGATCCTGGCCGGATTGACTGTGATACATTGTTATCCTTTCCATTCGAGGCGAAATTTTTGCCCGCTTAATCGATCGAACGCCGCGCAGGGTAGCCGCTGATGGGAAAAGGCCAAAGCGGGAAGGACGGACGAAAAAATCCAAACACAGATGAACATCGATGTTTAATCGCGGGGGGAGTCTTCTTCCTCAAACAACGCCTGCGCGAATTGCTTGGCGTCGAAGGGTTGCAAATCGTCCGGTTGCTCGCCGAGGCCGATGAATTTGATGGGCAGGCCGAGTTCCTTCTGGATCGCCACCACCATGCCGCCTTTGCTCGTGCCGTCGAGCTTGGTCACGATGAGGCCGGTGAGCGGGACGGCTTTGTTGAACTCCCGCGCCTGGTTCAGCGCGTTCATGCCGGTGCTGCCGTCGAGCACGAGCAGGACTTCGTGCGGCGCGCCGGGCAATTGCTTGCCGATGACGCGATGGAGCTTCTGCAGTTCCTGCATCAGGTTGTGCTTCGTGTGCAGGCGGCCCGCGGTGTCAATGAAAAGGTAATCCGCCTTGCGCGCCTGCGCGGCGGTGACGGCGTCGTGCGCCACGGACGCGGCATCCGCGCCGTAAGTGCCGGCGATGACTTCGACCTTGAGACGAGCGCCCCAGAGTTTGAGCTGCTCGATGGCGGCGGCGCGGAAGGTGTCGCACGCGGCGAGGAGCGCGGTTTTTTTCTGCGATTGAATCAGGTGTGCAAGTTTGGCCGCAGTGGTGGTCTTGCCGGTGCCGTTGACGCCGACGATGGAGACGACTGTCGGGCCGCTGGGGGCTTTGAGCAAATCGGCTTTGTTCGCCGACAGGGCTTTTTCGACTTCCGTCTGCGCGATGGCGAACACATCGTGACCGGCGTCGCCTTGCGCTTCGTAAGCCCGCTTCACCGCCTCCACAATCTGTGTTGTCACCGCCACGCCGAGGTCGGCGGCGATGAGGGCGTGTTCGAGTTCTTCGAGCGATTCGCCGGTGAGTTTGGGCGAGCGCGTGACGATGCGTTTGATTTCGTGCGCCAGCTTGCCGTGGGTTTTGGCAAGACCGGCTTTGAACTTGGCAAAAAGGCCCATGAGTTAAAGGACGAATAACGAATGACGAATGACGAATGAAGCTCGAAGGAGCGATGGGAATAGCCGAGGCGTCGCGTCTGAATTTCGAGCTTCAGGCATTCGACATTCTCTCGTCATTTGGGAATTCGTCATTCGTCACTTCACCGCAGCCGTGCGGATCTCGGCAATCCGCGCCTTGAGTTTCTCGACGTGAACGTAAGGCAGCTTCACGGAACCGATGAGACGTTTGCCCTTGGTAAGGCCGTGGCAGTCCGAGCCGCCGGTGACCAACACGCCGAGTTGGCTGGCCAGGCGGACATAATGTTCACACGTCGCGGCGGCGTGCTTCGTATGAAAACACTCCAGGCCGTCAATGCCATACTCCACGAGTTCGGGAATCGCGTCGTCAAGGCGGTTCAACGCCGGGTGCGCCATGATGGCCGCGCCACCGGCCTGGTGAATGAGCTGGATTGCTTCCGCCGCGGAAATCTTGAACTTCGGCACCCAGGCGGGGCGATGTTTCTTGAGAAAACGCTCGAACGCTTCGTCCACGGTGGCGCAAACGCCGGCCTCGACCAGCGCGCGGCCCACGTGCGGCCGGCCCGGCGCACGGCAATCTGCGAGTGTTAATACCGCCTCCGCTTCCAGTTCCACGCCGAAGCGATTGAGCCGCGCGACCATCTCGCGGATGCGTTGCTGGCGAACTTCCTGGAACTGCGCAAGCGCGGCGAGCAGCGGCACGTTGGCCACATCCATCCCGTAGCCAAGGATGTGAAGTTCCTGACCATCGTATTCGGCGGTCAACTCCGTGCCGGAAAGGAACTCGATGCCCGCGGCGGCGCAGGCGGCGGCCACCGGGACGCACCCTTCCACCGTGTCGTGGTCCGTCAACGCCAGCGCGGCCAGTTCATGGCGGCGCGCCTCGGTGACGAGTTCCTCCGGTGTGTACGTGCCGTCGGAGAACCGCGTGTGCAGATGGAGGTCGGCGAACATCCCTAAAAGGCAGAAGAAAGAATGCAGAATGCAGAATGGCAGCAGCACGGGCGGCTCTCAGGGTGTTTCTTCATTCTGCCTTCTTCATTTCACAATCCTCGCCGGCCGCATCAAATCGCTTTTCACCTTGTCGAGGATGCCGTTGACGAACTTGCCGCTCTCCGGTGTGGAAAACTTTTTGGCGATGTCCACCGCCTCGTTGATGCTGACGACCGGCGGGATGTCGTCGCGGTGGAGCATTTCGTAAATCGCCAAACGCATCACGTTGCGGTCCACGACAGCCATGCGCTGCAAGTCCCAGTTTTTGGCGTACTGGCGGATCTTGGCGTCTGCCTCGTCGCGGTGCTCGAGGGTGCCGCGGATGAGCGGCTCGGCAAACAGGCGGACCTCGGCCTCCTCGGCGGTGGGCGGCGGCAGTTCGACGGCCTGTCCCCAAGTGGCTTTGCCCTTGTCCTCGGCGATGGCGGCGGCGGCCTGAGACTCCCAGAAATGCGCCAGCGCCGCCTCCAGGTCTTCCGGCGGATTCAAGTCGTGCTGAAACAGAAACTGGACGGCGCGCTCGCGCGCCTCGCGGCGTTTGCCCTTGCTCATGCCTCCAACATGCCGTAGAAGCGGAAGGCGCGAAAACAAAATTTTCGCCGCGCCCACCAGCACGGCGACATCGCTGCCACAAATCAAGCTCCCGGCTTCCGGTCCGGATGGATCCATACCCAGTCGTTCTGATCCAAATCAAAACGATTCTCCGGCTGCCCATGAAGGTTCTTGTAACGTACGCACGGTTTGCCGCCATCGTCCGTCTTGTTGAAGCCCACCGAGTAGAGCAAGAACCCGCCACCGTCCGTACGCCGGTACTTCAACGGTTCACCAGTGATGATGTCGTGCGGCAGCCTCGCCACAAACTGCGGCACGAGCGCGGCGAGCGTCGCCGGAAACTCGCCGTTGGCCAATCGGTAACGCTCCAGCGCGCAAGCCAGCGTGGCCAGGTCCACGGCGGTCTGCGCGAATGGAAAACTCTCCGCCGCGTCGGCAAACATCTGCCAAACTCTAGGGGTCATGTAGATCGGGAAGAACGAGTCCGATGAACTGAATAACCCGCGCGGCTCGCCGTGGCGTTTACCGACGATGCGGCGCGATTTCATGTCGAGATACCGGCTTGTTGTCTGTAGGTGAAACTGGTGGATCGCCGCTTGGTCCTGAAGCGACCAACCGGTTGGGTAAATCGCGCGAACAAACCACAGCCCCACACCCTCCTCTCTCACCGCAGAGTGCGCACGTGGAACGGTTCGCTTCGAAGTGGGCACCAAGGACTCGACAAAGTCCGCCATGCTCAACGCCCCAAAGCGAACCTCGGACTCGTAAGCTGCCAAACAGTCCAGTCTGCTCAGAGCTCCTTCCAACACGGCAAGTTGTTCGTTGCTCCAGCGACGATCAGCCAATCCTTCCCACAGCGGCTGAATTGCATCCCGTACATCGCTACCGAAGTAGCCCACGGTCCCCGCCCAAGGTCGTTGAAGGAGATAGTCCAGCAAGCGGAGCGACAAGTGCGCGTCTTGAAAGGCCGCTTCATCCTGATGCCCAGCCAGCCCAGCCGCCGCACGAACCTGAAGCAGCCGCAGCAGACCCTCGAGCACGCCCGGATGCCAGCGGTACTTGGGATCAAAAGGAAAGCGGCAATAGGGTCGCTGACTGTAAGGTCGCAGCTCGTTCAAAATCGGCTCGTAAGCACGCAGCTTGGCTAGGAGTGCCGTGGCGACGGTGGTCGAATCTGCTGTGGGCGGCAGATTCGTGCCATTGCGCGCTGAGCTTGAGGAAGCAGAATTCATCGCGGCTTCGTAGAGCCGGGCGGTCTGGTCGCCGGCGATACACCGGTCCAGCCAGGCGCGCAAGTCTGCCCGCGCTTGTTCGAGCCAGGGCGCGTTTCTGGGGAACTGCGATAGCTTAACTGGCCATAGCCCCCAAAACGTGACGTCGTCCAGACGAACCGGGAATTCTGTTCCATGATGGGCCGACCCTTGTCCCTTGCCCGCAGCCACCGCGAACATCTGAGCGAAGAATGGTGCTTGGGCGAAGTCCTGTTCCTCCGGCACCGGCGGGGGTACGAGCGCGATCAGCTCCAGCTTCTCGCCGCGAAGGTTCGCTTCTCGCGCGACACTCGCCCACGCCCGCTTGCCGCGCCAGAGTTCGACTGAATAGAACAGCACAACCGCTGATACCCCGAACGCGAAGCTCCAAAGCCGCAGCCTAGATGCCTCGCGCGTCAACAACCAACGCCAGCCGAACCTGACGACACCGACGCATTGCCGCACGAATGCATCTCCCAAGATCAAGACCAGTAGACCAAGGAAGAACGCCAGCAAGCCGTGAAGATGTCCCGTGCGATGCGCCCAGGTGATCTGGCAATAGGCCGTCCATGCCACAAGCAGGGTTCCGCCGATGGCGGGCCAAAGCAGCCGCAGCCTGGATTTTGATTCTGACGTGGTCGCGTTCACGCTGCCTCCCATTTCGTCGGACCTGCGTTCGGCCGCTGGCTGCGCGGCGGCAGCGCCTCCGGCTGCGATTGCTTTCGCCGAGTCGGAACGCTCGCGTCGGCGCGGCGGTCGGCCTCGCAGGCGTCCACTTTCAACGCCAGCAACACCTCGCGCAACGATGGCGGCAAAACCGCAACAGATACCGGCTTGGGCGCGTTCGGTGCGGAAACGCGGAAGAACAGGACCATCGCCCACATCGCCCCGAGGCTGCTCCAAGCCAGCCGGCGACCGGTAAGCCAAGATGGAAGGAGCGGAGTTGGAACCGAATCTCGCTCGCGTACCGACGCGCGCACCTCGGCCATCCAGCGCCGCCGCAGCGACACCGGCGCTTCGACTTCCGGCAAACGCTGGCCCGCTTCGGTCAGGCTGCGGGCCAGCTTCACCAACTCGGCGACCTTCGCCCGACAGCTTTCACACTTTGCAAAGTGTGCCAGAACCTGCTCCCGGTCGGCTTCCGGAAGCGCGCCCGCAGCGAGCAGGCTCACGCTCGTTTCGTAGCGGCGGCATTTGTTGAACAACCAGTTCACATTCATGTATCCCCCGATGGATTCCAAAGGTTCACGATGGATTTCATTTTGCGAAGTTTCGTCAGCGCGTGGTGCAGGCGCGATTTGACCGTGCCGACGGACAAACCCAACACGGTGGCGATTTGCGGCAGCGCGGCGTCCTCGAAGAACCGCAGCAGCACGACTTGCCGATGCTTCTCCGGCAGCGCCTCGACCGCGTCGCGCAGTCGGGCGTCGGTCTCCGCCTGCGCGAGCGCATCGGAGGACAGCGGTTGCGCATCCGGCACACGCTCCAGCAGCGTCGCGCGCGCGGTCGCCTCGCCGACCGGCAGCGTGCTCAACGGCACGGGGCGCGAGCGGAGCTTGCGCGTGTGCTTCTGGAAACGATGCAGCAGGATGGCGTAGAGCCAGGTTGAAAACCGGCAACTGCCGTCGAAACGTCCGATGCTTTTCCAGGATTCGATGAGCGTTTCCGCGGCGAGGTCCTCGGCGGTGGCCGGATTGCGGCACAGCGCGACAGCCTGTTGAAAGAGGCGGTGCTCGTGCGCTTGCGCCAGTGCGCAGAAAGCGTCCGGGTCTCCCTCGCGCGCACGCTGAAGGAGTTGGTTCCATCCACCCTCACCGAACTGTGCGTCCGGAGTTGTCACCTGAGTTTGAATCCCCGCCGTACCGGGAATGGTTCAAAGAATCTGCTGCGCGAGTGTGCGTTTGCGGCGGGCGACTGCAAGCTGCGTTCTTGCCAATCCTGGCCCGCGACCGGATGATTTCGGCGTTGACCACATCATTGACCACCGCCGGCCTGCGCGCGCGAGATTCCCGTGTTCTCCGTGCCGTTGGGAGATGCCTGCTTATGAGCGCCACCACTCTTGCCACCGTTGCCACCGCCGCCAATAAATCCACGACGCCATCGCCCGGGGCCGGACACGCCGCTCTTGTCCGCGAAGTGTTGCGCGAAGTGCCGTTGATTGACGGGCACAACGACATGCCCTGGCAGTTCCGAAAGCTGCACAACGACCTTTCCGCCGTGGACCTGCGGCGCGGCACGGATCAACTCAAGGACCCGTGGGTCACGGACATCCCGCGGTTGCGCACCGGCGGTGTGGGCGGGCAGTTCTGGGCGGTTTATGTGCCGCCCAAGCTCCCCACCGCCGAGGCCGTCCACATGACCCTCGAGCAAATTGACGTCGTGCACCGGTTCACGGCGCTTTACGCGGACACGTTCGAGCTGGCGCGCACGGCGGACGATGTCGAGCGCATCCATCGGCAAGGAAAGATCGCGTCGCTCATCGGCATTGAGGGCGGGCATTCCATCGGCAACTCACTCGCAGTGCTGCGTATGGAATACGAACTCGGCGCGCGGTACTTGACGCTGACGCATACGAAGAACACCGAATGGGCCGATGCCGCTGGTGACAAGCCGCAGCATCACGGCCTCACGCCCTTTGGCGAGGATGTGGTGCGCGAACTCAACCGGCTCGGCATGATGGTGGACCTTTCACACGTGAGTGACGACACGATGCGGGCGGTGCTGCGAGTGAGCCGGGCGCCGGTGATTTTTTCGCACTCGTCGGCACGCGCCGTGTGCGATCATGAACGCAATGTGCCAGACGACATCCTTCGCGAGACGGCGCAGAAGCGCGGCATCGTGATGGTCTGCTTCCTGCCGGGTTACGTAACGAACGCGGCCCGTGACGAGTTTCGCGCCGCGATGGCCGAGCGCGAACGGCTTGCGGCGCTTTACCCGAATGACCGCGCGCGGGCTGAGGCGGAGATGGAGACGTGGCGCAAAGCGCATCCGGACAAAGCCGTGCCTACGGTGCGCGACGTGGCAGACCACGTGGATCACTTGCGCAAGATCATGGGCGTGGCGCACGTGGGCATCGGTTCAGACTTCGACGGCTTCTACGGCGCCGTGGTCGGGCTGGAGGATGTTTCCAAATTCCCGGCGCTGTTCGCGGAGTTGGCACGACGCGGCTACTCGAAGGCTGACCTGAAGAAAATCGCCGGGCTGAACATGCTCCGTGTGATGCGCGAAGTGGAAGCGGTGGCGAAGGAATTGCAAAGCGAGAAGGCAAAGTAACCAGCCGAGTCGCAATCACAACCTATCGTTGCGGAACAGTCCTCTGCCGCAACTCCAGCCGGCTCGGGCCCTGGCCGTCGCGCAGAAGGTTGTAGGTGAGTTGCCATCGGCCCCGGCCCGGGTCGTAATCCGTCTGCCAGAAGTCATTCCCATGCACCGCCTGGTTGAGTGACTGACCATCCACGAGCAACTCAAACCCTCGACAATCGCTCAAGCCGCTGAACGTCACGGGCACGTAGCCGATGCCGCCGCTGACCACACACGCAGCCCGACCCTTTGCACCTGCCGTTAGTGCGAGCGGGTAGTTGCGCGCGACTTTACCGGCGAATGACTTGACCTTGAGAGCATTGCCCGCCGCCTCGCGTTGGACTAGTCGCCACGTGTCTGCATCGGTTTCCAGGGCTTTGCGGAATGCGTGGTTCGGACCGTAATAGGCTCGTGCGTCGGCCGGAAACATGACCAGCTCCACGTCCGCCTCCACGTAATCGCCGTGCTGCAACGCGACTACATCGGCTGGCGGCGACAACTCTATTGCCGTGCGAAAGTTCCCCTTGCCCCATTCGTTCGCGAAGAATGACACGTGAGGTTGACGGCAGGGCTTGCCGCCGAGAACGGCCTTCCACGATCGCACGATCAGACCCCGGCTCGCAAAGGCGCCGCCCTTGCCCACCGCGGCGCGCTCGATGCCGTGAATCGAAACCCACGGTTGTTCGCCCGCGAGCGCCACACCGCGCCGGTCATAGACATCGTTCCCGCGGATTGGCTCCCATTCCTCCCGCATCCCGTCCACGTTGCCGATGGCCACGCGACGCGCCGGCGTGTCGTTGTAGTAATCCGCCCCCAGTTGGTAAAAGGCGAGCCGCTGCCACTTCACCGGCTGGCGCACGTCATAGCGCAGGTGATGGAACGCCCGCAGGTAATCGTCGCTGCGCGGGATGGAGACACGGACGCGGGACTCGATCTCGCCGCCGAGCGTTTCCTCCGCGTAGCGGACGTCCGTGAGGCACGGGCCGTAGGCGTGGTAGTCGCAACGCGTGCCGCGGAAGCCCTGGTAGCGGCCCGCCTCGTCAAACCACACGAGGAAATCGCCGCCGCCGCCGTTGCCAGCCCAGCCGTACGGCTTCGCGTCGTCGCCGGGCATCGTCATGAGCGGCCGGATGTCATCAATCGAACAGCGCCGCTGCACCCGGCCCGGCTCGTAACAGATGCTCTCGCCAAAGCTGCCGATGGCGGACTCGTCCCAGAACTGATTGTGCCCCCAGCCGATGAGCGAAAGCTGGGCGTGCGACGCTGCCGGCACGCCGCCGTAGCGCGCGTAAGCCAGCGTGAAGCAAAACTCGCGCTTCGAGCGCGGCGGCATCCGCACGAACGTGCAGCCGTGAAACCACGGCCCTTGATGCCGCAACACGCCCTTGTCCGGTCGCGCATGCCAGTTCTTCGAGATCTGCACCGGAATGCCGGTCGGCGTGCCGTCCGCCTCGCAGACCATCGGAGTAAAGCCGGTGATGGCCGGCGGATGCTCGTCCACGAACAGGATCGGCAGCGCTGCCTCACGCTCGCTGTCATTGCGGAGGGTGAACCGCCAGCGGTCGAGGCGATCCAGTTCTTCCTCGGGGTAGTAAGTGCCTTTCGCGTTTTGCCATTTGTGGCGCGGCAATTCCAGTACCGCGCTGCCAGTTTCGTCGCCGTGCCTCAGTTGCAGCGTGCCGCCCGTCTCGATGACCGGCCGCTGAGGATGCTCCGGTCCGAACAACTCCAGCACGGCTGGCCGCCCGGTGTCCAAGGATTGCCTCGCCCGACGCCCTGCCGCCACGAGTTCCAGCTCCGCTTGTGCTGGCGCGTTGGTCCTCACCAGATCGAACGTCAGTACAGCGCGGTCCGGCCACATCGCCAACTCGAACCAGCCCTTCGCCTCCAACCGCTCCCCGGCGACATCCGCGAACTCCAGGTCCTCGATCGCCACGCGCTGAAAGAACCGTCCGTATTCCACGAAGCGCACAGGAAAGCAGAAATCGTCCTTCGGCAACGCGCCGCGCCCGACGCAGGTGAACACGCGGTCGCCCAGCCGCACTTTCAACTCCAGCGCTGCGGGCGACAGCTTGAAGAGGCTCGCGTTGCCCGGGCGCAACGCGCTTTCGATGTCCTGCGCCTTGGGGAAACGGCCCGCGTGCAGCAAACGGACGGTCTTGGTGTCAAGCGCGACGCCGAGGGTGCCGCTCTGGAGACACAGCACCGCCTCGGGCGGCGGCGTCTTCATGCTGTGAAATCGCTGCGGCCCATCTGCCCACCAAAGCAGTGTGAAATCCTCCGCCCGCGGCATGAAGGGCTTGAGCGACGAGGCAGCCTGCAAGTTGAGATAGCCCAGCATCAAGGCGAGGCCAACCCGAAAGGAGCCATTCCATGATACGCCTCCGGAAATGGTCTTGCAGCGATTCACGGGCAGAAACTGGATCGGTCAATCGCTATTGTGGCCCAATCCGCTCCACCGGGATTTTCTGAAAGCCAAGCTTCCAAGCCGGCGAATTCTTCCTGAGCACGAAGTCCTTCGCCGAGCTTTGATCGTTTGGCTGGTTGATGAAACTTGGCCCAGCGTTGGTCAGGTTGTTCTCCAGTTGCAGCATGTCCGGCTTGGAATGCCAGCCGGCCTCCAGCCATTTGCCGACGCAGATGTTCCGCGCGACGACGTTGCCTTCCGGCGGCACGCCTTTGAATGCGTCGCCGGTAATCGCGGGGCCTTCCGGCGGGCCGTACCAGCGGTCGAGCGATTTCATTTCCGGGTAGCGCTCGCGGTAGAGCGCCAGCGGCACTTCCTTCAACCTGCCGCGCATGTAGTCGCTCACCATGTTGTGCCAGACGGGCGACTTGTCCAAGCCGCGTCCATCCATCCGCACCGCCGGATCGCAGTCCACGAAGACGTTGTTTTCGACGCGGTGGTCGCGTCCGCCGCCAATGAACATCGCCCAGTGCACTTTGAAGAAGATGTTGCCGAAGACTTCGGTGCCGCTGACGCAGTCGTCCATGTAAACGCCCATCGAACCCATGCCCACGCCGCCGGTGTGGTGGATGAAGTTGTGGCGGATTTTGTTCCCGCGGAAGGTATAATCGCGCCCCGTGTAGACCGCGCCCACGTCGCCGGTTTCCAGCGCGATGTGATGGATTTCGTTGAACTCGATAAGGCAGTCGTTGCCGCTGTAAAGGATCGCGCAGTGCGGATGGTCGTGAATGAGGTTGTGCGACGCGCGCAGACCCACGCCCACCATGTGAACCGCCGGCACGTAGCACTTAGACCAGCGACCTTGGCGGACGAAATGGCAGTTCTCGGCGAAATGTCCGGCGGGCATGAGCGTCTGGCGGTCGCCGCCCACCAGTTCCACCCCGCCATCGCCGGTGTCGAAGATGTCGCAGGACACGACGCCGTGGCCGCTGCCGCCGCTGATCTTCACGCCCCAATCGCCGACGTTGCGGATGAGGCAGCCGGCGATGCGGTTGCTGGCGCCGCCGCCGATCTCGACGGCGTTGCCGCGCGTGGCTTCGAGGATGAGGCCACGGAAAGTCACATTGGAAACGCCGGTCAGTTTGAGGAGTGGCTGGTCGAGGAGGGAAAGCAGCGTTTCGTTGGAGCGTTGAAGCGCTGAACTGTTGAAACGGGACTGCGGGCGAGCCGATTCAACGTGTTCACGGTTCAACGGTTCAACGGTTGGTGGCGGCCAGAAGTAAAGCACGCCGGTTTTGCGGTCGAGAAACCACTCGCCGGGCTGGTCGAGCTCCTCCAGCATGTTGTGGAAGTAAATGCGCTGGCCCTTGCGGAAGCCGTAGTGGCCGTGCGGCGGCGCGGTTTTCACCAGCCGTTGCTCGACGTCGAGCGAAGCAACCTTCTCGTATGAATTCGCCCAGTCGTAAGCCCAGTAACCGTGCGCCCACAGATCGCTCGTGTCCTTCCAGCGACGCGGGCGGTCGCCGTCGTAGAGAAATCCGCCGGGCAGTTCGCCGAGCTTGCCACCGTGTTCGTCCTTCCGGCCCGACGCGTCCGGATAGCCGGCAATCAGGGCGAAGTCGCCTTCGTTTGGCCAGCGAGCGAGAGTCATCGGTCGGCCGCCGAAGAACAGCTCGCAGTGCGCAACCGAAGTAGGCCGCCCGAACCCGCGGGATTTCATCTCGCTGGAATCCGTGATGCCGAGCGCGCGCAAATTGAGTTGGACGACGTGAGGTCGCGCTCTCTCGTCCAATCGCGCAAGCACAGGCCGGTCTTCGACCGGCGAAAACCCGGCGAGTTTGCGTCCGCCCAGCAAGCGCACTGGTTCGTCCCTGTAAGCACGCCACACGACTGGCGATTGCGGTGTGTCGGAATCGGCAGCCGTGAGTTCGAGCGCGTTCGTGCGGGGGTAATCGCCCCAACGGAGCCAGATGGTGATGCCACCTTTCGGTGACTTCCCCTCGTGCTTGAGCGTGCGCACAGCATCGCGCGCGGCCTCGAGCGTCGCGAAGGGGTTCGACTTTGTGCCCGGATTCGCATCAGAGCCGGTGGGAGAGACAAAGAAATCGGCGTTCGCCACTGCGCCGCTCAGGCCGAGGGTCGCAAGCAGCACAGGCATTGGGAGGAAGGCTCGATGGAGATGTTTCATAAAAGCGTTGTCGCGGATGAGCGTATTCCCGCTGTGCGCGGATTCAAGCCAGGTTTCACCGCGCGACCCCCTTGGGGAATTGCCGGAATTTTTTCGTGTCCATTCGTGTGGATTCGTGGTTAAACCTTTTCCCATGCGAACACTCCTCATCGGCATTGACAGCGGCACGCAATCCACCAAGGCCCTCGTCGTAGACGCGAAGAGCGGCCGCGTGCTGGGCGCTGGCTCCCAGGCTTACGATTTGATTCCCAACCTTCCGCCCGGTGCGAAGGAGCAACACCCGCACACGTGGCGCGACGCCACGGCCAAAGCCATCCAGGGCGCGCTCAAGCAGGCGAAGGCCAGGGCCGGAGAGGTCGTCGCCATCGGCGTGAGCGGGCAGCAGCATGGCTTCGTGCCGCTCGACAAGACCGGCGAAGTCATCCGGCCCGCCAAGCTTTGGTGCGACACGTCCACTGCCGCGGAGTGCGACGCCATCACTGCCGCGCTCGGCGGTCCGAAGAAAACCATCAAAGCGCTTGGCAATGCTGTGCTGCCCGGATTCACAGCTTCAAAAATTCTGTGGCTGAAAAGGAACGAGCCGAAAAACTTCGCAAAGCTCGCCACGGTTTTGCTGCCGCACGACTATCTGAACTTCTGGCTCACGGGCGAACGCGTGATGGAGTTCGGCGACGCCAGCGGCACGGCGCTGCTGGACGTTCGCAAACGAAAATGGGCGACGGCTGTGCTCGAAGCGATTGACGCGGACCTTGCGGACAAATTGCCGCCGTTGATTTCCAGTGACCAGCCCGCCGGCACGTTGCAGGCGTCCACTGCGCATGAACTCGGTTTGCAGCCCGGCGTGCTTGTGAGCGCGGGCGGGGGCGACAACATGATGGGCGCCATCGGCACTGGCAACACGCGGCAGGGCGTCTTCACGGCCAGCTTCGGCACGAGCGGGACGATTTATGCCTGCGCCGAAAAACCGGTCGTGGATCCGGCGGGCGAGATCGCGGGATTTTGCGACTCGACGAACCGCTGGCTGCCGCTGCTGTGCACGATGAACGTCACGGTCGCGACCGAGATGATGCGGCTGGATTTCGAGTTGTCGCACGAGCAATTCGACAGCAAGGCGGGCCAGGTCCCGCCGGGTGCGAACGGCTTGCTGCTGTTGCCGTACCTCGAAGGCGAGCGCACGCCGAACGTGCCCGATGGCACGGGCGTGTTTCTCGGAGTCAACACGCGCACATTCACCGCGCAGCATTTTGCACGGGCGGCAATGGAAGGCGTGACGCTGGGGATGAACTACGGGTTGCGCCGACTCGCCAAGCTGGGCGTGAAGGCGAAACAAATTCGCGCCACCGGCGGCGGGGCGAACTCGAAGCTCTGGCGGCAGATCATGGCGGACATTTTCAACGCCGAAGTCGTGACGCTCAGGGTCAGCGAGGGCGCCGCCTACGGCGCGGCGTTGCAGGCGCTTTGGTGTTGGCGGTTGCAGCGGGGCGAGAAGGTGCGCATCGAGGATATCACCGATGAGTTCGTGACCCTGAATACGGCCCAGACCACGACGCCGAAGAACGAAGCGGTGGCTGTTTATCGCGAGCTACAGGAGCTGCAGGATGAGCTGTCGGAGTCGCTGCGTGGCGTGTTCGAGAAGCATCGGAAATTTGTGCTGGCATGAAGATTGATTCAACAAGCCGAGCCATGAGAAGATTTGTTCCCTTCCTCGTGATACTCGGCTTCCTGGCCAATTGCGCCGGCGCGGGGCGACCGAACATTGTCTTCATCCTCGCTGACGACCTCGGCTACGGCGACCTGAGCTGCTACGGCCAGCAGAAGTTCAAGACGCCGAACATTGACCGGCTGGCGGCGGAGGGCATGAAGTTCACGGCACATTACTCGGGCAACAACGTCTGCGCGCCCGCCCGCTGCGTTCTGATGTCCGGCAAACATCCGGGCCACGCCTACATTCGCGACAACCGCGGCGTCGGCGCTGGCAAGGAAGGTCAGGAGCCCGTGCCCGCTGGCGAACTCAAGCTGCCGCTCACGCTCAAACGGCTCGGCCACAGGCTCGGCGGCTTCGGCAAGTGGGGGCTTGGCCCTATCGGCAGCACCGGCGATCCGAACAAACAGGGCTTCGACCTTTTCTTCGGCTACAACTGCCAGTCGGTGGCACACAACTACTACCCGACACATCTTTGGTCGAACGACACACGCATCGTACTCGCCAACGCGCCGTTCTCTGCGCACCAGAAGTTCCCGCCGGATGCCGACACGAATTCTCCCGCGAGCTACGCACAATTCAGCGGCAAGGATTACGCGCCCGACCTCATCGGCGAACAGACGCTGCGATTCATCCGGGAGAACAAAGACCGGCCCTTCTTCCTCTATTACCCGACGACCGTGCCGCATCTGGCGCTGCAAGTGCCGGAGGATTCGCTCAAGGAGTTCGAGGGCAAATTCCCGGAAACGCCGCATGCCGGGCAGCGCGGTTATCTGCCACACCGCACGCCGCGCGCCGCCTATGCCGCGATGGTGACTCGCATGGACCGCGAGGTGGGCCGCGTGATGAACTTGGTGAAAGAACTCGGCCTCGACGAAAACACCATCTTCATTTTCACGAGCGACAACGGGCCGCTCTACGACGGCTTGGGCGGCACGGACGCGGAATTCTTCAACAGCGCCGCCGGCTTCCGCGGACGGAAAGGCTCGTTCTATGAAGGTGGCTTCCGCGAGCCTTGTCTGGTGCGGTGGAAGGGAAAGATTACACCCGGAACGACAAGCGACCGCGTGACCGGGTTTGAAGACTGGCTGCCGACGTTGTTGGAACTCATCGGGGCGAGAAACGAAACGCCGGAAGGGATTGACGGCATCAGCTTCGCGCCGACGCTGCTGGGCGGGAAGCAAGAGCCGCGACCGTTTCTCTACCGTGAATCGCCGGGTTACGGCGGCCAGCAATGCGTGCGCGCCGGGGATTGGAAACTCGTCCGGCAAAACCTCACCGCCAAACCAGACGCGGCGAAACGGCCGACAACCGAACTTTACAACCTCGCGCAGGACCCGTCTGAAACTACGGACGTGGCAACGCAGCATCCAGACATTGTGGCGAAACTCAGCGCCATCGCTCGGGAACAGCATGTGCCGGCGAAGCTCTGGCCCCTCCGCGCGGTGGACAATTGACCGGCAGTGGCTTCAGCCAGATCTTGACGACAACTTCCTGTTCCTCGACTTCGCCAGACAGTTTGCTACGTTGTCTCCGTGAGTTTTGTCGCCGAATTCAATTCGTTGCCCCTGCCCTCGCTGGTGAAGCGTTCGCTGAATGCGGGTCTTTCCGTTGTCCGCGAATCGTTGGCGAAGGAGCGGCCTTCGCTGGCGGACTTCGCGCATCTGATTTCGCCGGCAGGCGGCGAACTGCTCGAACACATGGGCCGGCGTTCGCACGCGCTAACGCAGCAGCGCTTCGGCAAGGTCATCCGGCTGTTCGCGCCGCTCTACCTCTCGAACGAGTGCGTCAACAACTGCAAATACTGCGGCTTCTCGCGCGACAATGCGATTCTCCGCGTGACGCTGTCGGTGGACGAAGTGGTCCGCGAGGCGCGGGCGCTCCGGGCGCAAGGCTTCCGCAACCTCCTGCTCGTGGCGGGCGAGCATCCGAAATTTGTTTCCGGCGATTACCTACGCGAGTGCATCGCGGCGCTGCGCGCGGAGTGGCCGAGCATTTCGCTCGAAGTCGGCCCGATGGAGACGGCGGATTACCGGCCGCTCGTCGCCGCTGGTGCGGACGGCTTGGTGGTTTATCAAGAAACTTACGACCGCGCGGTCTATGCGGACCTGCACACCGCCGGCCCAAAGCGGAATTTCGATTGGCGGCTCGAAACGCCGGAACGCGCTTACGCGGCGGGCTTCCGGCGGATCGGCATCGGCGCGCTGTACGGGCTGGCGGACCGGCGCTCCGAAGCGCTGGCCGTGGCGGCGCATGCGGATTATTTGCTGCGCAACTGCTGGAAGGCTTACCTCACGATTTCGCTGCCGCGGCTGCGTCCGTGCGCGGGCGAGTTCCAGCCGCTCACGCACATGACCGACCGCGAGCTGGTGCAACTCGTGTGCGCTTTCCGGCTGGTGTTCCCGGACGTGGGGCTGGTGCTTTCGACGCGCGAATCGCCGCGGCTGCGCGACGGGTTGATTCCGCTCGGCATCACGCTGATGAGCGCCGGAAGCCACACTGAGCCGGGTGGCTACACGGGCGCGGGCAAGGAGCATCTTCACCAGACCGTGCGCGGACGCATCGTGGAAACCGGCTCGAGCGAATGGGCCACAAACGGGCATCTGACCGGCGCCACCGGCCAGTTCAACATTGCTGACGAGCGTCCGGCCGACGAAGTGGCGCGGTTGATCCAACGCCTCGGTTACGAGCCGGTGTGGAAAGATTGGGACGCGGCGTTGACGGCGTGATGATCGTTCCCAGACGGCAACGCCCGCGCCCGTAACTCAAACCTTCTTCGGCATCGCGGCCCAAGCACCTTTCTTCGCGCTGCTCTTGAGGCAGGTGGCAATGAAGGCCATGCCCATCCAGCCGTCCTCGATGTTCGCGTAGTTCGTGCCGTCGCAAGCGAACTTCTCGCCGGCCTTCCACTTGCGGATGTCGGCCTCGAAAAACCGGTGCAGCCGCGCGAACGCATCGTGGAACGCCTCCGGATGGCCCGGCGGAATTGTTGGTTCCTTGAGCAGCGCTTCAAGCTTGTCGTCCTTGGGCAGGAAACCATCGCCCGCCGCGATGGCGCCGCGCCAATACACGCGGTCCGGCTGGTTATTGAGATGAATCGTGAGCTTCTCCGGGTCTTCCTGGCTCCACCGCAGCGTGCCTTTCGTGCCGGCGATCTCGATGCCGAGGTCGTTCTTGTGGCCGATGCAGATTTGCGAGGCGCGGACCAGCGCCTTGCCGCCGTTGCTCAGCTTGCAATAGATCGTGAAGTGATCGTCCAGCGGGCGGCCTTCGACGAAAGTCTCGAGCTGCGCCGCAACCTGCGTCACGTCCAGCCCGGTGACGTAGCGCAGTTGCATGAGGGCATGCGTGCCGATGTCGCCGCCGCAACCGCTGCCGCCGGCGAGCTTCGGGTTCGTGCGCCACGCCGCCTGCTGCTGGCCGGTGGCTTCGAGCTTCGTCGCCAGCCAGCCTTGAAGGTAATAGCTGTCCACCCAGCGGACGTCACCAATGAGACCCTTGGTGACGATGTAGCGCGAGAGGCGCGTGGTCCAATGGCCGAGGTAGGTGTGTGCCACGCCGAACGGGATGTTCGCCTTGCGCACGGCCTTCACGAGGGCGTTGGCTTCCTGGAGGTTCAAGCATAGCGGCTTCTCGCAAAAGACCGGGATGCCCGCCTTGATGGCTTTCATCGCCGGATCGAAATGGACGTGGTTGGGCGTGACGATGAGGACGTAATCGAGGCGCTTTTCCTCGGGCTGGTGCTTCTGGTCCTCGATCATCTCGGTGTAACTGCCGTAACCGCGGATCGGGTAAGGCCAGTTTGCCGCTTCTTCGAGCGCGATCTTGGGATCGGGGAACAATGCGCCGGCGGTGACACGGCGCGTGCCGTCAAAGTGAATGGCTTTCTGGTGCGGATGGACGATGAACGCGCCCTTGCCGCCGCCGATGAGTCCGACGTTAAGAGGTCTATTTGCCATAGCTTTTCGTCTCGGTTGTCTGGTTGTTGTTGTTGTGTCGTCCAGGAAATCGTCCCGGTATTCTGCTGCGTGTCGCGGCAGAATTAAGCCACGGCGGGGCGGCTTGCCAAGCCTTTTGTGGGCGCCGAAATACGTTTGACAGAAGCGGCAAGGAGGATTCTGCTGAACCCGGTCCTCGAAGCAAACGCACCATGAAGCGTCAAACGGCATCGCCGAAAGCCTTCACACTGATCGAGCTGTTGGTGGTCATAGCGATCATTGCGATTCTGGCGGCGTTGCTTTTGCCGGCGTTGGCCAAGGCGAAAGCCAGAGCCAACACAACCAGTTGCGCGACGAACATGAAGAACTGGGGGCTGGCGACCCTGATGTATGAGGGTGATTTTCGCGATCGCTTCCCTCTGTTTGGCGAGAACTCCGGTGACTACACAAAGCCATTTTGGTTCGAGATTCTTGCGCCCTATGTGGCCAAGCCAGCGAAACCCGGCAGCGGCATCTTTACTACCGACCCGCTTTATCTGGACGCCCTTCGGCGGTGCCCGGGCGGAAGTTTCGGGTCTGCTCCGTTCTGTAGCGGCGCATGTCCACCTGACCTCTGGAATTGCTACATTGGTTGCAACTTTGGCGGCTATGGGGATCCGGTGACGACGCCCAACTACAAGGGCATCGCGGGGCCATTTTATTACGGGGATTTTGTTCCGCCCATGCCCGCCTCCCGCATCCGGCGTCCCTCCCAAGCCATGATCTTCATGGATACTCTTACCCATTACGTGTATTCCCCACTGATCCATCCCTTCACGCGCGACGCGGATGGCGACAAGATCTTGGATTCTTCGGACGTGGACGCGGGGATCGCTTACAATGACGGCCGTCCCAACGTGCACGGCAGCGGGGCGAATATCACGGCTGCCGATGGACATGTCGAGCGCGTCTCGTTCCGGGTCCTTTGGCAGAAGAGCGGGGCCAACGATATGGCCAGCCCTTTTTGGCATATGGAGTAACGCCCGTCGTGGAACGAGTTGGGAGCACGGCTCGGCGGGGATGAAATTGATTGAATGGCTCGCCTTCCCGCGTGGCCAGGCTCAAGGCTGGCGGACGATGCGGTAGAAGCGCTGCGTCTCGCCGTTGGCGGCCGGATCATCCACTGAAGCCATGCTGCCCGTCGAGACCACGCAGGCCACGTTCGAGCCTGCAGACCACGGCACGCTAAGACTGTCCTTGACCTGAACGCAGTAATTGCCGCCCGGCACGGCGTTCCAAGAGATTCGCGCGGCGTTGCCCAAGTTGGCAACGGTCACTGTGATCGGCAACTCGGCGCGCACGAAATAGATGTCCTCCTCGGCGTTGAATGTGGCGGCGTAGGCAATGCAGGCGTACTCGTTGAGTGAGATCATGCCGATGTAGTCGCCCATTTTGTTTTGTTGCGGGTAGCCCAGGGAATGATTGAAAGCGGGGCTGAGCGGCCGATTGGACGCCCAAGTCACGCCTCCATCCTCCGACCACGTGTAATAGAGTTCCGACAAGCTATTGTCCGGGCTGTGGCGGGTGTCGTTCCAGCAGGCGTCCACGCGGCCGTTGGGCGCGACGGACAGAGTGCCGAACCAATGAGCCGCGTTTTGCGTCGCAGAATCGTCATTGATTCGCAACGGCACGCTCCAGCTTTTTCCTTTATCGGTGCTGCGGCTGAACATCACATCGCACAGATTGACAGGGCTGGTCGCGGACGTGTTGGTGACCGTACAGAGGACATAGACATTGCCACGCGTCGGGCCGCTGGATCGATCCACGGCAATCCAGGCCTGGCCCCACAAGCCGACCGGATTGATGGGCGGTCCGCTCGAGGGCTGTCCGCCCAAGTCCACAATCGTCGTCAAGTCAATCGTCGGCGTGGCCAGCCGGTTTTGCGCATTGGTCGAACGATTCAGCGCGAACGGCTCGAGATCATAGGCGGTTCCGAACATGTACAGTTCCCCGCCCGGCCCCACGTCGAGCGTGCCCCAGTACGGCCGGTGCGGCAGATCAATGGCGGTCATCCAAGTTTGGCCCCCATCGGTCGAGCGAGTGAATATCTGGCCTTGGTTGTTGTAAACGTTGTAAAAGGGACTCCAGACTTGATAGATGTTGCCTCGCCCCGGGCCAGTCGTGGTGTCAATGGCCATCCATTCCTTGTCTCCACCCAGCGCGGGGCCCAACGACTGCCAGGTGGCGCCGCCATTGGTCGAGCGCAGCAGGTCGCAGGCGAACGTGCTCGAATTGGAAATTCCCAAATAATAGAAAACCCCGCCCGCGTCCGACGCCAGCACCGGATCACTGCGGAAGACTCCCGGATCGAGGTTGCCCGGAAAGGTCCAGTTCAACCCGCCATTGGTGGTGTAGGCCACGCCTGACTGCCGGAAGTTGCTGTTGGTCGTGTCGAACTGCCGCCAGCCCACCGCCATGAGGTTGGGGTTGGTGGGGTCAATGCACATCGAAGGCTCGTTGGCGGCGTCGCCGGGGATGTTCTGCCCCGCGACGTTCACGTTGACCTGGTAACTCCGGCCGTACGAAGTCACGATCGGTCCGGCCAGAGCACTCCAAGCGCCGCCGCACCACGCGTTGAAGAGAAGGACAAACCCGAGGCGAATCGTGTTTGAGAAAGGCAGTTTCATGATCGAGAACGAAACGAAGCTACGTGCTCTCAATCGCAAAAACAAACTGGAATCAAAGCGCAAGACCACAATCGGTCTCCGCCGCTGGACGCCGGGCGAAACCGTCCCCTCCATGCAGCCACGCAACGCTCACGCCCAGTGCGCCGGATTCAGATCGGGAAACAAATTATCGCGCTCCTCCAACTGCCGCAGCCACGGCGCGTCCACGCGGCTATGCGTGAGTTGGTCGTGAAGCGCCGTAAAGCGGAGCAGGTGATCCTTGATCCGCCGGCTCGCATAGCCGGGACTCGTGCCGGTGCGCAGAATGAAAGGCCAGTCGCTCGCCTGTGCCAACAAGAGTTCGCGACCAGCCTGCCGCAGCGCGCGTCGCTTCACGCCCGCCGCTTTGCCGAAGCGCCGCGCCAGTTCCGTCATCCGCTCCTGCGCCACGCGCAGGTGCGGGTAAATCCAAGCGTTGCTTTCGTCCAGCCACACGCGCCAGTAGCCTTCCTCGCCCCAGCTTGAGGCGGCGGGCGCGGCGATCTGGTTCGTCGGCCAGCGTTCCAGATATTCCTGTGGCGTGGTCAGCGCCACGGTCTGCTGGTCATAAACCAACTTTCGCACGAAGAAATCCAGAAACTCCGGCCCTTCGTACCACCAATGCCCGAACAACTCCGCGTCATACGGCGCAAGAATCAACGGCGGCCGGTCCATGATCGCACCGAGTTTCTTCACTTGCTCGATGCGCGCGCCGAGGAAATGCCCCGCGTGCTGGCCGGCGACGTGCAGCGCCACGCCGCGGTTGTAAATCCGCTTGTCCGAAGTCGGGCCGGTGATGGCGTAATACTTCACGCCCGTGAAACCGCGCTGTTCCGGCTCGGGCAGGTGCGGGCGCACGTAATCCATGTCGAGATCGAAGCCCACGTCGCGGTAGAAGTCGCGATAGTTCGCGTCGCCCGGATAACCCTGCTGTTTGCTCCAAACCTGCTGCGAGGATTCAAGGTCGCGGCCGAAGGCGGCGATGCCGTTGGGAGTGAACACCGGGGCGAACACGCCGTAGCGCGGACGCGGCCGGGCGTTGAGCACGCCGTGTGCGTCGAGGATGAACCACCGGATGTTCGCCTCCTGCAACACCGCTTCCACGTCCGGCGTGTAGGCGCATTCCGGCAACCAGATGCCGCGCGGGTCGCGCCCGAAGCACCGCCGGTGAAACGCCTGCGCGGTCAGAATCTGCGCCCGCACCGACGGTGCGTGGTTGAGCAACGGCAGCAACGCGTGCGTGGCGGCAGTGGTGATGATTTCCAGCGTTCCGAGGTCCTGGAACTTGCGGAACGCCTCGACGAGATTTCGCCCGCAGCCAGAATACGTTTCGCGGAACGCGAGAAACCGCCGGTGGTAAAGCTGCGCCAATTCGTGAACCGGTTTGTCCCAATACGTGCGGTGCAGTTCCTTTTCCGCCAGCTCGATGAGGCTGTCGAGATGCCGCGCGTAACGCGCCTGGAGCAGCGGGTCGAGCAGCATCGCGCACAGCGTCGGCGAGAGTGACAGTGTGAGCCGTGTGTTCATGCCGTCGTGACGCCAGCCCTCCAGGATTTGCAGCAGCGGGAGGTAGGTCTCGGTGACCGCCTCGAACAGCCAGCTTTCCTCCAGGAACTTCGCGTGTTCCGGGTGGCGGACAAACGGCAGATGTGCGTGCAAAACCAGTGCGAGATAACCTTGCATGTTTAGAAAATCGGGAAACCGCGGCGGTGGGCGCTCATTCGTCAAAATCCTCGGTCAGCCGCTTCGCCAGCGCGCCGCCGCACACCAGCAAGACCAACCCCGCGACTATCAGCGCGCCGAACAGCAACACGTAACCAAGTCGCGGCGGTCCCTTGCCTGCACGCTGGCGCAGGAACTCGAGCCAGGTGTTCAGCCCGCCGACAATCGCCAGCCCGAGCGCCACTAGCCGGATTAACATGGCCGAGCCTTTGTGATAAGGATTCATGCCGAACTTGGCGTGCGCTCAGACGTTTTCCGGCGCCGGCGGCTTCAAAGCCGGATCTTGCGGATGCACCCCCACGTCGCCCCAGTAAGTCGTCTTCCGGCTGAACTCCAGTTCCGCGGCGCGCGCGTCCGTCTGGTCCGCGCTCACCGCCACCGCCGGCAAATCATAGCGACCATCCGGCAGCGCGAACCGGCAACTGAACGAGCCGTCGGGCCGCAACCGCACCGGTCGCCCGCCAATCGTCACACTCGCACCCGGCTCGGTCGCGCCGTACAGGATCAGCTCCGCGTTGATGTTGAACCAAAAACCTTTCGCGCCCGGTTGCTCCCCGCCGAACGGACTCGAAACACTCGACACCGCGCCGCCCGGTGAAGTCGGCGCGCCGAGGCCCGGACCCGCCGGCGAACTTGGTTGCTGCAAATGCTGCCGCCGGATCAATTCCGTGATTTCCAGCGAGCCGATCCACACACGGCGCACGGCGTCAAGGTTGATGATTTCCGCCAGCGCGCGCGCTTGTTCCGGCGTCCACGCCGCCGGGGCCGGCGTGGTCACGCGCGGCAGTTCCGGATGTCCGCTCTGGCGCAATTCTTCAATCGCCGCCGCCAGCGGCGCGTGCGTCATCGCCGCCTGCCGCACCAGCGCCACCAGCCGCGGCAACGGCAACTCCGGTGGAATCGTGGCGAAGCTCGCCGCAGTTGCCTCTGCCGGCAAATCCTCCGGCGTGAGCGTCGCGGCGCTGATGGAAACGCTCGTCCACACGCCGCTCCGCCGGTAGTAACCCAGCTCGGCCATGAACTTTGTCCCGCCGCGCCCGACGTGCACAAACCAGTGCCGCGACTCGGGATGCACGTGGATTTCCAGCAGCGGCGCTTGCTCCACGCGATCCACAAAGACGCGCAACACTAAGTGGCCCTCCGCCGACGCCGCGTTGCAACGGCGCTGCTGCTCGCGGGTCAAATCCCAGTGCGCGTAGAGCCAGTGCGGATCGCGCGCGGCGAGGAACAGTCGCTTCGTGCCGTACGCCTCCGGCAGCTTGCCCTCCGCGCTGGTGCTGGCCTGTTCCGGCGGCGTAGGGCCCAGCGCGTAACGCTGGCCCGGCCCGCTCATCGGCGGCGGCGGCGGATAATCGCCCTGGAGGAGAATCGCCGGGATCTTCAGCCTTGCGCGGCGCACGACCTTCTTCCGAGCGGCCCGCGGCTTCGGAATGACGGTTTTCCCCACCGCTGCCGTGGGTGCAGCTTTCGCCGCGGCGGTTTTGCGGCAGATGGATTTCGGTTTCGCCGCGGCCATGCGCCGCCTTGGACGGGCGGCCAGGCGGCGCGTCGTTTTGCGCGCTGGAGTCTTTGTTTTCATGCGAAAACCTGGGTCAATTGACGGTCGCCACAGTAAGTCCGCGCGCCCAAGCCCGCAAATGCAATCCGCGACGCCGGCAGCCGTGAACGTGAGTTCGTCGAATGCTCCGCGCTCTAACGAACGCGGCTACCAAACGTAGTTCGGCTCGAAGACCGGCCCGAAGCCGTGCTTGCGCAGCAGCTCCATGAACTTCGCAATGCCGCTCTTCTCGTCCGCGCCGAGGTGATAGTGAATGTGCCAGCCAAAGTAGTCCTTGCGGAAATCCTCCGTGTATTCCGGGCGGCTGCGGATGATGTGGTCTAGCGTGTCCATCCCAAAATCCTTCGCCTCGTGCAACCGGCGGCGGAGTTCGGCGTTCTCGACGCCGCGCCGCAACGCCCACACGGCGAAAACAAACGGCAGATTCGTCAACTCGTACCACGCCGCGCCGAGATCGAAGATTTCATGCCCGGTCTGGCTGAAGGCGAAGTCCAGCGCCACGTCGCCGATGAGGAGGACGAAATCCTTTTCCTTTGCCGCCACGTAATCCTCCAGCGACGTGAACTCCGGCTTCAATCCGCGCTCCGCCAGCAAGACTTTCAGCAGCGCCACGCTCGTCAGCGACGCGGTGTCGCAAAAAACTTCCTGCGCCTGCTCCAGCGGGTTGCGGTGGGCGAGCAGGACGCTCTTCACTTCGCCCAGCGCCGCGATGGCAATGCCGTCCAGGATGTCGTAGCGGTCGTTGAACAGCGGCTCCACAACACTGACCAGCCCTGCGTCCAGTTCGTCGCGTCTCAACATTTCTGCGAGCTTCGCCGGCGTGGCGTAAATCACCTGCTCTTCGATGCCACGCGTGAGTGGCACGGTGTTCAGCGCCTTCACCGAGCCGACGCGGAAGTCGGCCAGCGACTGCTGCAGGCCGCATTCGCGCTGACGGTTCGCCGCGCGCTGCTCGTGCTCGAACCGCCGCGCAATCTCCTCCGCCGAATCCGGCCCGGCCATGCGAAGTCTGGGAGTGTCATCGGTCATGCGCGCGGATCTTAACGCAAAGCCGCAAGGCCGCAAAGTCACAAAGAGACGAACGGGGCGGACGCCAGCCGTTTCAACGGCTTCAACGCGCGTGGGAAACTGCTGAAGCGGTTAGGATTTTCTCTCGACGCCGGACACCCGGCTGAAGTCGGGTGCTAATGAGAACCAAATTTCGAGGTAGATGCGGCTCACGGCGAGGGTGCGCAACGCGTCGAGAGCCACGATGGGCGGCGTCTGCACCGGGATGTCGTTGTTCTCCGGCTGATACGGCAGCGGCACGAAGCCGTGAGCGTGCTTTTGGGAAAAATGCCTAAAGCTTTGGCAAATCATCTCAATGCGAACCGTCCTGGTGGCTCGATGAAATAAAACCCGTGTTCCGCCAACCGATTTCCTTCAACCGCGAAATACTCGAACCACGCGAAAGCCTTCTCCGCTTCGCCCGGCGAGAAATTAACCGACGATTTGTCCCAGCCGAGTTGTCAGCGCGTTCAATTCCGATTTCTTCATCGAAAAGACTTCCGTCTGGTATGCGGCGTCGAGTTTCAATTCTCTGATGGCGCTGGCTTTGCCTCCATCGGTGATGAAAATGTCGGCGTATGGTAGCGCGCAGGCAGCCCGCGTGATGTCATACTGGTCACCCGGTTCGATTTTCTCTCTGCGAAAGAACTGCATGGCCTCAAGCTCTGATTTGATTTTCAAAGTGGGAATAAAATTGAGACCTTCAGCCCGCAACAATTGGCAAAGTTTCCGACCTTCATCAAGCGCGAGCCGGTGCGTGACAATCAATTCATATACGACCTTGGATGCCCAATTGAGCACCTTGTCGTTGTCTTCCTCAACACGCACAACCACACGGCCAGTTTTGAGTGAGTCCAAAACCTCGGCCAACAGCTTTTTCACGCGCTCGCCAGTCCTACGCTTGATGAAGTAGCGAAGCAAATCGGTGTCGGCCTTCCGACCGTTGCGGGTCAAGGCGTTTAGCTCGTTCACGCCCTGCATCACCCAAGCATTGTTTTGATCCACGTCAGATTTCACCTCTCGCAATTTTGCCAGCGTTCCGGGATATGTGATGGGGTGCAAAAGACGTTTCTCCAAAAACTGCGCACGAGAAGGCGGACGACTCCGCAGCTTTGCGATTATCTGCCGGGCAATCAGCATGGCTTCATCCGAGAGTGCCCATCCAAATGAAAGTTTTCCCATTAGCTCATCCAAGAAAATCGCTTCGGCATCTGGCAGCATTGAGGTTTCAATCAAATGCTCCAACGATTTTGGACAAAGAATCCTCCGGGCCGCATTGCCCTTCAAAACCACGTCGCGCAACTTACGCCATTGCTCATTGTCTGGTTTTGGCAAAAATCTGCTGATAGCGCACTGGTCAAGATAGACCAAGTGCATTCCTTTTTTCAGATATTTGCTCACTTGAATTCTTTGGGGGAAAGTTTTCGCGAGTTTTATTTTGCTGGGCGTTTCTTGGCCAGCAACTTTGCCAGTGAAGAACCACCGGGCAGGCCGCGAAATCCTCGATTGAGTGCCTTGTCTATCCGATCCCATTGCTCACCGGGCGCGCCAAGCACGTCGCCAGAGGTTTGCTTTGGCCACGCGCCCATTTTTCGGTGATGAGCCTCTGCCCAGTGAATGATCTCCGTAGTAGTTAGCCGTGGAAGAGCCTGCACATTTCGGACGCCTCGCCTCTCTGCAAGCAATTGCGCGAGCGAAGAAGCGCCGCGCAAACCGCGAAGGCCTCCCCTAAGTGCGGCATGGAGATTCATCCACTTCTCGCCAGGCGCGCCCAGCACGTCACCAGAATTCTGTTTCGGCCAATCGGCAGTTTTCTGTTGGTGTGCATCGGCCCATTTAAGAATCTGCTTAACAGTCAACTTCGGAAGCGATTGCTTGTTTCGCACGGCTCGCTTCTGCAAGAGGAGTTTTGCAAGCGATGAGTCGCTACGCAAACCACGACGACCTTGACGAAGGGCGGTGTCAATGTGTTGCCATTTTTCACCTGCTGCATCCGCCACGCCTCCCGATGATACACTTGGCCACTCGCCGTTTTTCCGGTGGTGCGCATCAGCCCATTTTAGAATCTGCTTGATCGTCAGGTTTGGAAGAGCGAGATGGTTTCGGAGGTCACGATTCTCCATTAACAACTTTGCCAGCGAAGTGCCTCCGCGCATACCACGACCACCTCGCACGAGCGCATTCTCGACATTTCTCCACCTTTCACCGGGTGCGTCTTGCACGTTCCCCGATGACACATCTGGCCATTTGCCAGTTCTCTCGTGGTGCGCATCAGCCCATTTCAAAATCTGTATGTTCGTCAGATTCGGGAGATCCTTCACGTTTCGCACACCTCGCTTCTCAGCTAGTAACCTTGCCAGCGAAGAGCCACCGGACAAGCCGCGACCACCAGTGTCGAGCGCAGCGTTGATGTTCCCCCATTTCTCGCCCGGTGCATCGAACACGCTACCAGAGGAATTTTTCGGCCACTGTCCGGTCTGCCGGTAATGCGCATC
>Ga0315277_10002110_pt1 | contig 27980 bp, 21 predicted proteins | sample YL17G05_15_MG_FD_203695 | JGI IMG/M metagenome (GOLD analysis project Ga0315277, IMG submission 203695) | Sediment microbial communities from Yellowstone Lake, YNP, Wyoming, USA - YL17G05_15 | ecosystem: Environmental > Aquatic > Freshwater > Lake > Sediment | place: USA: Wyoming | collected... | reverse complement strand
TCGTATAGACAGGTCTAGAAATCGTGAAGGTTCTTCCCCCAGGTCCATTTATGGTTTCCGAAGTTGTCTCACTGGATGAGACTGTGAGGAATTCCACAACGTCCTTGACACCGCCAATAGAACGAATCCCATCGGCAACGGATTCCTCCACATAGGTTTGCTGTTGCTGCAATCCCCCAAACGGAAATCCGCCTGGCCCGCCGGAGAGGTTACCTCCGGAGAACATGCCTTGTCCAGAAGTTTGACATTCTATCAGTGTAGCAGTGGTGTTGATCTGTTCCTGCATAGTGGTCATTGTACTGTTGAAATTCGTAGTCATAGCCTGCGCGGCTTCTTGGTTTGCGATGATGCCCGCGGGGATTGAAATCATGATTGCCATAACGAAACCTAGGGCAATGATTACCAAGATTGCCCTCATTTTCCTTCGTGATATGTTCCTGAACGCTCTTGTTAAAGCACCCAAATGCTACACCTTTCTTAACGTGCCAATAAAAGGCAACCAAGAAGGAATGGAAAATCCGCTGCTCTTATCATCAGTTCTGCAACCTTTGGACCCCAAGACCTGGACTCTATCTATCATGACTGCCTTCCCTTCTTGTTGCCTCGACCATCCAAGGACTGTGAATTATTAAAGTGTTTTTCAGAATTGGACCCAATTCTTTTCCGATTCCAATATCTACGCATTGCTTGGCTCAACAAGCTGTAGGGGGCCATAAGAGACAATCTGGGCGACTGGCATTTGCCAACCAACAACGTTCAGTATGTATACGATCTACAGGCGTCGCTATACCGTTGAAGAGGGAGTTTAACGTTCCCAAGTGGTTTTCATTCAGTACCTGAAGAGTTTTCTATTCCATAGAGCCTGAGTACAGATGTGAAATCCTTAGCAGAGTGTAGAAAAATCATGACTTTAAGTACGTGAACAGCCTCTTGCATGACCCTCGCAGCCTCTTTGCCAGCCGTTCGCAAAGCACGTTTCCCGGCATTCATTACTTCTCTGGATTTCACGCTTACCCACTCGATTCTGTTCAACATCTTTCCCTCCTAAGCATAACTCTCAAAAGAAATTGAGACGAGGCGGTTTCCATCAACACTGCAGACGATGGAACTAATATCCTGCTTGTGTCCATTATCGTTATCTCCAGTTCTTAGTTGACTGCCTATTCTAAATCGGTTCTCGTGGAGACCCAGAGCATAATGGAGAAAGGAGAAGGAGAGAAATACCTTCAACTTTTCTGGGCTTCCACGAGCCCTTATTGAAGAATAGGATGTTGCCGACCTTTTCTCAACCTCCAAACCCTCCATTGGTTGCGCGTTATTAAGGGGTTTTTCAGAATTAGACCCGATTCTGTTCCTAATCTAACCATGTTCCCTCGCTAAATCCGCGATGAGAAATCAAAGGGGCATATTTATTACCCTAGTTCAGATAGGTTTAGCAAAAAACCCTGATATTTGCGGAGCGGTATGAATGGCTGCTGGCACGCGTCCTTTCAAGTATATACTTGGATGGCTCATCGCAGGCACGAGGGGTGGTGTGACCCGTGCTAAGATAATTCAGATTCTAAAGGAGACTCCGCAAAACGCGAATCAGCTGGCGAACAAGCTTGGAATGGATTACAGGACAATAAGGCATCATATTGAAGTGCTTGAGAAAAACAGAATAATCACGTCCGCTGGAGAGGGATACGGCATCACGTATTTCTTGTCTCCAGCGATGGAGGACAACTACGCTCTGTTCGAGGAGATTGTGAAGAAAATATGAAAAAAGTAGAAAAGGAGGAGAAGAGAAAATGAGTAGCCGTATGAATAGTCGTGTAAATACAAACATCAGAAATTGGCTGATACTGGGAACGTTGATAGCGGTAGCCATATTAGCGTTCTTCTGGGCCACATCCACGTCTTGGTTTCCACGTTACCCTTGGGAACCTTTTCGCCCACGACCTCCGTACGATATTGGTGGCGACATAGAGTTTTTCTATACGATAGAAACAGTAGTTTCTACGATAAATGTGACGCTTTCAATCTTCCTGTTGCTCATATACGTTGATATATATAGGAAGACACGGTCAGAGTTCACGATAGGATTAATGATATTTTCAGCCGTCTTTCTTCTTAATGCTCTTGCGTCTAACCCAATATTCAGGGGAGTTTTCGGTTATCGACCATTTGGTTTGGGACCATTCGCTATGTTGCCAGACCTGTTTACGCTCGCAGCATTATCGGTGCTACTATATCTAAGCTTCAAATACTAGAGAGCCAGATTGAGCTCTCGCGTGCGTCACTGAGAAGGTTGATTGATCTAGACGGTAGCCTCAGAAAAGGTAATAAGACTATGAGAGAGTGCGTTTCAAGGACGGGAACCAAGAATGGATGTTTTTGAAGCCATAAAGGTTCGAAGAAGCATAAGAAAGTACAAACCAGAACTCATTCCTGATGCAAAGCTGGAAATCATACTTGATGCTGCTCGCTTGGCACCTTCTGCCGCTAATCGCCAACCTTGGCGTTTCGTAGTGGTTCAAAATGCGGACCGAAAGAAGACTCTGGCAGAAGTTGCGGACAATCAGACGTTTATGAATGATGCTGCAGCAATTGTGGTAGCAGTAGGTGATCCTGAAGTGTCGACTAGGTGGCATGAAAAAGATACGATGATAGCTTTGGAACACATGGTTTTGGCGGCCACTGCCCTGGGCTACGGCACTTGCTGGATAGGGGCCTTCGACGAAGATGCAGTAAAGCGTTTGCTGAAGATCCCCACTAAGATGAAAGTTGTCGCATTGCTACCGATCGGTGTACCGGGCGAAAAACCAGCCTCCAGACCAAGGAAAGCGATTCCGGAGATTTTCTTCAAAGAAGAGTGGCAAACCTCTTGGCAGGCTCACTAGGGGCACCGGCGGAAATCATAGTGAGCCAAGATCTCGAAAGGCGCTTCCCAGATCTGAAAGTTCCTATTTTCTCTGTGAAAGATGCAAGAGTCACCAGCAGAAATGATGAACTCGAGGAATTTAAGCAGTCCACGTTCAGAGATGTCAAGCAAAAATACAGTCTTGAAACCATTAAAGATGTTTCAGTTTTCCGAGCATACCGTGATTTTTTCTGGAAGATAGGGATAGACCCCACTAAGAATAGACCTGCAGCTGAAGCATTGATAAGAAGGATCTTGGCTGGAAAACTCATACCGAGTATCAATACTCTGGTAGACGCATACAATTTGGCCTCAATCAAGTCCGAAGTGGCCTTAGCGGCGTTCGACGAAAATAAGTTAAAGGGTAGTTTAACGATGCGGTTTGCCTTGAAGGGTGAGATGTTTCCAGGCATAGGGATGGACAAGCCTGCCAGTCTAAACGGCGGAGAAGTCGTGATTTCGGATTCAGAGAGGCTTGTAGCGCTCTACCCTCACAGAGACGCTGACTATTCGAAGGTAACAGAAGAAACTAGAAATGTTGCGATGCTTGTATGTGGTGTTCCAGGGATTTCTTTGGACATCCTGTTGAAATCCAAGCAAATGGCGGCGGAATACATTATCAGGTTTTGTGGTGGAAAAGTGGAAGAATCTTCATCTCAGACCAAGTCTGTGACGTGATGACGCCTATCCTCTGTTTATGAACCCGATGCTCCGTTGGTTTGCAGCATACATGAGATGTCAGACTTGTCCAATATTCTAGCAGTTAACTTCCACTTCTCTTCTTATCTCCTAAGAAGAACTGCGGGAATGTCTTCAGTTTTTCAGCCATTCCTTTGAGGCGTTCGTCCACCTTGTAGTTCACGGTTTCCTTCTCAAAGGTTCCATCCTTCCGTCTTTTGCCAGCTTTGACCCCTGTCAGGATTTCCATTCCCTCGTCAACGGTTCTGACAGAGTAAATGTGGAATTTTCCCTCTTTCACGGCTTCTACTATTTCCTCTTTCAACATCAGGTTTTGCACGTTGCTTTCTGGTATCATCACGCCTTGCTTGCCAGTGAAGCCCTTAGCCTTGCAGACCTCAAAGAAGCCTTCGATTTTTTCGTTCACTCCGCCGATGGCTTGAACCTCCCCTTTCTGGTTCACGGAACCCGTTACAGCAAGGCTCTGTTTTATTGGGATTTCAGAGAGGGCAGATAGTATAGAGTAGAGTTCGGTGCTCGAGGCACTGTCACCCTCTACTCCTCCGTAACTCTGCTCAAAAACGAGGCGTGCTGAAAGACTGAGAGGTTTATCCTGTGCGTACTGCTCATTCAGGTAGCCGCTCAGAATTAGGACCCCTTTAGTGTGTATAGGACCGCCCATTTGGGATTCTCTTTCGATATCGATGACTCCTTCTCGACCTATGCCAATGCTGGCCGTTACGCGTGAAGGAGTGCCAAACTCAAAATCGCCCAAGCTGATCACGGAAAGGCCGTTCACTTGCCCCACATTTTCTGCGTCTGTATCGATGAGGAGGATTCCTCTTTCGATCATTTCCTGAATTTTTTCTTGGATAAGTTTTGAACGGTAGATTCTCTCTTCAACGGCTTTCTTAACGTGAGTTCCAGTTACAAAATCGGACTTGTCCTCTGCAGCATAGAAGTTGGCTTCGCGAACGACGTCAGCGACCTCAGCAAACCTCGTGGAAAGCTTCTGCTGGTCCTCAGCCAGTCTTGAACTGTGCTCGATCAACTTGGCCAAGCCTGAGCCGTCAAGATGCTTAAGATTTTCCTTCTGGCAGAGTGCACAGACAAACCCTGCATATTGTTGCACGTTCTCTTCCGTTCGATCCATAGTTGTGTCAAAATCTGCCTTGACTTTGAAGAGTTCCTCAAACTCCATGTCTAAGACATACAATTGCTGATAGAGGTAAGGGTCGCCGATGAGGACAACCTTGACGCTCAGAGGAATGGACTCAGGTTTCAAGCTCCTAGTTGAAATGAAGCCTAAACGTTCTTCCACTTCTTCGATAATGATCTGCTCGTTTCTGAGAGCTCTTTTCAAACCATCATAGGAAAACGGGTTACGAAGCAATTCCTCGACTGGAAGAATCAGATATCCGCCGTTGGCCCTGTGTAAGGAACCTCCGCGGATCATGGTGAAGTCGGTAACGAGGGCGCCGAACTGGGCTTCTTTCTCCACTCTGCCAAAGAGGTTCTGGTAGGTTGGGTTAGTTTCCATTATGACAGGGGCTCCTTTGACGGTTGAGTTATCAACGATGACATTCACCTCATACTTGTTGGCCTGGGCTCTTCTCGGCCAGGCAGCCGGAAAGGGACCCTGCGAAATTTCTTCAAGTCCCTTTATGAACTTGGGCAGGTTGTCCAAGATGTCATTCTGCACGTTATCTAAGAACGTGACGGCATCAGGAAAATCCTTGTATTCCTCTTTTAGATGGTCCACGATGTGTCCAATTGCAAAGTGGGCAACGTCATGATCCAGTTTTTTGAGTGCTTCGTCAGCCTTTCCCTCTAGTTCTCTGACTTGTCTCATCACGCTTGTAAATTGCTCGGTCAACTGGCCTCTTTTCTTCTCGATTTCCTCGCGGGTCTTTTGGTCTAGCGCCATGAATTCCTGGTCTGATACAGGTTTTCCTTTGATTACTGGAATCATAAGCCAGCCAACGGGTGATGCCCGCAACATGAAACCTTGTTCTTGGGCCCCTTTCGCAACTTGGCCGATGAGCTTCTGCCTTTCTTCTTCAACAGCTTTGATGGCAGCTGCCTTTCTTGCGCCATAATCTTCACTTTCGAAGACCTTGGGCAAAATCTTCTGTGCTTCCGAAATGAAAGTGGCCACATCATCTCGAAGGTGTTTCCCTTTGCCAGGAGGGAGCTTCATGGCTTTAGGTGCGTAAGAGTTGCGGAAGTTGTAAACGTAGCACCAGTCAGCTGGCACTGGCTTTGTTTTGGCCGTTTCTTCCAGAAAGCCTCTAACAGCGGTTGTCCTGCCCGTTCCGGGATAGCCCGCAACGTAGATGTTGAATCCGCGTTCCTTAATGCCTAAACCGAACTTAAGTGCCCTAACAGCCCTTTTTTGACCGATAATCTCTTGGAGAGGCACTGCCCCCTCTGTGGTTTCACAATGCATGAGATTTGAGGCACATTCCCTTCTCAGTTTCTCTGCAGGCAACTCATTGACCATTCTACGCCAACCCTCAATCCCAGAATATCTGGAGATTAACGATTTAACCTTAATGCAATCATGGTGACCAGGAACACGAAGCGTCCAAGAACAAAGCTAGAGGAAACATTTTTCATCGGTGAGCAACAGATTTAGGTTGGCAAAAACTGTCTCAATTGCCAACACCGCGCAATGCAGGGATGTCAAATCTGGAAAACCTCACTAAAGTTCAGCTAACCAATCTGGGCAAGCGCACGCGCTTGACTTTTCTTCTCTGAGTGTGCTCTTTGAATTTACCTACGTTTAACGTATACGTCCCCACCTTGTTCATCTATCAAGTTGTTGCCATCTATCCTAAAATAGCCTGCTGCCCCTGCAGTAGTGGTGCAAAATATCCTGTTTCCGTCTCTGAGTTCCCACGTCCCAGCATATCCACGGGGAATTCCATAGTTATTAGAGTAAAAAAATGCAGTTCCATCCGATCTCAGTTCTACATAAGAGCCAGGGAAATCAGTTGAATCATATGTACCACTCACACCTGCATTCTTCAGGGGCGAGTTCGGAAGTATCACGTACAAGATAAATACGACAGCAACAATAATCGCAACGACAATTGCTGCCCCAATTATCACATTCTTTTTTGAGACCATCTGCACTTTTTGCCCACCGTTTTTATTGAACAAACGGATGGATAAGGTTTGCTCATATCAACATTACGCCGGCTAGAAAAGTGTCTTTGTTCCTTGAAATGCGGAAAAAAAGCATAGAGCATTCTTCTATCATGTTTTTGAAATCGGTTTGTCCTCTCTATTCCTAGAGATATCTATGTCAAACGGGATTACGGGAGACAACCTGAGAAATATGCGGAAACTGTTATCCAACATACTTTCTTCTGTAGACTATAGCTGCGAATAGAGTTGCCGTTACAAACAGTGACAACAGTGCGGTTGATGGAAACTCCGGCACTACAAGATATGTAGTAGCATCTGTCACACCATCTGTCGTTGTACTGTTTCCAGCGAAATCATAGGCAATTATCCTGAAACGTACGCGTGTTCCATATGATTGTCCCTGGATTGTTGCATTAAAGGAGAGAGCCAAAGAATTTTGAGGCTGCAGGGTCAGATTAAGGCTCATTGGCACAACATGTACACTTGCACCATACCAATCCGTGTTATTGTCAGTAGTGTATTGTAGGGTCGCGTTTTTTACTCCCGACTCTACGTCAGTGATATTCGCTGAGACAAAAACATCCTGACTATCATTAACTTCCCGCCCTGAGGGCTCCCGCGTCATGACAATGTTTGGTGAACTGGTGTCGTTCGGATATGGTTGGGGGCCTAGATAAGGCGATAGGGCGAGAGTTGTGGCGTAGTCAGCATATTCAACTATTATTCTGGATGTCACAGTAGCGGCTGCCTTCAGCAGTGCGTCAGCGCTTTGCGACTCGTACGTGAATGCGAAATCTGCATATTCTACCGCTACCCTTGAAGATGCTGCACTGGCTGCTTGATCCAGTTCACCAGATCTATTCAATTCGAGCTTAGAGCCGAAATCTCCATACTCCACAACTACTCTCGAAGTCACCCCGCTAGTTACGTTTGCAATTTCAGCTGAGTATTCATTGGTTATCATTGAAACATCATCCTCACCGCCAACGATGATTCCGTCCCCCTGTGCTCTTGCTTTCCTCGAAAGGAACATGGATCCTGTAAAAGCTCCAAGTAGCAGCAAGATTAGACATAGACATATCGGCAGCATCTTATTCATAGTTGTGCACGTCCAAGTTCTTTCAAGGTTCTTGATACACAAGCGCGACGCAAACGCCATACAGGTTGGAGTTTTGGTAATTGTATGAAACGCTTACGACATGAGCTGCACTCGGAAAAAGCTGCGCGACGATAAGTGTTCCGCGGTTCGTCACTGGACCGTAATTCCCACTTATAGAGTTAATCGTATTTCCATCAATCTTGAAATATGAATAATAAGTGTTCCCATAGTTCTCACGGGTAATGCTGGCGTAATGGGACCATGACCGTTCATAGACTGCAATGTCATTGGGTATTGTGACGTTGAAGCTGTCTTCTCCGCTGCCTACTGAAGTTTCAAGGATTATCATACACTTGTTAGCATTGGGATAATGAAAATGGTAGTATTTCACATCTGTGACAACTTTTCCTAAGGCGTTGGTCATCTGTTCTAACCCTACTTGCAGTTTGTTCTTAGTCAGCTTGCCACCTGACCAAAGGTTCCAGTCAACTATTTTGCTTACAGGCTCCCCTTTTAGGTAGTATGTCACAATCCAACCGTCCTTGTGGACGAAGCAGTGAACGTCCTCGTTCTCCGAAAGGCCAGGCAGAGCTATAGACCCAACAATGTAATTAGCGGTTTCCTTCTCTAGCGTCCTATAAACGGTCTTAGCCACAGCTAAGTCTATTGACTGACCAATATTCACGTACAATGAAATTCCAGCCTCCTCATCCAGAAAAGTCGGTGCCGTGCTCATGCTCTGAGCGAAGGCAGGTTTGATGAAAAGATAGGTTTCTCCTGATTGGGTTGTTGCACCTCTGTTGGCATAAGAATACAAGCCTAGTGAACCGACGATGATGATCAAGACTGCCAACATGCTTATTTTCATTTGGCTATTGTTGAACTTCATACCTCAACTCTCCAACTCCGTATCAATCATCTGTTCTGCGTGCATTTTTATGATTTGTGGTGGAAACCTCGATTGAATTGAAAGGTTTAATGGCAAAAGAGGATTTGGCAAAATTAGCGCGCTATTCCTTGCTCAGGTGTCGCGCGCGCTATTTGGGAAAGAGGAGAAAAAATGAATTCTAGTTCTAGCTTGTCTTTTTTATGGATGGCTGTTTTCGTTTTCTCCAGAAAACTGCTATTGCTATAGTGACTATCGCTATGGCTGCGACTGCTACACCTGCAATCCACATGGGAAACGTTTCTAAAGGAAAAACTTGCAGCATGAATTCATCTCGAGTAAGCTCACTGCCAGCAGTAAAAGTCTTTTCAAAGGTGCCGTCACCATTAGAATCTATCTGGACAGTAACCCCTTCTTCACCTCGAGAAAGAGCTGCCCAGCCAATAGAATATTCGTGGACTGCACTAGATGATGTTGAAAGGTTAATGGCATTGAACAATGTGGTTTCGCCATTATCAACATAAGCAATTTCCAGATTGTATGTTCCATCTCCTGTCCCGACAACACAATGCGTGAGGTTATCTTCCGGATAAAATATGATGATTCTATCATCATAGTAGAACGAATGAGGAATCTCGCATCTTGTTTCACCAGCCACTAAACCAGTGACTCGTCCCTGGTGATCGTAGACGCGCAGCTCACCTGGACTGCAGAGATTATCGTTCATGACGATCTGTACAGGCTCGACGTTTACATACAGATTGTTCACAAGGCCAACTTTTGTGGGAACACTGGTAACCCATTCATCGTCTTCGACCTGAAGAGCCACGAAAAAGCAGTTTCGACCCGCATGAAGCAGGGTCAATTCGCCCTCGTAACGGTAGGTCTCACCAGGATCAATCGTCACGTCCGTTTCAAAAGAGAAATCCCGAACGTAACCTTCCTCGGTTCTTCCGCCAACCGTCAATGCGTGCAAGTTTACCGCGAGAAGACCAACATTCTTGATGGAAAAGCATGCCTTGATGTTGTCACCTTGATAATATGGTCCTTCCTGAATTACGTGCAACCCTTCTGTAAGAACCAAGTTTGGGGTGACTGTGGAAGTAGGCCTTTTAGCAATTGTGAGGATCACATTTTCCTCTTGATTGGGCAATGCTCCCATGTTCGAAAATAGATCCTTAGATACAACAATGAACTTGGCAAGCTTGTACAGCGCATATATGCCTTCTGCAGCAACGACATTTACCACACTTATGATTTCAGCTGCCTTTTCAGTTGTGAAGCCTTGATCGATAAATACTGAGGCAAGGTCATGTCTAATCATGTACTCAGCAGCAGCCTTACAGAGGTCACCCACATAGTCCCAGAATTCACCTTTTACATAATTGAGTCCCAATGGAAAAATCACGTCTTTCCAGAAGGTTAACAACGGCCTTTCCCCTGCGACGTCTAGTATCGCGGGGGGTGCGGGCTTTCCAGTGAGAGCTCTCGCAAGAATGTCAACTACCTTGAGAGCCCAGAGAATCCCGTCTTCAGGGTCGTCTTTGACGTCTATTCGGATTTCTTCTCCTCCTATTGGCGAGTACAGGAGTGGTTCTGTCGCCGCAGAATACGGACCTATATAGGGAACCTTCCAAATCCTGTCTGTAATGTCTTCCCAAGATCCCCCGGGTGCTCTCCTAGAAACGGTTATCTTGTACCACATGTCTTTTCTGTTTTGTAAACCAAATTTGATTTTATCGAGGTATCCGACTGGGCTGTAACCTACGGGCACGAAAAGTTGCAGCTTCATCCATCCTTCGGGATATACAATTCTGAATTTGTTGCAGACGATGAAGTCGGGTTCTTTGACATCATTATTTCCGAAATCATACCAATCACTGAACATTCCATGTTCGTCGATAGTTCTTGCTCTCCAATGATATTGTCCGCGGATCAAGTCATAGACCTCGATAGTTGCTACTCCTCCGCTATCAAAGAGTGGGCTCTCTTTGAGACCTCCTTTGGTCTCGTCGAACTGCCCGCCGTATTCATCGATCCGTCTTAGCTCTGCTTGAAGTCTAACCTGGTCGCCATCAGGATCTTCAACAACAGCAGCGAATTTCACATGCCCCTCATCCACCGGATCCTTGACTGGTATTTCCCCACCGTCAAGTCTGTACTGGGAAAGCAGAGTTGGAGGACTGGGTGGCTGATTTGGAGGCGGAGCGTGATCCAGAACGCTTATGTCACTTACTCTGTCTGCATCGGTTAATCCTTCTCCTAACTGCACGCAAGTATTCCAGTTGTTTTCATCCAGCAGATTCTTTTCCTCGGCCGTGGGGTTTTCTATGTAGTAAGCAACGAAGAAATGGTAGTTCCCGGCCTCAGTTAGTTCCAATGCCCCCTCATACATGTGTGATTGACCTAGCTGAAGCGTGACAGATTCATTGGTGAAGTCAGGGAACAGCCCGTTTGGCAACGTGCCGCCGTCGAATCTTCCTCCCACAAGCAGCTTGTCAAGGGTGATAGCCGCGTCTCCAACGTTTTTGATTGTGAATTCTGCAGCTAAAGTGTCTCCCACGTAATAGGGAGTTCCCGGCGAGATTTCCAAGAGAGAAACCAGCACAGGTATGCCGCACGCTGGGCCTTCCTCGGCTATGGCTATTTGCCCGAAGGTCGAGTGAACACCATGATCTCCTGTTCCATGACCTGGAAAACCACTGCCTGTTCTATTGCCTGGGAATGAACCTACAAGTTCCAGGTTACTGTGCCAATAACTCATCTGGAACCCAACATTGTCACCGGCATGAAGTGCAAAGTCGTGAGGATCACTAGAGTGGAGAGGCTTGGAGAATTCGACAGACGATGTTGCTCTGTTTACCATGTATTGGAGATCATGTATAGGATCTTGCATGAAATCTGAGCGGTTTGAGTCCCAGTAGGCGTCAGTGCCTACAAATTCAGACGTGTAACTTGCGAAAATAAGGTCGTCTCCTTGCATTGGATCATGTCCGTCATTGTCGTTGTCAAACTCGAAGACTATTTTGAAAAGGTCAGGAAATGATTCATTCAATTTCACGCCAAGATAAAGGTTGGTTTCGTCGTTCATTTCGTAGATCATGCCAGAAACATTGCCCATTACAAATTCAACTTGGGCTGCATGATGCCACTCGCTATTTGAAATAATCCCGTCGATCGTTGGAGGGTGAAATGTCCATGCACTTAAGGACACGCGGGGGCTAGGCTGAGACCTGATTTCCAGGCTCTGAAGTTCTGCAGTTTCAACTAGAGTATTGTTGAAATAGCTTTCCCATTTGACCCAGTTCTTTACGTCAGAACTGAACCAAATATAGTCAACATAACCTTCAAGACCAGAACCATAGTCGACTTTTATCTTCAAAGCTGTAAAATTGCCTGCCTTGACCGTTATCGTTTCCTCACTTATCACTGTCTGATGGTCTTGAAGTAAGTAGCTAATATTTTCCACTTTGCCGTCTCTATAGGTGGTAGTCTGAGAAAGGTTAGCTGAATTTTCCCATTCCTGTCCAACGTATAGGGGGAACTCGTAGTTCTTATAGCCAGGATCATAATCTAGTTCCACTGTCTTGTCCTCATATTCTCTGGAACTTCTCAAATCGACCCATTGTTTTGTCCTGTCAGTGGTAATCATTGCCACTGTTTTATCATTCTTCAAGAATTCATCCGTTATTTTGTAGAGGCTTTGCCCGCTCCATTCCTCTATATCTGCAACCACTTTTTTCCACAAGTACTCTTCTATATTCGGTCCATTATACCTTCTATCGACATAGAGCCATGATTCACTTACAAATAGCTCAGGCTGCGCGATATGGAGCGCGCGTGCGCGCGGGTTCATAAGCGGATATCGGTCTCTATTATCAGCATCTATGATGTATGGCGTGTCGCCTATGCCGTCGCTATTAGCGTCAGTGCCGTTGTAGTCGCTCCAGTAGTTGCCGCCAGAAGGATAACCATCATCCCAAGCGTCGATTTCTGCTGTGCCTCCTATTAAGACACAGGCTTGTCGAACATTGTCTATGAAATCGTTATGATAGATTTTGTTATTCGTATCATAGAATTCGTTGTAGTAAACTCCTGCCTGAATGCCGTCCCAATTGTCTGATATGACATTACCGAAAATAATATTGTTAATAGAATCCTCCATTCTGATCCCAATTGGATATCCTGGACCGCTTGAACTGCTTTTGGTCACGCTGTTTCCGGAGACAATATTATTATCAGACTGCTGGATGCTAATACCTTGCTCCCTACTTGCTATTGTATTATTGCAAAGTTGATTGCCTGATGACGACAGGGATGCAACTCCGACCGTGCTGTCGACTACATGATTTTCCGACACGATGTTATTTGAGGAGGACAGACCAAGGACAATACCAAACCTACTACCCTCATTTTGGTTTCTGGAAATCAAGTTGTCGGATGAATGATAGAAAGCCACACAAGGACCATAGTCGGGGTTGGGGTCTATCACGTTTCCATCAACTATGTTGAGGGGCGACCATTCACCATAAATGCCTACACCGACTTGTGTTATTTCATTTTGAGAAAAGTTATTGCCAGAGGAGTAATAGAGTCTTATTCCATAGGCATTCCAGCCTCTAATCTTTGTCTCTCTTATTGTCACACCATTTACGCCAGACAAAGTGAACCCATCTCTCCATGGTGGACCACCAGGTGTAGGTATATCAGGTCCCTGAAGTGCCCATCCTGCACCGTCTATCATTATATTGTTTCTCTCGACAACTATGGGATCGTAAATGTTGCCAGTAAGAGTGTAGATCTCTCCGTTCCGATGAATTGGTGTCGTTGGTGGGTCTATGCTTCCATCAGCCCTAATGTAAATGGTTCCTTCTGCCTTTGCTGGTTGAATGTTAAACGCCAACGTTAAAGTGCTCGTTAACAGCATTGCGATTATTATTGCAGAAACTGTTCTCCTAAACATTACTTCCTCTAACCCTATGGTAGTTGGAGTTTAACTGCATAAAGCACTTGTGGAGGAAAGTTCTATCTTGCTGGAAGCTGTAGAATACACTTGTCTTTAAAGCGCGCATGAAGAGGCACACTGGCCTCGCGAATTCTTTTGACGACCAGATTGTAACAAATTGTGATTATGAGCAGTTCTGCAGAATGTCGAAAGAACCATCAAGTGTAACAAATTGAAACGCGCGCGCTGGACCACTTCTGCTCCAATTTCCCTCCACGTTCGAACCTGAACGCCTTAGCCTCTTGAGAGATTTCTTGTCAGCTTTGCCCAAAAGCTGCCGATATGCTGTGGAAGTTAGAAACAGAAAACTTCTAGGTGATAAACTGTCTTCTCTCCTCAGAGAGTATAATGTGGCACAAGTTCTGGTCAATCAGCCTTTCGCCCCATCAATTGAAGAAATCGACAGTGATTTTGTATACGCGAGATGGGAAGGAGACAGAAAGAAGGTCTCTGGAACATTAGGAAAAACAGAAGTCGACCGGATGGAAGACATCAGAAAATGGGCGGAAAAACTGAAGAGCATTCTGAATGACCAAATTGAGGTCTTCGGATACTTCAGCAAGTACTATTCAGGTTATCCCCCTGCTGACGCCAAGCAGCTGCTCAGCTTGCTGCAAAGCAGACCTATCTCTTAATCTCGTTCCGGTAGATCTCAGTGACAAGTTCGCCGATGGCAGGGGCGCTTGTCAAGCCTGGTGATTCTATGCCTACGAGGTTGATGAACCCAAGAAAACCCTTGTCCGCCTCGTTTCTTATCACGAAATCTCTGAACCCTTCGCCTGGACCTTGGAGCTTGGGTCTGACCCCTGCAAAATCAGAAATGATTTGGTAATTTCTGATGCTAGGCATGTACCTCTCCACACCCTCTCGAAACTCCTTCTCACTTGATCCAACCTTATAATCGATGTTATCTACGTAGTAGGCGTTTGGTCCCAACCTTACCGCGCCAGCCAAGTCCGGGGTCAGATGAATGCCTAGTCCAGGTCCTTCTGGAACTGGGTAAACCAACATTCTGACAGGAGTCTTCCCAACAACTCTGAAGTAGTCTCCTTTGCAGGGATGCTGTCTATAGCCATGCTTATCTACGTCTATTCCAAGCATCCCAGCTATCTTGTCCGCGTACAAACCCGCACAGTTCACGACCGTTTTTGACTTAATCATGAATTTCTCGCCTTGGCTCACACCGCCTACTTCGTACAGGTCCTTTACCTTTCTAAGCGAGGCAACCTCAGTGCCTGTGGAAAGAATCGCTCCGTTTCTCGAACCTTCAGCACAGTAATGAGCCATCAATTCGTCTGGCTCGATTATGCCAGTTGAAGGCGAATAAAGCGCCTTCTCAACTTCAACGTTTGGTTCCAACCTCTTAACGGCTGCTCCGTCTAGGAATCTCAATCCCTCGACCCCGTTGTCCTGTCCTTGCTTCATCAGTTTTTCCAGCTCGGCTACTTCTTCATCTGCGATGGCCACAGTCAGTTTTCCCAGCTTCTTGTAGGGAAGCTTGTACTTTTCGCACATCTCATATATCATCGGATTGCCTTTAACGCACAATCTAGCCTTGAGCGAGCCTTTTCGATAATGGATGCCCGAATGCACGACACTGCTATTGTGAGTGCTGGTTTCTTGACCGTACTTAAGGTTCTTCTCAAGTATCAGAACACCCTCATTTTCTTCCGAGATCTTAGCTGCCACAGCCAAGCCAACTATGCCTGCCCCGATAACGACTATGTTCGTCTCCTCCACAGACAGCCCTCAAACGTGCACGTTAATTCCCATCCAAGATTTTACTTTTGCTGTTGAACATCGCTTCAAAAACTCAAAATCCATCAGACTCTTTTCATCCATCTACGTGTCGAGCAAAAGCCAACATTCTTCTTTCAAGATAGTGCATCTAGTATAATCTTTCCAAATGCCATGGAAGAATCTTCTAGAACTATCTTATAGATGGAAGTTCTACCAGCTTACAATAGAGTTACGCTTTTTGAATGTGGATCTAGGGTCAAGCGCCCTCAGGCGTCGTTTTTGTAGTGTCATGGGTTTGTTTTGGATGCTGGTTCTCCGCACGTGCCCCAGTTGCATTTTGGCACGTCGTGGATTATGATGTGTAATCGATCAGCCTTAACGCCGATGTCCTCAAAGGCTTTCGTGATACCTTTGATAAGCTTTGCTTTCTGTTCCTCAGTTCTTCCTTGCCACATCTCAACAACTACTACTGGCATCGCATTACCTCGTTCTCTATAAAATCGCTAAGGACTAATAATCTTTCAGCAAGAAACCCCGAGCTTCAGAAACCCGCGTGCGTTTTGATTCTCAAGTGAACGGCACTGCTGGAAGACTGTAATTAGGCTCGCGCGCGCTTGCGCTACTATCCTTCACCAGTTAAGGTGTATAGAAAGGGCAAGGAAAAGGTACTTTGCTCTTAGGAAGTATGGAGAAGGAATCAAACAAGACATACCAGCAGAGGACACCCCTCTGATTCCGTTTATCGAAATAAAGAAGGGTTGAAAATGCAGATTTCTAAGATCAAATTCAACGAGTTCAATCCTAACGAGATGGATAAAGAAGAGCTAGATTCGCTGAAAGCTGATGTACTCGCCAGACAGAAAGAAGGAAAACCATTATTCGTGGATAGGATAGTTGTGAACGAGATCCAAAAAGGCAAGCTCTATGAACTGGAGGACGGTGAACACAGGTTCCTAGTTGCTAAGGAATTGGGTTGGACGGAGATCCCGGATGAATACATAGAAATCAAGAGAGGAAGAACTGAAGAAGAAAAATTGGAAGATCTTTTCTCACATAATCTGAAAGGAAGCATCAACCCCATCAAGCAAGCACGGCTATTCAAAAGAATGATGGAAGTAAAAAGGCTTAATCAAGCACAGTTCTCGAGGAAGTATAACATAAGCAAGGCTCAGATGTCAAAGATCATGAAGAGGCTAAAAGAACCCGAAGACATTCAAGAAATAGTTTCGAAATCGAAACTCTCAACTAGTCTGGTAGACGAGTTGTTCACCTTGCCAGAAGACCAGACAAGACTTATTCTACAGAACCTAGAACTGGACAACATGAAAGTCGAGGATGTGCGAAGATTCAAAATTGAAATGACCATGATCAGAAATACGCTGGAGCATATTGCAGGCACTCCAGATCTTGAAAAGCTTAGAACTGTGGACTGGAACAAACTCGACCCTAAAATCCTAGAAGTACACAAGAAGTGGTTCATAGAGGACAGCGAGAAAGAAGGCATAAAAGGTTTTGACGAGGCAAGATGGAGATTTTCTCTCCTTCTTTCTAGTTCCCATGCTTACAAAGAATGGCATGAACACAAACCGAAGAATGTACCATTCGAAGATTTTGTCATAGATGTTGTTAACTTTGCCTTAGCCACATATTTCTCGAGCTACACGGACTTGCTTGGGAAGGAGGAAGGTGAAAGACTAATTAAGATTTACTCATGGAAAGCAGGCATAGACGTAGACTGGGGTTGCCAGAGTACCTACATGTCAAGTTCCGAATTTTTGCATCCAGAATTAGCCCATCGAGAATCTGAGAAGAGCAAGGCTACCAAAATTAAGAGTCTAATCCAACATCTGAAGAAGGACTAAATCAGCATATAAAAGGAATACAACTTTCTTTGTTTCTCATGTTCCCTAGAATTGAACCTCAACGTTCTCCCCACGTAGAGCTCTTGGATTCCGATAAAGGAGTCAGAAAAAAGAACCCTATTTTTGCACCTGCTATGTAGGAAATCAATCTGCGTACAAGAGGAACTGTACTCTACGTTGGTTGCCTGTGTTGGCTTTAAGATGAACCTTCTCAACCCCGCCCCTCTTCCGTTGAGAAAGGACAAAAAGCGGCAAATGAAACTTGCTCCAAGAGTGAGTACATATGCTTTAACGTTCTGAACGAAACAAATTCCTTTCACAATTTTCGAACTTGGCAAACAAAGAAAAAAAGGAATGGTTGGTTTGTTTTGCATGCGTCTTACTTACTGTGGATGACGATGTTTCCGCCGCCAAGTGGAATCTGTGCCGTGGATGTTCCGATTTGTTGCCAGATGGCATTAATCGAGTTAAGGATTCTGATAGCAATAGTGTCGGCAGTGTGTGGAGTAATGAGGTCACCGTCGGTGATGTCGACAGCAAACCTGTAGTTTCCCCAAGAGGCCACCACCGCGCCCGTAGTTCTGTCGATTTTCTGAACGTTACACTTGCCCGAGAAGTACGCTTTATTTGTGCCCATGAACGATAAGCCTCCTCCTTGCCAGCTGTTGCTCTTCACAACGTAATCGTAGCCGTCTTTGCCCCGAAAGACGAAGACGAAGTTGCCCTTTGGAGCTTGGTTCTTATTGTACTGCACTGTGAAGCCGAAGTTGTCCCTGCCGTTCGCGCTGCCAAAATCAGGTACCCAGCCGCCGCCTGTGGCGCTGAGGCCGGGCAGAGACACCGTTAGAATCCCGAGACCTTCCGAAGTCTGAGTCCAGTATAGGTTGCCTGACTTGATCGTGACCTTGACAGTCCATACATCCGCTACAAGAGATGCAACGTCGTAATGAGCGTCTCCTGCAGAATCAACTGAGGCGTCATAGGTCAAGTCAGGGGTGCTGCCTAAATTGCTACTCTTGAACAATTCAAACGTTACAATCGCCAGAGTCAGGTCGCCAGGAGAGCCATCGGATTCCTGAACCACATGAGCAGCCAGATGCACCGGAGCAGTCGAAATCGTTGGCCCAGCCGTGAAAACTAGTGTGTCCCCGGTATAAGTGATCGCCACATTCTCCTTGTCTATGGTGAACGGTTTGGAGTCGCTGCTCGACAGATAGTTGCTGTCACCTGCAAAAAATGCAGTAACCGTGTAAGCTCCCGACGGTTGAGTCAGCGTTATTGATGCTGTGGCAACGCCCGATGCGTCAGTCGTTCCTGTGGCTGTCTGTGTTCCTATGGTAAAGGAAACTGTCTTTCCAGAGATGGGCGAGTTGGTTACCAAATCCTTCAGAGTGGCCGACAATGCGACAGTATCAGAGTACTGGCCCGATGTGGCACCTGTGTAGCTTAGAGAAGATCGATCGATTATGACTTCTTCAAATTGCGGTGGGCTTGTGTAGATATCTATTGGTCCCACAATTGCGGTTACCGTCACCGGTGAGCCATCTAACTCACCTGGATTGATCTCTCCTGTGTACTCAAACCTCTTTGTCACTTCTTCTCCATAGTTTCCTTGGATCGTCAACGTGTACGGTCCTTCTGCGATGCCTACGAGTTCGAGCTTGTAGGTGCCTGGCTTAGGATTAACGATGACAATATATTGCAGTTCAGAATATGGACCGGAATAAAGGGCTGTTGGAATATTGTTCTCTCCTAACCCAGTCATGTAGTTGTATCCGACTAGATTGCCATCCGGATCGATTACTCTGATGAGACAGTTTGATCTTAAGATGAAGGTAAGGTAAGATAAGCGTTGGACTGGCGGAGCAGCAGCTCTTGTTTGAAGTGACAGAATAGCATATGCTGTTGTTAGGTATGGATTGTAATCCTCTGCCGGAGTTGACCAATATCCCTTTCCTGAGCCCGCATCTATTTGCATTCCAACTATCTTGTCATACAGCTCTTGATACCAGTCATGCCCATTAATCACAGGTTCTCCATACATTGTAAGCGCCTTCGACATAGAGAGATAATAGTAGTACGGTCGCGATCCATAGACTGGATTATTGTCCCATGTGTAATGATTCGTAACCCAATCCAACGCCGCCACTACCCTTTCGTCAGTTTTTGGAACGCCAGAAAGTAGTAGTCCCCAGATGCCGGCGCCAGTCATACTGCCATAGGATAGAGTTCCACCAGCGAGGCTCCATCCCCAAGGTCTATAAATGAATCCTCCATCGTTGTATGAGGGCTGAGTAGTAACATGAGCCCAAGCTTGGTCATTAGATGCAGGTCTATTCTGACAGCGTTGGGTGAATGTTATTGCTTTACTCCAAGTAGGATCAGTTTTTGGAAGGTTTGCTGCATCTAAAGCCAGTAAGGCAAATTGGGTATTTGAAAGATCAGGGTCACCTTTTGCTGACCAATACGTCCACCCGCCGTATTGAGGATTGATTGGTGTATACCCAAAGTTTTCATCTTGTTGAGCTCCTACGAGCCAATTCTTCGCGTTTTCTATAATGAGGGCATAGCCTTCGTTATGGGTTGCAACCAATGGCAATATCGCAATAGATGTCTCATAGACTGAATAGGAAGTGTAAATTGAGCCGTCACTGTGGACTTTGCTAAGAATGTAGTTGATTGCCTTGTTGACCGTGGCATCTGTTTCATCATAACCGGCGTTCAAGAAAGCCAGAGTGCATAGACCAGTGACCCCCACATTGCCAAGCCATGAACCATCACCATATCGCTGTGTGCGAAGCCAAGCCAGACCCTTTTCGATGGGCTCAATGGATGGAGCTGAAGTGTATTCAACAGCATTTGGTTCCATGTCCGAGCTGTAAAGTTGAATTCCTTCTCCCCAGAATGCGTATACTTGCAAGTCGTACTTGCCTTCGCTTACTATTACTGGTGGACCTGGCGGAGTCACTTTCAAGGTAAGGCCGACGGGGATAGGCAGTTCGTCAATGATTTCGTTTTGGGCCACTCCACCGCCGCTGCCTATTGTTACAAAGAAGGTGGGGCGTGTCTGTTGTGGGGGAAGACCCTTGACATAGACGTATATTTGATTCGGACTGTTTGGGTCGCCTGCTTCGGCTGGATTGGCACTCGTTGGGAAGACTACGTTGAGCTTATAAAGGTAGAAGATTGTTTGTTGCACAAGATTATCAGTGTAGCGTTTTCCCGACTGATCTTTTGCATTCACTGCAATATTATAGTATCCAATCGGCGCGTCAGATGGGGCTGTCCATTGAATATTGAAACTTGATACTTCCTGAGGCTGAACAGTAATAGGGCCGTTTGGTAATATCGTTATTTGCGAGTCGTATTTATTCATTGGACCGAATGGATCAATCAGATGGACTTCCGGCGTGTAACTGATTGTTGTTGTCTTGAGGTTCTTGACATCAATCTGTCGAGTGAGTGTTTTGCCATTAGTTATGTCTAGACCACCATGTACTGTAATCAAGATATCGACTGAATTGTAAAAGACTGCAAAGCTGGTTGTTATGTATTTATTGCCTCTATCAAATATGTCCCACCATTCTGGGCGCACGTCGTGATTGAACGCGAAACTGATTCCTGCAGGGTTCTCGCCGGGGATCCATTTGTCATTGATCGATGAAAACGGCCAGGGCCAATTATGCTCAATTGTTCCCGAGTTAACGTGAAAAACGAAGTCTGTGTATGAAGAGTCACCCGGGTTAAAGTTTGCTTTTTCGATCCAGTTGTATATAGCCAATGGGTCTTTGTTAATGATGCTCCATCCAGTTTTTCCGGTTGCGGGATCGAATGTGTCAATCGTTGGATCTACGCGTAGGTTTATCGTTCTAACTCCGATATTTTTCACCACAACATAAACGTCTTCGCCCGTACTGCCCGATCCCCATGGAATGTAGTTATCTTCGTCTTGGTCACTGATTCCTAAAACCTTTATCTCATACAGTGGAATGTAGACTTCGTTAGGTGATGCTGAGAGTTTCTTGTAGATCGCAAGATCAAGGCCCAAAGTCTCATCTGCGGCGAAAGTGATCGCCTTGTCAACAATATTACTGATTGTGTAGTACAGAACAATACCTGCCGCTGCTACGACAAGAGCTGCAACGATGCCTGCGGGTCCGCCGCCGATGGCGAGTCCAGCGCAAACGGTTATCAATGCTTGAGCATAAGCTGGTTGTATTACGCCCTCCCCTACAGTCTGCGCAATTTTCCCGACAATTTCTATGAATAGACGAATCATTTCTACCTGATAGATTTCATATTGCTTTACACTTTCCATCGCAGCGGATTTTCCGATCTGGATAATGTTCAATATGTGCTTAGCAATGACATTTGCAAAATCGTATATCGCCATAGCAACTCTGAATATGTTTGAAAGACCAGCAAGCTTTGGATACTTGAATGTGTCAGCGGATGCAGAATCAAATCTCAAATTGACCCATGTCACTTCTGTGTCTATTTTGGTTAGCCATATCCCTCCTTCATCCACCAAGTATGTTATTACGGTGGATTCAAACTGTCCTATCTCAATGTCTTTTAATCCAGAACTTCTGAGCAGTTCCACCACTTTGCTTACAGGACCAACAACGCTGAAGATAGGATCTAGAGCTTTCTTCAGGTTGTTGGCGTCCGTGAGGAAATTCTTGATAGCGAATTTCAAAAAGGATTTGTCATCTTTTATGACAGATGGCGTGCCGTCATAGTTGTCAACAGAAAGCCCATCGGCATACATCGTTAGCAGTTTGGAAATAACGTCGAATACATTCTTGTCATGGTTGGCGTTTCTTATGTACTCAATGTTCAGTATGCTTTGCATAAAAAGATCGGCCATTGATGAATCATACGGATCTGTGAAACTCCAACTATACGAGCCAGTTGCGTGGTTGTAGCTTGCGTAATGAAGCTTCACATATTGTATGGTATCCAAAATGTCCACATTTCCGTCACCATTTATGTCCTTTCCAGGCCAATCTGCTAAGTTCTGGCCATGAACAGAAGGCACTTTCAACACTTGTGTTAGCGAAGACACACTAGAAACTGTCATTAATAGTACTAGAATAATCACGACCATCTTTTTTGATATCTGTTTCATTTTCCTTTCTCCTCCCTCTCTACTTTGAGAGGTTGCATAATCAATTATTACCCATGTGTATAAATGCCTTATGGAATCGTCTTCTATAGAGTCAAAATAAATCCTTTTCCAATCAGAGAGTATCAAATGCAACATGAAATGTGCCACCCAGATAAAATGCGCCACCTTCGAACAGCCCAATTCATGGAAATGAATTCATGATATATATATAATTGATTCAATCTAGAGAATAACCAGGGATCCGGTACTAACAAAGATTAGCCAGCTGTCATGACAAGTTGATACACACGAGTAACTTTAATACCATAGGCCGCTTATAGTCCTATGAAGGTTCGGATATCCGGAACAGTATTCCTGTTTTCTCCCGAAGTCCGTCTTCACATGACCGTTTTCTTCTAATGAATGGACGAGTGAAACTGGCTTAAAAGACTGAGATAGAAGTGTCTAATAGTCTCCTTCTTCGTTATCTTCGGCATTTCCAGCGTATTCAAGAATCTTACCTATTGCTCTGCCGATGTCCGTAATTTGTTTCCATTGTTGCTGTCCTTGTTTAAACAAGAGTTCCTGTCTCTTGATGTCTTCGCTTGTCTTAGATTGCTTTCGGAATATTTCCAACTCCTCTCTTAGAGTGTTAATCAGGTTTGCCATAGATTGAGAGAATTCCCGTTCTTGTTTCAGTCGTCTTCTCATGTCAATGTAAGTTATTGCAACGGCAATAATGGAGACAGAGATTGTTACAATGGAAATCACTATTGTTTCGATATCCATGTTTTCTATTGTTTCTTTCACTTCGGCTATAACTTTTCCGCAAAATCAACAATCTCTAAATCCCAACTAGGTCGTTCTTGTCTCGATTGCACTTGAAACATGTTAGGCGAATATTGCTTTCTTCGGAGCTTCCACCTTTTGAGACTGGAATAATATGGTCAAACTCAACCTCATTATCAAGAAGATGCTTACCACAGACTTGGCAGGTATAATTATCCCTGCGAACGACACGCATTTTGATTTGAAACGGTATGTATCTACCGCTTCGCCTAGGCTCAGAAGTTTCTGTAAAGCCTTCGGCAACGAAGACTACGGGACAAATATGACCAAAGACTGTGCATGCCATATCTGCGATTTCTTCGGGAATCTCCTCTGGAAACTCGACATCTGCGATTTCTGAAAATTCTTCCTCGGCTTCCTTTCGTGTTAGTGGCAAGAGAGGGGACTGTTCAACAAAAGGTCCATATGGACAGTATTTAAGCTCCCAACAAGGCTTGCATACGCGAGTTGATGCCATTCTCCACTTAGCCATGACTTCATCGTCAGGTTCTTCAGGTTTGAACCCGAGCAATTTCTTGATTTTTGGGTCAATCATGCAAACTCTAGAAAACCATTGTCACATGCAAGGTTAAAAGCTCTCGCCCGTGCATCTAGCCTTATCGTAAGAAGGTGAACTAGAGATGACAATGAAAAATCTTCCATTACTACGAGCGGACGAGAGAAGAACAACAAGAAAAAGCAATCTCTCAGAAACAAAGCGAGGCTATTAGTGGACACGCATTAGGTTTGCGGTGTATCGATAATGAGCGAGTTGAGATTGAAAACAGAGCTTGTCCCATCTACTGTATGGTATTCCTCTCTCTAGCGCACGCGCGTTTGGTGTCCACGATTTCACAATAATCAAGCCTGACGATGAAGTTTTGACATTTTATGGCGATATTTTTGGCTGCCTTTGCGACGGAGGTTAGTATCTAGAAGCTTGAATCACTGCGTAACCACAAGAGTGCAATGTTTAATATCTTTGAAGTGGCAGTATAGCGATTCGGTACTTCGATGAGTAACATGAGTCCGACAGAAATTGAAAAAGAACCCTTGATTGAACTAGCTCAATTCGTTTTGAATAGGAACACTGAGAATATCCGAGAAGAGTTGCAGGAATACTTGCTTGAAGTGGCGTTATATAAAATCAACAAAAATGCTACACGGGAAGAAATAAAAGCTGCAGTAGAAAAGGAGTTTGGTTTCTCAGAATTCCCTTCGTCAATCTTGGACTTGACCCTTGGCAGAATGCGAGACAGGTTAGTTAGCCAAGGATCTCCGCCGACGTATACGTTGCCTGATGGAAGGCGACAGGCACTAAGTGAAATGTTTCGTAACCAGCAAGAGTTGCGAGACTATTTTGTGGCTGGAATTCTATCCAAGATTGAGGCGGACCGAGGCGAAATATCAGATCCTGCAAGCAAAGAGGTTATCGATTGCACGTTCAGCTTCTTGGCTGGGGCATTTGACAATTTATCGATGGGGATTTCAAGGATAATTGCCGCGCAACAGGAGACCATCAAAAACATGGCAGAGACATCTGGATTCAACGAATTGCTTTCCAAGTCATTCGACACTATCAAAGATGGAATCTTGAGAGAAGATGCAATTCATGTCGTGAGGTCTATTTTAGGTGAATATGACGAGAAGACTTCATTGTTCCTCTATTCATTGGCCCAAAGTCATACATTGATGAAAATTCTCAATGTTGACCCTCAATGTCAATCCTTAGAAAAAAACTTGATTCTGTCTGACATGACTGTTTATCTTGACACAAATATCGTGATAAACCTAATATGTGAAAGGGCTCAGCCCGCTTTCCATGAAACCTGCGCCAAACTAATTGGCTTAATGAAAGAGCTCGGCATAAGATGCGCCATGACAATTAGAACAATTAAGGAAGTAGAGAGGCATCTCAAAACGTCAGACGAGACCTATGAAAACGTAGGTGAGGTGACGGCAGAGAGAAGAGACAAACTACTGAAATACGTACAAGATGAAATCATTAAGGAGTACTGGGTATTATTAGGCACGGGAGTTCCAGGGTATAAATGGCCAATGTTCATGGGCAGACTGCGTAACTTCTCATCAATTCTGCAAAAACGGTATTCAATAGCAGTTGACAAGGATGTTTATGATTTCTCCACTGATCCTCAATACAAGGAATTGTCAGGTTTGATAGCTGATGCAAATCGGAACAAATCACCAGAATTGGTCGAGCATGACTGTTTTCATTTACTGCTAATAGACAATCTTAGAAAAGAAACCCAAGGAAATATAATTCCCAGACGCTGGTTCTTGACAAGAGACAGAAGCCTTAACCTTGTCGAAAGAATGAGAATGCTAAATGAAAAGAGGAAGCCGTCAAGTGTACATATTGATGTTTGGCTTCAGATGATCTATCCCTTCTTGTCTCCTAAGGTGGCTGCTGAGGAAGCTGCAAAGATATTCGCCAGATGTCTGTCTTCGGACATGTTGCCTTCGTTCCCAAGAATCAACCCTGTACTGCTGACAAAGCTTGTTGGACCCTGCCTTGATCACACAGATCTTGACGCAAATGAAATAAAACAAATCATAGGAGACAACTATCTCACAGAACATTTCAAGGAAATGGGAGAAAAGAAAGTAGAATTCTACCTCACTAACAAACTTTTGGAAATCAGAGAGAAGAGGTATAAACAAGAATCTGAGAAGTCCGAGAAAGAAAAAGCGGCGCTAGTTCGCGAGATTGAAAAGCTAAAAGGGGACAAGGAGGGGTTAATCAAAGAAATCGGAGTCGAAAAGCATTTCGGGAAATATCTGGCTGGGGGAGTGGTTTTTCTATTGGTTTGGGTGTCAACATATTATCTCATCTTATTGCCAACGATAAAAGATGCGTTTATTGCTTGTATGGTGGCTATTTTGATATCTCTGATATTTGGCTTTCTGGTAGGATTCAAGCGATATGACTGGATACTGCGAAGATTCATGGAGCTATTTGCGGCAATAACAAAGAAGTGGCCGTTGCTAGGGCTAGACTTGGTGCAAATAATGACACAGTAGCTGCTTTTGTGGCAAACGGCCTTGCTCGCATCGGTGGGAGTTTGGCGAGAGCCAAACGACTAGCTTAGCATTGTTCAGCCTGCGCTATGCCTACACAGAAGCTTGGTATTAAGACTAAAATGTGTGCGCTTCTGCATGCCATTGGGCCATGTGCCCTCGCCATAGTACGAGAGACAATATACCTCATGAACATTGCTGACCAAAACGCAGAACCAGTTTGAATGCGAAACATTAGGCGCTGTCTCGCACGGACTAGTCTGCAGTCAGTTTGTTCACCATTCTTCTCACGACTGGAATTACTAAAAAGCTTGTTGGAAGCCCCACAACGAATCCTATCAGGAAACCCCCAGCAAACCTCATGGGAAAACCAGGATCAAGCCCGGTCATCAAAGCAGTCATTGTCAAAGTCATCGTAAAATCCATAGCTAGCGTCATGAACATTGCGAGCAATAAGGTGGAGTATTTCTTGTTTATCTTCACAGCCCTCATCTACGAAGCAGCAAAACCTACATTCGTTCACGCTGATCTGGCATTAGACTATAAGTGTTTGCCTTCCTTCACGGCAAAGCTTTGAGTAACACGTTGATAATGGTTTTCGCAGCAGCGTTAACCTCGGATGTTAGCTCTTCTCCGAAATCCGTGTTCTTGGGCTCAATTAAGACCAAGGATACCTTGGCTCTTCCTTCTTTTGTAATGTACTCGCAGAATATCCGCAGTGGAAGCATATGCGTTGAGAACGCAGGAAAATCCCTCAAACGCTCAGCATCCATTAATCTTGATTCTCCAGGTTTCAATCCTAGAATTGCAGCATCTATCAAGAGCACATGAGTCGGGTTAAAATCTAATATTTGCTGAATGAAGCTTTCTGGAACGGTCTCACATTCGATTAGGCACACTTTTTCAGAGACTTTCCCCTGCAGATTCTGAACTATCTTGACTCCGATGAAGTCATCGGAACGTATTGGGTTTCCAATGCCGGCAACGACAACCTTCTTGGCTCCTGAAAGCCATCTCACTAAATCTTTAGGAAAGTCATGTTCTCGGTCAGTCACTCGAAACCGCCGCAGGAAGAACAAAAAGGGGAACGCAAGAGGTGTTTATCTCTGCACTGTTTTTATCAGCTGTCTTTTGCTGTCATAGATTTTCACTGTCAGAGGCATCTGTCCTACAGCGAAGTGTGTGGCGCAACCGAAACACGGGTCATATGCCCTGAAGGCCATTTCAACCCTGTTAAGCATGCCTTGGTCTACGTTGCCGCCGTGAATTAAGCTCTTAGCCGCGTCTCGAATAGACATGCAAATCGCAGGGTAGTTGTTTGTAGTTGCCACAATCATGTTGACATCCTTGATTAGCGCATCCTTGTCCAGCACGTAATGGTGGAACAGCGTCCCTCTAGCAGCCTCAACGACTCCTATGCCTTCCCCAGGTTCGCCTGGCTTGTTTCGAACGTTTGTGCTCGTTATCTCTGGATCTCTGCTCAGCTCAAGTGCCCTTTCAGTAGCGTAGAGCAGCTCAATTAGTCGTGCCCAGTGGAATGCCAATGTGCCATGCACGGGCTTGCCGCCCAGAGTCTTGTACATTTCCTCGTATTCTGCCTGCGCGAGTGGTGTAGCCATGCCGTCTGAAACGTTAAGCCTTCCAAGCGGGCCAACACGGTAGACTCCGCTGTCCGGTC
>Ga0315277_10002109_pt1 | contig 27981 bp, 23 predicted proteins | sample YL17G05_15_MG_FD_203695 | JGI IMG/M metagenome (GOLD analysis project Ga0315277, IMG submission 203695) | Sediment microbial communities from Yellowstone Lake, YNP, Wyoming, USA - YL17G05_15 | ecosystem: Environmental > Aquatic > Freshwater > Lake > Sediment | place: USA: Wyoming | collected... | reverse complement strand
CCCGATCCCGGGATAGCGAACACGGGGAATTTGCGGAGCAGCCACGCGATGTTGTTGATGAGGATGTCCTCGTCGCCAAAAACCACCGTGGGCCGGAGGATTGCGTAAGTCAGGCCGGATTCGATGATGGCTTTTTCCATCTCGGCTTTGGCCCGAAAGTACGGAAGCGGCGACTCTTCGGAGGGATTCGTGATACTGATCTGGACGACTCTTCGCACGCCGGCGTCGCGCGCGGACCGGACCAATATCCGCGTGTTCTCGACGGCCTTGGCGAAGGTGAGAGCCCCGCGCTCGAAGCGGATCCAGTAAGTGTTGTAAAGCGTCGTGGCGCCTCGCAAAGTCTCCACGAGTCCCTGCGCGTTGTCAAAGTCGAGAGGCGCAACCTTCACTCGGCCTTCGAAAGGATCGTGCCGATTGCGATGGCCGGTGAGCGTCTTCACCTCCCTGCCGGTCGCCAGCAGGCGACGCGCGATGTACTTACCGGTGTACGAAAAGGCGCCGGTTACGATGTCGAGTTCCCGGGCTTCGGCGCGAGTTTGGGAACGCTCAGTCATGGCTACCTGACCACGGAGGTATTGAAAACCCACGGGTCGTGCCGGTCCACGCCTCGCGCGGTGATGACAACCTCAGGGCTTAGCTCGACCAGCCATCGCGCCAGATGCCCTCCGACGAATCGCGTCCCGCCCGTAATCGCGACGCGCACGGCAGCTTTTCCCTCCTTGGACCATCCCCTGGAACGGCCTTCGGTAGAATTCCGAAGGCCCGAAGCGCCGAGGCCGTGACCCACGCCGCGGCCCCCCAGAGGGCCACCCGGAAAAACCGCTCGTGAATTGGTCTCGCCATATCACCGACCTCGTCTTTTCACTCCCTCTATTTGGTGGAGACTCCTGGTACGTTCGAACCAAGGCGTCCGTTTTAACTGAAAGTTCTGCAATAACTGAAGTTGATCAGCACAAAAAACCACCTTCCCCCTTATGAGGCCAGCCCTGCGTCCAACAATTTCCTGAGTCTTCCCCGCCACTTCACAAGCTTTCTGGCCGTGCCGCTCGGCAGGTGGCGCAACTCGTCGTAGAGCGAGGTCATGATCTCAAGAAATCCGAGCATCTCGTGCAGGCGCTGCAGGGTGTTTTCGTCGGGATGCTCGGCGCGCTTCAGTTCCGCCGCGCACTCGCGGATGAGGGCGACGGTGGGGTCGATCTCGCGCCGCTTGCGCTCGTCGAGGATGACGCGAGCCATTTCCCAAACGTCCTTCATCGCCTCGTAGTGCTCGCGGCGGTCGCCCAAGAGATGCACGGGCTTGACGATGCCCCAGCTTTGGAGCTCGCGCAGGCTGGTGCTCACATTGGAGCGCGCCACCGAAAGGGTTTCCGCGATTTCTTCCGCGTTCAGGGGCTTGGGCGAGAGGTACAGCAAAGCGTGGACCTGGGCGACGGTACGATTGACGCCCCAGCGCGTCCCCATTTCGCCCCAGTGGAGGATGAACTTGGTCGTGACCGGGGAAAGTTGCATGGCAGTCCTTCTGTTAGTTCTGTTAAGACAGACAATACTGTAATGTTGGACATATGTCAAGCGGTTTTTCGACCCGCTGCCCCGCCGGGCTTGGGAACAGGGTTTGTCTCGCGGCAGGCCGCGGGTTAGAATGAGAGTCCGCAATGACTGAGCTAGTCCAAATCGGTGCAGCATCACGCCCCCCGCGGCGGCCGGAATGGCTCAAGGTCCGCATCCCGAGTGGAGACAATTACTTTGACCTCAAGCGGCTGATGCGGGGGCTCGACCTGCATACCGTCTGCGAGAGCGCGCGCTGCCCGAATATCGGCGAGTGCTGGCAGCACCGGACCGCGACGTTCATGATCCTGGGGAACTGGTGCACTCGTCGCTGCGGTTTCTGCGCGGTCCCGAAAGGGCGACCGGCCGGAGAAGTTGACTGGGAAGAACCGGAGCGCGTCGCCGAGGCGGCGGCGAGCATGGGACTCAAATACGTGGTGGTGACGTCCGTCGACCGCGACGATCTGGCAGATGGCGGCTCCACAGTTTTTGCCCTGACCATCGAGGCGCTGCGGCGGCGCATTTCCGGTTGTAGGGTGGAAGTTTTGATTCCCGATTTCCGCGGCTCGGACGAAGCGCTCGAAACGGTTCTGCGCGCGCCCCCTGATATTCTCAATCACAACATCGAGACCGTACCTCGCCTGTATCCCGTCGCGCGGCGCGGCTCGCGTTACGACCGCTCGCTGCGGTTGCTGCGGCACTCGCGCGAGTTTGCTCCTTCAATCCCCACCAAGTCCGGCATGATGGTTGGGCTCGGCGAGACTTTTGAAGAGGTCTGCGCGCTCCTCGCCGACCTCGCTTCGGCGGGAGTGGATATCGTGACCATTGGCCAGTACCTGCGCCCGTCGGGCGACCAACTGCCCGTCGCGCGTTTCTGGCAGCCGGAAGAATTTGTGGCGCTCAAGCGCGAAGGCGAGCGGCTGGGCATCCGCCACGTTGAGTCGGGCCCGCTGGTTCGCAGCTCGTATCACGCGCACGAACAGACCGCTTCACTTGCCGTCGACCCCTTCCCTCGCCTGACGAATCGCGCGGGTATTTGAGCCGCAGCGAATCGTTTGGCCATCATAAGGCGGAGCTGTCATGTCCAACTACAGACTGAACCGTCGAAGCTTTCTGGCCGCCACCGGCTTGGGAGCTACCGCTCTCGCCACATTCGAGTCATCTTCCATAGCGGCACTGGCGGCGATCCCGGAGCGGAAATTTCTCGTCGTCCTGAGTTGCGGCCGGATTGGCGTCAAAGCCAGTTTCCGCGAGTCGGTGGACCTTGCCGTCAAACACGGGTTCGAAGGCGTGGACCCTGACGCCGAGAATTTCTCGCGGCTTTCCGATGACGAGCTGAAGCGTCTGCTCGACGGACTGACTTCCAAGAACTTGAAACTTGGGGCGGCCGGCTTGCCGGTGGATTTTCGCAAAGACGAGTTAACCTTCAGCGACAACCTCAAAAAGCTGCCAGCCGTGGCGACGGTTCTGGAGAAGGCCGGGGTCACACGGGTAAGCACCTGGATCATGCCCTGCAGCAACGAACTCACTTACCTGCAGAACTTCCGGAGTCACGCGAGCCGCCTCAGGGCCTGCGCAGCAATCCTGAAGGACCATGGCCAGCGATTGGGGCTGGAATACGTCTCGCCCAAAACCTTGTGGAGGAGCCAGCGGCACCCTTTTGTTCACACGTTGAGTGAGATGAAGGAACTCATTGTGGCGATCGGTATGGGAAATCTGGGAGTGCAGCTTGATAGCTGGCACTGGTTCAACGCCGAGGAGACTGGCGAAGACCTGCTGGCGCTCCGCAACGAATACATCGTTACCGTTGACCTGAACGACGCGCCGGCGGGAATACCTCTGGACAAGCAGGTGGATTCAGCGCGCGAGCTGCCTGCGGCAACGGGGATTATTCCGTTAAAGGTATTCCTGGATTCTCTGCGGACGATTGGCTACGACGGGCCGATCCATGCCGAGCCGTTCAGTGCCGCGCTCCGCGCCATGCCCAGAGACGAAGCCTGCGCGGCGACTGCCGCGGCGATGAAAAAGGCCCTGGCACTGTAGAAACAATCGTTGGCGCGTATTTCTCCGGCGGGTGTCCGGCTACTCTGCAAACTGTTCTTGCGGATGGCGGCGTTGCAAGGCCTGGCGCGCGGCGCGGCGAAGCGCCTGTTCCACCTCCGTCTTCTTCCCTGCCGTCTTCAAATAGACCTCACGGTAGCCGGAGTCGCACTCCTGATCGTGGCCCATGCGGCATTGCAGGCTCGAGATGAGCATCGGCCAAAGCGGGTTGTGCGGATATTCCCTGGCGAGTTCATGGAATAACTGGAGCGAGCGGTCGAACTGGCGCTCGCTCGGGCGCGAGAAATCCTTGGCCAGATAAAACTTCGCCTCGGCGCGCGTCAGATCGCCTTTCTCCGCTGCGAGCTGCATCTGCTTCAGGCCTTCGATGCGACTGCCGCCAGGCAGGCCGATGAAGAAGCGCAGGATTTTGACAATCGCCGAAAGGGTGTCTACAAAGTAGTTGTAAATCCCTACGCCCAGGTAAGCGTCGGTCAGATTGGAATCAAGCTCCAGGGCCTTAAGGAGCGAGGTGCGCATTTTCTTGCCCGCGCGCGCGGTGGGGAGGTCCCGGTCGCGCAGGCCCTCGAGCCGCGCCCGCAGCGCATACGCCATGCCCTGGTAGAGGTAATTCCGCGCCACGTCTTCGCCGCTGTGGATGCGTGCTCCCGACTTCTCAATTGTGATCGTGAGCAGGTCTCCAAAGTGGCAATCGTGCGGCGTGGTGGGCAGGTCCGTGGCGGCGAAGACATCCGGATCAACCAGGTTGGCGGTCGCGTAGTAGATCCTCCACCACACGGCGTCGGCTTCGAGGAGGTACCCGAGGGGGGACTGGGGGTCTTTCTTCTGGATGTCGTGGAAGATTTCGATGGCTGCGTTGAGGTCGCCATCCATCATCAAGTCGAGACCACGCCGGCCGTAGGCGCGAGCTTCGTCGTCCTCGGAAGGCCGCGCGGGCGCTTCCCGCGCCGCGGCGCCCGCGTTCACGCTGAACCATAAGCAGAGCAGCGCGAGAACCCTCATGAACGGCGGGCGGCGAAATCGAGCAGTATCCATCCGGAGTCCCGTCAAACCAGTTTACAAATACTTCCGCGCAATTGAATAGAGGAAATACCGTGGTCGTTCACGAGGCAGGTCGCTTGAGCCAGCCGACGAGAATGTCGTTGCCCTCGACGCGCACTTCGTAAGCGGAAATAGAGTGCCCGCCGGGGTGGTCGGGCAAGCCCGTCCGCACGTCGAACGTCCAGCCGTGCCAGGGGCAGGCAATCACACATCCATTGAGTTTCCCGCTCGCCAGCGGCCCGCCCATGTGCGGGCAGACGGCATTAACGGCATAGAAGTTCCCTTCCACGCGGCAAAGCGCCATCGGCTTATCGTGCACGATGATGTGCTTCACCGTGCCCTCGGGAACCTCTCCGACTTCGGCGACTTTCACAAAGGGTGGTCGTTTGCTCATAGGTGAGTCAGCCTCAGTGTATTCCTTGAAGTCTTTTTGAGATCACCGGTCGCTTTCGCATCGGCCGAAAGCACGGCTTCCTTCTCGACGTCGTGGATCGCTCCGCCTATTTTGATCTTCGACTCCCCGAAGGCATGAAACACTCGCACTTTTCGCGAGCGCGCGAGGGGTAGTCCGTCCAGGCTCCGCAGCGTGAAGAGGGGCGCCGACGCGTACGTCTGCCCATTCCAGCTCAGGGCATGAAAGGCGACGAACTCCGGCGACTCGACCAGGAAGCCGTCCGGAGGAAGCGAAATCATTCCTCCCGCACGTGATTTGAGAGGGAACCTTCGCTCGCTGGCGTTGACCACGACTTCCACCTTTCCATTGCCTTCACCAAAAACCGTATGCTGAATTCTCCTGTCGGGGGAGAGAAACTCGTGCCGCGTCATTTGCATCTGCGCCGTAATTTCATTGAGCGGCGAGAGGATCTCATAAGTATTTTTCACGAATCGATCAAAGGGATGCAGACCCTCCGCCCAGCCATGCTCGGCGCGCGTGAAGAGCGCCGGGTCGCGTCCCATTTTTGGCGAGGCGCTGGCGGATGGGGTTGATCCCGCGCTCGACTCCTTCCAATAAAGATGCGGGGGGACGTCGTGGTAGTTGAGAGGCCGCCCGATGCTGACGTGATAGAGCACATAATCCGCCGACTGAGCGATGTCGAAGCCATATTTCCCGTAGAGTGCAATCGATTCTCGATAGACGAGTTCGAAGATCGGAACCGAAACGCCGCCGACTTCACCCAACAGTTTCTTGTCGTGAAACCAGGACCCATCGACTCCGGTCAGCCCTTCAAAGAAATCGCTGTGCGGGATCGCCCACTCGCGCCCGTCTTCGCTTCCGAAAACGCCGAAGATGTCTCGCGCGTAGTCGGAGAGCGCTTGCTTCCACTTCATGTCATCAACACGCGCCAGCGGGTGCCGGGGATCGAAACACTCCTGAAGTCCTGAAGCATACGTCGTGTCGATGAAATAGGAATTCGCATTCGTTAACTGCTTCACCGCCGGAAGGTTTTGCGGTCGCCGGGCGAGTTCAAGCGCCTGCTTCGAGCAGGTCAGATAGGCGCGGCCGCCCCACCACTTCCCGCCTTTCACCAAGCTGCCATCGGGACCCTTCATGATGAGGTCTTCGTTCCAGGAAGGCGAGTCGCGATAAATATCCTGATAGTTGTCGTGAAGGCAGAAGAGATAACCCTGCGCCATCACGCGGCGAGCGCAGGTGGCGAGAGCGTCGTTGCCCCCGCATTCCGGACTCGCGGGAAAAATATCAGGATGCTGGTTGTCGTAGCCGCGATGTGTCCAGCCGCCCATAACGAAGAGCACCTTGTCCAGCTTCAGGTCGTTTTTCAAGTGCTCGGCAACCTGTGCGGCTTCGTCGAACGTCCACACCACTTTGACGGCTTCTTCCTTCGTGCTTTCCTCATTCATCTCGCGGTCGAGCAACGCCCAGAGTTTGTAGTTGATGGCGCCGAAAAGCTTGCCGCGCTCGGGATGCCCTTTAAGTTTTTCACTCCAGGGGACGAGCAGGCCGCGGCCAGCGGCAATCTCGCGATAGGCTTTGGCGATCGTCACATAATCGCCTTTACCTAAGAATTGCACCCGCACGCTGCGGGCGGACTTGCGAAGATTCATGGACAGAGAAAGAATCTGTTTACCGACGGGCCAGTCCGAGGCCGCCTTCTCGCTCTTCACTTCGCCGGCGACGTACGGGTCGTCCCAGGTCACGAGCGCGGCTGCACCGCGTTTCACGATGCCGAGCATCTCCATGTGGCAGCCTTCGTAACCGTAGGTGTCGAACGTGTGCGTGAAGCTGACTCCATTTTGAGCAGGGATCAGCAGCCCCATTCGCGTGGGCACGACGATGTAGCCGTTCTCCGTGTCGGTCGTCCACAAGAGATTGTCGAGCAGGCGCAAGCTCTCGACGGGTAGACCTTCCCCAGTGGCGTACGAAAATTCGAGTGTCTTCCCATCCGGAAGGGCTCGAATGTGAATTTGCAGCCACGCCGACGGCTGGCCGGGAAGTGGATGGAATATGAGGTCGAGCGCGGCTCCATTTTGTTTCAGTTCGAAATCGGAGAGCACCACTTGCTTCAGCCCCGCCCCCGTTTTGAGCGCGGCAACGCCGATTCCGCGCGCCTTCGGGCTGGACTCCCACAATACCCGTCCCTGCCCATCGGAAATCGAGAAAACCCCAGGGGCCTTCCCCAATCGGAATTGCAGATAGGGGGTATAAAGCGTTCCGGGTTGCGGTGGTGGGGAAGGTAACTCGGCTCCTTTAGTGGCTCCCTGGACCAACGGCGCTCCGGTGACGCGCAGGCTCAGGAGGACGGCAAGAAACAGTTCCATAGCGTCAAGCCTGTTATTCAGCATTGGCTCTTGCTCCTTCCAGTGAGCTTGCTCGACGTCTTCTGATCGGAAGCCTCAAAGCACGCGCTCGCAGGGTCCGCAGGAATTCGTACATCACAAAGCATTCCACCGCAAAGGGCGGAAAGCCCAGATAGCCGGGCAGCGGCATTTCGAAAATTTTCCAGCCTTGCAGGATGGGGAACACGTAGACCCATTTGGCAGCGGCCCAGTAGTTCCAGAACTCCCAGAAGATCCCGCAAATTACGCCGGCCAGGAGGAGGCTGTAGAAAGTTGACGTTCGGCCGGTTTCGAATTCCCGCAGCAGCGAGCGCCCTCGCGCCATGTAATTCAGCGGGTCAAGTAGCATGGCGAATCCCACCCACACTAGGCCAAAAAGGTATTGGCCGATAGGAGCTGGAATCAGCACGGGCACAGTCACGAAAAGTAGGCCCAGAAGGAAAATCCTGAAGAGCGTCGTGGGACGCGATGCCCCTCGGGATTTCTGCCCCGGACGAAAGACCGCGAGCGCTTCGACAAAGTCGGCGGTCTCGAGGATTGCGGGCCAGATGGTGGCGAAGGCCCACAAATAACCGGCGCTCCGCAAGAGCAGGTTTGCGGGCAGGCCCACGTACGTCCAGTTTTCCATCCGCAGGTTGTACGTCTCAAAGATCAGCCAGAGCGGGACTGACCAGAAGGCCAAGGAAAGAAAATGTCGCGGGGTGGTTGCCAGGCGTGACTCGCCCCGAAGGCTCCAGACCGCGGCGTCGATGAGTAGCAAGTAGGCCGTCCACGCGATGGGAGTGAAAAAAGTCGCGACCCAGCCAACGCCGCGGAAGAGGAGCCACTCGGCGAGCAGAAGGCCCCCCAAGCCAATCCAACCCCAGGCGCGGAGACCGCGGCGCTGCGGCGCGCGAACGTACGTCGCGATTAGAACTATGACGGCGAAAGAATACAGCGTGACGCCAATGATGGTGCTTCCGCTGGTCATGGGAACCTAAACTGTGTTTCGTCTTGCGCGCAGAATAGTCAACGCGTTGTCGAAAAGCAATCCTTGAATCTAGCTTGAGGGAGCCGCAACCCGCGGGGTGTTCCGCCTCGAATGAGATTTGCGCCGGTAACGTCATGAATGGTCCGGCCAGCCCAATTATTCCGGTTCGCGCGTGATGTTTTCGCTCTCTGCCCCACGGGTTTCTTGTTTTGCTCGGTTTACATCATGTATGATGAAGCTCCCCAAAGACGAGAACAGTCAGGGCTCAAACCACTCAGGAGAACGGAAATGGCAGAGGTAAAGGCCGGCCTGCAAGATGTAGTCATTGCGACTTCGGAGATTTGCGCGATCGACGGCGCGCGCGGAATCCTTACCTATCGCGGCTACGACATCCACGATCTGGCGGCCAATTCCACATTCGAAGAGGTTGTGTATCTTCTCTGGTACGGGCGTTTGCCGAAGCGCGCGGAACTCGCGGCGCTCGAAAAGCAACTTGGGGAGAACCGGTCCATTTCCCCGGAGATGCTCAACCTCCTGAAGAGCCTGCCGCCGGCACAGCATCCCATGGAGATTCTGCGCACAGCAGTTTCTGCTTTGTCGCTCTACGACCCGGAAGCCGAAGAAATGTCGGAAGACGCCAACCGTCGCAAGGCGCTGCGTCTGACCGGCCAGATGGGCACGATCGTTGCCGCCTACGGGCGCATCCGCAAGGGCAAGGAGCCGATCGCGCCCGATCCCAAGCTGAGTTTTGCCGCCAATTTCCTCTACATGCTGCAGGGCCAGGTCCCGAACGCCGAGGACGCGCGGTGGTTTGACATGGCCCTGATCCTGCACGCCGACCACAGCTACAACGCTTCGACGTTTGCGGCGTGCGTCACCGCTTCCACGCTCTCGGATATGCACTCCGCCATCACCTCGGCGATCGGCACGTTGAAGGGCCCGCTGCATGGGGGCGCCAACGAGCAAGTGATGAAGATGCTCCTGGACATCCAGACGAGCGACAAGGCGGAGCCTTACGTGCGGAACCTGCTGGCGCAGAAGAAAAAGGTGATGGGCTTCGGCCATCGCGTCTATCACACCGAAGACCCGCGCGCCACCAAGCTGCGCAAGATGTCGGAGGCATTGGGCCGCCGCACGGGACAAGCGAAATGGTTCGAGATGTCGAAACGGATCGAAGACCTGATGATCCGCGAGAAAAAGATCAACGCCAACGTGGATTTCTACTCCGCCTCGGTGTACTACGTGCTCGGCATCCCGATTGATCTCTATCCGCTCATTTTCGCGGTGAGCCGCATCTCCGGCTGGACAGCGCACGTGCTCGAGCAGTACGCGAACAACCGCCTCATCCGCCCGCTCGCCGAGTACACCGGCCCCACCGGGCTGAAGTATGTCCCCATCGACCAGCGGTAGGCGGACCTGATCGCACACACCCCTGCCTACGCGGTGTATGCCCCTCCGAGGCCGCACCGGACAGGAGGAAGCGCCCGTCCGCCAGCGGAGGGGTGCGCGCGGCTGGCGAGCATACTCCTCCCTTCGCGCTTCCGGAACCACGGATCCGACCATGGGTTCGCGATGGAGAAACGCCCGCGGTCAGAACAACCCTAACCGCCCCCACGACTCTTGCGAGACGACCTCGGCTCTACTCCCAAGGTTTGGTTCTGGTCATCGCCAACCCAGAAGTTGTCTTTGACCCGCTACTGATCAACCCGAACCCCGGGATCCAAAGGCACTGCGGGGGGGGAGGTGATCGTATACTTGTAGATAGCATCCGGGACGTCTTGGACTGGTCCGGATGGTGCCGGCCTGCCCGGCCCTCCGGAGAACTTGTTCTGCTTAAAAGGTGAATTCAGAAAGGTGATCTCAAAATCCTGGTTCCCCTGCCAGATGACTTCGTCCCGGTCCTTCTTCGAAACGTCGGCGGGTTCCAAGTTTACGCTTATCTTGTTTTTGGCTACAGTGATTTGAACATGTGCGTTAGGCATGATCGGTTCTCCTCGCGAATTACGGAGATCCAACGAGAGTCTGGAATGCAGGCTTGTCACGCAGTACTCCCCATTCCGGATCTGCTCGAATCTCTCTCGGGGGGTAACCACCCTGGACAGCCTTCTTGAGCAAGCTGAGGGAACGGTTTTGATCCCCGACTAAGTGGTAGACCACGGCAGCGTAATAGGTATAGGTAGGGTTCTTCGGTTCCAAGGAAAGAGCCTTCTCGATGTCTCGACCCGCTTCGGATTTCTGGCCGGTTTTGGCTTCATAAAGACCCAAGTAGGCATACGTCTCTGCAAAATTGGGATCGATCTTCAATTGCTCCTGCGCCAGGGCAATCGCCCTTTGATAGGCGTCGGCCGCTTTGGCGCGGTCGCCTGGGGCCCAGCGATAGGCGTCCGCCAGATTCCCCCAGGCCAAGGAATCTTTCGGCGCCAGGGCGACGGCCTTCTCGAAGTTAGGGACGGCATCCTGGAAACGGCCTCGAAAGAAATAGAGGGTGCCGAGGTTCGAATAGGCCGTAGCGCTTTCGTGGAGAGCGATGGATTTTCGATACGCCTGCTCCGCGTCGTCCCAACGCTCGAGAAGATAATAAACGGCCCCCAGATTGTAGTATCCGCGGTGGTTTGCGGGCGTGAGGCGAATCACCTGTTCGAACATCTGGGCGGCCTTCTGGAATTGCCCGGTCCGCTGGTAAAAGGTTCCCAGGTAGTTGTAATTCGCCCAATAGTCAGGGCGCAACTCGATGGCACGCCGGTAAGTGCTCTCCGCCTCGTCGAGTTTGCCCAGTTCCTGATAGCTGGAGGCCAAGCCGCGATACGCTTGGTCGCTGGTGGGCTCGAGCGCCAACGCCTGCTGGAATTCCTTTCTCGCCTGCTCGTATCGTCCCGTGCCGATATGGACCGTTCCCAGACAGACCTGCGCGGCGGCTAGCCGGTCATTGATCGACGCCGCCTGCTGGCAAGCTTCCACCGCCGGTTGCACCCACTGCGGATTCCGGGTGTTCCGGAATTCCCACCAGTAGGCTTCGCCCAGTCCTGCGTAGGCGAGGGCATACCGTGGATCGCGCTCCAGCGCTCGATGGAACATCTTAATGGCGTTCTCAACGTTTTCAGATTTCTGATAGTCCTGCAGATACCCGCGGCCGCGCAGGTAATCGTCGTAGGCGGCAGCGATTTGCGTGCCATGCTCCGCGAGGGCGCGCTTTTCCGGCGGCTGGAGCTCGATTTCCAGGTTGCCCAGCACGCTGTCAACGACGCGGTCTTCCATGGCAAAAGGATCCGCGACGCCCGCGGTGATGGTATCCGCGCGCAGTTGCCGGCGACTCCCGGCGTCCACCAGGGTATAGGTGACGCGCATCATTTCTCCCGACTGCTGCAAACTGCCTTCGAGAACCAGGTTCACACCGAACTCCCGGCGGGCCTGTTCAAGAGTGCTGACGCCCTGGGCTCGCACTTCGCTGGCGGGCACAACCTGCAGGGAACGGCCTTCGGTAAGCTGAGTGAGCCGGGCATTCAGGGTTTCTACCAGGCCTTTCGAGAATGCCGCGGTTTCTGGGGTCCCTCCGACAACCGCAAAGGGCAGTACTGCCAGGTGTTTCTTCTGCGGGACTTCCACAATGCGCGGCCCGCGCTTGAATCTTTCGCGGAAAGCCGGCACGGTCCCGATCAGGAGCAGCAATATCGCGACTGCCATACCAATAACGGCAGCCGTCACTTTCCAAAAAGCCCGACGCCGCAACACCTCGGGCAGCCGGACCGGCAGTGCCTCGCCGCATTCGAGGGCACGTAAGTCTGGAAGCAGTTCGAGGGCAGTGGCAGGGCGGCCGGAGGGATCTTTGGTCAGCATCCTGGAGATCAAGTGGCTGAGGCTCTCCGGAACCCGCGTGTTGACCTGGCTGAGGGGTAGGGGCGCCGCGTGTAAAATGCGGTCGATCGTGGCCAGGAAGCTCTCGGTTCGAAAGGGATGCTGTCCCGCGAGCATCTCATAAAGGACCAATCCCAGCGAGAAGATGTCGGCGCGCTCGTCGGATGGCTGCTCCAGCAAGACCTCCGGCGCCATGTAGGCAGGCGTGCCGCTGAAAGTTTTTCCTCCGCTCGCCATGCTGCCGGAGCCGGTATCGTCATCGGCGCGCGGCAGGCGCTTCGCAACGCCGAAATCGAGAATCTTCACCTGACCCTTGGGGGTCAGCATGATGTTCTCCGGCTTGATGTCGCGGTGCACGACGCCCTTGTCGTGCGCCGCCACCAGCGCCTCGGCGCACTGGATGGCTACCGGCAGGAAATCTGCGAGGCGGAAAGGCCCGGTCAGTCGCTCGCGGAGGGTAACGCCCTCCACGTATTCCATGACGAGAAAGGTCTCGTCATTCTCTTCCAGCACGTCGTAAACGCCGGCAATGCGCTGGTCACTCAGGCGAGAGGCGTGCTCGGCTTCTTTGAGGAACCGCTGGCGATAATGTTCATCGGTGCGAAGACGTGGCGCAATCCTCTTGAGGGCCACGCAGCGCTTCAGTCGTGTGTCGTCGGCGCGATAGACTTCCCCCATCCCGCCTGCACCCAGACGGGAGCGAATGACGAACCGGCCCACCATGGTTCCGCTCAAGTCAGGAACGGCTTGCGCTTCCTTCGAGCTTGCCGCCTGCGGCTCAGCCATGGCAGGTCACCGGATGGGGAGTCGACCAAGAGCGTCATCGGGCCGGGAATTGAAAGGTAAGTCGCCCTTCGTAAGTCGCCACGTCCATATCCGCCCGATTAATAGCTGGCATTCTACGCCCGCACCAACACGAAAGCAAACGATGAAGTTTCAGTGCGGAAAAGAAACTCGCGGAATTGACTTTCGATAAACACACGCCTGGCCGCGTGCGCTAGAATCTGCCTCGACCGAAATGACCCGAGGCCGAAGATGCGCGGGGAAGTAGATGCTTGGAACACAGGGGGCATTCCATGAACGGCATACCGGTATTGCACGTGGAGGCGGACTGCATCGCGCGGGCCTGGGAAGAGTCGCTGATCGAGTTGCACCAGAATGGGTGCAGCGTCCAAACTCAATACGACAAGTCGGACGATCCTCCCAGCCAGGACGCCACGATGGTCATCACCATCACCGATCCGCTCCGTGAGCCGATGATCCACCGGGATCTTCCCGGCGGTCCCGAGGATTTGCAGGAGTACGTGATGGAGGTCTGCGAGGGGATCAAGGATCACCTCGTCCGCGACCGCACCAACCCCGACGACCAGCGCTGGGAATACACTTATCACCAGCGATTATTCGCCTACGAAGTTCCGACGCTCGAAAGCATCGACCAGATTGAGATTCTCTGTCGGAAGCTGGCGGAGGCTCCTCACACCCGCCGCGCCCAGGCAATCACCTGGAAGGTCTGGGAAGATAACGACTGCTACGACCCGGCCTGCCTGCAAAGCCTCTGGTGCCGGATCATCGAGGAGAATGGCGAACAGGTCCTCAGCATGAATGTGCGTTTTCGCTCTAACGACGCTTACAAGGCCGCGTTCATGAATATCTTCGCGCTCGTCGAGCTCCAGAGGAGAATCGCCCAGCGCGTGACGGAGCTTTCAGGGACGGCCGTCAGGGTGGGCCGGTACTGTCACTTGGCCGATAGCTATCACCTCTACGGGTCCTACTTCAAAGAGTTCGCGGACAGGTTTCTGCGCTCGCTCGAAAGGCGGAGCTTCGAGCAGCGCACCATGCGCTACGCGGACCTGCGCGAGATGATGGAACAAGCGCGCCCTGCCATCCTGGAAAAGGCCCGGCGCATGGCGCGGACAGAACCGCGGGGAGATTAACCACAGGGGTAAGACAGCCGCCTGCCCCTGGGGATCAGAAGATTCCGCTTGTCCCTGTCCCAAAATTAAAGTGACTCACTCCCCGTAACCAGAGACAGCCGATTGCTGAGCCAGGGTGTCAAGAAAGGATAATTTGTCCAATTCTCATGTCGCACATCAGAAATCTCTTGCACTTTGGCACGGGAGGTGCCAAGAAAGGACGCCGATGGTCTGCAAAGGGAGGAAAGAATGTCTGATTTGTCAAAGTTGACCGAAGCCATCATGACCGGTGACGCCAAGGCGGCGGTTGCCATCACCCAGCAGGCTCTTGCCGGGAATACTGATCCACAAGAGTTGGTGGCGACATACTTGATCCCCGCCATGGACGAGATGGGCCGCCGGTTCGAGACGGGCGACTGTTTCGTGCCCGAGCTGCTAATTGCAGCGCGTGCCATGAAAGCCTCGTTGGGACTCATCCGGCCGCTGCTCGCGGCGCGCGGCGCCCAGCCGGTAGGACGAGTGCTGATCGGCACGGTGAAGGGGGATCTGCACGATATCGGCAAGAACTTGGTCGCCTCGATGCTGGAGGGGGCCGGATTCGAAGTTGTGGACCTGGGGGTGGACGTGGGGCCCGAGAGGATCCTCGAAGAGCTTCAAAAGAAGCAGGCGAAACTCGTGGCCCTCTCGGCGTTGCTCACTACGACGATGCCCTACATGAAGACCGTCATCGAAGCGCTAAGGAAGGCGGGCGTGCGCGAGCAAGTCAAGGTCATCGTGGGAGGCGCTCCGGTCACCCAGCGGTTCGCCGACGAGATTGGCGCCGACGGTTACAGCGATAACGCCAACGGCGCAGTTAGTCTGGCGCGCCGCCTGGTTGCAGCCTAGAAGGCCCGCCGCGCGCCTCGCCCTCTTTTGCAGCGCCCCAATGTACTTGCCGCGCGCGCAAGCGCGAGCCACCCTCGTGACCCCGGCCATTCCAGTCAGGAGAAGGCGATGAGTCCGGAGGGCGTCACCCGCATGAACTTTCTAAGGTCCAGACTCGCCCGAGGGGAGTTTTTTTGTACGGCGGAACTTGTGCTGGGCCGGGACCACGATGTTGTTGAGGCAGAGACGTTCGTCCGCGAAGCCTCCCAGCAGCCGGACGGCATCAAGGTCATCAGTGTCACAGATCTGCCGGGCGGCAATCCGGCGCTGCCGCCGGAAGCCTTCGTCTCATTCATCCTCGAGAATAATCTCACGCCCGTCGCGCATCTTTCCGGCAAAGACGGAAATCGGGCCGCGCTGGAAGCTCGCCTCCACTTTTTGGCACGCCTGGGGGTGGAGAATATTCTCGCTCTGACCGGCGACGCCCAGAAGGAAGGTTTCGGCGGGAGGCCGAAGCCCGTCTACGACCTCGATTCCGTGCTCATTCTGTGGCTTCTCCAGGCCGCGCGGAATGGCATCCCATACAACCTGGCCGCGCGGGAGGTCCGCAGCACACCGTTTGATTTTCTCGCCAGCGCTGTCGTGAATCCCTACAAGGTCCGCGAGCCGGACCAGATGATGCAGTTCTACAAACTCCAATTGAAGCTGGCGGCGGGCGCCCAATTCATCATCACCCAGTTGGGATTCAACCTGCGAAAGCTCTATGAGCTGAAGCAGTACATGCTTCGTGAGGGCCTCGGGCACGTCCCCGTTCTTGCCAACGTCTATGTCCCGACGGCGAAAATCGCCCGGATGATGCAGTCGGGGGAATTAGCCGGCTGTGTGGTGAGCGACGAACTGATCCGGCGTCTGGAGGCCGAGAAGAAACCGCAACGCCTGGAGCGCGCCGCCCTCATGGTTGCCACGGTCAAGGGGCTCGGGTTTGCCGGGGCGCACATCGGCGGGTTCGGCCTGACGCACAGGGATTTCATGACCGTCCTGGAGCGCGCCAGTGCTATCGGCAACGCTTGGCGCCGCCGTATGGACGAACTCGTCTTCCCGTACCCGAACGAGTTCTACTTGTTCCCGCCGGGTAAAGATGGCCTGAGCAACGGCGGCGAAAGTTATCAACTCAACGCCATCAAGCCGCGCGCCACTTGGACGCAACGCCTCTCCCGCCTGGGGCACCGCCACCTCATCGCGCCAGACTCGATGGTGGGCCGCTATTTTGCCTCGCGGCTCAGGCCGGATGACCGGGCGCCCGCTGGCAGCACCTGGCGCCATGGGCTATGGTCCAGGCTGCTCGAGCCATCCGTGCTCTATCGCAAGGCCACGCTGGGATGCGTGAGTTGTGGCGACTGCATTCAGGAGCATCTTAACTACGCAGGCTGCTCCATGAGTTCGTGCTATAAGGAGCTGCGCAACGGTCCCTGTGGCGGCTCGCGGGTGGACGGGACCTGCGAGGCGCGGCCGGATTTGCCCTGCGTGTGGAACCTCGTCTACACCGGGACGCTGGCAGTCGGCGACGATCCAAGGAAATTTTCGCGTATCTTGATTCCCCCGCGCGACTGGTGCCTGGATCGCACCAATTCCCTGGCCAACCGCTTGGCCGGACTGGATAATCTCTGCAAGAGGGTAGAACTACCCTCTCCCGGCGGGAAAGAGCGGATAGAGAGGGAAGGCGCATGTTCATCATAGGCGAGCTCATCAACTGCACCCGCAAGCGAGTCGGCGCGGCGGCGCAAAACCGAGACGCTGAGTTCATCCGCGAGGTCGCGCGCAGCCAGGCGAACGCCGGCGCGGACATGCTGGACGTGAACGGCGGGATCGCCGGACAGGAAGCCGAATGCCTGGCGTGGCTGGTCGAAGTGGTTCAGGAAGCTGTTGAGACACCCCTCTGTTTGGACAGCTCTGACCCTCAGGCTCTCGAAAAAGCATTGCCGCTCTGCAAGCAGCGGCCCATGATCAATTCCATCACGGATGAACCGGCGCGCTTCCAGGTAGTGCTCCCCTTATTAAAAGAGTTTCGCCCGAAGGTTGTTGCTCTCTGCATGTCGGCGGCGGGTCCGCCATCGGGCATCGAGGACCGCGTGGCCACGGCTTGCCGGCTCGTTGACCGCCTCACGGCGGAAGGAATGGCGCTCGACGACATTTATGTGGACCCTTGTGTCCTGCCCTCCAGCACAGGGCCCGAACATGGCAAGGCCATCCTGGAGGCGGTGGATCAGATCAAGGCGCGGTATCCCGGCGCGCACATCAGCGCCGGCGTCAGTAACGTTTCTTACGGCCTGCCGCTGCGCAAGTTGTTGAATGAGGTTTTCCTGGTGCTGCTTATGGGTCGGGGTTTGGACGCCGCGATCGTGGATCCCTGCGATCAGCAACTGATGATGAATCTCCGCGCGGCTGAAGCACTTTTGGGACGCGATGAATATTGCGTCAACTACCTGCGCGCCTATCGGGAAGGAAAAATGCAGCTGAAAGCGGCTTGAGGCCCGGCCACGCGGCGACAATCCGCAACTCAACCCCCAACGCGGCCGAGACCTTTGACGCCGTCGAAACTCTAAACAGGGAAGTCATGAAACCGGTTCTGCAAGAACTTATGGAACACGCTCCTGTCGTCACCGACGGCGCCATCGGAACCCAGTTGATGACTCGCGGGCTGATGCCCGGCGAATGTCCCGACTCCTGGAACATTTCGCATCCCGCCGAAGTAGAGGGTGTGACGCGGGGATACGTCGAGGCCGGAAGCGAGATTATTCTCACTAACACTTTTCGGGCCAACCGCGTGGCGCTCGACGCTTACAACCTTGCAGACCACCTGGAAGACATCAACCTGGCGGGCGTGGAAATTGCGCGTCGCGTTGCGAGCGGCTGCGCCTATGTCTTCGCTTCCATCGGCCCGAGCGGAAAGATGTTGATGAACGGCGAAGTCAGCGAAGACGAGCTGAAGAAGTCCTTTGCGGAGCAGGTCGGCATTCTCGCCTTGGCCGGCGTGGACGGCTTCGCTCTGGAGACCATGTCGGACCTGGCTGAGGCAAAGCTGGCGGTCGCGGCGGCTTGCGAAACCGGCCTTCCGGTAGTGGCTTCGATGGTTTTTGATTCGGGAAAAGACAAGGACCGGACGATGATGGGCGTAACACCCGAGCAGGCTGCCGAGGAACTGACCGGGGCCGGCGCGGACGTCATCGGGGCAAACTGCGGGGTCGGCGCTGCCGGCTACATTTCAGTCTGCCAGCGCCTGCACGCTGCGACGGACCGGCCCATTTGGATCAAGCCCAACGCCGGCCTGCCGGAGATCGTCGAAGGGAAGGCTGTTTATCGGACAACGCCGGAAGCTTTCGCTGCTTTCGTCCCTGCCTTGCTGCAGGCAGGCGCCAGCTTCGTCGGCGGCTGCTGCGGCACGGGACCGGAATTTATCTGGGCCATGTTTGAGACCCTGCGGCGCTGGCGGCGCCACTAGCGGACCCTCACCCGTCCGCCAGTTGACGGACACCCTCTCCCCACCGGGGGAGAGGGGCAGGGGTGAGGGGGGGACGTTCACCGATGCGCCTGAAACTCATCAGTTGCGAAATCTTCTACCGCGAGATGTGCGCCGCCGTGGCGCGCTCACCCAATCCTGTGGACGTCGAATTCCTCTCCAAGGGCCTGCACGATATCGGTAGCGCCAAGATGCTGGGCCGCGTGCAGGAGGCCGTGGACCGGGTGGACGCCGCAAAATACTCCGCCGTGCTCCTGGGCTACGGGCTCTGCAACAACGGTCTGGCAGGCCTCGCGGCGCGCGCCATCCCGCTCGTCGTGCCGCGCGGCCACGACTGCATCACCATGTTCTTGGGCAGCAAGGAGCGCTACCAGGATTATTTCACCGACCATCCGGGCGTCTATTTCAAGACGACGGGATGGATCGAGCGCGGAACGAACGGCGGCGACCTGAGCCAGCTCTCCATCGCCCACCAGATGGGAATGGATTTGAGTTACGAGGAACTGGTCGCCAAATACGGCGAGGATAACGCGAAGTACCTCCACGAAGAGTTGTGCAACACCGTAAAGAACTACTCGCAGCTGACCTTTATCGAGATGGGCATCGAGCCCGACGCGAGCTTCGAGCGCCGCACGCGCGAAGACGCCGAGCAGCGCGGCTGGAAATTCGAGAAGGTCCCCGGCGACCTGTCGATGATCCAGCGCCTCGTTGATGGGGTTTGGAATGACAAGGAATTCCTGGTGGTCCCGCCCGGCTGGCGCGTGATAGCGAAGTACGATGAAGGTATTATCGCGGCTGAGGAGATCGGGCCATGAATGGTCGCGAACGAATCCTGGCGATGATTGCGGGCCGGCCGGTGGACCATCTGCCGTGCATGCCGATTACGATGATGTTTGCCGCCGACCAGATTGGCGTGAAGTATCGCGACTACGCCACAGATTATCGCGTGCTGGTCGAAGCGCAGATTTGCACGGCGGCAAAGTTCGGCTTCGATTATGTCTCCGTCATCTCCGACCCGGGCTGCGAGGCGGCGGACTGCGGTGCCGCGATCAAATATTTCGACGACCAGCCACCGGCCATCGACGAAACCCAGGCCCGGCTGGCTGACAAGGCGTCGCTCGCCACGTTGAAGATTCCCGACCCGCTCGGCGGCGGGCGGATGACCAATCGCGTCCGCGGCGTGGCATTTTTCAAAGAGCGCGTGGGCGGCGAGAAACTCATCGAGGGCTGGATCGAAGGTCCATGCGCCGAGGCCGCCGACCTGCGTGGCATCAACACGCTGATGACGGACTTCTACGACGACCCGGCATTCGTCCGCGACCTGTTCGAGTTCGTCGTCGAGATGGAGTTGCGCTTTGCGCGTGCTCACGTGGAGGCAGGGATTGACTTGATGGGCGTGGGCGACGCGGCGGCCTCCCTGGTCGGCCCGGCAATTTACGAAGAATATGTCTGGCCATGCGAAAAGAAGTTGATCGACGGCGTCCATGCCCTGGGCGCGTGCGTGCGCCTGCACATCTGCGGAAACACGCGACGGATTCTCGCCGGAATGGGCCGCCTCGGGTGCGAGATTGTGGACCTTGATTATATGGTGCCGATCGCCGAGGGCCGGGCGAAGATGGGACCGAACCAGGTGCTCCTGGGCAATCTCGATCCCGTTCGAGCCCTGCGCGCCGGCACACCCGAGTCTGTCACGGCGGCGGTTGCCGAATGCCACCAACAGGCTGGGCCGCGCTACATCGTCGGTGCGGGCTGCGAAATCCCACGCGACACGCCACCCGAAAACGTCCGGGCGCTGGCCGAATACGCCCAGGCGCGCACATGATCACGCTGTAGCGGCGCTCTCCGAGCGCCGTTCCACGGGCGAAATCGGCGGTCCCGCTCAGAGCGAGACTGCCGCTACAAATTCCATGCCTGACCCTGTTCGCATCGCACTCCAACCGCTCGGGGAAAGCTTCGAGCTTGAGCGCGGTACTCCCTTGCAGGACGTGTTGTTCGCGCACGGGGTCGAGTTCCCCTGCGGCGGGCGAGCGCGCTGCAAGGGTTGCCGGGTCCGCGTGGCGCGCGGCGCATTGCCCATCACACCGGAGCAGCAAGGCCTCTTGAGCGCCGAGGAACTCGCCGCCGGGTGGCGGCTGTCGTGTTGCTGCAAGGCCGAGAATGATCTCACGCTCGAACTCGGCCAATGGGAAGCCGCGATCCTGGCTGACCATTCGATCTTCGACTTCACGCCGCGTCAAGGGCTCGGAGTGGCGGTGGATCTCGGCACCACAACCCTGGTCGCGCAGTTGCTCGACCTGCGCAACGCGCATGTGCTCGCGGTGCGCACGGCGCTCAATCATCAGGCGAGCTCCGGCGCCGACGTCATGAGCCGAATCAGCTTTGCGCTTAAGGAAAACGGCCTGCGCCGGCTCAGCGGTTTGGTCCGCGCTCAGATTGGGAAACTCATCGCAGAGTTGCTCGAGGCCTCAAAGGCGGGCAGCAGTCGAATTGAAGCGATTACGGTGGTCGGCAACACCGTGATGCATCACCTGTTCTGCGGCATCGATGTCGCGCCGCTCTCCCATTATCCCTTCGAGCCCGAGCGCGACGGCCTGGAGGTCTTGCGCGCGTGCGAACTGGGTTGGGAATTGAGCGGGGATCCCGCGGTTCGTTTTCTGCCTTGCCTGGGAGGCTTCGTCGGGAGTGACATCCTCGCAGGGATTCTCGCCACACGGCTTGACGAAAGCGACCCGCTCGTCGCCTTGGTCGATCTTGGGACGAACGGCGAGATCGTGATCGGAAACCGCGAGCGGCTGCTGTGCGCCTCGACCGCCGCCGGGCCGGCTTTCGAAGGCGCGCGGATCTCCATGGGCATGCGCGCCGCAACGGGAGCGATTTCGGCGGTCAGCATCGAGGGCGGCGCGCTCCGCTGTCACGTGCTCGGTAACGTGGCCCCGCGCGGCATCTGCGGCAGCGGTTTGGTGGATGCGGTGGCCGCCGGACTCGACCTCGGGCTCATCCAACCCAGCGGTCGGCTGCCCAACGGCACAAATGGCACGCTGATGCTTTGCCCACCTGTGGCGCTCACGCAGAACGACATCCGCGAATTGCAACTCGCCAAGGGCGCCATCGCCGCGGGGATTCGCTTGTTGCTGGCAAGCTGGGGCGCCGAGGCGAAGGATCTCACGCAGCTCTACCTCGCCGGCGCTTTCGGCAATTACATCAGCCGCGCGAGCGCCCGCCGCATCGGCCTGCTCGATTTCCCGCCGGATATGGTCACCCCTGCCGGCAACACCGCCCTGCTCGGCGCCAAGCTCGCGCTTTTTAATACCCGCGACGAGGAATTCGCGTACTCCTCTCTCCGCCGCAAGGCCCAGCACATCTCCCTCAACACCGAACCCAACTTCCAGGACGTCTTCGTTGAGGAAATGTCCTTCCCTCCAACTCCAACGTAGCAAGCAAGTAGCGCGGAGCGGCGGTTGCGGTCCGCGGCCTTTAAGCAACCGCCGCAGACCCATAAAGCGGGTATGCGCTACGAGGTGTGCGAATCACCGCATGTCGCGGTGGATTCTGAAGGTGAGATGCCCAGCCACAAGCTCGCGCCCAGCACCGAGATGACTGCGGCCACGTAGAGCGCGTTCGTCCATCCTACGCGCGCGGCCAGGATCGGAGTGAGTGCCGGTGAGATGAGTCCGCCGATGTTGGTTCCGGTGTTCATCACGCCACCGGCGGTGCCGCTGCGCGATCCCGCGAGCTCCATCATGGTTGCCCAGAACGGACCCTCCACCGACATCACAAGGGCTGTGGCGAGCGTCAGATACGCGACCGCAGCGTAGGCGCTCGTGGTCTGGGCACCCAGTGCCAGAAAGAGGCCGGCAAAAGTGAGCCCGAAAAGCGGCACGGCCCGTCGCCCCCATCGCCAGCCCAGCCGCCCTGCTACGAGGCGGTCAGAGACGATTCCGCCCAGGGGGATGGAAATGATGCTGATAATCCAGGGCAGGCTACTGAACGCTGCTCCTCGCAGCAAATCGAACTGCCGTTCCTGCACGAGGTACAGGTAGAACCAGAACACGAAGATGTAACCGACGTATCCCTGGAGCGTGTAGCTGGCCGTGAGCAGGACAAAGCTGAGCGATCTCAGGGAGCCGCGCTTTGCGGTGGCGGGTGCCGATTGGCCGACCGGCAGAGCATCGGCTCTCGGCTCCGTGGTTGCGAGCCAGACCAGCGCGACAACCAGCGCGGGAAGCGCCGAGGCCAGGAGCGCGGCGCGCCATCCCCAGCGCACCATGACGGCGGAAAGGAACGGCGGCGCCAGTGCCGACCCCAGGCCGACTCCGGCGATCACGAAGCCGTTGGCGCGGCCCCGGCGCACAGGAGGAATCCAGCGCGCGACGCCGTGGGCAGCCGCAGGGAACGTCGGCGCCTCGCATGCCCCGATAACGAAGCGCAGTACCAACAACGCCAGAAGTGTCCCGGCGGCCGTCCGGCCCAGCGGTCCCCAACCGACCGACGCCATCAACACCGTGACCACAATCCAGCACACCGCTGCTCCGGCCAGTACCCGCCGTGTCCCCCACCGATCAGCTAGGAATCCTGCCGGAACCTGGAACAGTGCATAGCCGAGAAGAAACGCGCTGAACACCCGCCCCATTTCGATCTGGGAAAGACCCAGGTCGGGCATCAGCAATACCCCGGCCACGGAGATATTGACCCGGCACAGATAGCTGGCTGTGGCCGTGGCGCACAGGAGAGCCACCATCAACCAGGGGCGGCGGCTCACGGCTGCCTCAGGCGCTTATGCATCAAGACCTCGGAGGCCCCGTCGATGATGTAGTCCTTGAGTTCGCCGACGGGCGTGTAGCCGTTACGCTCGTAAAAAGTGCGAGCGCGCGCATTAAAGGATGAAACGCAAAGAAAAAGATTTCGCGCCTCGGCGCGAAACAGGTCCTCGGCGAATTCCAACAGGCGGCGGCCGATGGCTTGACCGCGAAAAGCCTCCGCCACGGCAATGGAAGTGATGTAGGGCGAGCTGGCCAGGCCGCGGCGATGCATCAGGATGAAACCGCACGGCTCACTACCGCTGTGCGCGACATAGAGCAGGTATTCCCGGTTGTGGCAGACGGCGCGGCATTGTTCCAGGTTACGGCGCAGAGTGATCCAGGGTTCGGTGCCGGCCATTAGCTGCGCGCACCAGTCCCGTTCCTCGTCCGACGCCGCGCTGATTGCGATGGGCTCCATGTGACTCCGCCTAGGGATTCTCTCACGACTTCGACGCGCCGGCCCCTGGCGCCCTTCATCGGTGCACCGCAGGAATTCGCTTCCCAGGCTGGAACGACAGGTTTGCTCTTCTCGGGGAGAATGCGCCGCACACCTAGTTCAGCGGGTACTTTCCGCATTCCCGCACGGTTTCGTAGAGAGCTAGCAGGTTCTCTTTCGGGATGCGGGCCTGGACGTTGTGGGTGGTGTTAAACACGAACCCGCCGCTGCGGCCGAAGGTGCGGATGCGTTCGCGGACTTCGGCGCGCACTTCGTCGGGAGTGCCGAAAGGCAGCGTGCGCTGGGTATCGACGCCGCCACCCCAGAAGGTGATCCTGTCGCCGTACGTTTCCTTCAGCCGGCGGGGCTCCATGTTGGCGGCAGAGCATTGCACGGGATTGTGGATATCAAACCCCGCCTCGATGAAATGCGGATAGAGGTTCCACACTGAGCCACACGAGTGGATGAAGCTCTTCCACGTGGTGCTCTGGTGGATCCAGCCGTTGATGGCCTGGTGAAAGGGCATGAACAGGTCGCGATAGGCTTTGGGGGAAATAAACGAGCCGCGCTGTGCGCCGAAATCCGTGCCGGTGACGAAGACGGCGGTGACGCGGTTGCCCACCACTTCGTGGATCTTCTTCAGGTTCGCGAGGGCGATTTCGCACTGCTGCTCGAAGACTCTGTAAATGTAGTCTCGCCGCGTCACGGTGCTCACGTACCATTCCTCGACGGCGCGAATGCCTTTCGGGTGCTTCAGCCAGGGCGCCGGCACGAGCGCGATATCGCCGAACGCCGTCCCGCCGAAATTGGCCAGGATCGCTTTGTCGGTTTCATTAAAGAGGCGCTCTGACTCGCGCCCGAAGTGGGCGAGGTCAGCGTTCGAGATGGGGCCGAACTCTTCCAGGTTGTCCTCAGGGTTCAGCTTGGCGTCGTCGATGGGCTCCTGGCGGGTGATCGAGTCGAAGTAAAAGCCGTCCTTGGGCATGCGCGCGGAGGGCGGCACGGACTTGTCGCCCTCGGGATACATCAGGATTGAGCCGTCCAGCTCGGGGGCGGCGTTGAAAGCTTCGGGCACCAGCACCGGTGTACCGTCGAAAAGCGTCCATGGTTTCCAGCCCTCGTTGCGAAAGCCGAACATGTTGCGCGGACCGGGCAGTTGGACGACGTCCACTCCCAGCGCCTCCCTCAGGTCGGGTTTGATCTCGCCCAGCATCTGGTAGGGTTCGACAACTTTGACGGGTGTTCCGGGCGGGTCGAGCTTGAGCGCCTGGCGCAGCAGATAGACAGAACTGACTTGCATGCCGGTGGTCGCGCTTCCGCCCAGGTCGAGCGGCAAGCGATCCGGTTCCTGGTGATTCAGAGCCCGGGTGACGCGCTCTCGGGATGTCATGACGACGCTCCTCCTGCGAGGGGGAGGGCGATTCGGGTCAGGCAGTGAATTGTAGCACGGCCATCTTGGCTGTGGCTTCCGTGTCTTGATGGGCGAGATGGCCGTGCTAGGTGTTTGACGCTGCGATGCCGGCAGACTAATCCCTGGATGGAATCTCCCGCCTGCTCCGCCATTCGTCGATGAAGGCGTCGATGTTGTACCAGGTCAGCGGGGCGTCTACGGTGATGTTGTCCACGGGCGAGAGGATGAAGCCGCGCGGGCCGAGCGCTTCGATGGCGCGTGCCACCGCCGCGCGCACTTCTTCCTGGCTGCCCATCTCGACGGTCACCGCGCCGGAAACGCCGCCCCACAAGGCCAGCCTGTCGCCGGCCTGTTTCTTCATCAGGGACATGTCCGTGTGCGTACCCTGGATGGGGTCGATTCCGATCAGTACGTCCACGCCGGCGTCGAGATAGAAGTTAAGCATTGGGACGGTGCCGCTCGAGCAGATGTAACCGAACAGCGCGCCATGCTCGTGGGCGAGAGCTGCCTCCGTCTTGAGGCGTGGCAACATCACCTCGCGGAAGAACTTGGGCATCAGGAAGTCACAGCCTTCGTACCACGCGCGCCGGATGTAGAGGTCCACGGGGGCGGAAAGTACCACTTTCATGCGCTCAAGGTTCCAGGCATGAATCACATCCAACAGCTCGGTGAGGAACTCCGGCTGGTCGAGCGCCAGGAGAGTGTAGTTGCTTAGGCCGCAAAGCCAGCCGGCCATGTCGCCACCCACTCCCCAGCCGCCCGCCAGCAAGACGCCCTGCTCCTCCGCGAAGGCGCGAGCTCTGCGGGCTTCTTCCGCGAATCGCGCGACGTCTGCTTCTCCGGGGAGCGTGAGCAGGTAGCGGAGAGCTTCGAGTTCCTGGGCTTCGGTGATGAGCGGCTTGAGGCCGTGGGAAACCTGGTAGTCGTCCACGAAAGGGATGTGGTCGCCGTGGGGCCAGTCCTCCGCCAGGCGAACGGCGGCTTGCAGCGTGCCGGCGGGCGTCGAGTATTCCTTGTGGAGAATCCCGGGCGTACCGGCGATTTCCTCGCGCCACTCTTTCGTCTCGACCGACGGGTCGAACCGCGCTGGCAAGCCGCGAAGATCGGGGTGGGTCGGCCGCTCGGGACGCGGGGCGGAGGGAATGAAGAGAAAAGAGTCAAGGCCCAGGGCGCGCTCGGCTTTCACCAGCTCGAACATGTCTTCGTGACACTGCCGGCGCAGCGCCGTAAAGCTCATGAAGCTGCAAGGCAAGTAATCGGCGGGTTGATGCTTGAGCGCACAAAGCATGCGCTCCCGAGAACTTATTTCTGTCACGAGGATGGCTCCCGTCGCGCAGTAACCTGCGGCAACATTACACCGGGTGGGCAGGAAGCCTCGCGTTTTCCGGCTAGCGCGGGCCGGCACTCGCCCTTGGCCCAGCCTGCTCCCTCCGACGCGATGTATTTTATGCGTTCGCGTTGAGGATGCAAATGCCCGTTTGTTCCCGGCATTCTCTTTTCCGGGCCGTGTTATAGTGCGCACAATAAATTTCCGCCAGAGCGGGGAGATGGAACAACCTTATCCCCGTTACGCGGAGTAATGCCATGTTGATCATTCACGTTCATGTGCACGTCAAACCGGAATTCATCGACGCCTTCAAAGAGGTGACCATCGAGAACGCCCGCAACAGCCTCCGGGAGCCGGGGGTGGCGCGGTTCGACGTAATCCAGCAGGCGGATGATCCCTCTCGTTTCATATTGGTCGAGGTGTACCGCACGGCGGAAGCGCCTGCTCAGCACAAGGAGACGGCCCACTATCTGGCCTGGCGCGATGCGGCGGCACCCATGATGGCGAAGCCACGGACCAACGTGAAGTATTCCACCATTTGTCCTTCGGACGAAGGCTGGTGAGAGCCGATGCGCTTTGAATTCGCGACGCCCCCGCGCATTGTCTTCGGCGCCGGAACGGTGCGCGAGGTCGCTCTCGCCGCAAAGGAGTTCGGACGCCGCGCCTTGCTGGTGACCGGGCGCTCCGCGGAACGCTCCGCACCTCTAGCAGTGCAACTCGATGCGGCAGGAGTATCGAGTTGTCGTTTCGCCGTGGATGGTGAGCCCACGCTCGAGGTGATTCGCAGCGGGGTGCAACGCGCTCAAGAAGAACAGTGCGACGTCGTCATCGGGTTCGGTGGAGGAAGCGCCCTCGACGCCGGGAAAGCCATCGCCGCGCTCCTGACGAATCGCGGCGAGCTTTTGGACTATTTGGAAGTCATCGGCGCGGGAAAACCGCTCACGGTTCCCTCTGCACCTTTTATCGCCGTTCCGACCACCGCCGGGACGGGCACCGAGGTCACGCGCAATGCCGTTCTGGCGTCTCCTGAACACCGGGTCAAGGTCAGTCTGCGGAGCCCGCTGATGTTGGCCTGGCTGGCGGTAGTAGATCCCGAGTTAACCTTTGACTTGCCGCGCGATGTGACGGCGCGCACGGGGCTCGACGCGCTCACCCAACTGATTGAGCCCTACGTATGTCTTCGCGCCAATCCCCTGACCGACGGCTTTTGCGTGGAGGGCCTGCGGCGCGTGGCACGTTCCCTGCGCCATGCTTTCCACCACGGACACGACTCCGAGGCGAGATCAGACATGTCAATGGCCAGCCTGCTGAGCGGGCTGTCGCTGGCCAATGCCGGCTTGGGAGTCGTGCACGGATTTGCGGGACCGGTCGGCGGGATGTTTCCCGCTCCGCACGGGGCCGTCTGCGCAGCCCTGCTGCCGTACGGGATGGACGCGAACATCCGCGCCT
>Ga0315277_10002108_pt1 | contig 27985 bp, 28 predicted proteins | sample YL17G05_15_MG_FD_203695 | JGI IMG/M metagenome (GOLD analysis project Ga0315277, IMG submission 203695) | Sediment microbial communities from Yellowstone Lake, YNP, Wyoming, USA - YL17G05_15 | ecosystem: Environmental > Aquatic > Freshwater > Lake > Sediment | place: USA: Wyoming | collected... | reverse complement strand
TCGGTGCTCGTGACGTGTGTTGTCAAGGACTGGCAATCCGATTGGGCGGGTGTTGAGCTTGACCTTTCGTCCTTAGGGTTCCCGGTTAAAATTCCGATGAATGGTTCCGGTGGCACTTTCTGGGCGTTTGTCTTCAACCAGTTTTCCGCCTCGCCGGGAGATTATCGCATTTGGTTCGAGGCGATTGATTCGAAGACGAATATGCGCCTTTACGACGACCTGATTATCACCGTTGCAGCTGAGACTCCATCTGGGTTCAAAATCAGGCCCGGCGAGACCTTTGCCGAAGCAAGCTGGGACTGGCCGGAGTCGAGCGCTTATGTGACAGAATACCACTTGTTCAAGCGGGAGAAGGGCGGCGAATACGATTACGGGAACCCGATCGTCATGCCGCCGACGAAGGCCGTCTATCGGGATAATGATGTCCTCGCGGGGCACATGTATTTCTACAAGTTGTCCGCGGCTTATGAACTTGGTGAGAGTGAGCTGACCGAGGAGCACGGCGGCAAGCCATTCAAATGGGGTCCGATCGTTCAAATGAGCGACACTGCCAATATCTCGATGTATCCGAACGTCGCTATCGGCTCTGATGGCATCCCGTGGATCAGTTTTAGCCATGGCGTTATCGATAACTTCTACGATAACCATTCACCTGATTGGTACGCCCCTTGGTACAGTACCCTGGGCGGATATATTTTCGCACCTGCTATGGCAGTCGATTCGGAAGAGGCGTTACACCTCACCGGCAAGTTGGGAGGTGTTCCGGGGGTGCCATTGCGGTATATGAAATGCACTCCATTCGTCAGCGTTGAAAAGGATTTCGTCGTTGTTGACAATTTTGTTGGTGGCAGAGTTGGGATGGCCATCGATTCCAAGGGGAAGATATATATTGTCTATGACGCCCATTTACCGGGGTATTCTGATAGCCGCGCCCAAATCTGGCTGGTTACTGTCGATACGGATGACACCATAAGCGAACCAGTTCTTTTGTCCGAATCAGGGGTAGTAGATGGGAAGCCGAAGTATAAAACGTACCGTGAAAACATTTTCATTGATGAAAATGATGTAATCCACTGCGCATGGTACCGCGCTGGGAAGGAACCCGAAAGTTATAACGGCGCCGTGTACAGACGTTATAAGGACGGAAAGTGGGGGCTGGAGGAGAATGTGTATAATTACGCTTGCCCTGCTCAAGGTATCAACTATGATTTCTGGGTAGAGACCTCTGGTAGAGTCCACCTTATAGATTTTGGATATCGCCATTTTATAAGGGATATCGATGGGTCCTGGAGTGGCCCATTTTATATTACCCATCATAAAACTGTCCCTGATGTCATCTATGAAACAGATGGCGATGCTGCCGTGGACATCGATGGGAATATACTGACTGTTGTTTCGTTTGAATGGGGCGAAATTTCATTCATTCAGAAATATGGGGATGACCTTTCATATGAACACTATATAACGAGCGGGCATAAAGCTGAATTCGGTATCCAGGCCGGGGATTGTCACATTGCTACAGGCCCCGACGGTTTGGCGATTGTAACCTGGATGGACACTCTACCCTACGGCTGGTGGGAAATTTTCGCGAGGAAAGAGATTATGGAATAGATTACGTAGCCCGGCAATCCTTTGCCGGTCTCGGGTGGCGCCCACAGCCGAGTCTTCGAGGATGTGGGTGATTACAGATACAGTTGATTGGTTAATATTACAATATGAAACACCCACATGCTCGGAAGACCTCGCCTGTGGGCGCCACCCGGCATCTGTTGTAGCGCAGGCGTCCCGCCTGCAGACCACCCTTTTGAAGACAAAAGGGTGCCACCCATGCGCTACCCGATGAGTAATCCTGCTAATCACCTACATCCTCGCGGATCATCCTTCGCAAAGGCTACGGCTGACAAGCTCGGCTGTGGGCGGCATCCGGAATTTTGACAAGGCAGGCTGGAAAGCGTGCCCCACTCAGATGCCCCACACTCAGATGAAAAAACAGGTTTATTCAATCATATGCTTCGATGTTCCTAATATTTTTTTCGCAACAAGAAACGATATGACAACGCCGCCGATTAAAGCTCCGGCGATGTTGCACAGCGCGTCGATGGGGTCGGAGTCGCGATTTGGAATATATAGCTGCAGCCATTCGAGGAGGGTTCCATAGGCCGCAGCGGGAAGTGAAGCTTCGAGGAAAATTTTCCAGCGGGTCCTGCCCGGTTTGGATGTAACCCGCCACATCCCGACAACCCCTGCATATACAAAATAAGCCAAAAAATGCATGACCCTGTTCTGCGTATCCGGCCCGATTCTTATCGTCGGGGCTTTTATTAGGGAAAGGTATAACAGGACAAGTGTCGCTATGATGAGCAACACGAGCCAGAAGCTGGAGTTCGCGATGGCCCTTCGTAAGATAGGCATATATGAATTTTATCAAATGTAAATTAGTTGTGATAAGAAAAAGTGGCAGGCTGGAAAGTTGTAGCGCAGGCGTCCCGCCTGCATCTTCTTAACGCATATATTTCATAGTTAATATTTCGGATTCATTAATCAAGCAGGCGGGACGCCTGCGCTACAACAGGGTTTGCAGAGAAGGCAGGCTGGAAAGCCTGCCCCACACTTTGATTCGATTGGTTATCGGAGTAAAAATAGAAGAAACCCGCCTGCATGGGCGGGTTGAGTCATGGATAAAAAACTGCTCAGTTGTAATGTGCCTCCGCTGTACGATGCTCCTGGTAAATCTGCACGCACAGCCGCTGGCTCCCTGTTTCGAGGCCGCCGCCTTTCTCAACCGCTTTCTGCCAATCGAGGCCGTGGTGGACGAGATACAGGGCGAACATGGTGCCGGTACGTCCCATCCCGCTGTAGCAGTGGATGAGCACCCGGCGTCCACCGGAGATCTCTTTTTCCACCAGTTCAAGGAACCGGTTGATCTGGAAGTATTCCGGTGTGCCGTAATCCTCGATAGGGATTTCGTGGTGGCTCATCTGAAGTGATCGTATTTTGTTTGCTACCTTCGGCGAGATTTTGGAAAAACTGATGATAGTATCAATCCTTTGGAGTTTGAGCCACTCGATATCCTCATCGGTACGCGGCACGCCACTTCCGGCGATACGGCCCTCTACAAGCCAGCGAAAGTTGTCAATCATTCCACACCCCCTGCGTATAGTATTTTATATTACTATTTTTACCCCGGCACTTAATTATCCTGATATCGGCCATTTTGTCCCTCTTTATTTATATACCGCATTTTAAAATATTATCAACTGGTAGATTGCAAAATTTATTAATTTGTTCAGAAAAAACCCCAGATTGTGGTCAAAAATCGGTCTAAAAGGGGTCATGAACGCCATTTTGTGGAAAACTTGACACCTGAACCTTGCCGGAATCATCATCGGGATTTCCGCTTGCCGCTTAGTCATAACAGTAAATATTTCAATGGGAAAAAATTAAGCCGCCCTTAAAGGTCGCGGCTTGCGTTTTAAATAATGCTATATATTGCCCTTAAATATCACATCAAGGGATTTCAAGACACTCCCCATTTTGGCTAAACCCCTGCTTATCCCGCCCCCTTGGCAATGCCGACGAATTTGTCGAACGCCACCGGGTCGTGCAATGCGATTTCAGCCAGCATCTTACGGTTGACCTCAACGCCGGCTTTGCTTAGACCGGCAATGAACTCCGAGTAATTCATCCCGCGTTCCTGTGCCGCGGCGTTGATGCGGACAATCCATAGCCTTCGGAAATCACGCTTGCGCTGCTTTCGGTCGCGGAATGCATAGGCCCCGGCTTTTATAACCGCCTCGGCGGCTGCCTTGAACCGGTTTCTCCTGGTGCCGCGATAACCCTTGCTTTCCTTAAGGATTTTTTTGTGCCTGCGGCGCCTTGTATAACCCGCTGATACTCTTGTCATCTCAACAACAACTTCCTTTCGTCATCCCAGCCCATCATTATTTTTTGTGCCCGATAAGCTTCTCAACCCTCGGCAGATCCGTCTTGGAAACTTCATCCATCAATGAAAGCCGGCGTTTCCTCGGACCTTTTTTCTTGAGGCGAATATGGGACAAGTTCGCCTTGCGGCGTACAATCTTACCGGTACCGGTCCTTCTGAACCGCCTTTTAGCCCCCGAATGTGTCTTCATCTTAGGCAACCGAAAAACCTCCTTATGCTGCCCTCACAACTTAAAGGCCCTCTTCGGGGCCTTTTTTGACTCACTTAGTTAATTACCGCACCTATTTTATCGAAATATCCGGAATTAGTCCACAACATGCAAGGTCAATTCTTAATTAACTCTTCATCCTTGTCAAGACTCCCGTCATCATCCTCATCGAATTCTTCGCCCGTTTCGTCCTTCATTTCCATCGATTCATCCTCCCCCGGATCAACGAGTGCTACATCCTCGTCGCTGGATTTACCTGCTTCCGCCCTCGCCGAGAACGCATCTTCACGCTTCTTCTTCAGGTCGATAAGCACCTTTTTCGAGGGGGCGAGAATCATGATGATTATCCTGCCCTCGCGTCTTGGACGGCTGTCGATGACCGCAAGTTCCTTGAGTTCATCGGCTGCTTTCAGGAGAAGCTCTTCCCCCACCTCGGGATGGGCATTCTCACGGCCCCTGAAACGCACCACCATCTTCACCCGGTCGCCGGCTTTGAGGAAACGTACAGCATGCCTTATCTTGAAATCATAATCGTGCTTGCCGATTTTCGGCCGGAACTGAACTTCCTTCAAATCCGCCCTCGCGGCACGTTTTCTGCTCTCCCGTGTCCTTTTTTGAAGTTCATAGGAGTAACGGCCGTAATCGATTATTTTACATACAGGCGGGCGGGCGTTCGGCGATACTTCGACAAGGTCAAGTCCCCTTTCACGGGCTAACTCTATGGCCTTACGGGTGGGCATAACCCCAAGTTGATTCCCCTGTTCATCTACAAGGCGGACTTCCGACACCTTGATAAGATGGTTGAACCTGATTTTTATATCTGCTATCGCGATCTCCTTAGCCGTTCTACGGCAACCTTATTATCTTGATACGATATAAACCAAAAAATGGTGGGCACGAAAGGGATCGAACCTTCGACCTCCACCTTGTCAAGGTGGCGCTCTAACCAGACTGAGCTACGCGCCCACGTTTATATAATAGAATCACAAGGCGACGACCGGAATCGAACCGGTGGTGAGGGTTTTGCAGACCCGTGCCTTACCACTTGGCTACGTCGCCAGGCAAGCGGGAAACGGGATTCGAACCCGCGACACCCAGCTTGGGAAGCTGGTGCTCTACCAACTGAGCTACTCCCGCGCGCATTTTTGCCCCCCTTATGCACTATTTCGCCAATAATCTTAAAACAATAAATTTCGATTGTAAAGGTCGGCGATTTTCGAAAAGCCATGGGGAAAGGAATGGGGACGGTCCTGACGGGACAAGCCGGTTCAGGACCGTCCCCAGGTAGAATCAATCACAATTCAACATACACATCCACCGGCATGACGCCGAGGGGTTGGTAGAACTGGGTTTCATATGGGCCAGGATTACCATATGCCTCACCTTGCGTTTTAACCGATAAGATCCCAAGATGGTGGCCTGGGACAAGACCATCGCCGATGAGATTCATCTCAATTTTCTTAATCCGCAAGATGATTTCCGTGGTCTCATCATCTATGATGTTGGTGTACTCTGTTTCGGTATAGACATATCTAATGTGGCCATATCCAGGGGAGTAAGTGGGGCTTGTGGACAGGTCCGGCACGAGGATAGCACCCCATGTCACATTTTCGCACGGTCGGTGTTTAATTCTCGCTTTGAAAAGTGGTTGGCCTGTAACATCGTAATTGATAGGTTCGAGCTGTTCAATTGTTATTTGCCATGGGTCCTCGCAATTTGCTTCTATAGGGAAATCGGTTTCAGGGTTAGTGACGGGCGTAATCGTTGGCTGAAACCAGCATGCGGAAACTACATAACCAAACTCAAATGCACCCCCACCGGCAGGTGGTTTGATGTGGAATGTCCGGGTCATGAAGTCAGTGGTCTTGAACATGTGCCGTGGGCTGCCATCGGAGAACAAAATGTAAGGGTTAACTGTACAGTCTGGGCTGTCGCCATAAGCGTACTTGCCCTTGGAGTAATTCAGGATTGGTAAGTAGCCATTCCAACCATCCTTATACTCTAATAACGGGTTTAGGTAGAACGTATAACCATCGAGATTCAGCAGGGCCGCCCCACCTTTAGATGGGTCGGAATAGTTTAATTTTACAGGATACATCAATTGTACAAACGCGCCATGCCCAGAGTGGATAGTGTAATCTCCAGCTTTCATGTAATCCGTAGCTATGAAGACAACAATGCCGCGAACGTCAAAACCGGTGTATTCGAGATGGCCAGGAAACGGATGTCGAAGCCAAACCTTGAGCTTGATTGTGCCGTCGCCTTGAAGTTGAGGTTTGCCGATGGCAAGACAGGTGGGACAAGGCGGTCCTTCTACAAAAGGGGTGACATTCAGGTGCCAGGATGATGTTCTGGTTGGGATTACTTCGGCCTTAGAACGGTCTGCGGAGATAGCAATGGTGTAACTCCCCCATTCCCACTGGTTGGCCGAAGCAATCACATGGGGTGAACATTGGCGGCCGTCAGGCGTTTCGGGGCTCGTCATGCTATGGGAGCAGCCAAGGGGACAAAGCCAGATTATTAGAAGAATTATCAGATTCCTCATGTCGCTCGCCTCCTCATAAATCATGGTCCCATAATATGTAGTAGGTCAAATCTGACTTCTTTGTCCATGCGCAAAAGGTGACATCGCCGCCACGCATAGCGCTTGAAGGGCCGCATTCCCAGGGGAATTCGTCGGATGATGAGTTTCCAGAGTCTGAAACGGGCTCTGGGGGCTCAAAATGCAATGTCTGAGGGTCTTGGCTTACATACCAGAAATCTACTGAATAAACGGGGTATTCGGTTGCTTCATTCTGGGCACTAATGAACTGAATGGTTCCAACTTTGTCGTAGGGGTCGTTGGTCGTTTGGTCAGTATAAGTCGAAATCGTGGTTAACCCTTCCCTGTAATCTGCGCCACCGTTTGCAACCCGCCGAATCGCATACTCTGGTGGATTATGCATCACCAGTTCGCTATTAGTATAGTATGGCTTAATGTTATGACCCTGTTGATCCATAAACCTTGTCCAGACCATATGCGTGTAGTTTTGTGGGCAGTGGCCATCCAAGACGTTCTCCATGGGGTCAACCTCGACATAGGGAAGGCCGTTCGGAGCGGCGGTTGTGTCGAACTGGTCAAATAGGAACGGCTCTGGGAGGAATCGTTGGTAATTGTGTGGCGGACCAGGGGAAACATTGAAGGGTTTATAATTGAAGAATAGCACCGATGTCAGTAACGGCGGGTTGGCGCTATACACCGAATGCCACACAACAGCGGCAATGTAAAACTGCGGGTTCTCAAAACGGGGGTCGGAGCAGTCGATGCCGGCATCGATGCGGGGATATTGGGGGATTACCGGGTACGTACTTCCCGTAGCCCCTGAAACAAGGTCATAAAACCAGGCAAGAGGGTAATGGTTATCGGGATAAATGTCGCTTTGGGCATAAACAATGCTTGCCTGCGATGTTTGCTTGTTAACCACTTCAAAGACTACCATTAAATAGTCGATGTCGTAATCAATATACCAGGGCCAGGAGGGGAGAAGGTCACGTCGCCAATAGGTGCCGTATACGATGTCGGGGTGGATGGCATAATAGTGAAATGGGTCTGCGGGGGCGATTCTATCAACACCGTTTTGGGGCCCCACTTTTATAAGCGAATCGTATGAATTCGGGTTAGCCTGGAGATATTGAGCGTGGCAGACGGTCCACTGGTCACCAAGGCCGTTGTAGTAGCACCCCCTTTGAAAGGCGACATCCACGACCAGCAAAGGGCATTGCTGATACGCGTCATACTTGATATGGGCGGTTACACAGGGGTAGTTCTCAATCGCAGGAATTGAGCCGTACCCAGGGTCCCATGGCGGATTCGGAATGTCGTAACGTATCGATTCCGACACCCCCCCGTATTGGTTGTATGCAAGCACCTTGAAATGAACATCCCAATAGTCATATGTCCCGCCATTATATGGCATTGATGACTTTTGGGACCAACTAACCACAACTAATTCAACCGGGCTTTGGGCAGAGGGAATGTTGTCTGCGTGAGTGAGAATATAGCCACGCTTTCCGTTACCCGGGGGCTGAGAAATACTATACTCCTTTCCCAAAACTACATTGCTGACATCTGCGCGTCTTTCCTTCCCGACTTGGTCGGCGAAGGTGTGGTCGCCCTCCGTCCAAAGCATCTCCCTGAGATCCTTCAAATAAGAGAGTTCGTCCTCATCGGGCAATGCCGGGTTCGATTTGCTACAGGACATCATTGGGAAAACAACGAGGAGAAGTGTTATGCAAAACCATAAAACCCCAAAACCATTCCTGCCCCCCCCCTAATTGCATCACGGTGTTTTTACCCATTTGGGAACCTCCTACATTAAAAATATAATTTTTGTTTATATGAACGGGGCGGCCTTACCCCGGGTAATATGTTTATATAAAACCTTTACCATTAAAACCTGCCCCTGTCAAGGTTGATAGTGACCGTCTTGTAAAAGCTAACCCTTTGACTGCCTATAAACACATGGTATACTTTTACGCCCTTCATGGCGGAGTAGCTCAGCTGGTTAGAGCACACGGCTCATACCCGTGGCGTCGACGGTTCGATCCCGTCCTCCGCCATTTTTTTGTTGGCCATATTGGGGACGGGCCTGATTTACTTGGCGTTGGATGCGGGTTTCAAGGTCACTTGTATCAGGCCCACGGGACTGTTGAAAAAGTGCCTTGGACCGGGGAGTGCATATCCGTTGATGCGCGCCCTGCTCTGGAAACCGCATATCACGGCATACGCCGCCCCCGCTACGCGGGGGATAGATATGCGGTACCCATTTCACCTTACTTTTTCGAAACTCCCCTCGTCCCCAATATGGCCTTTTCCAACTCCCGCGTGCTGAATTTCATAATCCGTTTACCCTTTACCACCCATATGGATGTGGCGTAGAATAGCGGCGATGAAAGAGAGGGATAAATACAGGGGGCTGCTTACGCATTCGGTGAAGAACAAGCTCTTCTGGTCGTTCGTATATATCCTTATTTCAGTATGGGTTATAGTCGTCATATATCAAGCTCTGCTTGGTGAATTGAGCGACTTGATGCTCCTTAAAAACGACCTGAACACAATCGACCAGTATGCGCAGGTGCTGCGTCGCGAGGCATCGCTGTTTGGGAAGCTTACAACGGCATCGCAGCAGGATGTCGGTGTCGAGTGGATACCGTTTGACGCCTATGAAGTCCTCAAGAAAGACAAGGACCGGCTACAGAACCTGTTGGATGCTTTCCCCGGGAATTTGCAGAATTACAGGTTTTTCATCCTCAGGAGAACAGCGGGGTTAATCGGCGGGGATATTTTAAAAGTCAAGCAACAATGGGAGACAGCATCGCCGCTGATTTATAAATTGGCCAAGCCGGGCGGTGACTTGACCGGGATTGAATTCGATACACTTTTAAAATCCCTTGATGATATGGATGCGGCGATAACACCGGAGGATGAGACCAACCCGCAACTGTACTCCTCTATCGTCAGCATCTATGGGCTTGTTAAGCGGTACTACCAGGCGGGGTATGTTGTTTTCATAGTCCTGCTGATTTTGGTTTTTGTAACATTGTACAACGGCTTCATAAAACCATTGGGGAAGCTCAACTTGGCATTCGACCGGGTCAAGGGGGGCGACCTTGATACGAGGCTTGAGATAAAGGGGGATGATGAATTCACCGAATTAGCCGAAGCCTTTAATGCAATGGTTACGCAGCTCGATACCAGCCAGAAGGAATTCATACGTATGAACCAGCGCTTGAGGACTCTATATGGCGAGCGCGAAACCGAATTGATGGAGAAGAAGGTCAGCCTCGATATGGCCAGGCTGGTTCAGCAGGCGATAATTCCCCAGAGCTACAAGCGGCGTAACCTGAGCTTCGCGACGGGGCTTATCCCGTATGAAGAGCTTTCCGGAGATTTTTTAGACATATTTCCACTGGATGAAAAGCATCTGGGTATCCTTTTCGGGGATATAATGGGGAAAGGTATCCCGGCATCCCTGAAGATGATGAGCTTCCATTCGATGTTCCGCGCAACCGTCAGCGAAAATAAAAATGCCGTCGAGACTGCGCGTATTATCAACCGTTTAGAAATCACCGGGGTATCCGGCCGGTTGGAGCAGTACCAGTTGACAACCGCCATAATGGGGACAATAGACCTCGTGACGATGAAATTCCATCTCGTCAACTGCGGCCATCCACCCCCGATAATGTGGCGGGAGAAGCAGGATGACGCGTTTGAACTTCCCCTTGGGAACCCGATAATCGGGTTTGATTACGATGCGAAGTTCGAGGAAATCGTCATCGATTTGGCCGAGGGGGACATCATATTTTTCTACACTGATGGTCTCAGCGAACAGAGTAGCGCATCGGGGAAGGAATATGATGTCGAGCAGATAAAGAAAATCGTATGCAAGTATCACGACCTTCCCCCGGAGGAATTTGTCGCCAATCTCCTTTCTGAACTTGAAAATTTAACCTCGCAGGCGAATTATTATAAAGATGATATTCTGTTCTGTGTATTAAAGGTTGAGAAATATCCCTGGCATACATTATCATTCCCTGAGCAGGGACGGGAGCAAATCAGCGAATCGCTTGTCGATTACATGCGTGATGGTGAAGTACCCAATGACATTATCAGCGACATGAACCTTGTTCTCGAGGAACTCTTCTCCAACGCCTTATTGCACGGCAACAAGGAGGATGCGGGAAAGCGTATTGATGTTTCCATCTGCTTGGCTAAGGGGGAGATAATCCTGCGAGTCGAGGATGAGGGGGAGGGCTTTGAAGTTTCCAAGGTCGATTTTCTGCTTGCCCCGGACCAGATGTACGGCGAAAGGGGACGGGGTTTTTATATGGTCAAGAATATCGTGGATGATATAGAATTCAACGAGAAGGGGAACTGTGTTACGGTCAGGAAAAAATTCAACGCTATGGGAGAATGTGACTGATGGAAATCGAAATTGAAACCGATGGCGCTATCCAGCATTTCCATGTTTCAGGGAAGCTCGACCAGTTCGAATCGGCGCTTCTGCGTCAAAGGATACATCAGGCCCTTGAAGCAGGGGACAAAAATATCATCTGCGACATGGGCAAGGTGGAACTCGTCAACTCATTAGGGCTTGGAACCATTGCACCGGCCATCAATTCGGTGGAGAAAGCCGGGGGTAAGGTGCTCTTTTACAACTTCAAGACCCCATCCTTCAGGGCGGCTTTCGAGAAGGCAAAAGTCTTCAGGACATTCAACACCTATGAGGATGCCGCTCACTATCTGCTCGGTATGGCCGAGCCGCTGACGGTCGTTATTGTCGAGCAGACGATGACCATATCCAATTTTTTCCGTGACCATTATCTCAAGGGGAAACGTAAACCAAGGGATTTCAGCATAATGACTTTCTATGAACCATCGGCGGCATGGGAGCGGGTTAAGCAGCTTTATCAAATGAAGAAACCGCAGGTTGTTCTTATCGACAGCGCAACGGAAAATGTGGATAATTTCACCAATAAGGTCAAGGGATTTCCCATCGAAGGAGCAAAGGTCCCGGTTATTTTGGCCGTCGGCTCCAAACCATCGTTCGAGGCGCAGAACGCGCTTGACCTTGCCGATGCATATGTCCAGTTTCCCTTGAATGCTGTGCTTTTCCAAAAGACTTTTGATTCGGTTGTGGGTATGATGTAGGGGATAACGCCTTATCTTAGAAGATGGAGGATATTTCCGACCATGCATCCATTAGAACTCGCATCCATTCGATTCGTTACCCCTGTTTTCCTTGCGTCCCTTTGGCCCCAGGGGTTGGGGTGCTGGATATGGGGGATAATTATTTTGGTGATGTATTTCATCAATGTATTTATTTCCGCACGTTTTCTTGTCCCCGTGGGGCTCCCGCAATCAAAGATGCCGGGACGTATGAGGAAGGCATTCGTTCTTTCGCTTATATTGAGCTGGCCCGTTTTTTATCTTATCGTGCTGATGGTGTCTGAGATGGGGCAGGCTGCGAGCCCGATGGGGCTTATTGGCGCTATGGTCGCGTGGATTTTTTTCGTGGGGATTGATTTCATAGCTAACTGGAAACTGTTTGAGACATATTTTCCCATACGGCAGACCCTCGGCGGCTCGGAAGCCTATGCGGCCTTGCACAGGCATCTGTGGGGGCATCTGCTGGCGGTTGTCGGGGTGATTATTTTCGCGTTAGCTGCTTTTATATGGCATATGATGCGGTATTTGTAAGGATGGTAACCCACGAAATGGGATTCGTGGGTTACATCTTTCTTATAAATGGGATTCGTGGGCCACATCTTTCTTATAAATGGGATTCGTGGGTTACATTTCTATTATCGGTTACTTTTTAATAATTAACCCTTCACCCTTTCTAAATATTTCTTCTCGACGGTATCGACTCTTATTTTTTCACCCTGCTGAACGAAAAGGGGCACATTGATGGTCCCACCGGTTTCGAGTACAGCGGGTTTTGTGCCACCCGATGCCGTATCGCCCTTCACCCCGGGGTCGGTCCGGGCAATTATCACATCAATTGTGCGTGGAAGCTCTATCCCCAAGATCCGCCCCTTGGCCACCGAACCAATGCAGACAGCTTCTTCCGGAAGGAAGCCGATATCGTCGCCCAAAAACTCCGCCTGTATCTCATGCTGGTCGAATGTTTCCAGGTCCATGAAAACAAGTGTATCGCCGGTGCTGTACAAATATTGCATCTCGCGCTTCTCAAGGCGTAGGTCCTCGAATTTCTCCTCGGGGCGGAAGGTTTTTTCAAACGTGGCGCCGGTGTTGAGCGTCCTGAGTTTCATGCGCACAAATGCGGGTCCCTTCCCCGGTTTTACATGGTCATAAGTCAGGACCATTGTTTCCTGTCCATCCAGGATGAAGCAGTTGCCTGGTCTAAGGTGTCCGGCTTCTATCATCGCAGTATATCTCCGTTCCAAAATTATTCAGACGTCGAATTTTAGCATAAGGTAAAACGCCGTCAAGCATTGGGGTTACAAGAAGGATATAGGTGGGTATCACATGCAGCTTGAGTCTTCGAGAGCTGCCCGTGTCTGCACAGGTGTATTAAATTGATTACGGAGGCAGTCCCCACACGGTATATGTGATTTGTTTAATAGATGGCGCTCCCGCGTGAGGGATGGTCCCCTGTTCCCGTGCAAAATGGTTTTCTTCATCACCACTGTTCCCAACAGTGAAATTAAACTGAATTAAACCCAATTAACTCATATTAAATCCAATGTGGTATTATTATGGCATATTCATTGAACCCCTTTATTGATGCGTCTTAGCATTAAAACATCGGTGAAACTATCATATATAAATACACACAAATATTGTGTAATTCTTCCTCCGATATAACGATACTAAATTTGAGAACATATTCCCCGCATGCCCCAATGGTTTATAGCGGGGAGGAAAAGGAATTGCCTATGTTCGCCGATGAGATAACCCTACTTATTGTCGACGACTCCCCAGAGATGGTCGAAACGCTTAAGACGTTGTTGACCTTCAACGAGATGATCAAGGTCGTCGGTGAAGCCAATTCGGGGGAGCAGGCTATCGAGAAGGTTATGGCCCTCAAGCCTGACTTGGTCCTTATGGACATAAACATGCCCGGGATGGACGGTTTGAAGGCGACCGAGGAAATCAGCATCAAGTCCCCGCGCACCGGGGTAATCATCATCTCAGTGCAGGACGAAGTCGATTATATGCGCAGGGCTATGGCAGCCGGCGCACGGGATTACTTGGTGAAGCCGTTCGACTCGGATGAGCTTTTCCGCACTATCCAGTCGGTTGTCGAAAAGGAGAAGCTTAAGTGGGAGGCGATGCCGAGCGGCAAGGAGATTGTCGCGTCGAGGGCCCCCGGTGAGGGGACGGTTTTCTGCATCTTCTCCACAAAGGGCGGGGTGGGTAAATCAACCATCGCGGCAAACCTCGCCGTCGAAATCAGGAAACAGACAACTAAGAGGGTGCTTCTCATTGACCTTGACCTCGAATTCGGCGACCTCGCGCTGCTTCTGAATGTCAGCCCGAAGACCACCATCGCCAATGTAGCGCAGGTGGCACCCGCGCAGATTGAGGCCGATTTCCTGTTGGAACATATCGTGGAGTCATCATACGGAGTAAGCATCCTTGCCGCCCCTATAAAACCGGAGTACGCCGAGGTTGTCACCGGGCCGGTCATTGAGAAGGTCATCCAGGTCAGCAGGGACTTGTTTGATTACATTATCCTGGATACAAACCCATCGTTCAGGAATGAAATATTGTCGGCTTTGGACGGGAGCGATGAAATTATTTTTATCGTCGCGCCCGACTTCCTGACTTTAAAGAATGTCACCCTCGGGTTGAGTGTTATGGCGAGCCTCAATTACCAGCCCGATCAGTTGGTGCTTATACTGAACCGCGCTCAGTCGGTGAGCTCGATAAAGTTGGCCGATGTCGAGCGCGGGTTGCAGAGGAAAATAGATATCGAGATACCATCGGATGGTGAAGTAGTAGTCTCGAGCATCAATCGTGGTACGCCATTTGTCGTGACGCATCCCACCTCGGGAGTAGCCAAGGCCATCGCACAGTTGGCGATGATGCTCACCAATGGGGATTCCGGGGACGAAAGGGACGATAAAGGAGCTCGACACAAAAAAGGGCTTATCAAGAAGATGTTCGGTAAAAAGAGCGTCGGGTAAGGTTGTAGAGAGTTGGAACGACGCGAGTTTCATTTATTGATTTCGGAGGATTCGGATGAACGAGAAGAACACCAGCAGGGGCCTGTCGCTGATGAACCGGGTACGCCTTGAACAGCAGGCCAAGTTAGTTCAAGGGGATGGCAGAAAGGACGGCCGGAAATCGACTCGCGGTCGTCTCGATCCGTTCCTTGAGTTGAAGGACCGTATCCACGAGGAAATCATCCAGGAAATAGACCCGGCCATCCTCGATTCGAAAGATAACGCAGATATCGTCAAGCAGACTGTCCAAAACATGATTATAGATAAATTGGCCACGGAGGAAACCCCGTTGAGTCGCGCCGACCGTGAAACCATACTTTCAGACCTGATGGATGAGGTTCTCGGTTACGGCCCTATCCAGTGTTTTCTCGATGACGACAAAGTGACGGAGGTTATGGTCAACGGTCCAACCCAGGTCTATGTCGAACGACAAGGGAAAATCGCCCTCACGGAAAAAATTTTCCATGATAATAACCATGTTTTGCGCATTATCGAGAAAATAGTCGCGCCGTTGGGCCGGCGTATTGACGAATCGACTCCGATGGTGGACGCCCGTCTTCCCGACGGGAGCCGCGTTAACGCGATTATCCCGCCGTTGAGCCTTGTCGGGCCGACAATTACAATCCGCAAGTTCAGCCGCGACCCATTCAGAGTCGATGACCTCATAGGCTTTAATACACTGACCCAACAGATGTCCGATTTCCTTGAATGTTGCGTCAAGGCGAGGATGAATATTGTTGTTTCGGGCGGTACCGGCTCAGGTAAAACTACAACCCTGAATGTCTTATCCTCATTTATCCCGGAATCCGACCGCATCGTAACCATCGAGGATGCCGCCGAGCTTCAGTTGGACCAGGACCATGTTGTCAGCTTGGAATCGCGCCCGCCGAATATCGAAGGGAAAGGGCAGGTCACTATCCGCGACCTCGTAAAGAACAGCTTGCGCATGCGGCCTGACAGGATTGTTGTCGGGGAGTGCCGTTCGGGCGAAGCCCTTGATATGCTCCAGGCTATGAATACCGGCCACGACGGCTCATTAACCACGGGCCATGCCAACAGCCCGCGGGATATCATAAGCCGCCTTGAAACAATGGTTCTTATGGCCGGAATGGACCTGCCGGTAAGGGCAATACGCGAACAGATATCCAGCGCCCTTAACCTTATTGTGCAGCAGGCGAGGATGCGCGACGGCACGCGCAAGGTCACACATATCACGGAAGTTGTCGGCATGGAGCAGGACAAGGTAACATTACAGGATATTTTCATCTTCGTGCAGACGGGAGTCGATAGCGAGGGCGGGGTGAAGGGGTATCACAAGCCCACCGGCATCCTTCCGAAATTCATCGAACGGTTTGACTCCCTCGGTATTGAGATTGGTCGTGACATTTTCTTCCCCAAGGAGGGGATACCCATTTGATTTATGAATATTTCTCGTGCCGCTGAGGCGTGGGGGGAGGAGATAGAAAAATGAGTTTATTTATTGTATTAGGAATAGTATTCGGGGCCGTCGTCCTTTTAGGATGGGGTATATCCGCAAGCCTGAGTAAACCGCGTGAGACAGTCAAAACGCGACTGAAGGATTACATCGATCAGACAGCCAAAGCGGATATAGCGCACCTTCGCGCTGAAACCCAGGAGGCCAAGAAGAAAGAAAAAATCTTCGCGGGCATCGATAAAGTCCTTGAGAGAAGGACCTTTGTGCAGAAGATGATTCTCGAATTCCAAAAGGCGGACCTGAAAATCCGGTACACCGAATACCTGGGTATATATCTTGCTTTGACTATAGTCCCGGGGGTAGTCGGCTACGCCATCACCGGGAACATCACCGGGTTCTTCATGCTGGCCATTCCGGGCTTAGTAGTGCCGAGGTTCTATGTGCGGTTCCGGCAAATGCAAAGGGTCAGGCATATCGACAACCAGCTTGTCGATGCCCTTATGCTCATTTCCAACTCGCTCAAGTCCGGGTATTCATTCATGCAGGGGATGGAGCTCGTCGCTGAGGAATCGCCTAAGCCTATATGCAGCGAATTCAAGCGCGTGCTCATGGAAACCAACTTAGGTATGCCGATGGACGATGCGCTGGACAACCTGACAGAGCGCGTGCCCAGCGAGGATTTGGGGTTGGTTGTCACGGCGGTGAAGATCCAGAGGACCATCGGCGGTAACCTTTCGGAAATCCTCGACAGGATTGTGCATACCATCAGGGAGAGGGTACGTATCAAGGGTGAGATAAGCACCCTCACGGCACAAGGAAAGTTACAGGGGATCATATTGACCCTGCTGCCTCCCGCCTTGACGGTTGGCATCTATATGATGGACCCGGAATTCATGAAGCCGCTCTTTTTCACGATGATGGGCAAGCTGATGCTCGGAGTGGCTATTGTATTACAGATATTTGGGGCGATTATGATAAGGAAAATCGTTGACATCAAGGTTTGAAAAGCCATTAAGGCGAGGTGAAGCAAATTGATTATTTTAATTGGGATTGCGGCATTCATTTTTGTGGCCACTCTGGCATACTCCCTTATGCCTGCCAAACCCGCCTTGGACCCTATACAGGAACGGCTCAAGGCTATGGCAAGGAATCATGAAGTTATCGACCTTACGGAGATAGAATTAAGCAAGCCTTTCAGCGAGAGGGTGCTCAGACCAATACTCGACAACACCGGCAATATGATCAAGCGCTTCACCCCCAATGAAGTTATTGCCTCGACACAGCGAAAAATAATCGCAGCCGGGTTGAATTTGCAGCCACTCACCATGGTTACCATCCAGGTTATCGCGGCAGTAGGTCTCCCCTGCATACTTGCCTTGATGGGCATAACCGGGAAGATGGAGGCCCCCAAGGCAGTCGGGATCCTGCTGTTCTCATGCGCCATCGGGTACTTTCTGCCGGACATGTGGCTTAAGAATAAGGTCAACAGCCGTGGTTTTGAGATAAGGAGGGCTCTGCCCGATGCATTGGATCTCCTGACCATCAGCGTTGAGGCGGGGCTTGGTTTCGATCAGGCCCTCATGAAAGTTGTTGAGAAAAGCAAAGGCCCCCTAAGCGCGGAATTCGGCAAAACCCTTTTAGAAGTCCGCATGGGCAAGCCGCGACGTGAGGCGCTCAAGGATATGGCCCGCCGCGTCGATGTCTCCGACCTTAATCAGTTTATCAGCGCCCTGGTTCAGGCGGATAAATTGGGCGTATCAATAGGGAATGTCCTAAGGGTACAAGCGGACCAGATGCGGAACAAGAGGCGCCAACGGGCCGAGGAGACGGCAATGAAAGCGCCCTTGAAGATGAGTTTTGTACTTGTATTCTTTGTGCTTCCCGCCTTGCTCATCGTACTTCTTGGTCCTGCGGCCATCAATGTTATCCAGCAATTGGGCAATCGCAGCGGGTCATAAGGATGGTGCGCATTGAAGGCCGAATTGGAAACAGGTGAAGCGATAATTGCGGACAACATAAAGAAAGCAACCGGATTTATCGACCGCCTGCGCGGGTTGATGTATGTCAAACATCTGCCCCAGGGCCATGCGATCCTCCTGGAACCGTGCAATTCAATACATACATTCGGGATGCGCTTTGCTATTGATGTTCTGTTCCTCGACGCGTCGAGCCGTATCATAAAAGCAATACGTTCGCTTGCGCCCGGGAAGATAGCCGGACCCATAGCCGGGGCGTGTTCGGTGTTGGAGACGACCGCCGGAAGCCTGCCGGGAAATATCGATTTAGAGGGTAAAAAATTAAAGTTTATTGAATAAAACTCATCCAATATAGCAGGCAAGCATAGGTCATAGGGGCCGGTACACAACCGGCCCCGCTTGTTTTAGGTGCGCTGCAACCGGGACTTGACTACACCATTGACGAATCACGGAATCATGGTATATTTTGTATAGAATCCCCAAAGCTAAGGCAGGGGTGGAGATAGAAGGTCTCGGGGGGTTACAAGCGGAGTTTTCCAATCGGTCTGAATGATTGCAGTGAACTATTTGTGAAGTTGTATTTTGGGGTGCCTTTTTCCACCTTTTTTAAAGGGAAGGAGCCGCATATGGGAATAAAAAGAAGAGATCTGGGGGGGGGCGGGGGAAGTGTGTGGGGTGTTATAATCACCCTGTTGATATGCTTTTTAATGCCATCCTGCAGCAATACCCATAATCCGATGAACCCATCAAATGACCCAAATAACCCGAGCGATGCGGTATGAGAAAGATAGCATTGATAATATTTTGTGTTTTAGGGGTTGGCTTAGCCGGTTGTTCAAATGCCAATTCCCCTGCCACGCCTGAAGTCAGGCCTGTCTCAGGAGATATGGCAAGCGACACAAACCACTGGAATTGGGGTATATGGCAGTTCCGTTTTTCCGCGGACCATTCAAGTGTTGAGGCGATACCGCAAAGGGAGGGGAATTATCACTACTGCGTAACCAAATTCGTTGAGGGATTCCCATGCCCCCACTGCCTTATGATAGGGAAACCTCATGTTCAAGGAGACGGGACAGTAAAGCTTAAAGTTGCCCTAAGTCATCCTTTTCCCACGATGCCGATTTATACAGGTTTTGACGTTAGAGGCATGGTCTATTTCCCTCCGACAAGTTATCACGAAGTCCCGGGGTTTTTGGTTAACGGCTCACGATTAGTAGAATACGGTTTCGATGAGCATATGTTTCCAACGCCGTATGGAACTATGCCGTTAAGTTATTCCAGGGCTGCGGAGGGAGGCGGCGAGCTTCTCAATGCCGATGGATACTCGACATACATGATTCCCGGAATCCTTTACGCCGATGATTGGCCTATATTTTCATATCAACCCGGGAAACACGGGAAAGAACCGACCCCGCAACTCACAACCGTCAACCCATACAAGTTGTTTGCGTCGGACACTGAGAGGCGTATGTTCTTAGTCACCGATCTGATAACGCGTGAATATCACTTAGCTCTGCCGCCGGGTGAATTTTGCTTCGGCTATGCTGTTGATGCATCCTGGTGTCCCCCTGCAAAGACCCCTGTGACTGACCCTGCGATAGATTTCCCTCTTCAGGCCAATGCGGAGGACCCATGGCAAATTGACTATGAACAGTTGTTGCCTATATATGTATGGGATGAATCGAGCGTCGACAAGGACATTTTCAAAGTCACAGTTCATGAGCGGGGGACCTTCAAATATCAATGGTGGTTTGCATACATATGGTGCTGGGATTGTTCAATCAGCCCATTCTTCCTTGATAACCCTGAACAATGGCTGTTCGCTTGGCAGGTTCTCGATGTTGTTGATCCTTTTACAACGACAGAGAACTATAATCTCGATATATGGAATTGGGGATATTATTTCTCTTACGGGTGGGGTGTTCCTGGGCATCACCTTGGTGTCCTTGTAGTTTCTCGCCCGACTGATTATGACACCGATCCCCCTTGTGAGCTCGGAATGATTTACGGTGTAAAGCTCATTGATATTTACATTGAATGATTTCAGGAATTGAGTGTCACTTGCAACAAAGCCCGGTGGCCTGGGAAATCCAGGCCCTTTTCATTAAAAGCAGTTATAATGTTATCAGTCAAGGAGGCTGCCCGGTTGCGTCTTGTGCATTTCTTCCTCATATTTCTCTTATGCCCTGCCATACCGATTGACATGGCAACAGCAGTGTCCCTGAATGATTGCCCCTTCGCCATTATAAGGGCTTCATTAAACAGAACCGGCATGTGGGAAATCCATCAATTCAGCCTGCTGCCTGATGACGGCCCCCCCGCCTCAATACAAGTCCCTGCCGGGGCGCAGGGATTGGAATGCTTCGTACTTGAATACGCTTTGTTCCGCGCGAGGTTTACACTTGGCTTCGAAGGCGCTCTGAGGGAGGGGCTGGCGTCGGAATTCAAGAGACGCGAGGAAATAAAAAATGCGACGAATCTGGGCGCCATCCTGTACTGCTTACCCTTATGGCCGATTCACCTCTTCTGGGAATTACCGTTCACGGGCATTGAAAAAGAGCAGATGCTTGAGCTTGAGGGATATACGCTGCAGCTGCCGGTTGTGGAGACGAGCTTTTCCGGGGAGAAACCTCTCACCATGTTAAAAGCACCTGCCCAAGGGGAGGGTATGTCGCAGGTTTATGATATTGAACCATTGATTGTGGGGGGAAATGTTGTCGAAAATTGGCATGGCGCTGGTTTGTATTTATCATATTATTTGCCGCTCGCTGATTTTCCTGCCGATTCACGCGTGATAACCATAGGTGACCTGTTACCGGGTTATCCTGAAGACTCGCTGGGTACGGTCCTATTCCTGATTGATATTCCTCCAAAATCGGGTTGCAATATTCAGATAGGAAAGATCGACCCGCCCCTGGCCTTCTCATTATGGCCGGGGAATTATGATTGGCCCTTGGGAAATGCGACCTATGTTTTTTCAGGCGACAGGGCGTATGTTGGCATACGGCGCACGAAGATGCATAGGGCCGATACTATTTCTTTTAATGTTGGCCCAGGGATTGAATCATCCGGCAACATCGGGAAAGGGGAATTCAACCGGCTGACTACAAATTGGCCCCCCGCGGGCACTTTTATCGGCAAGTTCCCATTTTTGGCGACCGTAGTCCCCCCAGCTATCGTTGCTTTCCTTCTGTTTCATATAGTAAATTTTTTCTCTATGCGGGTGAATTACCGGAAAAATCCGCTCGGTGCCATTTTTGACCCGATTATCTCGCACATTATATTATTGGCTCTTGCTGTAATCTTCGCTCCTTTTTTCGGATTGGGATGGATAGTGGGCGCTTATGTTGCGGGAAGGTTCCTCGGTTGGCGTCATCCGGAAGTGCGCAGGCCGTGGCTGAGCATGCTTGCCTATGCTCTGTTGGCGGCTTGTGTCTATGAAGCCCTCTTCACCCGGACGTTATGGCTATGAAAGGGACGCCCTTGTTTGCAATAGATTATTTTTTCTGATATATTTGCCCGTACTCTGTACGCCCGAAAGTCGGCTTGACGGCGTATAAAAGGCCGCATAGCGATGGAAGAAGAGTTCACCCGCGAGGAGGACAATGTGGATCCCCCCGCCACGGAATTATCACCGGAGAAGGCGGAGGATGGTTCCCCTGTTTTGCACGACAACCATTCCAGCGAGGAAAATGTGGTAGTGGAGGATGTCATAGGCAAGGACTCCGACTACCAGAGGGTCAACGTGGAAACAGAGAGCAGGGCCTTACAGAGGTCAATAGGCTTGGGCTTACCCTCAGACCGTTACCGGGTGGTTCTCCCCAAGGGTTCTTTCCCTCCGCTGACCGGCAGGCAGCAATTTATCGCGAGGCTGCGTGATAAGGACAGGGTTACGTTCAGGGTATTCGAGGGTGATGAAGAATTGGCCAGCCAGAATGATTTTCTTGTCGAGATAGGCATGGTCGGCTTAGCCCTAAACAATGAGGATAAGGCTTTCCTTGAGGTGGATTTCCATCTAAATATTGATAAAATATTGACTATAAGATTATTGGATAAATTCGGGGAGAAAGAGGCCCTGGTTATTTTGGATATGGCCAGCAAGCCGAAGGTGGCTGTCCACCAGGATAAGATTAAAGAGCTTACGGATAAATTGGATTCGCTCGGTCACCATATTGCAGAAATCGGTGAACGATTGACCCGTATGGGCGGCGTAGTTTCATAGCGGGGAGGAAGTCAACCCTTTCTCCGCCGTAATACCAGGAGGTTTTTGGGAGATGGCAAGCAGCACTGGGGACATGGAAAAACAGATTAAAGAGCTGACCCTCAAGTACGAGATTGAGAAACAGAAAAACAGGAAGCTCCAGCAGGAACTGGATATCCTCAAACAGAAGTTGGAAAAATCACAAATGCAACCTAAACCGACGGTTGCGTCCCCTCCTATAATCCCACCTCCCCAAGGGGTCCCCGGTAGACCCATACCCGTAACCACCCCGCCGGCGGGATACTCCACTCCCTCTGCTGCGGATAGCGATGTTACGCAATTTATCGACCAGGGACTTAAAGAAGCGGTCTCCGGTATCGAGGTTGACGAGCTGCGCAATAAGCTCGATTCGTTGAATCAGCAATACAGGCTGGCCGAGCAGGAAAAATGGGATATCGCACGCAGAAATATCGAACTGAAGGAGCAATTGCAGAGGTTGAAAGTCAAGGGTGTCAACTTAAAGAAGGATATTGAAAACCTTAACGAACGCCTTGACAGAAAAGAGAACCAGAACTTTAAATCACGCCTCGAGATTACCGACCTTAAGAAGGAGAACAACGCCGCTGAAGATCGCGCCAATGATGCCCAAAGGCAACGGGAAGCCATCGAGAAGCAAATCACCGAAATCGAGGAGCGAATAGAGAAGGAACGCAACCGTCTTAAGGAAGAAAGGCGGGTACGCGATATGGTGTACGCCGAGTATCAGCGACACAGGGATATGCTGGCGGAGTATGAGACCCATTGGGCGGCGAAATTTTACAATAGATAAATATTGGCCCGGGAAGTCTGTTCTAATTTTCGCGCAAGGAGATTTTTAAATGGCTGAAGACAGGATGATCCTGAAAGAGAAGATCAAGCTCAGAAAAGAAATCGGGCTTGTTGAAGCGGCTATCGACGCCACTAAGAAAAGCAAGGATGAAAAGGTCACCGAGAACGCCTCCGTGGAGGAGGATATTAAATCCGTTGAAAATGACAACATCAAGCTTGAGGAACAGATCCAGGGCCTCGAGAATCAGATAAGCGAGCTCGATGGTGAATTCAAGGAAGCTCAGCTTACCGCCGGCAAGCTCCGCAAAATGATAAAAAGAAGCGCCGACAAGGGCGAGACCGAGGAGAAAAAAGTCAAGGAATTGACCGCGGAACTTCAAAGGCTCAACGAAAACCTCGATAAGCTGCGCAGGGATATCAAGCGGGAAGTGGACGAGCGCAAGAACCTCGAGTACCAGCTTAAGACAACTAAGACGCGTATTGAAGAAATGGAATCCAAGGCGTTGGCAAGGTTTTTCGTCAAGCGGAAAATTATGAAGGACGAGAGGTTCTTCCCCAAGGATAAAACTCCTGAGCAAATGGCCGCCGAAGCAGCCGCACGCGCCGAGGCCTTACGCGATGCCGAGGAGAGGGCTGAAATCGAACGCGCCCGCTCAAAAGCCACCGAGGCCAGGGCAAGAGCCGATGCTAAAACCGGCGAAGCCCCCAAGGTACAGGAAGCAAAAGAAGAAGACCTTGACCTGTCGCTTTAAATAAAATCTTTTAAGTACGATCACACCCGGCAATGGCCGGGTGTTTTTTTAATAAGACCAATTCCGCTTAATGAGATTTTTGTCTTATGAGGTAATCACCCACATCCTCGGAGACTCGGCTGTGGGCGGCACCCAATTAGGTCCTTTTTTGGAAGGTATCAATTGAATCGGGGGAGCGCCTTCGGAGTATGCCAACCACCATCAGTAGAATTGTCAACGCAATGACAAGGGAAAGCGCGAGCGGCACCACACTCGGGGATGAACGGATGTAAATATGGGCATTCAAAAGGGAATGGATTGTGATGGGGAGGATGATGTTCTTGAATATGATAACCACTAAGCACATAGCTATCGAGAAAACCAAAAGCTGCCAAAATGAACCCCGGGGGATATGAACCATTCCGAACATAACACTTGTTAATGCTATGGCTATCAAATTTCCGAAATTCCTTCGCAAATGGTTGAAAAGCAATCCTCTGAAAAAGAATTCCTCAACGAATGGAGCAGAAACAACCGCCATGATGACAAACAGGATCCTGAGACTCATGGCATGCACGGAAGTCTCCCTGCCGGTGGGAACAAAGAATAAGAGTATAGCGACTGCGATGAATATTAACTGCAGGAAGCCGAGAAGGTAGGGGCGTTTCGAATACCGGAAATAACCGGATGCCTTCTGATGCTTCAAAACCCAGAATAGAGACATGCCCCCCATCCATAGGCTACGCGAAAAAAGACCTGCAATATTCAACGATGGGTTTGAAATAAAAATAAATGGCAAATCAAAAACATAACCACCGAGAAGTGTGGCTGCAAGGAAAAGCATCTCGTGGACTTCACGCTTGGAAGCGGCTTCCACTACAGGGTTGATTGTCTCTTCTGATTCTGCGATTTCCATTTCCCCAACCACACCGGGGTGTATCCACGATTCAATTTTAGTAGGCGCGAAGCATTTGGTCCGCCAAATGCTTCGCCCCTACAATTATTCACCATTTGTTCCTAAAATCAAATCACGGATGCACCCCTATACAGGAATGATGAGATTCTGGTTCTTGGATAAAGTATAATGGAATATATGAAAGGAATGGAAGAAAATACTAATCCGAAATGGGAAAATGCTGAATGGAAGTTCTACCTTTTCTTGGGCTGGTGCATGATTGCCGGGGTTCTCCTCCTCGTGCAATATATCCCCACCTTTTCGAGTATGACATCATTTTATAAAGCATACGATGATTTTATGAAGAAAAAAGAATATGGCAATGCTATAAAGATTTGCTCGAAAAATTTAAGGTTTTACCCAAGTAGCGTGGAGCTCCTTGATTTAAGGGGAAAGGCAAAGGAGAGTGGGGGTGATTATGAAGGGGCGCTTGAAGATTTCAATAGAGCCATTGCAATAGACCCGCTCAACTGTGAAGCGCTTTGTTACAGAGCGGAGGCATACCACGCTATGGGGAGATATGAAGAGGTGCTGGAGGACTGCGATAAGGCATCGGCCATGTGTCCTCATTCAGGTTGGGCGGCTGATACCAGAGGCGTGGCCAAGTTTGAGCTTGGCGATGAAGAGGGCGGTCTCGCTGACATGCATGTAGCCATTTGCCTCGAGCCGGGAGAATCGACGCATTTCAATAATCGCGCTTGCCTCAGGAACAGAGTAAAGGACTACGGGGGAGCGGCTCAGGACGCTTCCAAAGCGATAGAATTGATGGGGGAGAGAGTTACGCCAAATCCCTATCGACATTATGCCGATGCAATGAGGGGTTTGGGGAATTTGGACAAAGCGCTTGAATACTGCAATAAAGCTATCGAGATTGATGCAACGTACGCTGACGCCTTCTTCAGCCGTGGCATGGTCTTATATGCAAAAGGGCAGGTTGGCGATTCAATTGCCGATTTGTCAAAGGCGATAAAGCTTAAACCCGATTATGCCGAGGCATACTACAACCGTGGAGTTGTATATCAGTCTTTGGGCAAATCAGAATTGGCTGAAGCTGATTTCGCCAAGGCTAAGAGCATGGGTTATGAGGGAAGCAAATAGCCAAGCATCTCGATTGCCGGGACTATATATAAACTTACCGTTGAACCATCTTGCATAATTTTGGTTGCTATCAGCCAATATAAACAATATATTTAAACCAATGATACGCGCAGGATAACCATGCCCAAAGCGAGCGTCATAATTGTCACACTCGAAGGACGGAAGCATCTTGAGAGGCTGTTGCCGGGATTGTTGGCGCAGCGGGACAGCGGCATCGAGATGGAAGTCCTCGTGTTGGACAATGGGTCGAGCGGAGAGTGCAGGGGTTATGTCGAGCGGCAATTCCCCGATGCAAGGGTTATCGAGCTGGGGCGCAATTATGGCTTCGCCCCCGCGGTCAACCGGGGTGTGAAGGAGAGCGATGGGGAATATGTTGTGCTTCTGAATGACGATTGCAATGTCCGCGCGAACTGGTTGGTTGAGCTTATCCGGCCGTTTGAAGCGAATCCATCTATTGCCTGCGTGGGGAGCCTTATTTTAGATGCTGCGGGGGAGAAGATAGATTTCCAAACCGGGACAGCCAACATTTTCGGCTGGGGATTTCAAAAGGACAGGGGCGCGGAGGCGTCATCGGCGCGCAATGAGCCGTTCAGGACATTCTTCGCATGCGGCGCGGCATGTGCTTTCCGGCGTGATGTATTTGAGGCTGCCGGTATGCTTCTCGAAGAGACATTCGCCTATTTCGAGGATGTCGAAATCGGATGGCGGCTTAACACCCTCGGTTATGAAGTGTGGACAAACCCCGCGTCGGTCGTTGAGCATCATCACGGTGCTACGGTGAAGCGCTTCGGGAGAGGCTTTCACGCGTTTCTCACGGAGCGTAACGCCCTGCTGAATGCATGGTGCAACCTTTCACCCGATGAGGCGCGGGTGATAATCCCGATTGCGATGTCCCTCTCCGCGTTAAGGTTCAGCGCTAAGTCGGGGATGAATCCATACAATGTCCTTGGGCCGGAAGGGTATGGGGACATCTTCTCTGCATCAGCGGAGGGACTTCCGGAGCCGACGGTTTTTCAGCAATTGGCAGATGTTGGAAAGAAAGTCGTGAAAGGCAAATCACTGGAGAATATCGCGTCACTCGAAGCTGTAGCCGATTTTGGGCGCCTTATCCCCAGACTTGAAACCCGGCGGGGTATGCTGCAGCAAAGGCGTAAGCTGCCGACATCGGCGCTGCTTCAATTGATGGGCGAGCCGTTCAGGCCTGTAATCGGGCATCCGAGGGAGAAGAAATACATTGAGGAAATGGGAGCTGTGATTAGGGGAGCTTTGCGATAAGAAGAATAGGCTATAGGAATGATATTCCCCTGGGCATTTGGGCTTTATTTGGCGGGATTGGGTATGGCGAAATCCATTACCGTTTACCCTCTCCAGATGCTTGCCGTGATTGCCATGGGAATAGCGGCGGGGATATTACTCCGCAAGGGCCGGATAGCATCGATAATTTTGGCCCTATGCTTTCTCCCCTTAGGGGTACTGTTGGGATACATATCCGGGAAAAATGTCGAAGCCGAGGATGTTCACCCTATATACAAAATCTACGGTACCGAATCCCCGCTACGTATATATGGCGAAGTGTTGAACAATTCCGTTGATATATACGGCAAGCGCGGCATTCTTGTTCAGACCTATGTTGTCGAGTCTCGTGATGTATATAAAAATGTCAGTGCGACACTCTTAGCTTTTATGCCTGATGAAAATGCCGAGTTCAGCGCGGGCGAAGGGATTTCATTCGATTGTACACTTGGTGAACCATCCCGTTACCTCAACGCGTATCCGGTCGCGAAGCTCGGCGCGGAGGTGTGGTGTTACGCTCAACGGGGAAGCATAGGGTCATACGAAATAACAAATCCGTGGAGGAAAAATTTCTACCGGTTTA
>Ga0315277_10002106_pt1 | contig 27999 bp, 21 predicted proteins | sample YL17G05_15_MG_FD_203695 | JGI IMG/M metagenome (GOLD analysis project Ga0315277, IMG submission 203695) | Sediment microbial communities from Yellowstone Lake, YNP, Wyoming, USA - YL17G05_15 | ecosystem: Environmental > Aquatic > Freshwater > Lake > Sediment | place: USA: Wyoming | collected... | reverse complement strand
ACCTACTGTCATTTGCGGAGACCGGTCATGACGCACACACGACGAGGCGAATCCCACCAACTCAGCCGGCGCGAGCTGCTGGCCTACTCGGCCGCCTTCGGCAGCACGTTCATGGCAGCCCAGGGCCTGGCCGCCGACCCACAAGTGGGTGCCCCGCCGGCCCAGACACAGCCGGCAGCAAAGCCGCCGGCGAAGCGCTACGACATGAAGAAGTCGATCAACCTCTGGGCCTTGCCCTATCCGGACAAAATGACGCTGAAGGAATGCCTCCAGCTTTGCAAAGACGCCGGGTTCGACGCCGTGGAGCTGAACTACGCCCTGGAAGGCGATCTCTCGCCGCAGGCCTCCGAGGACCAGATCCGCCAAGTCGGCGAGACGGCCCGCAAGATCGGGCTGGAGATCAGCGGCCTGTGCTCCTTCCTGTTCTGGCCCTACTCGCTCACGCACCACGACCCCGAGCGTCGCCGGCGGGGGCTGGAGCTGGCCGGGAAGATGATCCGCTGCGCGCGGCTGTTGAAGACGCCGAACCTGCTGGTGGTGCCCGGGGCGGTCTACGTGCCGTGGCTCAAGGACGACCCGCCGGTGCCGCCGGAGGTCTGCGACCGCCGCGCCCGCGAGGCGGTCCGCCGCCTGATCCCCGAGGCCGAGAAGGCCGGCGTCTACCTGAACATCGAGAACATCTTCGCCAACGGCTTCCTGCACAGCCCGCAGGAGATGATCCAGTTCGTCGACAGCTTCAAGTCGCAGCAGGTCCGCGTACACTTCGACACGGGGAACATCATGCAGTATCACTTCCCCGAGCACTGGATTCCGCTGTTGGGCAAGCGGATCCAGAACGTACACCTGAAGGAATACTCGAAGAAGGTCAATGAGTTCAACCTCAACGCCTTCCGGCCGCTGTTGGACGGCACGATCGACTGGCCGGCGGTGATCGAGGCCTTCGACAAGATCGGGTACCGCGGCTACCTGACCTTCGAGTACTTCAACCCCTTCCCCCACTGGCCGGAGTCGCTCGTTTACCAGACCTCCGACGCGCTGGACCGGATGCTGGGGCGGAAGGGTTGAACACTGCCAGCCTTGCCTACAGATGCAGGAGTCTGCGTACTTCAGATTCCAGCGTGACCATTTGATCGTCTGCCAGTCTTCCGATGACCCGCTGGATTCGCCGCCGGTCGATGGCGCGCAATTGATGTGTCAGCACAACCGATTCGGCGTCAAGACCGTTTGTGCTTGTCGGAGAAACAACGAAGGAGCCCGGGAAGCGGGCGGCACTGAGACGGGAGGTCAGGGGGACAATCAGTACGGTAGACAGGTTGGCAAAACTTGCTTGATCTTGGACCACAATTGCGGGGCGTGTGCCAAACTGCTCCCTGCCAGAAGGCCCCGCCGGTGGGGGCAACTCCACAAGTACCACGTCCCCGCGGTTCATCGGGGCTACTCCGGCAGATCGTCTTCCATCGCTTGCAGAGCTTCGTCACTTGCCGCTTCCCATGCCTCCAGTTCCCTGCGCAATTCGGGATCAGTCAAATTCACGGGACGGTTTCTATTGGGACGTTTCGGAACCGGATACTTGCTGAGCAGGTTTTTCACTTTGGCAAAAGGCACGCGGAGGCTGATCGCCCTGTCCTTTGGCACTCCGGGCGCGCCTTTGCTCGGCTGCGTCATCCCCGTGGCTTGCTCGGTGATCTCACTCATCGGACTTCACCTCCTCGGTTTCTCCACTAGTCTTCTGCACAGCAAGAAGCCGTCTGGACATCAGCATATCGTCGCCTGCCCACAGTTCACAGTGATACAACCCAGCCCTTGGCAAGGCAGTCCTGATCGCTACCACCGTCTCCACTACGGCCAAGGGATCTTCGAACGCGAGGTCCGTTTCTATCTCGAATACCAGACCTTCAGTAACATTCTCGCCCTTGTCAACAATGCCAGACTCCGCATCGACTAGCCTCAGGCGCAATCTCGTCGGACCAAGGCCATCCGTAATCGCGAAGTAGATGCAGAAGCTGATCTTCGCCGGAAAGGCATAAGCCCCAAGCGTGCTGAAGGTTCCCAGAATCGTATACTTGCCTGTGGTGAAATCCCGGTGAACACCGTCGCAAAGGACCATTGCCAGGCAATATGGTTCTGCCATTCGTCGTGAGGCCGTCGAAAGGGTTGTCGGGACTGCACGCGCACAAAGAAGGCCGCAGCAAACCCACAGAGGCCAATGATAATGCCGTATCTGCTCGCGTGCCATAAGCGCTACCGGCACAGCGCGTAGTCCTCCGGAACAATTGTAAACTCTACTCTACCGCGCACAAGCCCCCCAGTCAAGGGGTCCCTCTCGCCGCCAGAAGCCCTGGCGACTGTCGGCGGGACTTCGTTGTTCCCAACCAGCGCCCCTGCCGTGAACGCGGAGGTCGGGGCCACCGATGAAGGGCGGTTGGGAACCGGGATCACCCGGATCCGACGGACCCCAGGAACAAACCGGGGGATACGCCGAAGTAGTCTGCCAGCTTCGTGACGCTGGCCTTCCTGATTTGCCGGCGGTTGGCCATTCCGTCGCCACAACTGCGCAACCCGGGCGGCCGCTTGAAATCCGTGCGCGACTTGCGATAGAATCCGAGTTTTGGCAAAGCGCTTCGGGGGATCGGGGGCCACGGTCGGGCAGGCCGGTGAAAACGTGGGCGTTTGGCCGGACGAAACGTGCGACGGCCCCGCGAGCTGTAATCCGTCGATCTGTCCATCCCAGGAAATCAGGGCCCGCACCCGCATCCGACCGGCGTGAGACTCAGTGGGAGGGCAGCAACGCGTAACCGACGCGACTTCTTCGTTTCGAGAGTGAATACCAACCAAGAGGAGGAAACCCGCATGAGCGAGACCACCAAGAGAACCTCGTCCCGCCGCCAGTTCTTAAGGAACACCGGCCAGATCGCGGCGGCCTCGGCACTGGCCGCCGGGGCCATTCCCCGCGTCCACGCCGCGGAGAACAACACCATCCAGGTGGCCCTGATCGGCTGCGGCGGCCGGGGCACCGGCGCCGCCGCCGACGCGCTGCGGGTCAAGAACGGCCCGATCAAGCTCGTGTCTCTGGGCGACGTCTTCGAGGACCGCGTCAAGGGCAGCTACGGCAATCTGAGCAAGGGATTTGCCAACCAGGTCGACGTGCCCGAGGACCGCCGATTCGTGGGCTTCGACGCCTACAAGAAGGCGATGGATTGCCTCAAGCCCGGCGACGTGGCCATCTTCGCCACGCCTCCGGCGTTTCGTTGGGTGCATTTCACGTACGCCATCGCCAAGGGGCTGAACGTCTTCATGGAGAAGCCGGTCACGGTGGACGGCCCGACCACCCGCAAGATGATCGCCCTGGCCGCCGAGGCCGACAAGAAGAACCTCAAGGTGGGCGTGGGGCTGATGATCCGCCACTGCCGCGGTCGGCAGGAACTCAAGCGACGGATCGAGGACGGCCAGATCGGAGATATCATCGCGCTACGGGGCTACCGGATGTCCGGCGCCTCAGCCACCTGCGGCCCACCCCCAGCGGGCACCAGTGAGCTGCTCCACCAGATCCGGCGTTTCCACAGCTTCATCTGGGCCAGCGGCGGAATGTACAGCGACTACTACATCCACCAGATCGACGAGTGCTCCTGGATGAAAGGTCCCTGGCCCGTCACGGCCCACGCGCTGGGCGGCCGGCACTACCGCGGCAATAACGTCGACCAGAACCTCGACACCTACTCGATCGAGTACACCTATCCCGACGGGACCAAGCTCTTCTACTACGGCCGGAACATGACCGGGTGCCACGACGAATTCGCCAGCTATGCCCACGGCACCAAGGGCTCGGCCATCATCACCACCGCGTCGCACCACCCCGGCCGGGTGCGGATCTTCAAGGGGCAGAACTTCGACAAGGAGAGCCTTGTTTGGGGACCCCCGAACGAGCCCAATCCCTACCAGATGGAGTGGGAGGATCTGATCGAAGCCATCCGCCAGGACAAACCTTACAACGAGGCCAAACGCGGGGCGGAAGCCAGCCTGGTCTCCTCCATGGGGCGCCTGTCGGCCCACACCGGCCAGATCGTCACCTACGAGGAGATGCTCAACCACGACCACGAGCTGGCCCCGGACATCGACAAGTTCACCGACGGTTCCCCGGCCCCCGTGCGGCTCGACGCCAACGACAAATACCCGGTGCCGATGCCGGGCATCAATAAGAAGCGGGAATACTGACGTTTTGCCTGACAAGCAACCGCCCTCGGCGGACACAGCCTTTAATGCCCGATCTTTCCACGGTTGCCTCGCGTCCTGCGTCGGGAGGGAGTCAGCGTTCCTCAGGTATGGTCATACCCACCCAGTAGAGTTACCAACGCGTGGGAGTCAAGCCGGCAAGCAGGCGCCTCGACTACGCTGAGGTGCGTCACGGGCTCCACTCGCTCGTCGAGGGCTTGTCCACGGGTCATGCCGGCGACATCCTGTTCCGAATATACTCAACAATGCAGGAGAGAGCGCCGATACATAACTTGTGTATGGGCAAGAACTTGTGACGCAAAACTGAGGGTAGGGTCTTGACTTCTCTGAAATCCTTGTTACGCAACACTGTTGAAAAACTTGTCAAGATTGCTATATTTGTTATGTTACCTTGAGCATCGGGTAGCTTGTAGACAGCATGGGTTAAGAGTAAGGCTCCTCAAGGGATTCACGCGGGCGAGGGGGCATTGTTGGCTGCAGCGTGTCGTTGGCGCTTATTTTGTGCGCCCAGAAGGCAGCTATCTGGTGATTCCGGAAGGAAAAGCACCATTCCTCTCAGGAGGAACGTTCGATGGCAAGTCTAGTATTCAATGTATCTGTGCAAAAGGGTACCGGACAGTCGCCCGATTCTCTACGACGTACACCCCTTGATGAATTACGCCGGGCGGCAGAAGCGCGACTGGGCAGGCCCATCAGATTCGTTACTGCTTTCCCTTGGGTGGGTCGTGGCAACGTCCTCCGGGGACGACTACTTACGCGCGAGGAAGCCGAGATCGGGTATGAGCGAGCCATCCGACAACTCTGAGTGCCTGGGCGGCCCGCCTAACACAGAGGTTTCCGCGGACTCAAGTCATCTGGGGGCGCCGGCATCATTCGACGACCTCTTCGAGCTCTATTACGACCGCTACAAACCGCTCTACAGTTACATTCAGACATTCAACGAGATGCCTGTGGAGTTGGTTTTCGAGGTGGCCGCGGCGTGGGATCACGTGTCGCGCCATTGGAAGTACGCAGAGGCGGAAAACGAGTGCATCGACAAGGCAGGGCGACACATCAAGCGCGCCATCCTTGATGGCTTCAAGTTAGTGCTGAAGTATGTGGTCGACGATTACAATGATCTGCGTCGTGTGGATACGAGTCTCATCGACAACGGTGATTTTGACCGAAGGATGCGGGGGCTCGTAGCGGACGTGAGGCAAACGGCAACTAGGGCGCGAACCTCGGAGGGTGACACTGCGGGACAGGGAGCGTGGGGGAATGCGTTCCTCCTTTGGGACGACGTGTTTCAGAAATGCGAACAACTGCGACGTGAGTTCATCTTAAGCGAGCATGTCGATTGGGCCCGGAGAAAGCAAGCCGCTCTTGCGTGGCGACGGCGAGTGGAAGGCTTTGTTATCGGGATCCTGAGTAGCGGAGTCGTCGCATTGACCGTCTGGTGGCTTCTGTAGCAGTAGCTGGCTCGTCTTGAATGGAGGTCAAAACTAACCGCGGGCGGTGGCACTGGCGCCTTCTGAGTGGGCCTTGGTGCGTTGCCACGCATTTTCTGGGGCTGCGCGAGTATTATGGCCGCGGTGCGTGTGACTTGCTGGAATGCGGCCCAGGCGCGCCAGAGGGGCCACGGGGTGCGGGTTACCTGCCGATTTTGAGGCGGCCTGCGACGCGCTGGACGCGGCGGGCTTGGGTAAGCTGCGGGCCGATGCTTCTTTGCCGCTACTCTGACAGACGGCTCTAGTCGACTGCGAAGCCACTGTCCCATCGATCTCACTTGGACGGGAGTGCCGTTCCTCCGGCGCAGAGCCGCGTGAACGGTCAGTTCGATTCCAGCTCACCACGGGCAGGCGGCGCCGAAGCGTGTGGGGGGACGCTATGCTGCGGACATACCTGGTAGAATACGGGTACTCAGGTTGCGGCGACCATGTCCACGCCCGTGGCGGCAGCAGAAGGAGAAGATCGAGATGTCCGACGACAAGCGAGTCACGATCTCGCGTCGAAGTTTCGTGCGTGGGGCCACGGCCGCGGCCTTGGGGGCCTCGGTCGCTTCCACCTCGTTGGCCGTACCGGCGGAGGAGACGGCGGCCCAGGCCGGCACCGCGGAACTCCCTCGCCGCGTGCTGGGCAAGACCGGCCTGTCGGTCACCTGCATGACGCTGGGCACCGCCCCTTGCGGCCTCGCCAAAACCAGCTCACCAGAGGACGTCGCCCGCGTCGTCAACCTGGCCCTGGACTTGGGCGTCAACTTCGTCGACACCTCTCCCGGCTACGGCAAGGCGGAGGAGGGCGTCGGGCTGGCGTTGGGGCGGCGCCGCAAGGAGATCCTGCTGGCCACCAAGGTCCGCGCGGATACGATCCCCGACGCCGAGCAAAAACTGGCCAAGTCGCTGGCCACCCTGAGAACCGATTACCTCGACGTGCTCTACCTCCACGACCTAGGCGACCGCGACGTGAAGCGGGCCAGAGACCCGGACGGCGTATTCACCTGGCTGCTGAAACAGAAACAGGCCGGCAAGTGCCGCTTCGTGGGCGTCTCCGGCCACAATCTGCCGGGCCGTTTTCCGGCCTTCCTGGAAACCGGCCAGGTCGACGTGATCCTGGTGACGATCAACTTCGTCGACCGCTACACCTACGCCTTCGAAGAGAAGGTGTTGCCGCTGGCACAGAAGCACGAGGTGGGCATTGTCGCCATGAAGGTCTTCGGCGGCCCCGACCCGAAAACCGGCAGTTGGGCCAACCCCGACGCCAAGCCGAACGTGGGCCTGGAGCGGGTGGAGTCGGCCATCCGCTACGCACTGAGCACCCCGGGCGTGGCCTCGGCCAATCTGGGCGTGCACAACCAGCAGCAGGTCCGCCAGAACGTGGAGATCGTCAGGAGGTTCAAGCCGCTCTCACCCAACCAGCAACAGACGTTGGCCCAACTGGGCCGGGAGTTGGCCGGGCAATGGGGGGCCCACTTCGGCCCGGTGAGCTAAAACTGCGCGCCGTGCGCGCCCGTTTGACCTAACCAGTTTTGACAACACCATTTAGCCCGGATTATTCATGACGGTGTGCCACTGCTTGCCGCAAGGCAAGCAGTGCGCGGCGGTTACGTACGGCACTGCTTCTGGCGAAGCAGTGGCACACTGTGCCGGTGTTCCCGGTCCATGAATAATTCGGGTTTAGCGGGCGGGCTTGCCCGCCGTTTGGTTGCGGCCGGAGGCCGCGTTGAGCAGGTCTCGGAGTCCGCAGCCAATGAGCACCTCGGAGCTCTCGCCCGAAGAACTCGCACGCTACGCGCGGCAGATCGGCCCAGGGGTGTTCACCGCCGAGGGGCAGTTGCGCCTGAAGAACTCCACCGCCCTGGTGACCCGGGTGGGCGGGATGGGCGGCCCGGCGGCACTGGCACTGGTGATGGCCGGGGTGGGGCGGGTGATCATCGCCCATGGCGGCCAGATGATCTCACCCGACCTGAACCGCCAGGTGCTCGGCTCCGAGGCCGTGCTGGGCCGACCCCGCGCACCGCACTTCGCCGAGTACCTCCGCTCGATGAACCGCTTCGTCACCGTCGAGGCGATCGACCACGAGCCCGACGACGACGAGGCCCTCGAGCTGGCCCGCCGCGTGGACATGATCCTTTCCTGCCCGCCGGGCTTCGCGGAGCGGCTGCGGCTGAACCGCGCCGCGGTCCGTGCCGGTGTCCCCCTGATCGATGCGGCCCAGTGGGGAATGACCGGCACGCTGATCGCGGTCGATCCCGGCCGGACCGCCTGCCTCCGCTGCGTCTATCCCGAGGATCCGCACTTCGAGGAGCTTTTTCCCGTCGTCGGCGGGATCTCGGCGGCGATCGGGGCGCTGGCCGGGTTGGAGGCGACCAAGATCCTCTCGCAGACGGGTAAACTGCTGTTCGGGCGCCTGTGGCTGATCGACGCCTACCAAGCCCGCAGCTCGATGATTGAACTCTCACGCGATCCGAATTGTCCTTGCTGCGGCTCGGCCGCTCGGCGGGGTCCATGATTCCGGTATCGCTTAAACTGAAAACTGAAGACTGACAACTGCAAACCCCTGGCCACAGGTGGCGTGGCAGCCGTTGGCTGCGACAACTGGTTAGAGATGGTTTAGGGTGCAGCACCAAAGGAGTCGACTGACCATGAAGGTTCGCCTCGTCGTCACCGGTCGACGCTACGATGCAGTCGAGAAGATTCCGGAACATCTGACACTGCCGGAAGGGTGCTCGGTCGACGAGGCGCTCGAAGCGATCGTCAGGCTCTGCCCCGAGGGGAAGGGGTTGCCGGACAGTTGCCTGGTGGCCGTCTCGGGGACTCACCTGGGGACCTTGCGCCGCCACAAGCCCTGCGTGCTCAGCGAAGGCGACGAGTTGGTTCTGATCGCGCCGGTGGCGGGCGGTTGAGCCCCATAAAGCCGCGACCGACGGTCGCCAACCGGGGCGCGACCGACGGTCGCGGCTTTATGAGGCGTACAGCAGCCAGCCGGCCAGTGACCCGGCGAGCACCAGCCGGGCCGGGGCTACGTCCCAGCGAAGCATGGCTACGCCGGCCGCCAGAGCGATCAGACAGCTCCGCCAATCGATCCAAGGAAAACCGCCGGGGACGACCAGTGCCGTATAGCAGAGCGTCAGCGTGACCCCCGCCATCAACCCAATTGCTGCCGCGCCCACGGCATCCAGGAACCGCGCCGCCCAAGGAGAGTGCCGCAGGCGGGGAATCAGCGGATTCACCACGGCGACGAAGAAGAACGAGGGCAGCAGGATGGCCAGCGTGGCCACCACCGCGCCGCCCACGCCGCCGCCGACCAAGTAGCCCACAAAGGTGACCATCGAGAGCATCGGGCCCGGGGTCAACTGGCCGATGGCCACGGCGTCGAGCAACTGCTGGCGGCTGAGCCACTCGGGCACCCTGCCGTCGAGATAGGCCACCAGCACGTAGCCGCCCCCGAACCACACCACGCCGACCTTCAAGAAGAACAGACCCAGTTTCCAGAGCGGCACGGCGGCCGACGCCGCGGTGCCGGCGGCAGCGGTTGCAGCGACGGCCTGTGCGGTGCCGGCGGCGCCGGCGAGCATCGTGCCGGCTAGCGCACCGACCGCCGTCTTGCCTGGCGTGCCACTGGCGTGACGCCAGTGCCACCCGCCGCCCGGACGGGACCACCGCAACAGCATCACGCCGAGCGCGCTGCCTGCCAGCAGCAGGAGCACCTCGTCGCCGCGGCCCAGCAGATCCTCGACCAGCGAAGCGGCGGCCACGCCGGCGCCGACCAACGCGAGTTGCCACCTCCGCAACGCCTGCTTTGCCAGGCGATACACGGCGGCGGCGATCACCGCCAGCACGGCGGCCTTGACGCCGTTGAGGAACGGCTCGACCTGCGGCAGGCTCCCGTAGCGCTGATAGCTCCAGGCCAATCCGATGGTGATCAGCACCGCGGGCAAGGTGAAGCAGACGCCGCTGACGACCGATCCCAGCAGCCCGGCGCGGCGGTAGCCCACGTGGCTGGCCATCTCGACGGCGTTGGGTCCCGGGATGAGGTTGGTGGCGGCAATCAGGTCGAGGAACTCCTCGTGGGAGAGCCAGCGGCGCCGCTGCACGACCTCGTTTTCCATCAGCGCGATGGAGACGGCCATCCCGCCAAAGCTGATCGTGCCCAGCTTCAGAAACAGTCGGGCGAGTTCGGCCAAGGCGTGCATCAGATGGGTTCCTGTCCGGTCATTCTCGGGCCTGGGGGCGCTCTGTCAAGCGAGCCGGGCCCATTCGGGCCGGGGGGTTTCGCGGCGGGCAACGGCCGGTTATGCTAGTAGCGTATGTTTGCGGCGGGGTGGCCGGGGTCGAAGCCTGCCCCCGGAATCCTAAACAGAGTTGCACGATTTCGGGAGTGACTCGTTTAGCCACCGCGGCTACGCGGCGGCAATCTCCGGCGTGGCCGCCGGGGCTAAACACTGCGGATTTCCCGCAACCACGCCAGCACGTCCCTGCCCTGTCCGGAGCGGCCCTTGCCCGAGCTATGATGGGAAGATTCGTCTGGCGGTATTCCACCGCGTGGTTGTTGGCCCTGGGCCTTTCCGGCTGTGGGGGCGGGGATTCCGCCAACCCGTCCGGCGAGCCTGTCGTGCTGTTTGCCGCGGCCAGCGCCGCGGGTGCCCTGGATGAGATCAGGGAGCAATTCAAGCAACAGACCGGCGTGGACGTGAAAGCCAGCTACGCCGCCTCCTCGACCCTCGCCCAGCAGATAATCTACGGGGCGGCAGCCGACGTGTTCGTCTCGGCGAACACCCAGTGGGCGGATGAGCTGGACCGCAACGCCCTGGTGGCAGAGCGCCGCGATCTGCTGGGGAACCGGCTGGTGATCGTCGTCCCGGCCGACTCCGCCATCGACCTGCGCAAACCCGCAGACCTGCTGGGCAAGGAAGTTCGGCACGTGGCCCTGGCCGACTACACGGCCGTGCCGGCGGGAATCTACGCCAGGCAGGCCCTCACGAAGCTGGGGCTCTGGGCGCAACTGAAAGAGAAGGTCGTCTCCGGCGCCGACGTGCGGTACGCGCTGTCCTACGTGGAGACCGGCGCGGCCGAGGCGGGGCTGGTCTACGCCACCGACGCGGCCGTCAGCACCGCGGTCAAAGTCGCGGCAGGAATCCCCGCCGACCTGACCGGGCCGATCCGTTATCCGATCGTGCTGCTGAAGCATGGGGAGGGCAAGCCGGCGGCGGAATCGTTCTACCGGTATTTGTGTTCCCCACAGGCCGCCGAGACGTTCCGGAAACACGGGTTCACAGTTATCAGTTCTCAGTTCTCAGTTTTCGGTTCTCAGGGCCCGCCCCTCGAAGACTGCGAACTGCGAACTGATAACTGACAACTGATGACTGACAACTGATGACTACAATCTGATTGACAACGTACCGACCGGTCGACGTTGACATTCGATGGGACTCTCCTGTTTCGCACTGCTGAGCGCCGAAGAATGGTCGGCCCTGCGGCTAAGCTTCCAGGTGGCCGTGTGCGCGGCCATGGCTAGCCTGCCCTTTGCCGTGGCCGTCGGCTACCTGTTGGCCCGGGCTTCCTTCTGCGGGAAGTGGCTGGTCGAGACGCTGGTCCACCTGCCGCTGGTGCTCCCGCCGGTGGTCACCGGTTACCTGCTGCTGGTCTGTTTTGCACCGCGGGGGCCGCTGGGCTCGCTGCTGGCCGAGTGGTTCGGCGTGCGGATCGTGTTCAGTTGGCTGGGTGCGGTCTTGGCCTCGGCGGTGGTGGGTTTTCCGCTCTTGGTGCGGGCGATTCGCCTGGCGTTTCAGGCTGTCGACCCCCGGCTGGAAATGGCCGCCCGCAGCCTGGGAGCCGGCCGCCTCTCGGCCTTCTTCAGCATCTCGCTGCCGCTGGCCCGGCGGGGCGTGATCGCCGGATGGCTGCTGGCGTTCGCCCGCAGCCTGGGCGAGTTCGGCGCCACTATCATGGTCGCCGGCAACATCGAAGGTCAGACCCGCACCATCCCCCTGGCCATCTTCAGCCTGGCGAGCCGGCCCGGCGGGATCGAGCAGAGTTGGCGCCTGGTGGTGCTGTCGGTCCTGTTGGCCTGCGGGGCGCTGGCCGCCAGCGAACTGCTCGAACGGAGAGGGTCGCGGCATGAGTCTGCTTAGCTTCCAATGCCGCCATCAATACCCCGGCGGTTTCGAGCTGGACGTCGCCTTCGAATTGAACCACCCGATTACCTCGCTTTTCGGGCCGTCGGGGAGCGGCAAGACCAGCGTGCTCTCGATCGTCGCCGGCTTCCTCCGCCCGCAGACCGGCAAGGTCCGGCTGGGCGATCGGACCGTGCTCGATACCGCCGGCCGCATGCACCTGCCCCCCGAGCGGCGAGAGCTGGGCGTGGTCTTCCAGGACCACTTGCTCTTTCCGCACCTGACGGTGGAGGACAACCTGCGTTACGGGCAACGACGCCGGAGCCGTCGGCGGCGATCCATCGAGCTGTCGCGCGTGGTCGAGGTCCTGGAGATCGGTGGGTTGCTGCGGCGATACCCCGGCAGGCTCTCCGGCGGCGAGCAACAGCGGGTGGCCCTGGGGCGGGCCCTGCTCTGCGGCCCGCAACTGCTCCTGATGGACGAACCCCTGGCCTCGCTCGACGCCCGGCTGAAGGCCCGCATCCTCGCCTATCTCCAGCGGGTGGTGGCCGAGTGGCAGATCCCCACGCTGTTCGTTTCCCACGCGCAGGCCGACGTACGGCGGGTGGCCGATTGGGTGGTGATCCTGAAACAGGGGCGCGTGGTCACCAGTGCCACGCCGGACGTGGCCCTGGGTCAACCGGAGCCGCTGGGCTGGAAGAACTCCACCGGCCCGGTCAACCTCCTGCGGCTGGAGCAAGTTCAGTCCTGCGACGACCACGCCACGGGCCGCGTGGGGGACCAACTCCTCTATCTGCCGCCGCTGGAGGCCGCGGCCGCGACCACCTGCGGTGGTGCCCCCTCCGGTGGTGCCCCCTCTGGGTCGCCGACGTTCGTCCAGTTCTCCCCGACCGACGTCACGCTCAGCCGGCACGACGTGGCGGGCCTTAGCGCGCGGAACCACTTGCAGGGCCGGGTTTGCCAGGTCGTGCCGCTTCGCCAGGCGGTCTTCGTGGCCATCGACGTCGGCCAGGTCCTCTGGGCCGAGGTGACCCCCGAGGCGGCCGCCGAACTCGAGCTAACGCCGGGCAGCCCAGTGATCTGCCTGCTGAAGGCCCATAGCCTCCACGTGGTCGATTAGCGGTCCGTCAAGATTGGAAAAGGCGGGGTCGGGTGTCGGGTGTCAGCGGCGGCTTGCCCACCACCCGGTCGCGGGGGCACTCAAGCTGGCATCAACAAGGGTCCAGAATCTCTGCCCCCCTCCAGGGTGGTTGCCGCGTCGGCTTCTGAAGGAGGCAATTCCCGGCCCGAACTGGAGTCCTATTTTCTTCGACGGGTCGTTCAGATTCTGAACCGCAGGACGGCAAAACAGGACTCAGCGGCAGGGAGTGGCGCCTGACCCCTGGGGCAAGGACGGGCGTGCTGGAATCCGAACGATCCGGGGGGCGGTAGGAACCAACCGAGATCGGGATCCCCATTCGACTCGGGAGGCGGAGCGCATCCGGCCGACGGCAGGTCAGGAAGATCCCGCTTTGCATGCCGAACTGGGCGAGGGCGTGGATCGGTGGGCCATATTGTCCTCGACGCTGCCTCCGCGCCTGCTTGGTTGCGGCCGTGGGTCCGTATGGTAGAATTCACGTTCTCCGAGGCTCAGGGCCCCGGCTGGGGGTGCCATTGGGCAGCGGCGCGGCTCATGGAAAGGCTGAGGCTGCCCAACCACCTAAATGGTTGGGCGACCACCGTGGACGCGGTCGTCCAGTCGCTGTGCAGGCTCCTGCACGTCGACCCAGGCACAACCAATGAAGCTAAGCGTGCTGCACATCTCCGACTTGCATCGTGATCCGGACAATCCGATCCGCAACGACGTTCTTCTGGATTCCCTTGAAAACGACCGGCAGCACTACGCGGCTGAAGAAACACCGGCAGTGCGATCCCCTGACTTGATCATCGTCAGCGGGGACATCATTCAAGGCATCATGCCCGATGCGCCGGATCCCAAGAAGGTACTCCGTGAGCAGTATCAGGAAGCGCTGGACTATCTAGGCCGGCTCACGGACCGTTTCGTAGGAAGGGACCGCAACCGCGTCATTGTCGTGCCGGGCAATCACGACGTGAGCGCCTATCACTTCAAGAAGAGCCTTCGGCGCGTTGACATCCTTCCAGACCGCAAGAAAGACCTGGTCACGCAGCTCTTCTCGTCGGGCTCTCTACTGCGCTGGTCCTGGTCTGGCTTCGAGCTTTACGAGGTCGCCGATCATGCCTTGTACGCGCAGCGCCTTGCCGCCTTTGCAGAGTTCTATACCGCGTTCTACAACGGTACGCGAACCTACGACATCGACCCTGAAAGACAGATCGACATATTCGATTTTCCCATGTTCGGTTTGACCGTGGCGGGGTTCTCGAGCTGCCATAACAACGATCTGTTCAACAGGCAGGGCGCCATTCACCCGGCCTGCATCGCCGACGCGGGAAACAGACTACGCCAGCCTTCCTTTAAGGATCGGCTGCGCATTGCCGTCTGGCATCACAACGCCGAAGGCCTTCCGGCACATTCCGATTACATGGACCCAGACCTTATACAGAACCTGATCGATCGCGGATTCAGTCTTGGCTTTCACGGCCACCAGCACCGCCCGCAGTTCCTCGACACTCGGTTCCGCCACGGGACAGACCGAAAGATTACGGTCATCAGTGCTGGTACGCTTTGTGGCGGCGCGTCCTTCCGATATCGCCGCGCCTATAACGTAGTCGAACTCGACACTGGCACCAAGACGGGCCGTCTTCACGTCCGCGAAATGCAGAATGACAACCTCAGCCTTCCCATCTGGGGCCGACGTGCCCTTCCTCCCAACACCAGCGCCTATTACGACTTCCAGTACGATCCGCCGCCCGCGCCGGCGGTCCACCCTAACGCGAATACGGCGGCTCTGATCGAGGCACAGGGTTTTTACGATCTTAGGGATTACCGGAATGCCGCGGATATTCTTACCTCTGTGGCAGCATTCGATGACCTCGCGCGGCCGCTGTTACTCGACTGCCTCGTGAAGTTGAAGGACCTGCCGACATTGATCGCTATGTTCGATCCGCCGGTGAGCGTGGCGGAAGCTATTCATGTCATGGATGCGCTCTGGGCCGAGGGTATACGAGACCGGCTGGGCGAGGTATTAAAGCTTCCGTTGATCGCGGAGTCTGCCGATCAGTCTGTCATTGAGATGCGAAAAAAATATGCGGCGAGGCTGAATAAATGACCGAGCAGGTAAAAGAGCGCATAGCGTTCGATGTGGAAACGGAAAGAATCCTTCAGATTCTTTCCTCGGAAATCTATGACTCGCCAAAAGCATTCCTACGCGAGAACGTGCAGAATGCCTATGATGCCATATTGATGCGTTGTACTGCTAAGGGAATTCCAATCGCAGACCGTAAAATTGAAATCACCGTTGAGAAGGAGCGACTTACTGTCCGGGACGATGGCATTGGCATGACCGAAGAGGTCCTCAGGAACAACTTCTGGAAGGCAGGTTCAAGCGGCAAGAAATCCGACCTGGCGCAGCGGTCCGGCGTCATAGGGACATTCGGTATCGGCGCCATGGCCAACTTCGGGGTTTGCACCGCCCTCCAAGTCGAAACACGCCACATCGACTCTGACGTCACACTGATCAGTTCGGCAATACGCGCGGATTTACGCATTGCGCAGAATTGCATCGATCTTGAGCGCGTGGCGGATGACAGAGGACCAGGAACAATCATCAAGGCCGATCTGGACCCGTCCTTTTCTGTTGATGAAGCTGGGGTACGTGAATATCTCAATCAGTATGTGCAATTTCTCCACGTTCCCGTGCTTGTAAATGGTCGGCTCATCAGCCAGCAGCGCTTTGAGGATGCGCTTGGAAACAAGGCCGAGGGCTTCAATCAAATCTCATCAAGGCCCGTGGTGCGCGGTGAGTTCTCCGGCACGCTCCGGACGTTCATTAACCCGCAGGCGCGGGTGCTCACGTGGCTCGACGATATCACACTCAATGGCAACCCGCTGTCCGGCGAAGCCCTCTTTGTCCAGCAAGGGGCACAGACCTTGGGCTTTCGCAACCTGTTCGGCCTTGCTCCGATTCCCGTCTCGGGCGTCTACGAATTTGGCGGATTTGTGAATCTCAACATCCTTCATCCGACCGCGGGCCGCGAGGCCCTCAGCCGCGAGAGCATCCAGCACGTCGCGAATCTCGTCTCCCTGATGGAGGCCGAGGCATCGAAGGACCTCGCTGAAACATCCGCGGCGGACCAGAACCAGCAATTTCAGCAGTACATCCTTTCCCAGGGGCTTATCCAACTCGCGAAGAACGTCAGGATCAACATTCTGCCCGCCCGCGATGAAGACGTGGCGCTGGGCGAAGTGAAAGGCTTCGAACCGTCAAAGACAAAGCACTTCTATTCCGGGCGTGACTCAACCACCCTGCAACGCTTTGCGAGTGAACAGGCCAATCTTTTCCATGTGAGTCAGGCGAACCCGAGACGCAAGCTTCAGCTTCGCTATCTCAATGAAGTATCACAAATCGCGGAAGTGCCGGAGAAAACGATTGTCGATCGAATTCCTTACAGCCAGCTTACCCTGAACGAGGCAATGTTTCTGGTGCGGCTGCGCGGTGCCCTGATTGATGTCTTTTTCATGCCGGACATCGATGCGGCTTTTGCCACGATCAGCCACGGTGTGACGTTTCACATCGAGCAGAAAGGCCACGTTCTCCACATCTCGATTGCACGCGACATGCCGGCTGTCCGCATGGTCGTTGAATCCTACACGGCTGCACGCGAGGTCTTTAACGGTTTTGTAATCGACTTCGTTACGCAGCAGCTTTACCCACAAATCCGTGATCATGTGCCGTCATCGACAAGGCAGGGCCGTGACGCACTGTACCGCCGCCTCAAGGAAAACGAGGAGCTCTTCCGGTACGAACAAAGCGACTTCGGGGCAGTTGAATCGCTTCTTGCGGACTATCTCGCTGGAAATGCTGACTTTGAGCAGGTTCTCAGATCGTCCGGGGGCCGCGGCGCAGGGCAGCGGCAGGAGGTCCGAAAGGAACAGGTGGGCAGCGTTGAGGAGGAATTGCCGGGCATCGTCGAATCACCTGGCGAGTCTCCGCCGGGCAACGAGTACGAGGCCGCACCACCTATTCTGCGGCCCGAGATGACGAGCGTTATGAAGGTGCTGACGGTCGCGGCCGCGCACTCAAAGCTGAACGGATTCCAGATGTTTCTCGCGCTATCCGATCGGCTGGCAAGAAGCGAGGGCGAGTTTCTGCGCCAACCACACACCACCAAGGTCATGTGGGGTTCGCACCGCGTGATCTACATATTCACGGGCGCGACCGGCGATCTGAGTGTCTACTACGACATTAAACTGAAAGAGCCGCTCGACAGGCAGACCACCGGCGGGACGATGTTTCCAACAACGACGATCGTGACGAAAGACCGGGTCTTCGTTCCGGTGCCCAAAATGCTTGAGCCGGCGTTCCAGATCACCGATGGCGCGAAGGAGTTTTACGTTCGCTTCGATACGATTCCGTAGGGTCCCTGACCTCTGCATACAGCGGACGCGCGAAGCGCGCGCTGCTGGGCGTTGTCCCGATGTCGCATCAAGTCATCCCTTTTCTAGGAGTCCCAATTATCGACCGATTTCTGACGCGCGGGTCTCGGGACATTTCGCTCTGCTGTCTCTGACCCTCGCCGCCTTCGTGGCCTCCGCGGAGCGCGGAGTATCGCCTGATCAGGCCCGCGCTTTCAGGGGGGAAAGGTGATTCTGAAGGCTTGCCGACACCTGCCCCTGGCACCCGCGGAGCGGAGCTACTCCGTCTTGCCGCGATGTTTCTCCAACAGCACGCAGTTCCCCGACCCACCCCACTCCACCCGCGACATGAAGGCCTTCATCAGCATCACCCCTCGGCCGCCGGGGCATTGGAGCCGGTCGGGATCGGTCGGGTCGGGCAGCACCTCGGGCCACGGTCTCGGAATCGCTCAGTGCGGCAATCGTGATCTTCATGATCTTTTCATATCTGGCCCATGTGGATGCAACGGCTGACCACAAGTTCTCAGGGTTTCCTTTTTCGGAGAACGCCCTTTGGTTTTTTTCGAGTAGTGGCCGGCTTCTTGACGGTCTTGGCCGCTGCCGACTTTTTGACCTTGCTGTTTGCCTTGGCGCTCTTTTTCCCTTTTGTCTTGCTACTCGTCTTCTTCGCTGGCAAGTTCTTCGGAACTGCTTTGCCTTGCCTATTGTTTGAGGGAGTGTTGCTGGACGAGGCGTCCGTGTTGTCGGCGTCGATCTCGATACCGAAGACGGTGCCGATTTCGTCCGCGGCCAGCCGCTTGGACTTGCCACGGGACGTTGCCGCCGCCACGGCCTTCTCGGCGTCGGCCTCGATCAGTTCCTCGTGGTTGACGCCGCGCAGCGTGAAGAGCAACTCGGGCTTGGTATCCAATCGCGCCCCGATCCCATAGAGTACGGCGGCGACGTGCTTGCACATGCTGGCCCAGTCGGGGCAACTACAGTGGAACGACATCTCGCCGGGCAACGGAAACAGCCCTTCCTTCCGGTCGGTCACGACCTCCATGACATGGTCTGAAAGCCTGCCCTGGAGCAGTTCCAAGAGCGAGCCGATTTGCCCGCTGCACCGCCCCTTGATAGCGGTCCACTTCTTACCCGGCAAGGTCTTGATGCTGACCTTGATGTTGTAGAGTTCCGATCCGGAAACCTTCGCCTCGATCTCACCCTTGGCGACGGCCATGTGGCAGACCGAGCCGTTGCGGACGTAGGTGCGGCCGCGCGGCAAGCGGTTCTCGAAGTCGCTAAACGACTCCAGGTGCTCGCACCAAGCCTCGCCCCAGAAGCTGCTGGCGATTTTGCGGCCGCTGATCGTGACAGGCTGGATGTCGACGCCCTTTTTTCGCAAGGCGTCCATTTTCTTCCTTGCTTTCCGCCGCCGTTCGGCCACGGAGACGTACGGCGCCCAGCCGCCATATCCACCGCCATAGCCATATCCATACCGTGCCAAGGCAGTTCTCCTTCAATGTCCGCGCCAACATGAATTGGTCAGTTTGCACTCATTACTGGACTTTTGCAAACTGCTCCCCTCTCCCTCTGGGAGAGGGGCAGGGGGTGAGGGCTTGGTGAAGTCAGGCAAACAAGGCAGGCCGTTTTCGCAGCCAATTGCCCTCACCCTAACCCTCTCCCAGAGGGAGAGGGGACCTTGTGGCCCCAATTTGCAAAAGTCCAGTCATTACACGCTGGCTCGCGCCACGTCAAGGGACACGAAACGAATCAACTCCGCATCGGTCATCTCGGTGAGCATTTTCTCCGCCCCCCCTTCCAGCAGGTCCGCCGCCAGTTGACGCTTCTCGTCGATCAGTGCGTCGATGCGTTCTTCGATGGTGCCGCGGCAGACGAACTTGTGAACGAGGACGTTGCGCTGCTGGCCGATGCGGAACGCCCGGTCGGTTGCCTGGTTCTCGACCGCCGGGTTCCACCAGCGATCGAAATGGATGACGTGCGAGGCGGCGGTCAGGTTCAGGCCGATTCCGCCCGCCTTCAGCGATAGGACGAAAAACGGCGGCCCGTCGTCGCGTTGGAACTGATCGACGATGGTCTTGCGACGTCTGACGGCCGTGCCGCCGTGGAGCACCAGCCCCGGACGTCCGAACACCCGCCCCAGGAATCCCGCCAGTGGCTCGGTCATTTCGCGGAACTGCGTGAAGACCAGCGCCCGCTGCTGACGCGAGGCAATTTCTTCGCAAATCTCGGCCAACCGGGCGAACTTGCCGCTGTCCTCGGACAGATACCGACCGTCGCCGAGCAACTGACTGGGGTGGTTGCAGAGTTGCTTGAACCGCATCAGATAGGCCAGCACGAGCCCTCGTCGTTGCATCCCATCGACGTTCTTCAGCGTTTCGGCCAGCTCGTGGACCAGTTTGGCGTACATCGCGGCCTGCCGCTTGCTCAGTCCGCAGAACGCCCGGACTTCGACCTTCTCGGGCAGGTCGTCGATGATGCGGCGGTCGGTTTTCAGCCGCCGCAGGATGTATGGTTGCACCAGGCTCCGCAGCGGCGCGTAACGGTTCTCCTGGCGGTCGCCAAGTTTCTTTGCGAACTCCTTGAATTTGGCCTGTGTGCCAAGCAAGCCCGGACACAGAAAATCGAACAACGACCAGAGATCCGACAAGCGGTTCTCCACGGGCGTGCCGGTCAGGACGATCCGAGCATCGGCCTGGAGCCGCTTGACGGCTTTCGTCTGTCGGGCGGCCGGGTTCTTGACGGCCTGCGCCTCGTCGAGCACCGCCAACTGCCAGCGAAGCTCCATCAGCCATTCTTGGCGCAAGAGCATGCCGTAGCTGGTTACGACAACGTCCAGATTCCGAAACGCGCCGCCGGGGTCCGCCGCGATTCGGTCGAGTTCTTCCTTGGGCGTTTCGGCGGGATGCAGGAATGTGGCGCGAAGCGTCGGCGCGAACCGGGCCATCTCCGCCTTCCAGTTGCCCAGCAGCGACGCCGGAAGGACCAAGAGCGAGGGCCTTGCGCCCTTCTGGCCCTTCAAAGCCAAGAACAAGGCCAAGACCTGGATGGTCTTGCCGAGTCCCATGTCGTCCGCCAAGCAGGCCCCGAGGCCCAGGCTCGACAGAAACCGCAGCCAGTTGACCCCCGTCTCCTGGTACTGACGCAAAGTCGCCTTCAGAGCCTCGCTCGATGCCAGCGGTTGAAGGTTCTCCGGGCTCCGCATCTTCGCCAACACGTCGCCGAGCCATTGGCCGGCATGAACGAACGACCATTGGCGGTCTTCTTGGTCGCCGGCCTCCTCGGTTAGATCGGCAGGAACGCCCGCCAACAGCCGCATTCCTTCCAAGAACGAAATCCCCTCCTGCCCCTGCTCCTCGACCTGCTTCCAATGATCGAGCGCTTCCTGCAGTCTCTGGCGGTCGACCTCGACCCATTGCCCGCGCAGCATGACCAATCCGTCGTCAGCCGCCATCAATTCTCGCCATTCGGCCTCGCTGAGCTGCTGGTCACCCAACGCCAGTTGCACCTTGAAATCGAGCATCCCTTTCGCGTCGAACTTCTTCTGCTTCGCGTCGCCGATCGTCACGCCGACGCGGGGACGGGGACGTTTCTTCCACCAGTCGGGCAACCGCACCAGAATGCCGCTCTCTTCAAGGACGGGCGCGTCCTTGAGGAAGCGATAAGCCTCGCGGGGCGTCCAGGCCAACGGTTGGTAGAGGTCGCCCGAGTCGACCAACTCTTTCACCAGGGCGCTCTGTTGCGACGCCAACTGCACCGGCGATAGCAACCGCACCAGGGCCTTCTTGTTCTTGGCGCCGGCCAACTCGCGCAGGGCCCTGCTTAGCGGCTGATACTGGACGCGGGAACCGGACACCACGCTCGGCGCATAGGTCGCCAGAAAGGCAAAGGGGCAGTCCTCGCTTCGACGGTTTTCCGCCAGGTGAAAGCAGACCCGCCCTACTTGGTGCCACAGGGGCGCCCGCCGCTTCAAGAAGCCCGACAACCTCTCACCGCCGGCGGCAATCGCGCCATGCGCCCAAGCATCCAGGTCCTTCCAAACGCCAATCAGGGTCGCCTCGCTGAGATACTCGGCGCCTTGCATCGGCGGGACACTCAAGATCAGCGTCGCCAATTCGGCCGGGGTGGGCGGTGGGATCGCCTCCAATTCCAGGCCGGCGATCTCGGGCGTATGACAGAGGGCCGTCAGGTAGCCAACGGCCAACTCCCGCCAGTAGGAAAATGCAGGCGGGAGTGGGCCCTCGAACCGCTCGGTCGCCAGCAGGAAAAGCCCCTCCCCTTGACTGATCCCGAAGACGTTTGCCACCCGGCCCAGTTGCTCATCCGTCTCCGCTCCCTGCGAACTCGCCGGTGGACTGCCCTGCGAGTCCGTCGTCTGGCGCAACGTGATCCGACCGGATGGAGTCAGTGCTAATTCCATGAAACGCCCATCCATGCTCCCGCTGCCTCGCGGCTCCAACGCGACCGCCCGCTACCCAGCGGTGGCTAGATCAACCAACTACAGAAGGCAATTGTGCCGACGGCCGGTCAGTTTGGCCAGGGGGGGCAGATGACAGGGCTGTTTCGGACTGACTGCTCACCTACGACGCCCGCCGAAGCGGTGATCCCCACGGTGCTCTCTGTGAACGGCGGGCGAAAAGGCCAGCGCCTGGGCGGTTGAAAAAGCCAACGCCTGAAGTGGTCTGTGTGTTATTGCCCTCCAGGGGCGGCTTGTCTTTTGGGACCTAGCGGCCCGCGAGACCTATTCCAAAAGCCGGTGAAGCTTGTGCTGAGTTTATGGCACCCTTGAGGTAGGCAACACCAGTGCTCAGTGTCTGGCAGTTAACGGCTTCCGCCACCGAAATATCTGCCGATGTTCCATCAACCCAACCGTTTCTTCGGAATCCCGAAAAAGGACCATGCGTGACACACTCCTTTGGTGGGGTGCGTCCTGGCCGTGGTTCCCGGTCGGGCTGCCGTGCCGGATGAGGCTGTAGCCACCCCGATCTGAGCAATCTGGCAAACGTTTTCCGGCGCACCCCGGAGTACGCCAGAAACCCGTCGCCCGAGACACGGCGGGTGGAACCTTCCAGATTCGGACCGGAATTGCCTCATCAACCCAACCTTTTCCGAGACGCGATCTGGCGGCGGTTCGGCCTGGTTTCCACCTTCGCACTGGGGGGAGCCTACCGCGTCACTGAGCCGCTATAATCGTGGGCGTTGGTGTTTCTCTGAAAGACACGCCCATGACCGACGTAACCCAGATCCTAAACGCCATCGAGCAAGGCGACCCCACGGCCGCCGAGCAGCTTCTGCCGCTGGTCTACGACGAGCTGCGAAAGCTGGCGGCCGAGAAGATGGCCCACGAAAGGCCCGGGCAGACGCTCCAGGCCACGGCCCTTGTCCACGACGCGTACATCCGGCTGGTGGACGTGGACAAGGCGCAGCATTTCGATAGCCGGGGGCATTTCTTCGCTGCGGCGGCCGAAGCGATGCGACGGATCCTGATGGATGCCGCCCGGCGCAAAACCCGGGACCGGCGTGGCGGCGGACGTCAACGGCGTGATCTTTCAGACGACGATCTGATCACATACCCGATCGACGATCGGCTGATCGACCTGGACGCAGCGCTCTCCAGACTGGGCATGGTCGATCCGCAGGCGGCGGAACTCGTGAAGCTGCGAGTCTTCGCCGGAATGACGATCGACGAAGTGGCGCGGTCTCTCGGTCTTTCCCCGCGTACCGCCAAACGGACTTGGGCCTACGCAAGGGCCTGGTTGGGGCGGGAAACGAACCGCTAGACCGGCCGTAAGATCTTGTACCCCAACGTCTTCTGACAATCTTCGCATTTTGTGGCCCGCTTTTCGCGCAAATGGCGCATTGCAGTATATGCGGGTCGCCGTAGCCGGAGGAAACCGCCCGTGGTCGATCGACGGTTCGATGAGAAAGCGATCTTCCTGGAGGCAATCGACATTGCCCCCCCGGAAGAGCGTGACGCGTATCTGGATGCCGCCTGTGCAAACGAGCCACACCTGCGAGCCGAGGTGGAGGCGCTCCTGCGCGAACACGAGCGGAGGCAAGATTTGCTGGACGCTTCCGGACTGATTGCCCCGACGATCGAGCCACCCCCCCTCGCCGAGCGGCCGGGCCAGACCATCGGCCGCTACAAGCTTTTGGAGGAGATTGGCGAAGGCGGCATGGGTGTGGTCTACATGGCCGAACAGCAAGAGCCGGTTCGCCGCAAGGTGGCCCTGAAGATTATCAAACCGGGGATGGACACCCGGGAGGTGATCGCCCGCTTCGAGGCCGAGCGCCAGGCCCTGGCGATGATGGACCACCCCAACATCGCCAAGGTGTTGGACGGGGGCACGACGGGGGGAAATCCGAAATCCGAAGCACGAAATCCGAAGGAAATCCGAAGTCCCAAATCCGAAATCCCAAGCCGCGAAGCGCAGGGCGTTTCTGACATTGATGCTTCGGGTTTGGGTATTGTTTCGGATTTCGGATTTCGTGCTTCGGATTTCACCGCGGGCCGGCCCTACTTCGTGATGGAGCTGGTCCAGGGCATTCCCATCACCGATTACTGCGATCAGGCCAATCTCACCACCCGCCAGCGCCTGGCGCTGTTCGTCTCGGTCTGTCAGGCCGTCCACCACGCCCATCAGAAGGGGATCATCCATCGCGACGTCAAGCCGACCAACGTCCTGGTCACGCTGCACGACGGCGTGCCCGTGCCCAAGATCATCGACTTCGGAATCGCCAAGGCCGTCAATCAGCAGCTCACCGAGAAGACGCTCTTCACGGGCCACGGCCGAATGATGGGCACGCCGCTGTACATGAGCCCCGAGCAGGCCGAGATGAGCGGCCTGGACGTGGACACCCGCAGCGACATCTATTCTCTGGGCGTGTTGCTCTACGAGCTCTTGACGGGCAGCACGCCGTTCGACCGAGAGCGGCTCCGCGAGGCCGGTTTCGACGAAGTCCGCCGGGTGATCCGCGAGGAAGAACCACCCCGGCCGAGCGTCCGCATCAGCACGTTACGCGGAAAAGGGGACAGTCCCCTTTTGCCGGAACGGCCCGAAGGGTGCTTCGCACAAAAGGGGACTGTCCCCTTTTCCGCTCTGGACGGAGAGGCGATCTCGACCATCACCGCGCATCGCGGCGTGGACGCCCGGCGCCTCGGTCGCCTCCTCCGCGGCGACCTCGACTGGATCGTGATGAAGGCCCTCCAGAAGGACCGCACGCGGCGCTATGAGTCGGCCAGCGCCTTGGCGGCGGACGTCGAGCGTCACCTCGCCCATGAGCCGATCCAGGCCCGGCCGCCGACGCTGGCCGACCGGGCGGCCAAGTGGGCGCGGCGGCATCAAGCCGTCGTTTGGGCAGCGGCCGTCCTGTTGGTCATTTCGGCGACAGCATGCGCCATAGGCACGGCCCTCATTTGGCGCGAGAAGCAACAAACCCAGATCGCGCTGCACGATGCCGAACGCGAGAAGCAACAAACCCAGATCGCGCTGCACAATGTCGAGGTGGAGGCGGCCAGGGCCAACGCCGTGATCGCCCTGTTGCAGCAAATGCTATCCTCAGCCAGCCCGTATGGGCCGCAGGGAAAGGATTTGACCGTCCGTCAACTGCTCGACGAGTTCTCCTTCGGGATAGCTGACCGGCTGAAAGGCCAACCAGAAGTCGAGGCGACGATTCGCGCCCTGATCGGGAAAATATACGCCCAATTAGCCCGTCACGAAGAAGCCGACGTGCACACGAGAGCCGCGATCGAACTCTATCGAAAGACCTTGGGAAACCAGCACGAGAAGTTGGCGGACTGCCTCATCGACCACGCCTATAATCTTCCCACCCCTGAGGGCACAGACGCCGCGCGAGAAGCCCTATCCATTTACCGCAGACTCGACGACCCCAGGGGGATGATACGGGCGCTTTGGCAACTGCACACCCGTTTGGTATGGCCTGAGGGACGGCACGCTGAGGCGGACCGGGTGTTCGAAGAGGCGGCGGCCTTGGCGCGGGAGCATCCTGCGGATTGCCCCATGGAGTTCGCGTGCATGCTCCATTTCCAGGGGTACACCAAACGAGAGCGCGGAGAACTCCAGGAGGCTGAGGCGCTTGGTCGGGAGGCCGTTGCGCTGCACCGACGCGTCTCCGGCCAAGACCATCCGGAGCTGGCCTACGGCCTCTATTTTCTCGGAGAGACACTTGTGGCGAAAGGAGACTCCATCGGCGCGGAGTCCTGTTTTCGAGAGGCCCTGGCGATCTTTCACAAACGGTATGGGGAGCACCCCGCCACCAACCAGTCCCGCGCCGCGTTGGAGAAGCTCCTGGCGGCCCGGGGCGATCAGGCCGCGCTGCAGCAGTTGCGCAGCCAGTACGGCGACACACCGACCGGCGCGGCAGATGAAATCGCTCGTCTTGACAGGGCCATCAAGCTTGACCCCAAGAACAGCCGCGCATACCTGGAGCGGGGGCGAGTTTTCCAGGCCAAGGGTGATTTGGATCGCGCCCTGTCCGACTACACCGAGGCCATCCGGCTCGACCCGAAGTCCGCGGACGCCTACACGGAGCGGGCCAATGTGCATGCTTCCCTTGGCGAGCTCGATCAGTGCCTGGCCGACTACGACGAAGTGATCCGGCTCGAGCCGGGAAATGCCACCCCTTACGAACGGCGGGCCGAATTGCACTTGGACAACGGGGAATTCGGCAAGGCGGCAGCCGATTTCGACCGCGCCTCGGAACTCCACATGATGAGCTGGCACCTTTACAAGCGCCAAGCCGTAGCGCTCTTTTATCTGAAGCACTTCGACAAGGCGCTGGCCGCCATCGCCAAGGCGGTTGAACTCAACCCGGGCGACGGCAGCAACCTCTGGTGGATTCCGCCCCGGCAGGTGGCGAAATGCCCCGAGGAGCGTTTCCGCAAGGGCATCCTTGAATTGGCCGACAAGGCCATTGAGAAGACCAACGGGGCCGCGGGGTGCTACGCAGCCCGGGCAAGGCTCTACGACGCCTTCGGCCAGCCGGAGAAGGCGCTGGCCGATTTTGCCAACGTGATCGAACTGCAGCCGAGGAGCGCCGCGGTGTGGACACGACGGGCCAGTTTCTACGTCAATCAGGGGCAGTGGGAAAAGGCCATCGCTGACTTCGAGAAGGCGTTCGAACTCCGCAGAGACAACGCACCCGACCTGAACAATCTGGCGTGGGATCTGGCCACCTGCCCGGACCGCCGCGTCTGGAAGCCCGATCGCGCCGTGGAACTCGCCAAAAGGGCCATCGAGCTGGCGCCGAAGGAAGCGGCCTATTGGAACACGCTCGGCGTGGCCCAGTATCGGGCCGGCGAACACCAGGCCGCGGTCGACACGCTCAAGAAGTCGATGGAGCTTCGCTCCGGCGGCGACGCCCTCGACTGGTTCTTCCTGGCCATGGCCCATTGGCAACTGAAGAACCAGGACGACGCCCGGCGGTCGTACGACAAGGCCGTCGAGTGGACCGAGAAGCACAAACCCGACGACGAAGAACTCGTCCGCTTCCGTGACGAGGCGGCCAAGCTGCTGGCGATTCCCGAGAAACCTCCAGCAGGAAACGAACAACCCGCAAAGAAACCATAACAACAGATTCACCACGGAGACACGGAGAGCCGCAGCGGCGAGAATGACGAAGGTCGAAGGTGACCAGTCACGCCGGCGAGTACCGCGTCAGACCCGGCACGCGGTCAAAGTCGGCGTCACGACTGGCGAGGTGCACCAGCCCATGCTCACCCATCACGGCGACAACCAACGCATCACCGCTCAACAGCCCGTGCTGTTGGCTGATCGCGGCCGCGGCCGATACCAGGGGCATCGTGACGGGCAAGACCTGGATACCGAAGCCCGGAATCTCGTCGACGACCTGGCGAAACCGAGTCAACTGCCGCACGTCATCCGGATGGCGCAGCATGCGTCGCGCAATGCCGCTGGCCGGCCAGCCGAAGCGCGCGACGGCCTCGATGGTCATGATGCGATGGGCGACATTGCTCACCACGTGTGCAGACGTATAGCCGACCAGCTCGTTCGTGGCGAATCGTTCCAGGAGACCTCGACAAGGTGGGCCAAAATCAGGGTCCGGCACAAAATGATACACCAGCGTGTTCGCATCGACGAACACGGACTCGCCCGGCGGGATATCCGTGAACGTCATGGGCACTCCTCGATGCTGAATTCTGGATCCAGTGCTATGCGCCGCACCGTTTCTGCGTCCCCGGTCCAGCCGACCAAGCCAAAAGTGGCCCGTACGCGGCTCAGCGCGGTATCGACCGTGATCTGCACTTTTTCGTGCTCCGCCAGCGGCAAGGGCCGCTCGGGCTTGAGCACGCCGTTTTCGTAGATGGCTTCGACGACAATGGCCATAAGTGGGGCTCCTCAGGCAAGAGAGGACTCGGACAAAAGTATTATAGCAGGGGTTAGGGATCAGGGACTAGGGGGCGATTGCCAATAGCTTTAGGTCACTTTTTTGTTCGCGCGATGACAAATGGTCAATACCTTTAGGTCACTCTCGGAAGAACTTGTTGGGTAGTTGGTAGTGCACTTGGTTGAGCAGCGGCTGGTCGTGCGGTTCTCGCCTTCTGAGGGCGTAGAAGCGGATATGGTTTTGGTCGAGATCGAGTTCGGCGCGGACCAGACGATGGACC
>Ga0315277_10002105_pt1 | contig 28001 bp, 33 predicted proteins | sample YL17G05_15_MG_FD_203695 | JGI IMG/M metagenome (GOLD analysis project Ga0315277, IMG submission 203695) | Sediment microbial communities from Yellowstone Lake, YNP, Wyoming, USA - YL17G05_15 | ecosystem: Environmental > Aquatic > Freshwater > Lake > Sediment | place: USA: Wyoming | collected... | reverse complement strand
ATCCACTTAGGATCTTTCCTAGCAGCTATTTTCCTTGAATCTGTAACATCCAAAACAATAATTTTTTTCCCTTTCCAGGCATAATTTTCCTTAAAAGGCTTCACTAATGTTTTCCTCACTATAATAATAACTTCTGCCCAGTCAACATCTTCCTGGTGAAGCAATTCGCATTTGTTGCATTTTTTGCATCTCGGGCAATTAACCCCCTCATGCTTTGTCTCGTAACCTTTTTTCTCTAAATAATCAGCAAGGTACCTGCTCCTGTTTCTTCCAAGCGCGCAAATGCATAATACTCTTTTCATATTTTCCTCTTTTTTATGGTTTTTTGAAGAATTTAGGGATAATAAAGTTAACTAAAGCTATTCCTAAAGCCCAACCCCCTATAACATCGCTGGTCCAATGAACTCCTAAATAAACTCTCGAAAAACCTATGACTAAAAACATAAACACATTAGCAAGAATGAACAAAAGTCTAAGCCAGTTATTTTTTATGTCTTCTTTAAAGGAATATAGAAGCACTAAAAAGAAAATTGCAGACATCATCGCATGCTGCGAAGGAAAACTATATCCGGACTCGAACAAAAGAGTGCTCTGTGGCCTTGTTCTTTGAACCGCAAACTTAAGCACTTCACTAAGCGCCCAGCCGGCAGCCATGGAGACGCTCAACAATAACGCGCTCTTTTTTCTATTTAAAATAAAGAGCACAACCAACAAAACTAAAAAAAGCACTATCATAAAATAATAATTTCCTATTTCAGTAAAAAACACCATAGCCGAAGTAAGTAGGGGGCTTCTCAAAGAAACCATTGACTCATTAACAGACCTATCAACAGTAAAGAAAAAACCACTAATAACAACATCAAACAAAAAAACAAGGAATATTACAAAAAATATAATTGCAAGAATATTTTTGTTTTTTGTTTGTTTCATTTTATCTTTTTTATCTCCCCTATAAATTCTTTGGTATCTCCTACAAGTTGCTCTGTTACAGCTTCAAAAATAATTTCATCATCTATCTTTCCATATTCATGAGCAATTATATTTCTCATCCCCTTAGCAGCTTTAAGCTTGTTGCTTAATTCCTTGGAAATTATGCTGTTCTCTGCTAGAATATCAAAAATTTCTTTTTCATATTCAGGATACTTCAGTTTCTTATAATTAACTATCAAGAAAGCCAGATCCTCAATTGCTTCTATTATTTTTTCTGCGTATCTCTCACATAGTGCCTTTGTCTTTAGATCCCGCTTGTACCCTTCTAATTCCATTCCTTGAGGGATAAATTCAGATAAATCTTCTAAAAATTTCTCTATTTCAGAAATTTTTTCTTCAATTCTCTCTTTGAAAGATAATTTTTCCATTTTTATCTATCTCCTTTTTTATTTTGTCAGGAAGTATATTATAGACTTGGATATCAACTTTATCCGAAACACTTCCAGCAATTTCTATTCTAAATTTAGTCGCTTCTTTTAAATCTATCCTATTAAATTTAACTGCAATGTCTATATCTGAAAAAAGATGAAATCTGTTTTCAACAAGCGAACCAAAGAGAATAATCTTCTCTACTCGATGGAACCATTTGTGATTTTTAATAGCTTCTATTGCTTGATTAATCCTATCCCTTGTTATTTTTCCTTTTTTCAAATCAAATTCGTCTTGAAATCTTGCAGCCTCTTTAATGAATTCCAGCTTCTTTCTTATATCCCTAGAAAGCCGATTCTTCTCAGACTGTGTTAGATTTATGCTATTAAGCTGCTTCTCAATTATCTTTAACTCTCTTTTCCCAAATATCTTTCTTGAATTAGGATTTTCCTTCAAAAATCTCAATAAGTTCGCCATAATAATTATAATAAAATAACCTTTATAAAGGTTATTATAACCATAATAATGGTTATAAAAGACTTAGTTTCATTTTAACTTCCTCACCTCATTTTTTAACCACTCTCTTTTAACTTTTATGCCTTTATTTCCTAATTTTTTCCCTAAAGGAGTATAAAACCTGTATTTTCTGGCGAATTTTTTAGCAATATCTAATGTTTCTTTTCTTGTCTGCCTATAATATTTTTCTAATTTTAAGGTTTTTCTTATTCCGTATTTCCCAACATTCTCAAGGCAGTTAGCATCCCAGACAATTTTCCCTTCAGGAGTTGTTGGCTTATCAATTTTATCAATCCAAGAAGCAGGATAACCTAACCTCAATACCTCTTCTTTATTTTTTCTTGCCCAAGATCCATGAAAATGAATCAAAAAATTCAAAAAGTCTTCATCAATATTTTTATATTGTTTTTTCAAAAATGCAACCTTTCTTTTAATTCTTAATATATGTTTCCAGTTATGCATGCAATCTTTTTTTGCAAATATTGGCTTTACAAATCTTTCTAGGTCTTTTATTTTAGGTTTTTTATGTTTAGTTTTCATTTTATCCTCTTTTTCATAGGCTGTGTTTTTAACCCGTGTATATCTCGGACCCCTGTTGTTTTTTTATAGCCTACTTTTTCATAAAAAGGAACTGAATACAAAGAAGCTGAAACTTTTATTAACTTTGACTTTTTTTTCTTAACTTCCTCTTCAAAACGTGAAACTAATTTTCTTCCTATATTCTTTCTATGATATTTACCATCAACAAATAGATTTCCTAATTTACTCGGTTTTCCCCTAATCAATCCAAGTATCTTATTTTTTTCTACTGCAACATAAAAAATAGACGTTCTTGCGAATTCCTTTTGTATTTGTGACAAATTTTTTTCTTTAGGATTATAACGTTCTATGTAATCGTTAACCCCCTCTCTCGTTCCTCCAGAACTGTTAAATTCTCTAAAAGTCCTGCTGATTAAGTTTGCTGCCTCTTTTAAATCGGTCTTCTTGTATTTTCTTATTTTCATTTCATATACCCTCCCTTCTGTATCTCCCATAAATGCCTGTATTCCCCTTCCTGTTTTATCAAATCTTTATGCCTGCCCATCTGCACAATCTGCCCCTGCTTCAAAACAACAATCTTGTCTGCATGCATTATTGTTGAAAGCCTGTGGGCAATTATTACAGATGTTCTTCCTTCCATTAATCTTGCCAAATCTTTCTGTATTTCATGCTCTGTTTCTGAGTCAAGAGAAGAGGTTGCTTCATCTAAAACCAGTATTTTTTTATTTGCAAGTATAGCTCTAGCTATTGAAACCCTTTGCTTTTCTCCTCCGGATAATTTAACTCCCCTCTCTCCTACAATTGTGCTTTCTTTCTTAGGGAAACTTCTTATTATTTTGTCAAGCTGCGCAAATTTTATTGCCCTGAGAACTTCCTGCCTCGTTGCCTCTGGTTTTGAAAAAGCAACGTTGTTATAGATAGTATCGTCAAATAAAACGCACTCCTGCGGCACAATTGACATTTCGCTTCTCAAAGATTCTTGCTTCACATCCCTTACATCTATGCCATCAACAAGTATTTGCCCTTTATTTACATCGTACAATCTATAAAGAAGCTTAACTAAAGTTGTTTTCCCGCATCCAGAATGCCCAACTAAAGCTAATTTCTTGTTTTTTGGGACTTCTAAACTAAAGTTCTTGAATATTTTTCTCGTGTCATAGCTAAAGCTTACATTTCTGAACTCCACTTCCCCCTCTAAGATTTTCAATTTTTTTGCTCCGGGCTTATCTTTGATTTCATTCTCAATTTTCTCGTACTGGAATAAATCCTGGAAATCAATCATGCTCCTGTAGTACTGCCTAATTCCGTGAACAAATCCCCATAATGGCCCAACTACATTGCCGTAAATTGTATAAATAAACACAACGTCGCCTAAGCTTAGCTGCCCATCTAAAAATTTTGAAGCAGGGAAGTATATCAAAAAGAAAATACCTAATCCTAAGATAAATGCTTGTCCTGCAGATAAAGACCTAAAAAAGTTAGCGTAGACTATATCTGCCTTTCTTGAATTGTCTGTTAATTTCTTGTACCTCTGCTTAACTAAATCTTCTTTTCCATAATACCTTATAGACTCTACATTTGTCAAAAAATCAGCTAAGTTGGCCTTTTCCATGTCTTCCTTCCTATTTTTAATCCCGCCATAAGGCTTGCTTTTATCCTGGATATAAACGCTGAATCCAACGAAGAACACTACTGTTAGGAATATAACTACAACAGCCATTAGATCATAATAAATCAAGGAAGCTGAAACAAGTATAATCTGGAATACTAGCGGAGCAGTATCAAAAATAATTACATCATTTAAGGCATCAATTGCCCCTCCGCCCCTCATTATTCTTGATATTAAGCTGCCTGTCTTATGAGTTGCATGAAAACCATGGGATAATCCTATGATATGATTAAAAAATCTTGTTTTTAAGTCCTGAATCATCTTATCACCCACCTGGATTAACAAATGAGTATTAAAAAAATTCAAGAGGGTCCTAACTAACAAAGCTCCAAGGTAAACCAAAGCTACAATAAGCAAGATCCCCAAAAATGCGTCCTTAGCCAGAGTGCCAGCTGAAAAGGCAGTCCCATTGTCAATAAGGACTTTGAATAAAAACTTCTCAACAATATAAGTCACGCTTACAATTAAGGTGCTGAAAAGCAAAATTAAAACCGGGAACTTGTATTTTCTTAGAAAACTCCAGTATACACTAAGATTGTACTTGAAATCTATTTCGTATTTGTATTTTTCAAGTTTTTTCTTCTTGTGTATCTTGCTTAATTTTTTGTTTTTCATCATTTTACTTGTTTAACAAGCATGATTTAATTAACATGATAACAGCCACAACTTGAGGCCTTAATCAAAGAAAAATAATGGCACATCCAAGCACAGCTAGTAAGCTGCATCTTGAGATAATGTATGTACCATGTGTCACTAAACAAAAGTGGGTTTAAAAATTTTTCTGCCATAATTGCCTCTTTTCCATTATCAAATATATACTTTACATTTATATATTTTCCTTACTTATACGCTTTATTCTTTTAACATGCGAAATCTAGACCATTCCGATAATGAAAATCCCACTTTCAAGAGCTGGAGGTGGATGATTTCTGATGATGAGAACGAGAAAGATGATGAAAAAAAGGACGAAGAAAGAGACTGACTCCTTTTTTAAACTCATATTCTCTATCTGAACATTACGGTTTTCTCTTAATTCCCAGCAAAGCCCCTGCAACTAAAAAAAAGGCCCCTGCAAGAACCCCCAACCAATCACTTCCAGAAATCCCAATAACATTTCCAGTTATCCTATGCGCAGATAAAGCAGTTATAACCCCCAACACTGCAAAAATAACTGCAGCTATTCTTTGCGGCACCATTTTATAGTAAGAAGAACAAGATTAATAAAGTTTGGCTTTTTAATAATCACTTGGCTTATTCCATTCCCATAGTAAACCCCCAATGATCTCTTTTCCATCTGAAGTTTCTGCCACAGGATAAACCTGAATCTGTTCAACATCATCTGCCTTTATGCTAAAATTGCCATATACATCAATTGGGAAAGTCTTTGATTCATGAGGCGCAGGGAGTTCACTTGCATTAATGTTATAATAATAAGTAACCTTGGATGTGGTAAGTATTACAACTCTAAGGTACGAATAAGAAACCACTGGCTTGTATGTTGTCTCCATTGTTTTTAAAATCTGATTGAATACATCTACAAGGGCATCTATACTGGCTGGGTCTGCTTCATAATAATGCTTAGTACCATCACTAGTAGCAATAGCTTTTAAAGTATCATCATCGAGGTCTCCCCCTTTACTCTCTGATATGCCAAAGCCAATAGTATCTATTATTATCCCTTTGTCTTTTGCTTTCTGTGCCGAATCTATCGCGCTTGTTTTTGGAGCATCAGTTTTTTCATCAATGGTTCCCTTTAAATCATCAAGGCCGGCACATTTATGAGTGGCATTTCCATCAGACAAAAGTATTATTCTCTTTTCATCTGCAGTGCTTGATTCAAGCATTTCAATGGCTTTATTCAAGCCACAGCATACGCATGTTCCAGACCACGCTTCTGTCTTATCAATGAAATCCAATACTCCAGGTTCAAGTGCCTTACCTTTCAAAGGAGAAGTCCTTACAATGCTGCTTATAGTGCCGTCATCAGGAAATAGCTGGGTCTCACTCCCATAGCATTTATCTGCAACGCCCAGTATTTCATAGAAATTTGGTAAAGGTATTATAGACATAGAGCTTATGCCGATTCCGTCTCCAGGCTCATCACATGTGCCTTGAACATCTATCATGAAACTATCACTGTCTAGCTGTTTGCCTCCGCTATATAAGTATACATTAACATAAGTGTCCTCGCATAAGCTAGTTGTCCAACTGCAACTTGCCTTTTGAGTACCTGAACCAGAAATTGAACCAGAATCAGAGCAAGAACCTCCAGGATATTCAAATTTAACATCATAATCCCCTCCGCATCCATTGCTCCTTATAAGCGCATTTAAGTCTATAGTGGTTGTTACGCCTGCTGTCGGTTTAGTATCTGTCCAGGAGTCATCAATTGAAAAGTCTGATTCAGGGAAAAAAGTTGCTGTAAGACGATTATTGAGTTCATTTGTTTCAAGTATTTTGTTGTCTGGATCTATCATTGCAGACAATGAAAAGGAATCACCAGTTACCTCTATCTCCACACCCTTAAACACTAATGAACCCATGCCTCCATAAATCTGCTTTGTTTCACCACTCTCATAAAGAATAACATCAACATCCCCTGCATAAGGACATCCATAATTGGAAGTCCCAACAGTAACATCTACAGTATAAGTTCCAGGAGCGCATATTTCTGGTTTTATAGAAATATAATTTACTGTAAAATCATAACCGCTATCTAGAAAAAGATCCATGGATCTCTTATTATTAGTTTCATCTATCTCAGCCACTTCAAAACTACAATCTGCAAAAGCTCCTATTCGCTCAAAAGATACCTGCCCGCCATACCAGGTTATTTCAGTAGATTTTATTCCTCCCGAGGCTATACCTCCGGTTATCCTTGCCTTTCCAATGAAGCTGCCCCAATTATAAAGACAGACATCAAAATCCTCAGTTACTGCCTCTCCGCCCTGGTTCTTCACATCTATATAAAATCTTATATCCTGAGAATCCTTTTTGCACTCATCGAAACCATAATGCCCTAAATTAGAAACAATCAAATCTTTCCCGATAGGAGATATAATATCAATTGGTATCTCCTTAACATTATTATTTTCATCGAGCTCACTAATAATGTTTGCACTATCTGCTTTAGCCTGGTATCTTATTTTGTTGCATAAAGCACAAAGAGAGATTGTCTCATCAAAACTAAATAGTACGTCTATTGTTTCTCCAGTTTTAAGCCCAGGGACTTTTTTTGTTTGTAGTTTGCTTATAAAAGGCTCTTTATATATGGAAACATCAAATTCACCTACATCACTTCCCTGATTTTTTATTGTGGCAACAGCTTCAAAATTAGTATTTTTGCCGCGTATTGCGCTAAAGTTTTTTGGCCCAAAAAAGGAATTGCATCCTTTTGCCTCATAAATTTTCCATCCAGAAGATTCATTTTTTATATAAGTTTTAAGTTTAGACTTTAAGCTAGCATCAAATTTCCAGTTAGGCGTCACAGATATCTGACCTGTTGCCACAGAGCACGCAAGTACATTTCCATCGCCACTAACAAATATATCTGGGCTTAATGCAATGATCTCTTTATCGCTGCTCTTTGGATTAAATGCTACTTCCTTGCCATTGATAAAACATACTGTACCATTGTTATGCTCTAATTCCAAAGATGATACCTGTATCTTTGTCTTGTCATCAACGCTAAATTTTTTTCTTAAATATATCTTGCATTTTTCACAATTCGCAGGGTTTATACTTGCATCATAGTTTGACCATGAAGAATCATCAAAATCTTTCGCATACCAATTCTTGAGATAACAATCAGAGGGGGTTGGACCAATATAAAAAGAAGTTGTTAAATCAGGTTTTGTCTGTATTTTTGCAGTCAGGTTAGAAGTATAATCCACCAACCCTATTCGTATTTGTTGTGGATTATCAAAAACTTTCTGAACAAATGTTTTTTCTGCATCTACAACTGACTTAATTTTATTTTTGGGGCAGCTATCTGAAACTAATTTATACCTCCCCCCACAAAAAATTGAGCTTGCATAATTCCACAAATAATTTGACCAGAGTGCTTCAGATTCAGACTTACACCATTCCATGCTTCCAGAAACATCAGTTATCAGAACAATATCTCTAGAATTGACAGTTGAAACACCCCCGGAGGAATTCTCAGTTTGCCCGCCCGCCCCTTTACCCAAAGTGAGCACAAGCTTATCCTCTCCAGCAGAAGTAACATCTTCTATTTCAAGGTTTTCTTTGCCCATCTCAGACTGAATATCTGCTTCTTCTGCATACTTTCCGAGCTTAGCGTTTAAAAGAAACCAAACAATGCTAAATACCGCTAAAGCTATGAGAATAAGCAATACTACTGCCAATAATGTAGAAGCTGCTTTCTTAACCATCAAACTGCCCTCTTTCACAAGTATCTAAGAACTTTATTATTTATAAAGGTTATTAAATTCTCAGTTTATCCTCTTTTGACAACTAAGAACCCTTACTGCTCAAGCCTATGCTGCCATCCTATACTGAAAATCAGCAATATTAATTATATTCGGAGTTTGATAAGCATCTCCTTCTCCAAGTCTTGAATATATTGCCCTATGCCTTCCATTATAATCAACAGCTGCCATAGCAGAATAAGTAGCTACTTCTAAAGGCCCTCTTCTTTCATAAGGACGAAATTTTCGAGGCTCAAGCTTATATTCCATCATTTTTTTAATTTCATCTGCGCCCTTCCCTAAATCAACATAGCCCATTCTAGAAGGCATAACCTTTGGCATCCTGCCAAGACTATAACTTTTCATAGCTCCAGCTGAACCTCCTGCTTTACCTGAATATCCTGCTGCTTTTCCCATGCTCTTCAGACTAACAAGCCCTATTTAAAATTATCTTTTCTTCCCAGAAAAAGCTGTTTTTCTTTGACAAGTATTATTTAATTGCCCAATTGTAATCTGCAACATCTCCGTCTCTGCTTTTCTTAGAATAGAATGTTCTGTCATGCCCTAATTCTTTAACCAAAGCCCATAATGCAATTTCTTTTTCAGCGCGGTTCATCTTTCTCAGCTTGTCCTTGCTTTTCAGGCTTTCATCTTTAACTAGAACATTATTTCCTAATCTGAGGTAATAATTTACAGCTTCCTGGCTAGGAATTGCATACTGGCACATTTGTATTGGAATCATGTTTTTCTTTCCCCAGTAATGTTCTATTACTCCTAGATAAGCTGCTATTTCATGTGCACAAACATTGATTATTCCAGAGCTTTCTTTATCATCAGTATATCTATATCTTATGTTGAATCTCTTGCTTGGACAAGAATGGTCACTTCCTAGGTTTAAGCTTATTGCATGTTTTTCTGGACTGTCTACAACAGGTACTGATATTAATTTCAGAGTCGTTTTACTTTCTTTCTCTCTTCTGGATGGGACTCTTGTAACAATCTCGGCTCCATCAATTCTTACTCTTTTAGACTCTGCATAAGGTTTTACTTCAATTACTGCTCCCATTACCTGATGAGAATAAGCATATAATCTAGCTCCTTCCATGCATTCAACTAGCGAGACTTTTCTTTTTCTTCTATCTCTTCCTAAAGGCATAAAAGTATACCCGCAGTAATTAATGCCCTCTAGGTTATCAAATGCCTGTTCTCTTAACTGGACTGGAGTTCTCCCATCTTGGATGGCTTGCTCTAGACTATAATATCTTTTAGGCCTTACTTCTTGCCCATGTTTCATAAATTTCCTCGCAGACTCAAAACCTCTTGGAACTAATCCGCTTATAATCGCAAAATCGTCTGCTTTCAATCCTGCAATTTCTGTAAGCCCGGCTATTTCTACCAAATTTCCTTTCTTTATTTGCGCTTTTGTAGCCTCTCTGAAAAATGCTTTTCTTGCCATGTTCGAAAAAATGGGAAAACAAATAATTAAATTAATGTGGTGATAATTAACACCTCACAATAAAGTTTATATATTAGATAGTCTCGTTAAGTATATGGAAATGCACGAAACTTTAAAAAGTATTGGATTGACAGAAGCAGAGAGCAGAGTCTACCTAGCTTTGTTAGAGCTAGGCCCAAGCCTAGCCGGACAGCTTTCCAGAAAAACCGGCATACATAGAAGAAATGTCTACGATATAACCGAAAGGCTGATACAAAAAGGCGTTATCGGATATATAATAAAAAACAACCGGAGATTCTTTGAAGCTTCTTCCCCAGAACGTCTTAAAGAGATACTAGACGAAAAGCAAAAATCCTTTAACGAAATCCTGCCTCAATTAAATCTATTATATAATCAAACCAAAGAAAAGCAGGAAACCAACTTTTACAAAGGAACAGAAGGATTAAAAACAATATTCCAGGATCAGTTAGAAAGCAAGGAAATCCTTATTTTAGGAGCTTCAAGTTCTGCCTTTGAAATCCTACCTTTTTATTTTAAATGGTATGATAAAGATAGAGTAAAAAGAAAAATAAAAACAAGAATAATAACCAACAAAGAGTTTAACAAAAAAGTGCCATTTTCAGAAATCCGTTATCTTCCTAAAAAATATTCAAACCCCTTAGCAATAAATATCTGGAACGACAAAGTAGCAATTATCCTCTGGAAATCTCCGCCCTTAGCAATTGTGATAAAACAGCAAGAAATTGCAGATTCTTACAAGAAATATTTTGAATTAATCTGGAAAAGTGCTAAAAAGAATTAAATACCTGTAGTAAAAACCAATATGCCTTCTAAATCTTCTGCTGGTTGCTCGTCTGCTGGATCTAATGGAGCAACATACTCTGATTCAGGAACTCCCCCTTCAACATCACACTGTCCAAGATAGGATGTATATCTTACTTCCAATTGGCCATGACGCCCAATTCTACCAACTTCACATAATACTTCGTTCATTTTTAATCACAAAATATCCCTGTCTTTGAAATATTTAAATCTTTCTATTAGTAACTACTATATAGTGTATACAATAGAAAGGTTTATAAAGGTAGGATAAAGTAGCATGTTATAGCATAAATATTACTACTTTAAAAGATGCCCAATTCAGAAACAGAAGCCACATTATAGAATATTCATTAAAAAAATTCTTAGAGGAAAAGGACAAAGCAAAAAATATCAATAGCACTTGAAATCTTGCTTATTTAGAACTGGTTTTTCTAGCTAAAATAAATATGCTACCAACAACCAACACCAAAACCCCAAACATCCCAAGAAGATTCTCCTGCTTAAACCCAATTACCGCCCCAGTTAAAACGGCATTTGTAAGAATAAGATAAACTCCAGTAAATATAAGCCCGATTCCAAGCCCTTTTTTCCAAAACATAGAAGAATTAAGAACAAGGCGTATAAAAGCTTTGCTCCTTGCCCTGCTCTTCTCTCTTCCTATTTGTTCTCTTTTTTCCCAGAAGCTAACACAACTGCTATCGCACCACCGATAATAGCCAAGATAAATAAATTAAGAATAATCGTATCCATGTATCCCCCACTATTAACCCAACCATAAATCATGTCCCACCCGCCTGTAATTAATAAAACAGCAACAATAACTGCCAATCCAAATATAACACCCAAAGCAATCTTCAGGCCTTTATTTAACATATCGCCTTCCTTTTTATTAGTTATAAACCCGAAAATCAGCATAAACACAAATAAGATAACGATGCATACAACCAAAAAAGGCATCAATTTAACAACTATCTCTCGGGCAAAAGGAAAGGCAATAAAAATAAGGCCTATAACCAGGCTAATAATAGCATTAATTTGCTTCTTCTCTTCTCCAAGTATTTTGGATTTATCAAGAAGGGCAAAAACAAGCGTAAAAACAAGTAAGAAAGGTAAGATAAAATCAATAAACCACGGATGTGAAAATATGCTATCGACCATTTTTAATTTCTTATTTAATGCCCCTTTTTGCTAGTAAGCTAAACTACAACTCGATTTCTTCTTCTGGAATATTTTCTCCAGCCTCTTCTTGCATCGGCAGGCTGGCTCTGCTTATTACGCATACATCCCCTATGGCTTTAACAAACTGATGAGGAATAACCACTCCTCTTGCTCCGCCAAGGAAATTACCTATGCCCCCGCTAACCTTGATTCTCCAGCTATCCACTTTATTCTCAACTAAATTAACTTCCTCCACCTCTCCAAAAAAATCTCCCGAGTCAGTATAAACTCTTTTTCCTATAACCTCTGACAACTTCTTTATTTTGATTGGCATATCGTATGAAAATAAAATTCCTTTATATACTTTTCTATCCTTAAAAATAACCATCCATTAACTTTATATAAATAACTTTTATAGTTACTATATGATTAAAGCAAAAGAGGTAATGCATATAATACTAGTTATAATCTTATTTGCATTTATCCTCTGGTTCTTTGAGGACTCTAGCCTGATTCTTAGCTCATTTATAGTAGCAGTAGTTGTAATATGCACTAATGTAATAGCCAAGAAAATAACTGCCAGATATCTTCAAGTTGAAGCAGAAATTAAAATATGGGAATTTCAAAGATGGGGCTATTATACAAGGTCTCACTTCAAAAAACCCAAGCCAATAGGCTTAATCCTTCCATTTTTGCTTGTTTTCGCATCTGCTCCAACAGGATTCATAAAAATGCTGACCTTCCTGCAGACAGATATCTCTCCAACACTAAGAAGAGTAGCTAAAAAAAGAGGGGGGCTTAAGAGGTACTACGAACTTACTGAATGGCACTACGGATGGACTGTTGCTGTAGGCATACTATTCACTCTTGGATTATCCTTGTTGCCCTATATATTTGGAAAAAACGATATCTTAGTAAGCATCGCTAAATATGGCGTCTATTATGCAATTTGGAACATGATTCCAATCGGGCAGCTGGATGGGACAAAAATATTTTTTGTAGGCTTCAAATTCTGGCTGTTTATGGTTTTCTGGGTTTTTGTGGCCATTGTTTTAGTAGCTTTCTTATAAAGGGAAGAGGGGCAGCTCATCAACCCAACCAGATAACCAATCTTGAATAAAAGAATCTTCAAAAAAGTAAAGTTTTCTGTAATTTCTATCTCTAGCAAAATCATCAGGCACATCATTAACATAAATTGTTCCTGCCATATATCCAATATACCGATTCATTAGCGTATCCAAAGTTAAAGCTAATCTGCCAAGAGTAATTATTGGCATTCCAGAAAATCCTTCCAATTGAACCAAAGTTTTTCTGCCAACATTATCAGGAATACCCTTTCCCCACTGCCCTGTCTCTTCCCTAAAAACAGCTACGCGATATTCAGGGCCTTTTCTAGTATCTTTGGCAAAAGTGTAAAAGAAAAAGTCATTGTCTTTTGTTTCCATCTCTTCTTTCTCAGCCCCGTTAAAATCCTCCCATAAGTCAAAAGAATACTCCAATCGCTTAAGCTCCCACCACTCTTCCTCCTGCGGACCTTCTCTAAAATGCTGCTGTACCCATTCATAATCTGCCGCGCTTAATTCTTCCATTCAATAACTTTATTAAACTCATTTAAATAAATATATTTACATCAATGGATATAATAAAATGCCTGACAAAATTCTTAAAACAATCCAGCCAAGAGAATATCAGCAGAAAATTTATGAAACCTGCAAAGACAAAAATTGTTTAGTAATTCTGCCAACTGGAACTGGAAAAACGCTAGTAGCTCTTATGATGGCGATAAACAGGCTTAGGCTTTATCCTGAATCAAAAATTCTTTTTCTAGCTCCCACTCGCCCGCTAGCTGAACAGCATCTTTCTTATTTTCAAAAGCATCTTCCAGAACTCTTTGCAACAAAAGAGCTTTTTACAGGAAAAATCGAAGCTAAAAAAAGACAAGAGCTCTGGCAAAATGCAGAAATTATCTTTAGTACCCCGCAATCGGTGGCTAATGATTTAAGGAACAATCTTTACGATTTAAAAGAAGTTTCACTATTAATTCAAGATGAATGCCATCGCTGCCTTAAGAACTATGATTACACTTATATAGCAAAAAAATACCTGGAACAAGCTGTGAATCAGAGAATTCTTGGCTTAACTGCAAGCCCCGGAGTTGAAAAATCCAAAATAAAAAAGATAGCCGAAAATCTAGGCATAGAAGCAATAGAGATAAGGACAAGAGAAAGCGATGATGTTTCTCCTTACTTGCAGGAACTAAAATACGACACAATAAAGCTAGATTATCCAGAAGAATTCAAAGAAGTGGGGGATATATTAAAAGAACTCTGTAACAGAAAAATAGAAGAGCTAAAAAACAGGAAGCTCTTGTTTGCGCCGCCTACAAAAAAGAACATTCTAGAACTGCAAAGAAGGATAATGACAATGATTTCAACTGGAAACAGGCATTTTAATATCTTGTCAGGAGCTTCTGCCTGCGCCCAGGCTATAAAACTCCAGCATCTTCTTGAACTTTTAGAAACACAAACTCTTGATTCAGTATACAAATACATGCAGGAACTTTTTTCTCAAGCTAATCAAAACAAATCCAAGGCAGTTAAGCAGCTAGTAAAACAGGCATCTTTCAACCAAGCCTACGTAAAAGTGACTGAGCTCCTAGCAAGAAAAATAGAAAATCCAAAGCTTTCAAAGCTAAAAGAGGTAATAGAAGAAGAAATGAAAGGGAAAATAAAAAGGATAATAGTTTTCGCCCAGTTCAGAGATACTCTTGTTAAAATCTGCAAGACTCTGAATGAAATTCCAGGAGTGAATGCACGCGTTTTTGTTGGGCAGGCCAAAAGAGGAGAGGGGGACAATGCAACAGGCTTAAGCCAGAAAGAGCAAAAAGAGATGATTAATGATTTTTCCCTTGGAACAATAAATGTTTTATGCTCCTCATCAATTGGAGAAGAAGGCCTAGATATATGCGAAGTTTCAGCTGTTATTTTTTACGAGCCAATTCCTTCTGCAATAAGGCAGATTCAAAGAAGAGGAAGAACTGCTCGTTTAAAGCCAGGAAAACTTATAGTCCTGATGATAAAAAAAACAAGAGACGAAGCCTACTACTGGTCTGCTTTTCACAAAGAGAAAAGCATGTACAAAGCCCTGGATGGAATAAAAGAAGAGCTCGAAAATAAAGGCAAGCTAGAAAAGGAAGAAGATGAAGAAGAGGAAGAGCAGAAAACATTGGATATAAACTAAGATAAGTCTGCCCAAATTAGCTTATGGTCTGAATACCCCATTGAGTTACCAAAATCTCTGGCTTGAAATCCTCTAACAAGAATATGATCAACATCTTTGTTATAAAACCACTTTAAAATTGGAGTATTGCTGCAAGTTTTTATCTCCCCAGAAACCAGCTTATAATCTAAAAGATATTTTTTTATTTTTTCATATTCTAGATTAAAATCTCCTAAAACCACAGTTCTTCCTTTTAGATTTTTTAAATAATCTGATAAAAAATTCATTTGTTCAAAATAATATTTCCTAGAAGGCAATCCAAAGTGAGCTAATAACAAATGAAACTTTTGCTTAGGATAACAAACATACGCAAATCCTCCTCCCCCGCCCAATCTATCTTCCATAGGCCACTTTCCAGTATCTTGTTGTTGACCTTTAATCTTTGAAGCAATTAATTCCTGAACGCAAAGTTTGCTGTATTTTGTTTTGTGCCCCCTGCCTGGATAGAAATAATTATATCCCTTGTCTCTTAACTGCCCTTTAATTTCTTCTTCCTGTCCCTCTAAAACTTCAATAATTCCAAGAATATCAGCCTCTGGCTTTAAAAGAGTGCTAGTTGTATTAGAAATGTTTGCTCTTCTCCATATTTTCTCTGGATTTTTCTGATAATGAACAGCCCAATGCCCAATTAAAGTAGAAAAAAAATATTTTCCATTTAATCCAAACATCTGGTTATATAAAGCCACCCTCATTTTATATGATAGTTTATGAAAAAATAGGTATATAAATCTTAATTCACAACAATTCCTATGAAAATCCTTGCAGACTATCGCGAAAAGAACAGTTTGGTATGCTCTGAGCTAGTTTCTCTGGGCTCAGATTGCGAATTCCAGGAATTAAAAGTTGGCGACTTTATAATTGGAGAAGTTGTAGTTGAAAGGAAAACTGTCAAAGATTTTATTTCTTCTATGCTCAGCAAACATCTCCCTACACAACTGGAAGAACTCAAGCAGTATGAAAAACGCCTCTTAATCATAGAAGGAATTGAAGAGCACGAGCTTTATAACGACGAGCCAGAAGGAATAAATGGAAACGCCATAAGAGGCATGCTTCTCTCTATTTCGTTAGAGGCAAAATGCCCGATAATTTTCACAAAAGATTATGCAGATACTGCTAAGTTTCTTCATGTGATTAAAAAAAGGCAAGAGAAGACAGGAAAAGAAATCTCTCTTCAGGCAAAAAAGAGAAATCTCTCTTTCAGCGAGCAAAAGCAGTTTATTTTAGAAAGTTTTCCAGGTGTAGGTCCAGTAAAAGCAAAAAAGCTTATTGAAAAATTCAAAACTTTAAAAAACATAGCAAATGCAGATGAAAAAGAGCTTGCAGAAATATTAAATGCAAAAGCGACTTATTTTAAATGGCTGATTGATAACTAATATCTAAATAATCTGAAAGATATATAACATAATCTCCATCCTGAAAGTCTCTTTCTTTCCAGTAAAAAGGCAGTCTTTGAACGCGAAGGCCCATATCATGAAAAGCCTGGTTGTTTAGAAAACAATTTTCAGCATAGCTAAAAACTTCAGTAATGTCTCTATGGTTCTTAGACAAGGGATATGCCCTTTCTCGGTCCAAGGATGTTGCAAGAATTACTCTGTCTACTTTAAATTGTTTACTTTTCAAATCCTTAACAGAAGTCAAAACAAGTTCTTCAATAACTGCTTTTAATGAATCTTCCATTAAAATATAATCAAGATTTATTCCTTTAAAAACAAACTTGCACCAGAAAATATGCTTTACACAAAACTATTTAATATGCCTTCGCTTCTTTTATAGGGTATTTATTTTTTCTGCGAGTTCATATTCTTCTAAATCTTCATAAACCGGCCCTTCGCTCTGAAGAGTGGATTTTTTTAAGAAAAATCTATCGATCTTAAATCTTAGCTCCTTGGGTTTAATATGCTTTAAATATTCTAAAAGTGCCTTTTTATCTCCCACACTTTTAACTCTTGCAAGAGTTATATGCCCCATAAAACGGAACTCTGGCTGAAAAATGTCCTTTAAAACCTCATCTATTTGCTTCTGGAGATTATATGCCCCAATCAACTCCACCCAAATAACCTTTACATAACTGCTATACCCGCTAGGAAATGCTCCAACATTTCCAAGCCTAACTTCAAAGGCAGGAAACTTTATTTCTCTCAGCCTTTTTTTAACCTCTTCCACTTTTTCTTCTTCAATCTCCCCAAGGAACTTGAGAGTAAGGTGCAGGGTTTCAATGTCAGTGAATTTTCCTGTGAATAAATTCTGCTTCTTAATCTGGTTCTGAATATCATGAATATGATTCATTACCTCCCTTGGCAAATCCAAAGCAACAAAACACCTGACCATTTTAACTAAATAAGTTCAGATAATATTTTTGCTCCCAGCTTAACTGTTTTTCCAGATTCATCTTTATCTGGGTTTATTTCAACAATATCCGCTCCTCTGAAATTTTTTAATAAAGTAAGCCTCTGCAAAAAATAAATAAGCTCTCTGCTGCTTAATCCCCCGGGCTCCAGATAGCCTGTCCCAGGAGCAAATGCTGGGTCAATAGCATCTATGTCTATGCTGACATAAAGAGCATCTGCCTGTCTGGCTTTTTCCATGACTGTATCGCATATGTCTCTCTCTTCCTCGTGAATTTCTTTAACTCCAAAAATCTGAATTTTATTTTTATCTAAAAATTCCCTCTCTTCTGGATGAATGTTTCTAGCCCCTATAATAATTATGTTCCTGACAGGAAAGCCATCTTCAATCAGTTTTCTCAGCCACTCTTCGTGAGTTGGCTCTTTTCCAGGGCTCATGCAGTCAGCATGCGAATCAAAAACTATCAAAAAAGGAGCTTTGAAATTTTCCATAAATCCCTTAACTAACCCATAAGATATTGAATGGTCCCCTCCGACAAACAAAGCCTTGTCCTGTTCAGAAAAAACCTCCTTGCTGTTTTCGTAGATAAGCTCATTTTCCTCTTCTAAATTGTAATTATCCAGATGGATTTCTTCTAAGCTAAATAACTTTTTATCGATAAGCTTTCCTTTCTCATTGCTATATATCTCGCTTAAACTTTTAAGTATCTCCACAGGAGCTTTCTCGCATCCCTTGGTCTTTCCCATTGCATTTATACCTTTAACTCTTATTATTTGCATGTGTAGAAAAAATAGGATGCCTTTAAATAACTTAGCTTTACTATTCAGGAACTAGAGCCATAAAACTATAGGCTTTTAGCTTAGCAAGTTTTTTTAAATCTTCCAGCTTCAAGCTATTGATTCTTTCCTCGTATTTGTAATAATTTTCTGCATTTCCTGCATTCTCCTCGGTAATAAGCCCCATCATTACCTCTTCGCTTTCTTCGCTTCCTACCTCTCTAAGTCCAATTAGCTGTTCTTTTGCCTCGCTTAGCTCTCTTTGTTCCAATGTCTGAAGCTTCTTTATCTCCTCTAAAATCAGCTCTTTTATTTTTAAAATATTTTCCTTTGTTGTCCCAATATAAATCATCTGATATCCATAATTTTTATCCTGCTGCAGCAGGCCTTTGACAGCATAAGCCAGCCCTCTTTTCTCTCTTATCTCCTGAAATAGCCTAGAAGACATGCCTTCGTTAAGTATTACATCCATAATTTCGGCAGAGTACCTGTTTTTCTCAAGTAAAGAAGGCACATGATACGCAAAAACAAGATTTGCTTGGTCAAGCCCTTTTCTTTTTTCTATAAGCTCCCCATTTATTTTTTTAGGAATAAGTTCATTAATTTTTTTGGTTTTCTTTGGAAAAAGTTTTTCCCCTATTTTGCATATTTCTTCAAATTCACAATCGCCTATAACCGTAAGAATCATGTTATTTGTTGAATAATTATCATAAATCCCAAGTACCTCTTCTCTTTTCATTTTATTCATTGTTTCTTCTGTTCCTGCAATATTCATCCCGAACGGATTTTTATAAAGAAGAGACTTCACTTTCTTAATAGCATAAAACTGCGGGTTATCATGGTACATTTTTATCTCTTCTAATATTACTTTCCTCTCTTTTTCCAGCTCCTCGCTGTCAAAAACCGGATTTAATGCCACATCTGCAGATATATTAATCCCCAGCTCAAGATGCTTGCTAGGCAGCTTATTCCAAAAACAAGTAACTTCCTCAGAAGTAAATGCATTTAAAATCCCTCCTTTCTTCTCTACCTCCTCGCTAATCTGTTTCTGGCTCTGGTTTTTTGTTCCCTTGAAAACCAGATGTTCTATAAAATGCGAAACTCCCTTTAGCTCAGCAGTTTCGTATTCAGAGCCAAATTTCATAGTCACAGCGCTTGTTACAACAGGCAGTTTTCTTTTTTCAAATAAGACAGTTAATCCATTCTCCAGCTTTTTCCGATAAAATTCAGGCTCTCTTGTCATTGACTATCTAAGAAAAATGCCTTTAAAAATGCTTTTTAAACTAACGCAACATCCACAATTTGAAATTTAATAATCTTTTCCAAATCTTCAGTTTTTATTTCTATCCCAAATAAATGATCTCCAGAACCAAAGTGTATTTTCTCAGTTTCAAAAACTCTTTTATCAACAAAAACAGGCATCTCCAAAAGAAAAGGGCATACAGCTCCAGGTTCAGTTCCAGTCGCTTTTTTTAAATCTTCATAACTTACTATGCTTGCCTTGCTGCCAATTACCTCCTTGACCTTAGAAAAATCAATTTTCTGGTTTCCTTTTAATAAAAAAGCGTATTTATTCTCTTTTTTATCTTTAACAATAATTGTCTTGCATATTTCATCAGGATTTATCTCGTCTTTAGCATATCTTACAACATCCTCAAAAGAGATTCCTTTTTCTGACAGCCTTATCAATCGATAATTTATTCCTTTGCTTTTTAATATTTTTTCAGATTCTAATTCCATGTCCTTCCACCTCTACTTCTATCTCTCTTCTCCACGAGTTTTTCTCTCCAAAATCCTTAAATCCAACAACTTTTAATTGCTTTTTAAACAGCGGGCAATTTAACACAAACGATTCATACTCTCCCCCTTCTCCAGAAATTGAAATTTTATATTTTTCATTCATCTTTTTTATATCTTCAATAAATTTTTTGTCAATTTTCCTTCCCAGCCATTTTTTATCCAAAGGACAAGCAAAAACTCCTGTAATTATCACCTCAAATTTATTTTTAATTAGTTCTTCAAGCAGTTCAATCTGGTCTTTTTTCCATAACGGATTAAAACACTCTAATCCAAGTTTATCACAAATCTTTTGTATCCTCGTTGACTGATAAACGCTTGCAACAGCCCCTGTAACAATGCCCTCAATTTTATACTCTTTCTTAGCCCTCTTAGCCCCCTCTTCTAAATCAATTAGTTCTTTTTCTTTTTCTCCTTTTGTTCTAACAACAATTAAAGGAATTTCCATAGCTTCTGCCTGTTTTTTAGTCTGCAAGATAGAAGGAGTGTGAAACATGAAGCTCTCTTTATTCTCACTTTCAATTGTTATTAAGCAAGCAATCTCATACCCTTGTTTCTTTACCAAATAAGCGGCATAAGTGCTATCTTTTCCTCCTGAAAATAAAACTCCAAGTTTCATGAAAAACAAAAGAAAAGAAGGTTTATAAAAATAGTTACAAGGCGCAAATCCATCCGCCATCAACAACTATCTCGCTTCCAGTCATGTAAGAAGAAGCCTCGCTTGCTAAAAATACTGCAGGTCCTGCAATATCAACTGGTTTGCCTGTTCTTTTTATGGCAAATTTTCCCAACATAGCTTCTTTCATCTTTTTATCTAAACTGCTGGTCATTGCAGTGTCTATCAGCCCCGGATGTATTGAATTTACTCTTATTCCCAAAGGTCCAACCTCCGCAGCCAATGCTTTTGTGAACAATCTTATTCCTCCCTTGCTTGAAGAATAAGCTGCCCCTTGCAAACTACCTTCTATTCCTGCTATTGAAGAGATATTGATTATAGACGCGCCTTTTTTCATGTATTTCAATGCCGCTTGAGAACATAAAAAAGGACCTTTAAGGTTTATATCCATTGTTTTATCCCAGTCTTCTTCCTTAAAATCCAAAGTACTTCCTGCAATATATATCCCGGCATTATTAACTAGAATATCAATTTTTTTGAATTTTTTAATTGTCTCGCTTATTAATTTTTCAACATCTGTCTTTTTAGAAATATCAGTTGTTACAAATATAGCCTTTCTTTTAAGTTTTTCTATCTGCTTGACTGTTTCATCCCCATTAATTATGTCAGAAACAACAACATCTGCGCCTGCTCTTGCCATTTCAACTGCAATGCCTTGCCCTATGCCTCTTGCAGCTCCTGTGACAATAGCAACTTTTCCAGTTAAATCAAATAAGCCTGCCATCTTTTTTCAATATCACAAAGTTTTTGTGTTTGTTTAAACTTTGGGAGATAGAACAAAAATGTTTACTTTTTGTTCTATAATATAATTACTAAGTTCTATTTAAATCTTTTTAGTGGCTGATATGCCTAAGATAAATTTTTAAATAATATCCCCTTCTTCTGATAATCAGGATTACTATGTTATCTAAAAAAAGAGCGGGGGTATTAATTATAATTTTAGGAGTATTTTTTGCAAGCATGAGCTATGCCGCACCTGCGCCTCCGCCTGCAAATAATGCTCCTGTTATGAGCTATCTTATTCTTAATTCCACTAATCCCGCTTTAAACGATACAACTGTCAATCTGACTTGCTACGCAACAGCTACTGACGCAGAAGGAGAAAATATAACTTACTTCGGAGAGTGGCACAGGAACAATTCTACTTTTGTAGGAGAATACTGGAATAAAACCTACGAAGAAGGAGAATCCAATTTTGCCTACAGCATAGCAGTGGACTCTTCTGGAAATGCCTATGTGACAGGATATTCTAATAATGGAGTAGATTCTGACTTCTACACAATAAAATACAGCTCTTCAGGAAGTGAGATATTAAACATCACTTATGACAGCGGAGAATTAGATAGAGCAAAAGGTATTGCTGTTGATTCTGTAGGAAACATCTATGTTACAGGAGATTCGGATAAACAAGGAGACTCTGACTTCTATACAATAAAATACAATTCTTCTGGAAGCCCCCTTTGGAATAATACCTATGATAGCGGACTCGAGGATTATGCCTCTAGTATTGCAATAGATTCTGCAGGAAATATCTACGTTGTAGGATCTTCAGATAATGGAGGACTCTACGACTATCTAACCATAAAATACAACTCTTCTGGGTCTTATCTCTGGAATAAAACTTATGATAGCGGAAATGAAGACGCAGCATACAGCCTTGCAGTGGATTCTTCTGGAGATATTTATGTGACAGGGCATTCAGATTGGCACTTCTATACAATAAAATACAATTCTTCTGGAAGCCATGTATGGAATAAAACTTATGATAGCGGAAATGAAGAACAAGCATATGGAATTGCAGTGGATTCTTCTGGAAACGTCTATGTTACAGGATATTCAGATAATGAAGGAAACTATGATTATTACACAATAAAATACAACTCTTCTGGAAGCCATGTATGGAACAAGACTTACGATAGCAGGGAAAATGATACAGCAACAGGGATTGCTGTTGATTCTGTAGGAAACATCTATGTTACAGGATATTCTGATGTGGCAGACTATTATGATAACGAAGTGGACAGGGACTATCGCACAATAAAATACAACTCTTCTGGAAGCCATGTATGGAACAAGACTTACGATAGCAGGGAAAATGATACAGCAACAGGGATTGCTGTTGATTCTGTAGGAAACATCTATGTTACAGGAGATTCAGACAATGGAGCAGATTATGATTATTCTACTCTCAAATATAAAGATGGCTTTATCTCTTCCAGCACTGCTTCTGGAAATCTTACTCTTGTAGATATCCTGGAAAGCGAATTCACAAATACAGGAGAAGTATGGAAAGCTTGCATTAAACCTATGGATGACAACGGGACTCTTGGTAATGAATCCTGCACCAGCAATCTGACAATTTTAGCAGACACAGACAATGATGGAATGCCAGACATCTTTGATGGGCTGCTGTATAATGAATCTTATGTCGCAACAACTGGAATTTCCAGTCTGAATATAACTGTAGGAGGAAACTATACCAATGAGTCTTATTATGAGGGCGTTTACGAGATTAAATTCAACGATGGCGCTAGCCTGCTGATGAACTTCAGCCATAACTTTACAGAATCAAGTCTTGATTTGAGCAACGTTACAATAACAAAAGCAACCAACTCCCTGATTGTTAACCTTTCCGGGCAGGTCCAACCCAATTTCAGCAAAACTCTCTATATTGAAGACAACAGTTTTGCTTCTCTTTGCGTTAAGGATGCCGAAGTTTCTTCTGTTAGTGAAATAAGCTCCTCCTGCACTGGTGCAAATGAAACTAATTTTACTTCCTGCCTTGGCGGCAGCGCAACAATCAACGGAATAACTTGTGTAGATACAGGAACAACAATAAAAATCGATAATTTAAGTTACTCTGCCATTCTGGGAACTCCCGCAACTTCTCCTACTTCTCCCTCTTCAGGAGGAGGCGGATGTCTAACTAACTGGACTTGCTCTGCCTGGAGCTCTTGCAATAATGGAACCCAAACAAGGACGTGTACTAAAGAAAAAAGCAGTTGCTATGCTGATTTAAAAAAGAAGCCTGCTGAAAACCAGAGTTGTATTGTTGACGTGCCAAAAGAAACTATCCAAGAAGAGGAAAATAAACCAGAGAATCTTGTAGGCAGTGCTGTAGCTGAAAAAGAAGAAAGTAGCATCAATAGCCCAAGTAAAGATAATAAAAAAATAGCAATTTTTAGTGTGTTTGCTATCCTGCTTATTATCATAACCATTATAGTAGTTTTCTTGACTTACAAGAAATACAGAAAAAGAGGTTTATAAAAATCTCTATCTACCAAACCTCTGCCCTTACTCCAAGATTTTCAAAATGCTTGTCTTTAGTTATTAAAGTCAAATTATTTACTTTAACAAAAGAAGCAATTAATATATCGAATTCAGGGATCATTTTCCCTGCCTTGCTTAATCTAACATACTGTCTCCCAAATTCTTCAGCAATATCAAGATTAAAATCAAGAACCCTAAAAAAATTAATTAACCCCCTTATCTCCTCAATCTCTTTATCTTTTTTTGAAGATAAATTGATTCCCTTGAAAAGCTCACAGAGAGTTACAGGAGTTATAAAAATCTCTGAATTATCTAAATAGCTAATCTTTGAAATTACCTCTTTTTCTCCTCTGAACAAGTCAATTAAAATATTTGTATCTAAGCAGTACATTAAAATTTGACCTCCCGTAATTTTGCCCTTTTCCTATCTTCCTCTATCCTCTTCCCGATTTTACCCCATTCTTCTGCATTCTCTTTAAAAATTCCTGCAAATTTCATTATATCTTTCTTGTCTTTCTTTCTGCATTCAACCAATTCCACAACAACTTCTGAAAAAGATTTTCCATTTTTTATTGCTTTAAGCTTTCCATATGCTTCATTTGACAGGGATATTACCTTTACCATATATGCATATGCGCATATGCATATATAAATGTTTCTTTTAAGGCTTTGTCCGGAAAGGACAAATAAGTAAATTTGAATAAAAAAAGTTTGACTTGATTTTCCAGAAGAAATTTTAATTCTTCTCTTGATATTATACACAACAATATTCCAAGCAAACTCTCTTTCTCGCATAAAGTTAGTTTTGCTTCTCAAATAATGAATTTGTGTTCTTTTCAGAACAGAATTAACTGTTTCATTTATACTTCTCATACCCATAAATTCAGGAAGATTAATACATTCTCGTCGGTACTTTCCTTTTGGTCTTTTGTTTCTTAATGCTTTTTTTGACATTTCTCTTAATGGTGCATAAAATATTATTCCATTTGCACGAGCAATTTCATGCAAATCTTCTGAGTCATAACCTTTATCACCAAGACCAATTATGTTTTTTATTTTATTTCTTTTGAAGATTTTTTCAGCAATTTTCACGTCATGTTTATGGCCCATAACAAAATCAAAATCTAAAATAATTTGAGTTTTCACGTCGATAAATATGCCTGCTTTTGCATAGGGCATATATGGTAAGGGAGAAATTTCTTCAGCTCTTTTTTCATAATGCCTCGATCTTTGCCAAGCATCAAATCCAGTTCCATCAATTGAAGTTAATTCTACCTTTTTTGGCAAAAGCACCTTGCAAATTTTTCTTATTGATTTCATGTTAAACATTTTTAACCAGTCATGCAATGTGCTTTTCTTTGGAATTTTTATTAATCCAAGCCAAGAAATCCATTTTGTTTCATTAAAATCGACGATAAAATCCCTTATTGACTTTCCGCTTTTATAGAATAAAATTATTATAGAAATTCTTTGGTAATTTGTAAATTCTTTATTTCCGGTTTTGTTAAAATGCAAAGGTAAATTTAGAGAATGGAAAAGTTTAATTAATTGCTCTTCTAGTTTATTGTTAAACTCGGGTAGGATATTTTGTTGAAGCATATATCCTACTCGGGTCTTTAGATTAACTATTTTTCGGTTTTAGAATTTAGAACTCCGGACAAAGCCTCTTTTAAGATAAATTTTTATATCCCTCTTGTATAGCCTATTTGAAAAAAGAAGGAGAAAAATGCAAAGAAACCGAAAAACCAAATTAACAGTTTTGGTGATATTCAGGGCGCTGTTAGTTTTGGCTGCAATATATTCTGTATACAAACACAGCTGGATGAATGTAGCGCTCTCGATTTTAGCTCTCGGCCTTACTTTTTTGACAAGTATCCTAGAAAAAGAGCTGAAAGTAGATTATCCTGAAGAATTTGAAATAGTAATAATGCTTTTTATATTCGCTTCTATCTTTCTTGGAGAGTTTAGCTCATTTTATCTAAGATATTGGTGGTGGGACATATTTCTCCATGGATTAGCTGCAATAATTCTAGGCATATTGGCATTCTCCTTAGTTTACATCTTAAACAAAGAAGGAAGGATTAAATTAAAACCAGGATTTATTGCGCTTTTTGCATTTTGCTTTGCGGTGGCGGGAGGGGCTGTCTGGGAAATATTTGAATTTTCAATGGACTCTTTCCTTAAAACCACTATGCAAAAATCGGGTTTAGTAGATACTATGGAAGACATCATTGTTGATACATTAGGAGCATTGTTAATCTCTACAATTGGCTTTCTTTATGCAAAAGGCCATCTAAAATTCTTAAGGTTTCTTGAAGAGGATTTCAAGAAAGCCAATCCCCAAATATTTGGAGAATACCCGCACACATTTCTATTTAACACTAACCCCTTGATTCCCTCTAATATAAAATCTTAATTTTTTAGGCAAATCCCTTGTAACTCCTATCCTGAAGCTTTCTTTAATCTCAAAGTCCCCATATTTCTTTTCAAGCTTAAGCTCTTTATTCCTTATTATGCTCTGCTTATGAAAGCTTTTATCTATCTGCATTGCTTTTGTCAATAATCCTGGCCCATTGCACCTCAAATTAAAATTTAAGGGCTCTAATGCCCTAATAAGCACTGCCTGCGCTATTCCTTGCTTATTGTTGACAAAATTAAGAAGCCACTGATGATGTATTCCATAAACCAGTATTGTTCCCCCTTCCATCTTCATTGTTTCCCTTAAGTCCCCGTTCTGACATGCCCTAGAAGCCGGATCCTCTGAGCCATAATAAGCCTCTGTTTCAATTATCCTTGCCCTGTAGCTCTTATCCCCCACATTTCTTACAAGCACGCATCCAAGAAGCTCTTTTGCCAAAATTTCTGCATCTTGGAGAAAAAACTGCTTTTGCATAAAATAGATTTAGAAAAAGAGGTTTAAATTAGTTTCTAATTTAACCCAAGTAAACTGCCAATAAATCTAACAAAATTAACTGGTGCTTGAAGAATAGAAGTCCATATATTACTTCCGCCCGCACTACCCGAACAAATTGTAAGTTGCACACTACTGTAATCTCCTGCATAAGCTGGATATATAACCTCCTCTACATAAACAATAACATTTCCAGGGAACAAATATTTGCCACCTCTAGTAACAGTTTTTGTTGTCCCATCAACTGCAATTTTTGCTGTTGTTGGAGAAGTTGTTGTTATTAATTCAATTATATGCTCTGTTCCGTCAAGGGCAAAATTAACAGGGTCTCCAGGATAAATGTCAAGTTCAAAGCAAGAATCATTTTTACTGCTTACACTTACGCATGCTCCATACTCGCAAATATATCCAGAAGAACAGGTTCCACAGCTTCCTCCACACCAATCATCTCCACATGACGCATTCGTACAGCTTGGAGTGCAGCTTACGCACTTTCCATTCTCACATATATAAGCGCAAATATGGCTCTCAGACCTTACCCTATTGCTTTCGCAATAAAACTCCACTAATACCTTATTGCCATACCTGGCAGTCGAGCAGGCATCATATTTAATCTGATAATCCGAAGATGTCCCATACATTATGCCTTTGGTTTCTCCATAATTATTATAGTCTCTTCCGCCATCTGTTTCAGTGCAAGTATAATCTGCAGCTGCAGGACTTATTGTTCCTAACTCTCCCCCTAAATCCTCTCCTCCACCAATCCCAAAAATCTGCTTTAAAACATCCAACCACCCAGCAGAAGCAAAGCTGATTGATAAAATAGCAATTAAAGAGAATACTAAAATTGTACCCTTCACACTCTTTTTCATAAATAGCTTACATAAAACTTAGGTGATTAGGGCATTTTCGCACCAAAAAGGCTTAAATAATAGCTAAACTACGACGATACTAATGAAAAGGGTGCTGTCAGACAGGTATTTTCTAGGTAGAAAG
>Ga0315277_10002104_pt1 | contig 28017 bp, 25 predicted proteins | sample YL17G05_15_MG_FD_203695 | JGI IMG/M metagenome (GOLD analysis project Ga0315277, IMG submission 203695) | Sediment microbial communities from Yellowstone Lake, YNP, Wyoming, USA - YL17G05_15 | ecosystem: Environmental > Aquatic > Freshwater > Lake > Sediment | place: USA: Wyoming | collected... | reverse complement strand
CAGGCAAATGCCGAGGATTGCGCGTCCAGCGCGAGCGCGGGACGCTTTGGAGTGCGGTGTCCGCGACACCGCTTTTGCTGGGGATTTTCCCAGGAGAAGGCTTTGCGCGCGGCATCAAACGACGCTCCTGCTAATGTCGTGTCCCGGAAATAAGTTTCATTTGTGGTGCGGGCCTCTGGCCTGCAATATCAATGGCTTGCAGGCGGGACGCCTGCGCCACAATAGTTAGTTAAGATAATTCCGGGACAGGACACTAAAGCCAAAGCGACGCCGCGGGCGTCGCACTCCAAAGTGCGCTTGCGCGCACGGGGAAAATTTTGGGGGAAGTCCTGGAATTAGATTTGACTTGGGCGGAAGATCTGTTAGAATTATTTGCAAGCCTACCTTAATAAAAAAGGAGCCTGCCGATGTCGTTAATCATTCATATAGAGAATCTCCCGGAAGAGGGGATTGAGATCAAAGAGGATTTAGACCGCAGTTGGCTGAGCAATATTCCGGAATACACGCGGGAGAATGATCTGGGCTATGTCAAGGATCGGATCAACATTTCCGGAAGTCTGAGCAAGGAGGGAAACAGCCTTCATCTGCGGGGCTCGGTTAATCTGGTTCTTCATACCTTTTGCAGCAGGTGCGGGGAGGAGATGGAGTATCCGCTGGTTTCCGGGTTGGATCTGGTCTTGATGCCGGGCAAGGAGCGGATTTCGGAGAATGATCTCAGTCCGGAGGATTTCAATCATCTTTATTGCCCGGGACCGGAGTTGGACCTGACCCCGTATTTCCAGGAGCAGATTGCGCTGGAGATTCCGCTCCAGTTCTCGTGCCGGCCGGACTGCAAGGGAATTTGCCCGGGCTGCGGCTGCAATTTGAATAATGAGACCTGCCGGTGCGTGAAGGAAGAGGGAGATTCGCGGCTCCAGGTTTTGCGCCAGTTGAAACTAAGTAAATAATTGATTAAACTATCTGAAATTTTCTGAGAGGGTAAATTTATGCCAGTTCCAAAAAAACGGACCAGCAAGTCGCGGCGCAATAAAAGACGGGCGCATCAGCACCTGGTGCTTCCCAGCCTGTCCACCTGTCCGAATTGCGCGGAGAAGATCCTTCCCCACCGGGTTTGTCCCTATTGCGGGTATTATAAAGGCAGGCCGGTCAAAGAGGTTGAAGAGGTTTGAGGCGGATGCATTGGATTGTAGGGGCTGGATTTATCCAGACCCGATCCCACGATTCCGCGGGATGGGCGCAATAAATTGCGCCCCTACGAGGAGAGGAGATGGGGGTAATTGCGCTTTTTCCCGGCCAGGGTTCTCAGGCGCCGGGAATGGGGAAAGAATGGTTTCAGGATTTTCCGATTGCGCGGGAGATTTTTGAGAGCGCAAGCGAGTTCCTGAAACTTGACTTCCAGAAACTCTGCTTTGAAGGCCCCGAGGCCGAGCTCCTTAAAACCGAAAACACCCAGCCGTGTTTGCTTTTGCTGTCCTGCCTCGGATTCAAAATCCTGGAGAGTGAGCTCAAATTTGCGCCGACCGCGGGAGCCGGACACAGCCTGGGCGAATACAGCGCCCTGGTCTCAGCCGGCGCGCTGGATTTTAAAGACGCTCTCCGGGTGGTTCGGAGACGCGGAGAGCTGATGGCCGAGGCCGGTAGGGACGGCTCAGCCGGGATGCTGGCGGTGCTGGGCATCGGTCCGGAAGATGCGGAAGGGCTTTGTCAGGAAGCGGGTGGAGGGGAGGTTTTGGTTCCGGCCAATTTCAATGCTCCGGGCCAGGTGGTGATTTCCGGAACGAATTCCGCGCTTCTGCGGGCGCAGAATTTTTTAAAGGAAAGAAAACTCCGGGGCATCCGGCTCAAGGTGAGCGGAGCGTTTCATTCTCCGATGATGGAATCCGCTTCCCAAGGGGTGGCGCAGGTTCTCGCGGAAGTAAATTTTCATCCGTTCCGGTTTCCCGTGATTTCCAACCTGGAGGCCAAAGCCTATCCGGATCCGGAATCCAGCCGGGAGATTCTGGTGAAACAGGTGGTATCTCCGGTGAGATGGCTGGAATCGGTTCAGCATCTTCTGGGGATGAAGCCAACGGCATTTATTGAGATCGGTCCGGGCAAGGTTTTAGCCGGGCTCATGAAAAAAATCGCGCCGGAAATCCCGGTCTATAATTTTTCCAACACCGGCGATCTCAAAGAACTCGGGAGCATCTTTTGCTGATGAATTCAAAACCGCTGTCGGGTCAAAGGGCGCTGGTCACCGGCGCCGGCCAGGGCATCGGCCGGGCCATTGCTTTGAAGCTTTTTGAGTTGGGCGCGAAAGTGGCGGTCAATGACTTGAATGAGCCGGCCGGGAAAGAGACAGTCAGCCTGATTGAAGCGAAAGGCGGCTGTGCGGTCTTTTGCGGATTTTCCGTGGCGGAGTATCAGAGGGTTCAGGAAGAGGTGAAGAAGCTGGAAAAGGAGCTGGCTGGACTGGAAATCCTGGTCAATAATGCGGGAATAACCAGAGACCAGATTCTGCCGAGGATGAAGCCGGAGCAATGGCAGGAAGTGATTGCAGTGAATCTGACCGGGGCTTTCAATTGCGCCCGGGCCGCCAGCCGGGTGATGGTGAAGCGTCATTACGGCCGGATCATCAGCTTAAGCTCGGTGGTGGCGTATCTCGGCCAGGCCGGCCAGGCCAATTACGCGGCGAGCAAAGCCGGGATCATCGGCCTGACCCGCTCGCTGGCGCTGGAGCTGGCGCCGTATCAAATCACGGTCAATGCCATTGCCCCGGGTTTGATTGAAACGGCGATGACGGAAAAGATTCCGGAGGCGATGCGGAAGGAAATTATGAAGAGGATTCCGCTGGGCCGTCCGGGAAGACCGGAGGAGGTGGCGGAGGCCGCGGCGTTTTTGTGCCTGCCGGGTTCGGGCTACATCACCGGCCAGGTGATTCATCTCAACGGCGGATTGTATTTGGGATGAAATCTGATAAAATCCCCTGGAGTTGGAGGTAGGGTTAAATGCTGGTTAAGGATCGGGTGATCGGGTTGATCCTGGAGCACCTGGAGGTTGAGAAAGAAAAAGCGGTGCCGGAAGCGCATTTCATAGATGACCTGGGCATCAGCTCAATGGACCTGTGGGAGCTGGTCTTGATTATGGAGGATGAATTCAACCTGGAAGTCCCGGATGAGGATCTGGAAAAAATCCAGACCATTCAGAACGCGATTAATTATATTGAGCAGAGGGTGGGCAAGGAAATCCCGGATTAATTGGGAATGAGGCATTGGGCATTGGGCATTAGGAATTAGGGAAGATGGAATGGGGCAGATAAATAACTACAAAGAGCTCAAAGTCTGGCAGAAAGCGATGGATCTTTCAGAGTCCATTTATCGGCTTACGCGGGGATTTCCCAAAAATGAGCAATATGGAATCATCTCTCAGATTCAAAGATCCGTTTCCTCTATCGCCGCGAATATAGCCGAGGGATGGGGCAGAGGAATGACCAAGGAATATATCCTTTTTCTCAGGATCGCTCGCGGTTCCCTGACGGAGCTTGAAACCCACTTGATCCTCGCTCATCGGCTGGGATATGTGGAGAGGGAAGAATTGAACAGGACACAAGGAGAAATAGAAAAGATTGGAATGATGTTGAATGGCTTAATTCAAAGCCTGAAGAAATATGTAGGGAAAAGGAGTTAAGCATTAGACAAATTCACTAATGCCTAACGCCTAATTCCTAATTCCCCCCCCAAATTTGCCAACCCCCCCTTAATAATAGTATAATAACAAATTACTATGAAGAGCCTTCTAAAATCGCTGGTAAAGTTGAATTCGCTCAAGATCGGAATGATTTTGACCATCTTGATGGTGATCGTGATCTATAAACAGCCGATGTTTCTGGAGGCTCTGGAGTCCAAGGCCTATGACCTTCGGTTCCGGGTTCGGGGCGAACAGCCGGGCGCCAAAGAGATCGTGCTGGTGGCGATGGATGAAAGGAGCGTGACCAAGCTGGGGAGATGGCCCTGGCCCAGGATTTATTGGGCGCAATTTTTCCAGGTGATCAACCGATACCAGCCCAAAGTGGTGGCGCTGGATGTGATCTTTTCCGAGCCGGATCAGAATGTCAACCTCCAATTCCTGGAAAAGCTGAAAAACTATTATCTGACCAAAGGCAAACAAGGTCTTGACGAAAAAACCAGCCAGGCGGTCAAGCTCCTGGATCAGGAGTTGCAGAGCCTGGCCCGGGACAAAGGGAAGAGCGGGGAAGCCGCGCGGATCCAGAAAATCAAGGATGCTTTGCTCGGGATGCAAGGGCGGGGCCAGGACGATTTTCTCGCTTACATTAACCAGTTGGAGCAGGAGACCAATACCGACCAGGCGCTCGCGGACGCCCTGGCCCAGGCCGATAATGACCTTCTGGGCTGGATTTTCTACCAGACCGAGACCGAAGCCAAACAGGTGAGCAGCGAGGAAAACCTATCGCGGCTGGAACAACTCAAGCCTTACGCGATCAAAATCATCAAGTATAAATACGGCTCCAACGCCACTGTCCTGGCCGCATCCAAAGCCATCCCGCCGATCAAGGGAGGCGTTTCCCCCATTTACGGCTTCCAGGTCAACCTCCCGATCTTTGCCAAAAACATCAGCGGCACCGGTTATTTCTCGTCCATTTCTGATGCCGATGGCGTGCTCCGAAATGCGGCTTTGATCGCGGGCTGGCCTTTTTACGAGGACCTGAAACAGCCCGAAGATTATATTTTATTCCCCAGCCTTTCTTTGGAAGTGCTTCGGCACTACTCGGACAATCAGGACCCGGTGGTGGTGGTGAACGAGTCCGGAGTGGAAAGCATCAAGGTGGGCGCCTATCGGATCCGGGTGAATGAATATGGCAAGATGCTGATCAATTACCAGGGCAATTTGAACCAATTCCAGCTTTACAGCTTTTATGATGTGCTTCAGGATTTCGCCGAACAGAGAAAAACCGGGAATTTCAAGCCGGAAGAAATTTTCAAAGATAAAATCGTCCTGGTCGGACCAACCGCCGTCGGGATTTATGATGTCTGGAACACCCCCTTCGGGACCATGCCCGGAGTGATGAGTCACGCCAATATCATTGACAATATTCTGAATAACCGCGAGCTCTATCGGCCCAACTGGATGTGGGCCTTTGATATCCTGGTGATCGTGACGCTGGGAATTCTGCTCAGCTGGATTTATCCCAAGATCAAGCCGCTTTACAGCGCCGGCCTGACCGTAATTATGGTGCTCGGCTACGGCTGGTTCAATTATTATATGTTCAATCAACTTCATTATTCCCTCACCCTGCTTTATCCCATCTTGTCCTGGCTTCTGGTTTATATGGGCATCACGCTTTATCACTACACCATGGAGGAAAAGGAAAAGCGGTTTATCCGGAATGCTTTTGGTTTATATTTATCGCAGGAAGTTATTGAAGAGCTTTGCTCCAACCCGGAAAAACTCAAGCTGGGCGGAGAAGTCAAGCGGGTGACGGTTTTCTTCTCCGACATCGCCGGGTTCACCTCCATCAGCGAAAAGCTCCCGACCGAAAAGCTGGTCCAGCTCTTGAACCAGTATCTCACGGAAATGAGCGACATCGTGCTCAAGAACCGCGGCACGGTTGACAAATACATCGGCGACGCCGTGATGGCGATCTTCGGCGCTCCGGTTGACTACCCGGACCATGCCCTGGTCGCCTGCCTGAGCTCGCTGGAAATGCATCAACGGCTCAGGGAACTGAACCAGAAATGGACCGCGGAGGGTTGGCCGGCGATCAATTGCCGGATCGGACTCAATACCGGTCAGGTCAAAGTCGGCAATATGGGCTCGGCAAGGAGAATGGATTACACGGTGATCGGAGACGAAGTCAACCTGGCCAGTCGGCTGGAAGGAGCCAACAAGGCTTACGGCACCAACCTGATGATCAGCGAAGCCACTTACCTGGAGGCCAAAGACCGGATTGAAGTCCGCGAGCTGGACTTGCTCGCCGTGGTGGGCAAGCAGAAGCCGGTCCGGGTTTACCAGCTCCTGGCCAGGAAGGGCGAGTTGGAACCCGCGAAGAAGCAAGTGGTGGAGCTCTACTCCCGGGGACTGGAGCGCTACCGGGCCCGGGATTTTGACCAGGCGATTTCGCTCTTGAAGAAAGGACTGGAGATTGATCCCGAAGATTCGCCCAGCAAGGTCTATCTGGAAAGGTCTCAGCAATACCTGGAAAATCCGCCTCCCCCGGACTGGGACGGGATCTTCCGGCTGACCAAAAAGTGAGTTATGGCCAAGGTTGACATAAAAGCCCTGAAAAGCGAAGCGGAAAAATACCGGGGCAAGAACAAGCTGGAAAAGGCGATAGAGATTTACCAGCAGGTCCAAAAAGCCGGCGGCGCCGACGCCAAGACCCTGCAGAAAATGGCCGAGATTTATTTGAAGCTGGACCAGGAGGATGAGGGGGTGGAGGCATATCGCGCGGCAATGAAAGGCTATCTGGACACCGGCTTTCTGGTTCAGGCCATTGCCGTGGGAAAAATCCTCCAGGAGCTGCTTCCCGATGACGAGGAGATCAATCAGGAGATAGAGGAGCTTCTGGCAAAAAAACGCGGGCCCGCGGCTCCACAGTTCCAGCCAAAAAAGGCGCTGGCGCCGATGGCGCAGCCAGGGCCGGTAGCGCGGCCAGGGCCGGCGGCGCAGCCAGGGCCGGCGGCGCGGCCAGAGCCGGCGGCGCGGCCAGAGCCGGCCCGGAAGGAAACCAAACCCGCGGCGGTTGAGCCGCCGTTTGAGGAAAAGCCCTCGGAAGAAATCACGGAGCTTTCGGAGCAAGCGCCTGAAGAAAAAGCAGAAGCGGTGGAAGAAGAGATTCCGGAGCCGGAGGTGATTGAGGAGCCGGAAGCGGAAAAATCCAGTCTGGACTTTCTCTTGTTTGCGGATTTGAAAGAGGAAGAGTTTTCCGAGGTTTATAAAAAACTCCGCTCGGTCAAAATCCCGGCCAGCCTCCGGGTCTGCCGGGAAGAGGATGAGGGGGATTCCATCTTCATCATCGCCCAGGGCGAAGTGGAAATAACCAAGCGGGATCCGGAGGGTAAAGAAAGGCTGGTGGCAAATCTCAAGGCCGGGGATTTTTTCGGGGAATTCGCATATTTCACCGGCGGGAAAAGACAGGCCACGGTAAAAGCAACCACGGAACTGGAGCTCCTGGAAATTTCCAAGCCGGATATGGACGCGATTCTGGAGAAGTATCCGCAGATAAAAAAACTTATGCTCAGGTTCTATAAAGAGCGGGTTCTGGACAATCTTTTGGCCTTGAGTCCTCTCGCCGCCACCCTTCCGCCTGAAGATCGCAGAAAACTGATAGAAAAATTTGAATTAAAAGAAGTAGAGCCCGGCGAGGTCATTGTCAAGGAAGGAGACCCCGGAGATTCTATGTTCCTGATCAAGAGCGGAAAGGTGGAGGTGACAACGATTGATCCCAAGGACCGCCGGCGACTGACCCTGGCCCGGCTCGGCACCGGAGATTTCTTCGGAGAAGTCAGCCTGATCAAGAATAAGCCCAGAACCGCAACCATCACGGCGCTGAGTCCCGCCGAGTTATTGGGCCTGAACCGGCAAGGATTTGATCAGCTTTCTAAAAACCATCCGGAGATGATCTCGCTTCTGGAACAGACCATTGAAAAGAGGGTGGAAGCCACCATCAAAAAAATTATCGGAGACAAAGAATGAATAAAACCAGCAAGCCCAAAGGCTCCCGGCCGAAACCCCGGAAAAAATCCCCGGGGCGCCGTCCCCGGAATCTGGAGGAAGCCATCCAGAAACTGCGCCGCCAATTAAAAAAAGAAATTGAGCAGACCAAAACGCTCCTGGAGATCAGCCGCATTTTAAACTCAACCCTGGACGCCAAGACGGTTCGGACCAACGCGATGGAAGCGGTGGTCCGGCTCTTGGACTGCGGGGCCGGCTCGCTTTATCTGATTGACGCGGAGAGGGGGGAGCTTTATTTTGAGGTGGCCTTGAGCGAGGTGGCGGACAAGGTCAAGGAAATCCGGCTCAAGATCGGGGAAGGCGTGGCCGGATGGGTGGCCCAGACCGGAGAAAGCGCCCTGATCGCGGACATTGAAAAAGATCCGAGATGGGCGAGCAAGGTTGACAAGAAATCCAAGTTCCGCACTAAAAATATGGTCACGGTCCCGGTCCAGAGCAAGGGAAAAATCATCGGCGTGCTCCAAGCGATCAATAAGCGCGAGGGCGAGGTTTTTGACCAGGAAGACTTGAAACTGATGACCAGCCTGGCCCACCAGGTGGCCATCGCGCTGGACAATGCTTTCCTTTATCAGGAACAGCGGGAGACTTTTTTCCAGACCGCGGAAGCGCTCGCCGTGGCGATTGAGAAAAGGGATATTTACACCGGAGGCCATACCAAGCGGGTCAGGGATTTTTCCGTGGCGATTGCCGAAGAGATGGGCTTCAAAGGCGAGGATCGGGAGAGGCTGGAGTTGGCGGCAATCCTTCATGATATTGGCAAGATCGGGATTGAGGACCGGATTTTGCGCAAGCCGGGCAAGCTGGATGATGAGGAATTTGCCCAGATGCGTTCTCATCCGGAGCAGGGCTATGAGATTTTAAGCCACATCAAGAATCTGGAGAAGGTGATTCCCGGCGCCCGCTATCATCACGAGCGGCCGGATGGAAAAGGGTATCCCCGGGGATTGAATGACGGACAGATCCCGATCATCGCCAGAATTATCGCCGTGGCCGACACCTGGGACGCCATGACCTCGGACCGGCCTTATCGCCAGGCCCTGGAAGAGACCAAGGCCGTTTCCGAGCTCTGGCAAAACCGCGGAAATCAATTCGCGCCCGAGTCGGTGGAGGCATTCTTGCGCGCTTATCAGAAGGGCAAAATTTATACCCAGCATCGCGCTCAGGGGACCGAGCCGGCCGGGAATGTGCTCTCATTTTTGACATCCCTGCTGAATCAAAATAAACTAGAAGAAGAAACAGTCCAAAAAGGAGGCGGAAAAAATGGGTAACGAGGAGATTCTTTTTCAGAAGTTAGGCAAGGTTTTCCCGGCGGGAACCGTCCTGTTCAAGGAAGGGGAATCCGGGAGGGAGATGTATGTGATTCAAAGCGGCAAGGTCAGGATTTCCAAAAAGGTCCGGGGAGAGGAGCAGGTGCTGGCCACGCTTCCGGCCGGAGAGTTTTTCGGAGAGATGGCCATCCTGAATAACAAGCCCAGAAGCGCGACCGCGACCACGGTTGACGAATGCAAGATGCTGGTGATCGATCCCAAGACCTTTGAGGTGATGCTCAAGAATAACATTGAGATCGCCGTGCGAATGATCAAGAAGCTGGCCCAGCGGCTCCAGGAAGCGGATGACCAGATTGAAAGCCTGCTTTACCGGGATGCCAACTCCCGGGTGGTGCACACCCTGACCCGGGCCGCAGACGCCTCGGGCAAGCAAGTGGAAGACGGGATCAAGGTCAGTATGTCCATTGAGGATCTGGCCGGCAGAACCGGTCTGGAACCCGACCAGGCCCGGGAGATCATCAACCGGCTGGAAAAGGGAAAGTTGCTCAAGGTGGTGCCGGACGGACTGATCATTGCGGAAACCAACCGGCTCCGAAAATATCTGGAATACCTGAGTATGAAAGAGCAGTTTGAGAACATAGAGTAATAAAGGGGTTTAAATGGAGATTAAAGTTTTAGGCGCGTATGGGGGCGAGGGACCCGGGCTGAGAAGCTCTTGCCTGCTGATCAATAACCGAATCGCTCTGGACGCCGGCGCTCTCACCTCCGGCCTGAGTTTATCCGACCAGCTCAAGGTTAATGCCATTCTGGTCAGTCACACACATCTGGATCATATTCAGGACCTGGGATTTATCGCCGATAATGTCTTTGGCAAGAGAAAAGAGCCGATCCGGATTCTGGCCCTGGCCAAAAGCCTGCAGATCATTCAGAAACACATTATGAATAATCGGGTCTGGCCAGATTTTTCCAAAATCCCGAGCCCGGAGAATCCGGTGCTGGTTTATCAATCCCTCAAGATCGGCGAGGAGATAAAAATTGAGGGACTGAGCGTAAGACCGATTCCGGTCAATCATCCGGTTCCCTCCGCCGCCTTTATCGTCAGCGACGGGAAAAGCACCTTTATTTACACCGGAGACAGCGGCGCCACCGAAAGGCTCTGGAAAGAGGCGAACAAAACCAACGGCCTCCGGCTGGTGGTGATTGAAGTCAGCTTCCCCAATCGCCTCCAAAGCCTGGCCGAACTCACCGGCCATCTCACCCCGAAAATGGCCGAGGCCGAGCTGAAAAAACTTGAACTCCAGGGATACCAGGCCCGGGCCTTTCATCTCAAGCCCAACTATCTCGCGGAACTCAAACGCGAACTTGTCAGAACCAAACCCAGGATCATTCCGCTTGAGCAAGGCGAAATCATTGAGCTTTAGGGCCCGGAATGCAACCTTTCGGAAAAAAGAGCCCAATCGGCTTGGGGCTTTTCCTGCTTTCTCTCCTCTCCCTTCAGCTCCTCGGGCAGGAAACTAAAAAAACTCCGCCGCCTCCCCCGCCCCGGCTTCCGATTCAGGCCAGCGCGCAGGAAATGCATTATGACCGCCAGAATGAGACTCTCACCTTGATCGGCAATGTCGTGATTAACAAGCCCCCCTTCACCATTTACGGCTCGGAGATGACGATTGATCTCAAGACCAATGTCGTTCGCGCGGATAAAAAAGTGGAAGTGATCAGAAAGGATCAGGATCGGGACAGGGAAATTATCATTGCCGAGAACGCGGAGATCAATCTGGACACTGAAGTCGGGTATCTGGTAAATGGGAAAATGATTCTGCCCACTTACCAGGAACAGGTCACTATCAGCGGGGAGAAGCTGGAAAAACCAAGCGAGGGCCAGATCACCATCACCGGAGAGAAGCTGGAAAAACTGAGCGAGAATCAGTATCTATTCAAAAAGGGAACTTTTACCAGTTGCCAGTGCGCCGAGGACCGGAAGCCGGACTGGGCCCTGGAAGCCAGGGAAATCAATGCCGACACCGAGAGCACCGCCAAACTTCACTCGGCCCGGATTCTGATCCGGGGCGCAAAGATTTTTTATCTGCCTTACTGGGAAGTGCCGATTTCGGATCAAAGGAAAAGCGGATTCTTGCCCCCGGAACTCGGATATACCAGCCGGACCGGATATTACGCGGGTTTGCCTTATTTCCTGGTGCTGGGTCCGAGCGTGGACCTGACCGTGTATCCCACCTGGTATCAGGAGCGCGGATTTATGGGCGGTGGGGAATTCCGCTATAACCTCGGACCGATCTCCATAGCCGACCTGGAAGGATTCGCGATTGAGGATCAAACGGAGAATCAATGGCGATGGTCCGGATCATATATGGGAGAATCATCCTGGCAAACCGGATGGCTGAGAGAGGATATCCGCCTGGTCAGCGACAACGAATATATCCGCGATTTTCCCCAGGATTTATCCGCGCGCTCCCAGCGGGAACTGGACAGCAAAATCGTCCTGGCTCAATACCTCCCCGGTTCCAGCCTGAGCGCAGAAATGAAATGGGCCGATGACATTGCCGGATGGGAGTTGCGCGAAATCCCGGACTACCGGCCCGACCAGGACCAAATCATCATCCAGCAATTGCCTGCGGTGTCCTACCAACTCTTCAACCGGCCGCTCCTCGGCCCGCTCGGCTTTGACCTCCGAGGCACTGCCACAAATTACTGGCGCGAGGAGAGCGAATTGGGAAGAGCGATCCAGGCCGGCTTTGCCCCGCGCCTAACCTTCGCGCCCTATCTCAGCCCGGGCCTCAGGTTTTTTTCTTTTGCCGGCTATAAGATGGGCGCCTTCTCGCCCTATTACTCTGACTTTGACCAGCAAGCGGAATTCCTGACTCGGCCCGTCGCCTCTGCCGACTTCAGCCTGGCCCTGGAGCGGATTTATCATCAGGATCAGACCGAGGGGAACAAATACCGGAATCTGCTGGAGCCGGCCCTGGTGGTATTGTATCTGGGAGAAACCCAAGAGCCGGAAGACCCCTTCCTGCAACAAATCACCAACAGCCAGGAAAGCGGATTGGTCGGAGCGAGGCTCTCCAGCCTGCTTTTCCAGAAAACAATCGGCAAAAAAGACGCGGCTCCGCGGCTCTTGAGCGAGCTGGAAATCAACCAGTTTTATGACTGGGTCAGTCAGGAATGGCTGGACCTGGAATTCAAAGGGAGTTTTGAGTCGTCCCATCTTTTCGGAGTTGACACCAATCTCTTTTACGACCTGGAAGAGCAAGAGTGGCATCGGGGCCGGGCAACCGTCTGGGTGGAAGACCCGAGGCAGGATCGGTTCTCGGTCGGCTATATTTACACGGCCGGCCAGGCTCAAAGCCACTGGTATTCTTATTACCAGGACCTGGCGGAGAACTGGGTCGGTGGAGCCGACCTGGTGGTTACCAATAATCTCGGAGTCAACTACCGCGTCAATTATTCGGTGGAATACCAGGGAATGGATTCCCAGAGCCTGATCTTCAATTATCTCTCCAAACAAAAATGCTGGATGCTCAGCTTCAAAATCTCGGAAAACATCAACCCCGAACACCCCGACCAGGAACCCGACTTCTCCACCGCTCTCTACTTCCAGCTCCTGACCGGAAGCCAGCTCGCCACCGGACCCGAATGGCTTCAGCCCAAAAAATCCGATTTTATGACCGAGCCGTAAATTATCTTCACCGCAAAGTCCGTTGTTCGGCCCCGAGCTCAGGCCGAGGGGCAAAGTGCGCAAAGAATTCTTGGGGCGCAGACACTCTTGCTTGCCCTGCGTAGCTCCGAAGGAGCGAAGCAGGGTTTCGGGTTTCGCGTTTCGGGTTTCGGGTTTTAACTCGCAACTCGGAACCCATAAGGGCGCGCTGATGCGCGCCCCGAGGAAGGCTTGCCCCGCCCGATTTTGGGCGCGGCAAGCCGCGCCCCTACATTAAAATCCATAAGCCCTTGCCAGGAGCGAGAGGGGGTGCATAAATTTTTTGTCTTTGAGGCCCGCGGCCAGAAAGGATCGGCAGGACGGGCACTGGCTGATGACGATTTGAGCGCCGGTCGCCGCAATGTCTTCCATCTTAGCCGCGCGGATTTGAGAGGAGAGTTCTTTATGGTTGATAAAAAAGGTCCCGCCGGCTCCGCAGCATCGCTCCGGATATTCCATCTCCACCAGTTTCGCTCCCGGAATTTTGGCGAGCAGGAGGCGCGGGGCGTCCTTGATGGCTGGTTTCCAGGCCCGGTGGCAGGGAATATGGTAGGTGAACTTTTCCGGGAAGGACGAAGGCGCTGAGGCAAGGCCGATGCTGTTCAAATAATCCGTGGCCTCCCAGACCTTTTCCGAGAGAGCGATTGCTTTCAGAAGCATGGGATCATTTTCCAGGAACAGTTTCAGGTTTTTGGTTTTCAAGGACCTTCCGCACGAGGTGCAATCCGTGATGATCGCGTCAACTTCCAGGCTCGCGAGAATTTCAATATTCTTCCGAGCCATCTCCGCCGCGGTTTCCAGATCCCCTTCCACCAGCGCGATGGTTCCGCAGCAGACCAGCCCTTGCGGGATCACCAATTCAATCCCGTTCCGGCTCAGCACCCGGATCACATCTTCAGCCGTGTCCGGATGAAAAGTATTGGTGCCGCAGCCGACATAATATGCCACCCGGGAGCGGCGCTTGCCCTCGGCCGGGATCACTCCCTGCCGGATTTCCGTAAATGGTTTCTCCGCGGGAGCCGGATAGTCTGACGGGAATAATCCGGTTTCCTGCGTCAATGCTCCGGCCCGGCTCAGAAGCGATCCCAATCCCCGCTGTTCCATAAATTTCCGGAATAGTTTCCGCTGGACCAAATTCTGCCGCTTGCCCTGATAAATCTGATAGCGGGCAGAAACCGCCATTTCATCCCAGGGAATATTGGCCGGACAGGTCTGAACGCAATTGGTGCAGAGCAGACAACGGTCAATAATTTCATTGAAGCGCCCGGTGATGGCCAGAGATTTTTCCAGCAAACAGGCCCGGACCAGTTCCATCCGCGCTCCTGCGGTATGGGTCTCCAGCAAGTCTTGCAGGAACACCGGGCAGGTGGCCTGGCAGAATTTGCAATGCGAGCATTTCTGGATCTGCTCTTGGTATTTTTTTAAATCCCGCATTTTCCTGCTCCGCTCAAGTCCAGATTTTTCCCGGATTCATTATCCCCCTGGGATCAAACGCCTGCTTCACCCGCTTCATCAAAGCGATCTGGGTTTCTCCGACTTCCCATTTCAGGAACTGGGCCTTGTGCAAGCCGATTCCGTGCTCTCCGGAAATGGTCCCGCCCAGGTCCAATCCGGCCTTGACCATCTGCTCCACCGCGATCTGGGCTTTCTTCTCAATCTCTTCGGAAAGTTGCGAGAGCAGGATCACCGGATGAATATTGCCGTCCCCGGCGTGGCCGCCCATTCCGATATTCAAGCCCAGGGTTTGGGAAATCTTTTCCACCGCCCGGATCAGGTCCGGAATCTTATCGCGCGGAACCGTGAGGTCCTCGTTGATCATCCGCTTGAAAATAGACATCAGCACCGGGTTCAAATTCTGGCGCGCCTTCCAGTAGCTCTCCGCCTCTTTTTCGTCAGCCACCACCTTGACTTCCCTGGCCTTCAATTCCGCGCAAAGATTTTTCGCCTGAAGCGCCTCCTCTTCCACCTGGGACTTGGAGCCGTCCAGCTCCATCAGCAAAAACGCCTCTCCGGAGAGCGGAATCTTGTTGGGAATAAACATATTCATCAGGCCGATCGCTCCCTTGTGCAGAAATTCCAGCTTGGCCGGGATGGTTCCGGCCGCGATGATCTCCGTGACCAGCCTGGCCGCCTGCTCCACGGTTTCGCAAATCACCAGCACGGTCTTGTGAGCCGGCGGCAGCGGCAGCAGTCGGAGATTGATCCTGGTGATCACTCCCAATGTCCCTTCCGAGCCGGTCATTAAATGGGTGAGGTCGTATCCCACCGACTGCTTCACGCATTTGCCGCCCGGGTTGATCGCCTCCCCGTCCGGAAGCGCCACTTCCAGGCCGAGCACATAGTTTCCGGTGGTGCCGTATTTTACCCCGCGCGGACCCCCGGCGCGGGTGGCCACATTCCCGCCGATAGTGCATACTTCCAGGCTCTGCGGGTCCGGCGGATAAAATAAATTCTGCTTTTCCACGATGCGGTGAAAATTGCCGAGCACCACCCCGGCTTCCACTTGCGCGGTCATATTCCTTCGGTTGATCTCCAAAATCTTCCGCATCCGTTTCAGGTCCATCACGATTCCGCCCTGGATCGGAGTGCATCCCGCGGAAAGACCTGAGCCGGCCCCGCGCGGCGTCACCGGGAGGGAATGGTCAAAGGCGTATCTGAGAATTTTGGAAACTTCCTCGCTGGTTTCCGGAAGAACCACCGCGTCCGGGTCGCGGCTGGCAAAATAATAAGTGGCGTCGCTGGAGTAAGAGCGAAGGTCCAGCGGATCGGTCTTGACTTTTTGCTTGCCGATTAGAAAAGATAAATCCTTGCCCAATCCGTTCATCTTAAAATTTCCGGCCTCGGTCAGACCCGCTCGGATTTGATCTTAACATAGAATGATAAAAAAGTTCTATTCCATAATATATATTTGTCCCGGCTCGGCCGGAAATTCCATCACGCCCTGGGCCGGGCTCACGGTTTTGACTGCGCCTTTTTCGGTTGAAACCTTCAAATCATCTGCGCCCCGGATCCGGCAAGACCCTTTCAGGCCGGAGCGGATCTTCGCCTGCTTCAATTTCCCGGCCTGCCATTTCAGGTCCAATTCAAATCCTCCCCGCGCTTTCAGCCCTTTCACCGAGCCCTCGGGCCAGGCCGAAGGAAGCGCCGGAAGAAGATGGAGCTCTTTTTGATGAGATTGCAAAAGCATTTCCGCGATTCCGGCGGTGAACGCGAAGTTGCCGTCAATCTGGAACGGGGGATGCGCGCAGAAGAGGTTGGGATACACGCCGGCCTTGCCCAGGTTGAAACTCCGCGGCGACCAGGCCGGGACAATAAAATTCCGGATCAACTGGAACGCGTGATCCCCGTCCAATAGTCTCGCCCACATATTGATCTTCCAGCCCAAAGACCAGCCGGTGCCGCGGTCTCCCCGGATTTCCAGAGCGCGCTTCGCGGCCTGGAAAAGCTCGGGGTTGGAATCTTTCCCGATCTGATCTCCGGGATGAAGGCCGAACAGAAAGGATAGATGCCGGTGGGTCGGCTCCGGGTCTTTGAAGTCCAGATACCATTCTTGGAGCGCGCCGGCTGGATTGATCTGGTAGGGGAAAAGTCTCTGCCGCGCCGAGATCAATTGGCCGCGGAAGTCCCGGTCAATGCCGAGAATTTCCGAGGCTTCAATGCAGTTGGTGAAAAGATCCCGGCAGAGCGCCAGATCCATTGTCGCGGCCATACTGACCGCGGCCTGGTTTCCGTCCGGCGCGATGAATTTATGCTCCGGCGAAGTGGACGGGTTGGTGACCAGATGACCCTTGCCGTCCGGGATCAGCCAGTCCAGCAAAAATTCCGCGGCGCCTTTCATCACCGGATAAGCCTGCTCGGCGAGAAATTTTTTGTCGCCGGTAAAAGCGTAATGCTCCCATAAATGCCGGCTGAGCCAGGCGCCGGACATCGGCCAGGCCGCCCAGACCGGATCTCCCTGTCCGTAATCCCCGACCGGCGCGGACTGCCTCCAGAGATCAGAGTTATGATGCGCGGTCCAGCCCTTGGCGCCGTAATTGACCGCCGCGGTTTGGGCGCCGTTGATGGAAAGCTCCCGGATAAATTTCAAAAGCGGCTCGTGGCACTCGGAGAGATTGGCGGTCTCGGCCGGCCAGTAGTTCATTTCCGTATTGATGTTGAGCGTGTAATTACTGCTCCAGGGCGGCCGGATCAGATCGTTCCAGATTCCCTGAAGATTGGCCGGCTGACCGCCCGGCCGGGAGCTGGAAATGAGAAGATAGCGGCCGTATTGAAATTGAAGCGCGACCAGGCCGGGATCAGACGCCCCGAATTTTTTCACGCGCCGGTCCGTGGGCAAATTTTCAGCCCCTGCCGGAGATTCCCCCAGGTCAAGCTCAACCCGCTTAAATAAACTCTGGTAGTCCAAGAGGTGATCCGCTTTCAGTCGCTCGTAATTTTTTTGGCTCGCGGAATCCAGGTAAGCGGCCGCGATCGGTCCGGGGTCTTTGCCCGCCAGGCCCGGCGATTGATCAAAGCCGTTAAAGCTGGTGGCCGCGCTGATCAGGACGGTTGCGGAATTCGCTCCTTTGACGCGCAGGCCAAAGCCATCTGCCAAAACCTCTCCGCCTTCAGCGATCACCCTGACCCGGCACTGAAAATTCATTCCCTCCCCGGAATCGTCCTTTGCGTAAACGATCGGGTTCCTGGTGTTATGATAGATGGGGTCGGCGTGGAGCGGCGCTTTGCCGAAAAGGATGAGCGTATCGCCCTGAGAAGCGACCTTGAACCGGAGCGGGCTTTGCAGCGTGGCGATGAAACCGACTTTCCCCGGCTTGTTTGCGCTGATCCGGACCACAATCACCTGGTCCGGGAACGAGGAAAAGATTTCGCTGGTGTATTCCACCCCGGCGATTTGAAAACGGGTGGTCACGATGGCATTACTCAGATTCAGCTCTCGGAAATATTTGCCCGCAAGATCGCCGTGCGCGAATTCCAGCGATAAATCAGCCATCGGCAGATAGGACTGGGTAAACGGTCCCTGCATTTTCTTGCTCGCCTGGTCCGCCTCTTTATATTTGCCCTCAAATACCAGGTTCCTCACTTCCGGCAAAAATTCCCTGGCCCCCGGATTATTCCAATCCTTGGGCGCGCCCGACCACAAACTGTCCTCATTCAGTTGCAGGCGCTCCTTCCCGACCCCACTGAAAATCATCGCGCCCAGTCTTCCGTTCCCGATCGGCAAAGCTTCCACCCAGCGCCGCGCCGGCTGGTCATACCAGAGCCTCAGGTCCGGGTCCGCCCTTGTGGCCGGGGCCATCATCCCAAACGCGAACATCATAATCCAGAATTTGTTTCTCATTTCCGATTTCTCCCGGCCGATTCCCACTTGACCAGGTCCCTAGAGCGCGAGATGCCGAGCTTGAAATATTTGTCGCCTTCGTGGCCGAAGCCGCGGTTGCGGCCGGAGAAGAGGAGGTAGAAGAATCCGTCCTGGCCGCGCCGGTCAAGGAGGAACGCGCAATTGGCTTTTTCAATGGTGTTGAATTTTTCCAGCGGGATTTTGAGTCTCTGAAAGGGACCGAGGTTGAGCCAGTCCTCATCGGTCTTTCCCTCGCCCCGGATTGCCCTGAGCACAGGCAGATGCGCCTTGTCCGTGGCCAGGAGGAACCATTTACCGTCAAGGTTGATGAACTCGCCATTCTCAAACCAGCCGCCCGGGACCTCTCCCAATTTCTTCCATCCATCGGGACCGAGCGTATCTCCGACCGCCATCATTGGGGTCTGAAACTCCTTCCAGACCAGGTAGTATTTGTTATTGTGATAAGCGATCGCGGCGTCAATGGACCGCTTGCCGGCAGTGAGATTGGACGCGAGGGGCAGATCCTTTTCCCAGTTTTCCAGGTCTTTACTCTTCGCGTAAAAAAGCTGGTTCGGATGATTCTTGTCCTGGTCGTCGCCCCAGGAGTTGTAGGTCAGATAAAAGGTGTCATTGATCTGCGAGATATTGGGCGAGCACATCCCTTGCCAGTCGCCCTCTTGTCCGCGCCAGACAAACAGCGGCTCGGAAAAATTCCTGAAATCACCCGTCTTCACTCCCGAGAGATGACAGCGCATTTTTCCCTCATCAAAATAGAACGCGGAGAAATAAATATAAAAAGTCCCCCCTTTTTCCGCGACGCAGGAGTCCTTGATGGACCAGTCGCGGTAAGCATAGATCGGGTTTTTGAGATTCGCGTAATCAATGAACGGCGCCTCGGCGCGGGCGGTGAAGAGCAGAAGGGCAAAAGCCAGACCGCAGATCACACCTTTCCTTTTCATCTAAGCCATTCCTCCTGAAAATTCTTTTAGCGCAAAGCCGGGAAGAAAGCAAAAGCCGAGATCGCGACTAAAGTCGCTTGCACAGTAAGGTTTGCGCGCAGGCGCCGCGGAGTATGCGGGATGCCTGCGCCCGGGAAAAAGAAAAGGACACGCGTATCCTTGACAAATGCGTTGATATGTGTTAACATATCCACGAATGAAAAAGGCGGCAAAAGTCAAGGGTTCCAGAAAATTGAACCCGGCCCCCTGCTGCGCGGGTTCCCCGGCGGAGATTTTCCTCCAGCGGTTCTTCCAGGTGATCCTGGACGGGACGCGGCGGGAGCTGATCCGGTTTGTGGGCCGGAATCCGGGATTGACCGCGGGCGAGATCGCCGAGGCTTTCCCGCAGGACCGGAGCACGATTTCGCATCATCTGTCGGTGATGGCCACGCACGGGTTTTTGTCCGTGACCAGGCAGGGCCGGAACCGTCGCTTTCGGGTGAACCGCGACTATATCGTCAAGACCCTGGAGCAGATCACCCATTCCATCCGCACCTGCTGTCAAGCGCAAAATAAGGGAGGCGGTTGATGTCATATATTTTTATGAAGTTTCTGGAACGGAAGCCGGAGGGTTATGACGCCGGGCTCAGGCGGATTTCCGGCCAGGACTGGGGTGCGATCCGGGCGCGCATCATCGCGGAGATCAAGCCGGGCGAGAAAGTTCTGGAGCTGGGGTGCGGCCCGGGCACGCTGGCGATTGAGCTGGATCAAAAAGGCGCGCAGGTGACGGCGCTGGACCGCAGCCGGGAGCTGCTGATTTTCGCGCGGGGACAGGCGATGGAGGCGGGCGCGGCGATCGGGTTTCGTCATCTGGATCTGGAGCGGCTGAATGAGCTTGAAGGCCAATGGGACTGGGTGATTGCGTCGCTCACTTTTTCCGAGCTCAGGCCGATGGTAAGGAAGGCGGTTTTGATCCGGGCGCGGAAGCTGTTGCGCGAGCGGGGCAGAATCCTGGTGGTTGATGAAGTGGTTCCGGAAAATTTTTTGCGCAAAATCCGCTACCACCTTGTCCGCTCTTTTCTGGGGTTGGTCACTTATTTCCGGACCCGGAAAAGCACGGCGCCGCTTGAGGGGTTCAACCAAGATCTGGCTGGAGCCGGTTACCAGGTTTTAAGGGAGGAAGAATTATCTTCAGGCGGTCTTAAACTCTGGATCGCGCAGATTTTGCCGGAGGCGCCTTTGCCAGAGCCGGGAGAGCTCAAGGCGGGTTGGGGTTCGGGGGATTGGCTGGATAGTTTTTTTCTCTGGCTGACTTCTCATCTTTTAAAAATTCCTTTTTTGCCCGGCCTGTATCGGATCGGCAATCCCGGCGCGGAATCTCCCCTGCTGACCACGGCCAACTACCGGCTGACCGTCAATCTGGTTCGGAAATATTTGAAGGGATTTAATGTCTGGCTGTTGGTCAATGACACGCGGGGAGTGAATGTCTGGTGCTCGGCCGGAGAAAGGAATTTTTCCGCCTCTGAGATCGCGATTACTCTGGCGGCGTCTCAAGCGGATCGGCTGATCCAGAGGCGGGAGCTGATCTTGCCCAAGCTCTGCCTGAACGGCGTGCGGCTTGGTGAGGTCAAGGCTCGATCGGGCTTTGTCGCCAGGATCGGGCCGGTTTACGCGAAGGATCTTCCGGCATATCTTTCCGCAGGGGGTGAATTGGGGGCGGGGATGGATCGGATCCGGTTTAATTTTCAGAACCGGCTCTGGTTCGGGGTTCCGTTTGCGGTTTTTATGAGCTTGATCACCGGGGTTCTGGCGCTGGCCTTGCCGTGGTTGATCAGGAAGGATTTGCCGTTGTGGTTCGGAATGACCAGCTTGCTGATCGCGGCGACTTATACCTGGCTTCCCACCCGGAGGCATCTGGTGAAGGGTTTAGTGCTCGGCGCGGGAATGGCGCTGGCAGTGGCGCTTTACCAATTCAGCCATCAAGCAGTTGGATGGGATCTTGCCCGAAACAGCATTCTTTTGATTGCGCTCGGTCTGTTCGTGACTGCGGACTTTTCCGGGGTAACGCCGGTGAGCAACCGGACTTTGGTGGAAAAAGAGTTCAAAGCGATCTATCTTACTCTGATCGGGTTGCTGTTGGTTTATTTTGTGTTTCCAAAAATCGTGGAGGTTTTCAAATGATCGCGATCAATTTTGAGCTTTGCAACGGCTGCGGGCAATGCGTTTCGGTTTGTCCGCATTCGGCATTGGCGCTGGAAGGCAATTCCCCCCGGCCCAGGCTGGTGGCGCCGGAGCGGTGTATGGAATGCGGAGCGTGCGGGCTGAATTGTCCGGAGTTCGCGATCACCGGGAATTTCGGGGTGGCCTGCTTTGCCTGTATGACCCAGGAGAAGTTGGGCGGAAAAAGCGCCTCGGGAGGTTGTTGCGGTTGTTAAAGGATAAGCTTGGGGGGATGAATTCAATCCTTCGGAAAATTATCCCAAGCCATATTCCTGAATCATCTCCAGGGCCAATGCCGGCCAGGTGAAATTGACCGCGCCTTGCCCTTTGCCGGTTTCCGGGTGGTAATATTCGCGGAACCCGCTCCTGCCGATCATTTCCGCGGTCTTGACCGTGATCGCCCGCGCCAGATCCTTGCGGCCGTATTCGGCGGCCAGGCGCGCCGCGATCCAGTTCATATTGATCCAGATGCAGGGCCCGCGCCAGAGCATTCCCCGCACAAAAGCGGTGTTCTCCGCCTTCATCTCCGCGATGGAATTGAAGGGCACCGGCCAGGGTCCCCAGAACTGTTTCGGCGAGAGCAAATAGTTTTCAATCACCCTTTGCGCCTTGTCCTCGCTCACCAGCCCGCAAAGCAGAGGCATCATCCCTGGAACGCTCACCCGCTTCGCCATCTTTTTCCGCTTCAGGTCCCAGCGCGGGAAGAAAAAGCCTCGCTCGTTGTCCCAGCAGATTTTTTCCATCGCCTCTGCCATACTCTTCGCGCGGCTCATCCATTTCCCGGCCTGATCTTTTTGCCCGGCGGCCTGGAAGAGATGAGAAACCGAAACCGCGCCCGCGGCGGTCAGTCCGTTCAGGCATAAATCCTCAAACACGAACTCGTTCCGCTCCGCGATTTTTTTCAGGTCCCATCCGTCCGCGTAGCAATCGGTGATAATCTGTTGCAGCTTGCCGCCGATCCTGGCGAACACAAAAGGGTTATTGATCTTGAGTCCGAGCGCCTGGTCAAAGGCCGGAGTCAGGTCGGTGCCGGCTTCCCACGGATGAATAATGGAAACCAGGCCGTCTCCGAACAGGTCGCGCGGGCCGAGCAGGTATTCCAAACATTTTTCCATTTTCGGGAGCAGGGCGAGAATGCGCGGGTCTTTGGTCTTCTGATACAGGATTTCCGCGCCGACCAGATAGGACGGCGGATCCATAATCCGGCATCTGCCCCGGGCGTCAAAATATTTATCTCCCAGCCAGAGATAAGTTGGGTCCTTGCTCCGGTCAAATTCCGGGATCAGGGCCTCGTGGGCGACCAGGCCGGAATCGTCCTGGAAAGAATTGAAAACCGTGTCCAACTCCAGCCGGGCGCCCTCCGGGTCAAAAGCCGACTGAGCAATCACATTCCAGCCCGAGTCCCAGCCGAAGAAGCGCGGATAGCTGGAATTGGAGGGGAGATGAAAACGGCCCAGTTTGGAATTGACCAGGTTGAGCGCGAAAATGCGCTTTGCTTCGGCCAGCAGAGTCTCCTTTAGTTGCTCGGGAGATTTTATTTCCGTTCCAGGATCGGAAGAGGTTTTGGCGCCAAGCCCTGAAAAGGCGAACGCTCCCGCGGTCAAAGCCATGCTCCCGATGAATTTTCTCCGTTTCATTGTGCCTCCTTATTTCGCGACCGTTCTTTGGTCGTCCTTGAATTTGAATGGCGGCTTTCCGGTGATGTCGGTGGAGAGGATGGTGGGCGCGAGATATTTTTCTATGTATGCAACCACCCGGTCCACCCCGGTGAAATGATCAACGAACGGCGGGTATTCGGGATTATACATAGCGTCAGTCAAGTCGCGCGCGAGGACCGCGTTTATTCCCTGCCGTTTTAAATTGCATAAGCCAAAAGGCCGGTTGATGATGCACATATTGGCGTGCACTCCCACCAGGATCACATTCTTGATCCCCCGCTCTTCCATCAAATTCCAGATTTCCTCGCCCGAGTCCGAGATCGCGTCTCTGCCCTCGTCTATTTCAATCGCGGGGATCTGGCGCGACCAGGCTTGATGCGGCTCGCACTTTTTATCCCCGCAGGGCTGATCGCATCCGCGGTCCAGGTCATAAACCCCGCGCTCCAGTAAAAGCTTGTTCCCGACCCAGCGACAAGGCTCATTGATGTGGGCGGGAAGATTCCGGGCGCGCGGCGCGTTCTCGGCCCGGAGCCGGGCCGGATGATCCTGATAAAAATCCATAGTCTCGCTCGGGGCGTGGATGATGAAAACACCCTGGTCCCGGCCGGCCTTGACGAACTCGTTGATCGCCGGCGCCAATTCGGCCACGCGCTCGGTGGCGCTCCGGCACCAGTGCTGGTCCCACATATCCGTGATGATGATTGCGGTCTCTTTCGGATTCCAATTTATGGTCTTGAATTCCTTTCCCGCGCGCGTGTGGAGCACCAGGCGGTCTGAGCTGGAAGAACCGGCCTGGTCAATCTTGAACGCCCAGGCATAATCGCAAGGCCTGTTATTGGAGACGGCCTCGGGAATTTCAATGACCAGGGTATTATTTTGCATCGTCCAGTTGAGCGGCTCTTTTATTCCCAGCATAAAAATTTTTGACCCGGGCCTGGGCTTGACCAGGCTGGTCTTAAAAACCGATCCGGGCCAGGCCGTGGTGATGGCATATACATATTTATTATCCTTGGTCCGGGTGAAGCGGGTCCGGTCCCCTTCCTTCCAACTGGTCCACATCCGCGTGCCATAGATGGCCTCGCCGTTCACCTGGAGCCACTTGCCGGTTTCCAATAGTTGCCGCTCGGCCTCCGGGTGGAATTTCCCGTTTCCGTCCGGACCGATCCCGACCATAAACACGCCGCCCTTGGCCGCGATGTCCACCAGGTTGTCAATGATCCAGTTGGCGCCTTTATATTTGGCGGCGTCCGGGTCATAGGAAAAAGAACGGGCGAGCGGATAGATCACCATCCAGGGCATAGCGGTGTTGGCGGGATCTCCCGGCACATATCCCTCGGGCGTATAATAATCTCCGTAGTTGGCAATGCCCCGGTTCCGAAACATTACCTCCGGCTGGATCTGGCGCAGAATTTTTATGGTCTCTTTCAGGTAAGGCCAGGTATCCGGTCCGAGCGCCAGGTCCAGGCAGAGCATATCAATCTTGCCGTAATTGGTGAGCAGTTCTATCAATTGTTCCCGGTGCCGCTTCATTGCGCGCATGGTCTCGGCTTTGGTCGGGCCGGGGAACAGGGCCATCCGGCTGCGGGGGATCGCGCTGTATTTAAAAGGTAAGAACAGGCTGGCCCAAGTCTTCATCGGGTTGTCCATATATGGCCGGAAGTCCGCGTCATACCAGTCCGGATGCGAGAAATAAAGATCAATCTTGATCTTATGCCGGCGCGCCGCCTCGGTCAGCTCCCTGACCACATCGCGCTTAAACCGGGTTTCCATTATACTGTAAGCCAGATCACAATCTTCCAGATGCGGCGGGCCGGGCCACCAGCGCGCGCGCTTCTTGACCCGGGTTTTAGTGTCCCACATAGAAAATCCCTCGTGGTGCTTGGTGGTGAAGGCCATCAGCCTGATCCCGGATTTTTCAAACAGGTCCATCCATTGCTCGGCGTCAAACCCGGCCGGGTTCCAAGTCTGGTATAATTCCTGGTATTGCTGGCGCTCTTGATTGGACATTTCCAGAAAGGGCCAGGACTCTTTTTGCAGTTCCTTGATGGAGTAAATTCCCCAGTGGATGCGCACCCCGAACTTGGTGTCATAAAACGATTCATAGGCGGACTCAGGCGCATGTTGATAATCCGGGTCCGGGTCCCATTCCTCATACCAACTCACCCCGGTCCAGTCGCTCCGGTTATGCGGCATCCGGATGCTTTTTTCCCGGTCCAGATCCGGGGCGGCGCCGGCCGCAAGAATGAAAACCGCCGCGGCCAGGAGACTGAGCTTCTTAATTCCGGACATCTTCGTTCTCCTTTTTCAGGTCGGCCTGATCCTGGGATCGGTCGGGAGGAATTATAACAAAGAATCAGGCGGAGAGAAAATTGCGTCTTATTGGTGATGATATTTGGAGACGGCTTCCGGGCAGGAAAAAAACGCCGGCTTGCGACGAGGTCATCAATCTTCTCTGCCTGAGCCGGAATGACCAGGTTCCATTTTTCATATCGCTACACGGGATGCAGTTCAGGCCGGTCCGGGCGTTCCTTGCAGCCATCGGGCTACGGAAGAAAATCCTCTATTGGTTCCAGGCGATTATGAGCCTGAAAGAAACCACCAACCAGAAGGGCAAGTTCTTCGTGGTCCAGTTCAGCGAGCTCAAGGAGAACCAGCAGCAGGAAAAGGAGGCCTGCCGCTCCCTGTTCTTCCAGTTTGCCAGCCGCTCCATTGACCAGTCCTTTGAGGCGGAGAAGAAGATGAAGGAGAAAAACGAGGAGGTGATATTAGAATGAGCGAAAAGGACAAACCTAACTTCTGTGAAATCCTCCCCATCGTGGCGCAAATCGTGGTATTCATCCTGGGCGTGGTTTGGGGCAGGAAAAAGCCGGAATCCTGACGGGCCTGCCGGCGTTTTTTATCGCGGCCTGCATCCGTTTTTTGAGCTTTCGCCTTTTTGCCTGATTCAGCCATTTTGGCCCCGGTTCCCTGATCCTCCGGGTAATTCTTTCGTTCCCCTTGATATGACGGTCGTTCGTTCATTTTTATATTTGCAGCAGATTCCCGGGAACTTGACAAGAAAAAAATGGCTTCGGCTCAAGAGATTTTTCAACTCATTGATTTAAGACAACTATTTTAGGGATGAATTTTGGTAAAAACCACCTGATTATTTAATTAACCACCCCCGGTTTAGGGCACCGGATATATTCTGCAAAGCGCACTGCGAAGCGGCTCGGAACCCGTATCCGGGTCGTATTCGGTATCACCGAAGAGCAGGTTCACGCTGGATTGCTTCCATCCGTATTCGGGCGGGGAATGTTCCGGAAACCACCAGGCATGCTGGGCGTTCACCACATTCCTGGCAATGCCGTCAAAGAGCCGGGCGCGCATTTTCACACGCGACACCGGGGTTTCAATCCAGACCCAGTCCCCGTCCTTCACTTGCAAGGCCGCTGCGGTCTCGGGATGAATCTCCACCAGCGGATCCGGATTTGCTTTTCGGAGTGAGCCGATCTGGCGTCCCTCGCTGTGGAAGAAATTTTTGATCTTGGCGCCGGTGGTCAGGATCAGGGGATATTTTTCAGTCAGTTCCGGCGCGGACACCGGCGAGAGTGCTGGCTCGCGATATATTGGCAGAGGCGAAATACCGAGCGCTTCCAGGGCAGAGCTGAAGATCTCAAATTTTCTGGAGGGAGTGTTAAATCCCTGGTCGCGGTACTTATGGTATTTCATATCGCCGGTCAAGATGCCGCGTTCGCAGAATTGTTCAAAATTCATTCCCGTATCCTCAAGCACCCAGTCCAGGTATTCGCGGAAATTGTTCCAGGGGAATGCCTGCGTGATCCCAAGGCGTTTTGCCAACTGGATGATCACCTCCCGGTCATCCCGGACTTCACCGATTTGAGTCACTTTCCTGCGCGCAAGCACGCACCAGATTTTATGCAGGTTTGCCACATCGTCCTGCTCCAGCCAGGTCGCGGCCGGGAGCACCAGGTCCGCAAGCTGGGCCGTGGGGGTCAGGAAAAAGTCCGAGACCACGAAGAACTCCAGAAGCTTCAGCGCCTGCTCTATCTCCAGGGAATGGGTCATGGTTACCAGGGGATTGGACCCGACGATCCACATCGCGCGGATCCGGTAAGGGTCTCCCTTTACGATTGAGCGCCAGAAAGCGGGCGGATGAATGGTGGGGCACATTTTGTATTTATTGGAGTCAAGTCTGCGGTTAAACATTTCCAAAGGCAAAAACCGGGGCCCGATCACTTCCAGATTCAGATACAGGGACCTTTGCCTGACCCCGGCCGGCGGCGCCCAAGTGGCCATTGCAGACCGCGGAGATTACCTGGCTGAGGTGGAGAAGGAAATCCAGGCGAAGAAAGGTCAGGTGATGGCATTGCCGACCGATGTTTCTAACCAACAGCAGGTTGAAGATATGGTTCAGAGGGTCCTGCACGACTTCGGCCGGATTGATCTCCTGGTCAATAACGCGGGCATCCTTAAATTCGGGCTTTTTTCCAAGATCGGACCCGAACATTGGGACGAAATAATAAATAATAACCTGCGCAGTTGTTTCCTGGTAACACGGGCGGTGCTTCCGCAAATGCGCGAGCGCCGCCAAGGCAGTATTGTCAATGTGAGTTCATTGTTCGCCTTTGACACCGCGGGCGGATACAGCGCCTATAATGTCTCCAAGGCCGGGATCGTTGCCCTGACCGTCACGCTCTCCCGGGAGGAAGCCCGATATAACATCCGCGTCAATGCCGTGGCTCCCGGCGCGATTGACACTCCTATGAATCTTCCCCTGAAAACCGACCCGAAACTGCTGGAAAAAGTCATCTCGCTCATTCCTATGCGGAGGCTGGGAACACCGGACGAAGTCGCGAACGCAGTGGTCTTTCTCCTTTCCGACCAGGCAAGCTATATTACCGGACATATACTTTGGGTCACCGGAGGATTTCGCAATCCATATTAACAAGAGGGCGAATAGCGATTAGGCAAGAGCCAAGAGGGGCGCAGTGTACGGGCTTTCCGCTGGAAAGCCCTCAATTCAATTCAATTTTTGCCGCGGTAGAGTAGGGAGGGGCAGTCGCCCCTCCCCCTCGACAAACCGGACAGGCGGATTTCCCGCATCCGGCTTTCCTGAAGACTCTCGCCTCGAGCTTGCATCGGCCCCAAGCCG